>Ga0210399_10002245_pt1 | contig 15044 bp, 19 predicted proteins | sample IncBWC14MmetaG_FD_150865 | JGI IMG/M metagenome (GOLD analysis project Ga0210399, IMG submission 150865) | Forest soil microbial communities from Barre Woods Harvard Forest LTER site, Petersham, Massachusetts, United States - Inc-BW-C-14-M | ecosystem: Environmental > Terrestrial > Soil >...
GTGGTTCAAACGTCAGAGCCGTTGCCACCGACCCGGTCTCCTTCGCCAGCCGCATCGTAAACTCCAGCACCCGCTGATGCCCAAGGTGTATCCCATCAAAATTTCCAATCGCAATCACGCTCCCCCGCCCCTTAGCGTCCTCGTCTGGCACAGCCATTCTTGGCTGTGCATCTTGGGTTTCTCCCTCTGAATCTGTCGACTGAAAACTGTCGACTGCTTGCTTCCTCCCTCCAAACTTCGCCTTCCAATCCTTCCCCGAATAAAATACCGACAATCCGCCCGGCGGAACCGGTACATGCACCGCCAACACCTTCACCGCCTTCTGCACCGCGGGCGAATGCGTCTCCACCTCCAGCTCCAATCCGTCATACGCCAACTGCACATGCGGATATCCCAGCTTCCGCAACCGTTCATTCGTCGCTTCATGTCCCAAATCGTGCGCAATATGTGTGAACCACGCCCTCTTCGGCTTCAGCCTGTCGATCAACGCCAGCGCCTGCTCCACCGTCTGGTGCATCGGGTGCGGAATATCCCGCAACGCATCCACGATTAAATCGTCCAGATCTTCCAGCAGCGGTACGCTCGCCTCCGGCAACCGGCTGAAATCCGTCAAATACGCAGCGCGCCCGAACCGGTAACCCAGCACGTCCAACTCGCCATGCGAAAGCGATACAGGAATAATCGGAATTCCCAGCAATTCAAACGGTCCCCTTACTTCGTGCAAATTCACGATAGGCACCGAGCTCAGTGTCGGCCGTTTATCGAACACATACGCAAACACTCTCCGGATAATCCGAAACGTTTCTTCATTTCCATAAACCGGCATGGCCGTCCGCTGGCGTATGTTGTAGGGCCGCAAATCATCGAATCCCAAAATATGGTCCGCATGTCCATGTGTAAGCAGCACCGCATCTAGGCGGTCCAATCCCACGCGCAACGCCTGTGTTCGAAAATCCGGCGTCGTATCAATCACTACATTTTGTTGATTTCGCGAAAGCAGCAGCGAAGGACGCAACCTCTTATCGTGCGGATCCGTCGATTCGCACACCGCGCAATGACATCCTAGTGTCGGCACCCCCATCGATGTCCCCGACCCCAGCACCGTAACTCGTACCCACCCTTCTCTCATCCCTCAATTGTATCTTCATTCTCAATCCACTCTCACCTCCCACTGCCGGGCTCGTCTCACACTCGGGCGCCCCATCCGCCGTAGTTGCGTGTGGGTCTTGGTTTTTTTTCCCCGGTCCACTCTTCTCCATCTCCCCCGTGGCACAGCCATTCCTGGATGTGCTCTTGGGTCCCTCTTCACAATCCGTCGCTCCCACCTCAACCGTTGCGTGTGGGTCTTGGTTTTTTTCCCCCGGTCCAATCTTCTCCATCTCCCCCGTGGCACAGCCACTCCTGGCTGTGCTCTTGGGTTCCTCTTCACAGTCCACCGCTCCCACGAGTTGTCATCCTGAAGCGATCCGACAAGGATCGCTGAAGGACCTCAACCGCCGCGTCTTGACCACTCCCTAGAAAGGAGCAAAACCCTGTCATCCCGCTTGCCCCGATCTTCGAGTGGACCGAAGGGACCCCGGCTTGGTCGCGACCCCGCTCAACTCGACGCGATCCGTTTTATCCGACGTTCCTTCTTCCTCCGTCCTTTCTGCGGTGAATCGTCTTCGCCTTCATTGAACCCAAAAAACAAAAAATCCCGAACACCGCTTCGCGGCACCCGGGATTCTAAACTCCTAAACTTTCCGCTCTGTTACTTCTTCGCCTTCAATGCCCCTTGCGCCTTCGCCATCTCCGCCGCCATCGCCTGGTTGATCTCCAGATACGTCATCTTCAATTTCCCCAGCAAGTCCAGCAGCAAACTATCCTCTTCCGGCGCCAGATTCCCCTTGGTCTTTTCGTGCAGCGCATCCAGCATATCAATCAACTCCCGCGCCGCCTCTGGATCGATTACCGGCTGTCCCGTCCGCGGATCCGCATACGCTCCCAGCACCATCGCCGCGTTGCTTCCGATCATCCGTATCAAATTCTCAAACGCCGGCGCCCGCTTCGGCGCATCGGCCGCAGGCACAGGCGCTTTTTCCGCATTAGCCGCCGCTGCTGCTCCGTCCGCCTTCGCCTGAATCTCTTCGCGTTTCGTCTCTTCGCGTTTGTTTTCCTTCTCCTGCTCAGCCACCACATCCGGGCGCAATTCACCCTCCGACGTAAACGGCCGCCGGTCAATCACTCGAAAACTGCTGTCTTCCTTATTCTGTTCCGCCACGTTATCCATCCTCGTCTCTACTTAACAATATCCACGACAAGTTTATCACGAGAAGGGAACTACCCCAGATTCCGGCCCTTTAGTACGGTCCACTCTTCATCTCGCCCTGTGGCACAGCCAGCTTTCCTGCATCTCGCCGTTGCGGCACAGCCAACTCTCCTCCAACTCGCCCCTGTGGCACAGCCACTCTTGGCTGTGCTCTTGGGTTTGCCTTTCTTGCGCTGTCATCCCGACCGAAGCAGCGGCGCCCTATGCCGCTGTGCAGCGGAGGGACTCTTCGATTCCCACTGCACCGCACCAGTTGTCATCCTGAGGCGATCCGACAAGGATCGCAGAAGGACCCCACCCGTTGCGTCTTGCTTGCCCTGAGAACTCGAAGGGTCTCACACTTCACTAACTGCTCGGGTTTTGTGGCACAGCCAACTCGCCCCTGTGGCACAGCCACTCCTGGCTGTGCTCTTGGGTTTCCTACTCCCTCACCACTCCATCCAACAACTGCCCCACCGCCCGCTTCGCCTCCAAAATCGAAAACCGGTGATCCATCGCGCCCGCTAAATCCGTATTCGCGAACGCAATCCTCCCAAACGGCGCTTCCCGCAAAATTTCTCGTGGCGCTCTCTTCCCGTTCCTGCCAAAAAAGAATCCCGGCTGTGGATTCAAATACGCATGCCCCCACCGGTTCAAAATAATCCCCGCGATGTCTCGCCCCGCATCAAATCCACCCGCTGCAAACATTTCCTGAAACTGTTCGCGAATCTGTCCTTCATACTCCTTGAACGAAGTCCCTAGCATCTCCATCCGCCCGCGCACACCCTGCTCCTCGGTTGAAAGCCCCGGATACGCAAACAACACCTTCACCGAAAACACCACCGGCGAATCCGGACCGATCGTCGGCTCCACATTTCCCACCAGCGCTTGCCGCACCACATCCAGGTAATTCCCAAATCCCTCAAACCATCGGCACCCGCTCATCCCCATCTTGTATAGAAACCGCCAATTCCTCACCGCCACATTCGCCATCACGCACGGCGATCTATAAAACTCCGCATACGCCTCTCTCTGCGCCTGCGGCAAGTCGCGCACAATATGTTTCGTCGTCCAGCATCCTCCCGCCATCACCACGCTCTTCGCCCGTACGCGATAAAGTTTCCCCTCTTTGGCGTACAAAATCGCTACCCACTCCGCCTTGTTCGCCTCCCCTTCATGCTCCACCGCCACTACCGTCGCGCCAAGCCGAATGCGTGCCGCGGCGCCATCCGCGTCCAGCGCCGCAAAATTCACTCTATGCCGCGAAACTCCCTCCACACTGTTTTCCCCATCAATCGCCGCCGGCAAAAAGCTCTTCGCCATCAGCCGCGCAATCGTCGTGTTCCCTCCGGGAAACATCTGGTCCGGTTCATCCGGCAGCGGATGCAGCGTCTCGAACGCATATTCGCTATAGCCCGACAGAGCGTCCGGACCTAATCCCGATCCACCACCCGACACCGGCGACAAAAACGTGCGCACAAATTCCTGGCTCAGCCCAAACTGCTCCATGAAGTGCTGTTCAAGCGTTATCGTATCCAGGTATCGCGAACTCGCATCGCCTTCAAACCGCGGCGCCTCAAACGTTTTCCCCGCCACGCGCTCGCCTTTCAACCATCGCATCCATTCTTCTCGCGCCTGACCCGGAATCGGCGCGCCTTCCAGCTTCGTTCCCAGTGGATTCTTCACCCACCTCCCCGTCGCAGGTCCGAACTTCTTTCCGAACCAGAAACCGTATTCTCCACGCTCTAGCCCCACCGATTCATACGGCGTTCGCGAAAGCGCCATCTCTTTTTCGCCGCCTGCCCATTTCTGATAGTCCAGTTTCGGTTTCTTCAATCCAATCGAATCGTAAAATCCCGCCAGAAAGCTGTGTGGATATGCCAACTGGTAAATCGCAGAACCCTGGTGCGTCGTCAGCCTCCTTCCATCCACTTCAAATTCGTTTTGTTTCGCCTCGCCTCCAAAAATGGCGTGATTCTCCAACAACAGAATTTTCTTCCCACTACCAGCCTCTCTCTGAAAAAACAATCCCGCCGCTAATCCGCTGATCCCTCCGCCCACCACTACACAGTCATATTTCTCTCCAGTCTCCACCACATCCTTCGGCGTCCGCTCGTACACTTTGTCGCGAATCCTGTGCCCCGCTTGCAGCACTTCCCAAGTATTCCCATTCGACGGCGCGTACTCGCCCACTCCGCCATACCCATTAAACGCATCCCCTTCCACGGACCCGCGCGCCAACAACTCCGCCGGCGAAATTCCCTCCAGCAACGCCGCCCCCGAAGCCAGCAACGTAGCCCCCAAAAAATCCCGCCTGGTAATATCGCCCTTCATCTCCACCACCTCTTCATCTTCATCGCTCCTTCATTTCCGCCCAATCCTTCTCCACCACAAAAACGCCTCCACCCTCTCACAATTCCCGCGTCCTCTCCAACTCTCCGTGAACTCTGCGCGACCTCAGCGTCCTCTCGGTAATCTTTTTCTTCCAAACTGTCGACCGTTACCCTCTTCTGCTACTCTCTTTCCTCAACTTTCCGGAGGCCACATGTCAACCGATCGTCGCACCTTCCTATCGAAATCATCCCTCGCGCTTCTCGCCGCCGCAGCCGCTCCCGCTCTCTCCGCGCAAACGCCCTCGCAAGACCCAACCAAAGGCACCCCCGGCGCTCCACCCGCCTTCGGCACCGCTCCCGCCGTCGGCCCCGAAGTCTCCACCAGCACCTTCACCGAAGCCGAAAAACTCGTCCAGATCCAACTCGCTCCCAAAGATCTCGCCCAAGCCACTTCCACCTGGCGCTCCAACATGGCCGCTCTCTACGAGCGCCGCACCGGTCCTCGCAAAGTCACCATCGACTATCCCATCGCGCCTTTCTCGCACTACTCCTCCGTCCTCCCCGGCCAATCCGATGGCCCGCAAAAAGATCGCTTCGTCCGCTCCACCGCCGTTCCCGGCCCTCTCCCCGCAAAAGACGAAGACATCGCCTACTCCTCCGTCTCTCAACTCTCCCGCTGGATCGAAAAACGACAGCTCACCAGCGAACGTCTCACCAACATCTATCTCAATCGCATCGCCCAATTCGATCACAAACTTCGCTGCGTCATCACCGTCACCCGCGAACTCGCCCTCTCTCACGCCAAACAAGCCGACGCCGAAATCGCCGCCGGAAAATATCGCGGCCCTCTCCACGGCATCCCTTTCGGCGTAAAAGATCTACTCGACACTGCCAACATCCCCACCACCTACGGCGCCGAACCCTTCCGCAACCGCATCCCGAAAAAAAATTCCGCCGTAGTCCAGCGCCTCGAAGATGCCGGCGCAGTCCTCATCGCCAAGCTCAGCCTCGGCGCTCTCGCCCTCAATGACATTTGGTTTGGTGGCCAAACGGTGAACCCGTGGCTACTCGAAGAAGGTGCATCAGGCAGCAGCGCTGGTCCCGGCGCCGCCACCACCTCCGCGCTCGTCGCATTTTCCATCGGCAGCGAAACGGGAGGCAGCATCGTCAGCCCCAGCATGCGCTGTGGAGTCACTGGCCTGCGCCCCACCTACGGCCGCGTCCCGCGCACTGGCGCCATGACTCTCTGCTGGTCCCTCGATAAACTTGGCCCCATGACCCGCAGCGTCGAAGACGCGATGCTCGTTCTCCACGCTATCACCGGCCCCGACCCCGGCGACGTCTCCAGCGTCCCCAGCCATCTCGATTTCGACGCCAACACTCCTGCCGCCGGTTTGCGCGTAGGCTATTTCCCTGCATGGATGAAGGAAAATCCCGCTACCGACGTCGACCGCGCCGTGCTCGCATCACTCCCCAAACTCGGCATGAAGCCGGTTGAAGTCTCGCTCCCCGACTGGCCCTATGACTCCCTCAATCTTATTCTCTTCGCCGAAGGTGCCGCTGCCTTCGAACAAATCACTCTCGATCACGCAGTCGATCAACTCAAAATGCAAACCTACGACGCCTGGCCCAATCTCTTCCGCCAGGCACGTTTCCTCTCCGCCGTGGATTTTGTGCAAACCGATCGTTTCCGCCGCATGGTCTGCCAGGAAATGGCCCGCGTGTTCTCCCAGGTCGACGTTCTTCTCGTTCCATCTCTTCGCGACGAAATGCTGGTCATCTCCAACAATACCGGCCACCCGTCGATCACCCTCCGCACCGGCTTCGTCGAAGTCTCCGAAGCCCGCTCCGACTGGGCTCCCGATCCAAGCAATCCTCTACCAAAGTTCAATCCGCCGCGCCGCGTCCCTCACGGAGTCACTCTCCTCGGCCGCCTCTTCGAAGAAGGCACCGTAGCCCGCGCCGCCCTGGCCATCGAGCGCAACACCAACGTAAACACCCAACGCCCCCCCGGCTTCTAGCTCTGTGCTTATCTTCTCCGTGAACTCTGCGCTCTTCACTCCGCGCCCGCTGTGTTAAATCTTTCCTCTTCTCCGCCTCACCGTGCCATCCAAAACGGCTGCTTCGTCTCCACAAAATCCACCCGCGTCCCCTTCATGAACCCCCGCAACCACTCCGCGCATTCCCCCATGCCCGCCTGCTCTGACGGCACATGCCCGATCACAATCAACGCCTTCCTCTTTCCCTCGCTCACCGCGTCCGCCGCATACTCCACCGTCTCCCATTCCCTTGTCTCGCCCACCAGCAAAACCTCCACATCATCCCGCTCCAGCGCCTGCATCTCCCGCACCGCCCCCGCTGATCCGGGACTAAACGCAATCCGCGTCACGCGCATATCCGGATTGCCCACCACGCGTACCACCGGCGAATCCAATTTCTTCGCCACGTCCGCCGCCAACGCCTTCAGCGAAGTCTCCGGCAACACGAACAAATGTGGATTCCCCGTGCTCTGATATTTCTCCCAACCCACTGCCTTCACCATCCCCAATAAAACTCCATCCGGCTTCCGCATATGCCAGTGATCGTGAAACCGCCACACTACCAATCCATGCGCCGCAATGTAGTCGCGCTTGTCTTTCCACACCGCATCGCTCTCGGCAATCACGTCTGGCCTGTCCGTGTGATTAAAAAAAGTGGGCTCGTGCGTGATGATGAGGTTGTCGCCCTTGGCCACCGCCCGCTGCAACACGTCCATCGTTGCCATCATCGTCACCGCAATCCCCGTCACCCGCGTCTCCGGATCACCCGCCTTAAACGTATCCACTGTCTCCGTCATCCACGGCACTCCCACCTGCTTCTTAATCTCTTCAATCACCTCCCGCGCCGTAGGCCCCGCCCCAGCAGCCGCACCGGCAGCCGCTTTGTCCTGCGCCCCAGCAACGCGCCCAAGCCCCAGCCCCCAAATCATCACCCCCACCGCAACCACCCACCGCAACCGAATCCTCAACATGTCCACGCCTCTCCTTCTAAACTCTCCAATTCATCAAAACTTATACCATCACCCAGCGTGTATAATTCACCGCGCTCCCTGTTGTTTTCTTGATTTTCTACTTTGTAGGGGCGGCGGCTTACCCCGCCCTCTTGGGTCTTCTTGGTTTAGTAGAACAGCCTTCCGCTTGCCCTGACCGAAGGGAAGGGAGGCGGCCGCCTTTCTACCTTGGCACAGTCACTTTTGACTGTGCTCCTGAGTTTTTCTTCCCCGAGCACCGAAGGCGGGCCAGAAGTTAGCCCAGCGCGTAAGCGCTGGGACCGAAATCAACAAAGCCGGGTACCCCACCCGCCGTAGTCGCGGGTGGGTCTTGGGTCTCCAACCTGCCTCACAATACCAAAAACAAAAACCCCCAACTCGGGGGGTTGCCGTTCCTAACCAAAAATGTCTAATCCTCGCGATCCTACGTCTCCTCCGGACCCTTCGCCGGATAATTCGGCGTCGAATTAATCCTCGTGGTCATCTGATCCCCGCCGCGCCGCATCGGCACCACCTTCGGCTCTTTCTTCTTCGGTTTCTTTTTTTCGCGATTCCGTGCGTCCTTGTTTCCCATGCCCGGAAGATTGTCACACCTCGTCCACGATTGCCAGCCCTTTCCTGCTTACTTCTCTGTGCCCTCTGTGGTCCGCTCTCTGCGGCCTCTGTGTTACGGTCCCTCCTCTTCTTCCCTCCGCTCCCTCTGCGGCACCTCTGCTCCCTGTGTGGTAATCTTTCTTTTCCTCATGCCGCCCCGCAAACGCGCCCCCAAAAAATCCAAACGCAAGCGCCCCACCACCCCCGGCCCAGCCTTCGAAAAACTCGTCGCTCTCATGGCGCGCCTTCGCTCTCCCACTGGCTGCCCATGGGACCGTGAGCAATCCCACTCCAGCCTCCGTACCTATCTCATCGAAGAATCCTACGAAGTCCTCGACGCCCTCGACTCCGGTGACGACGCCAAATTCGCCGACGAACTAGGCGACCTCCTCCTTCAAGTCCTCTTCCACGCGCAAATCGCCGCCGAAGAAAATCGCTTCGCCATCAACGACGTCATCCGCGCCATCCACGACAAAATGGTTCGCCGCCATCCCCACGTCTTCGGCGACACCCGCGCGAAAACATCCACCGAAGTGCTTCGCAACTGGGAACTCCTGAAAAAAGAAGAGCGCCGCGCCTCCGCCTCTCCTGCAACGGAAAAACAACCCGACTCCATCCTCGATGGTGTCTCCCGCACTCTCCCCGCTCTCCTCGAAGGCTTTCAATTAACACGCAAAGCCGCGCGCGTCGGCTTCGATTGGGATTCCGCCGAAGGCATCTTCTCCAAGCTAGAAGAAGAATCCGCCGAACTCCGCGAAGCCCTGCAATCAGCTTCCGCAAGCTCTATCGCGACGTCCGCATCCACCTCGCCCGCCAAATCCAAATCCGCTACACCCGCAAAATCCGTCTCCGCCGCCAACTCCGACCATATCGAATCCGAAATGGGCGACATCCTCTTCGCCGCCGTGAATCTCGCTCGCTTCCTCAAAATCGATCCCGAACTCGCCCTGAAAAAATCCAACCAGAAATTCGCCCGCCGCTTCCGCGAGATGGAACGCCTCGCTAAAGAACAAGGCCTCGCCTTCCAAAACGTCCCTCGCCCCCAAATGGAATCCCTCTGGGAAAAATCCAAACTCTCCGACCCTAAATAATCTTCCGATGGGTGCCGCACCCTTCGGTGTTAAGGGTGCGGGTGTTGATTTTTCCCGGCCACCCTAACCACCCAAAACCCGAGGGTGTCCCATCCGTTCAGACCGCGCATCTTGGATCGTCTTGACCTTCTCTCCAATAACCCGCCGCTGTGTGGCACAGCCTTTCAGGCTGTGTCTCTTGGGTTCCTCTCGGGCTGTCTTGGGCTGTCTTGCTTTTTCTTACGCTGTCATCCCGCTTGCCCGACCTTCGCCCGTCCATCCAATCACGATTCATTCGAATCTCCCTCCAAGCTCTCCGCTCCCTCTGCGGCGCCTCCGCTTCCTCTGTGGTAATCTTTTTTCTTTTTCCCAATGACCTCGCCAGTCCAAATCCGCAAACTCACCGCCCTCCCGGACTTCCACCGCTGCGTAGAAATCCAGCGCCTCGTCTGGGGCGAATCCGATCTCGAAACCACGCCCTACACCATGTTCGTCGTCGCCCACCAAACCGGCGGCCAGGTCATCGGAGCCTTCGATGGCGAACTCATGATCGGCTTCACCATGGCCGTCGTCGGCCTCCATGGCCTCACGCCCTACCTCCACTCGCACATGACCGCTGTCCTCGGATCCCACCGCAACCGCAAAGTCGGTCGTCTCCTCAAACTCTTCCAGCGCGAAGAAGCCCTCGCCCGCGACATCCGTCTCGTCGAATGGACCTTCGATCCCCTCGAAGTCCGCAACGCTCACTTCAACCTCAATCGACTCGGCGCCATCGTCCGCGCCTACATCCCGAATTTCTACGGCGTCACCACAAGCCCGCTCCACAATAATCTGCCAACCGACCGTCTCCTCGCCGAATGGCAACTCGATTCCCGCCGCGCCATCGCCGCCATCGAAAACATCCCCGCCGCCCAACCCGAACCCGTCGCCACCATCCACATCCCCGCCAAAGCATCAGAAGTTGTAGGGGCGGAGCTTGCTCCGCCCGCCGCCTCCAAATCCGATCTTCAGTCCCGCATCCGCTCCGAATTCCAACAATGGTTCGCCAAGGGTTACGCCGCCACCTCCATCCGCCTCACTCCCGATGGGGCCCACTACGGCCTAATCCCCTGGTCCGACTTCTAATACTCCCGTGGCACAGCCTCTCAGGCTGTGCTCTTGGGGTTCTCTCTTCGCCTTTTCCTAAGCCGTCATCCCGACCGAACCGACCCCGGCAACGTCTCCAAATCACCTCGCTCACCGTGACCAGCAAGCTTCCGCTTCCCATCTCCCGCTCCCTCCCCACAAAAATCCCTTCCCCTTTTTCCGCTTTTGCGTCAATCTTTAGCCACCGTTTTTTCGTGGTCAGGGCCGGGCCCGTCCTCGCGCGCGCACGCGACGACAACGTTTGTTTCATCCACTTAGGCCCGGTATAGCAAAGGATCACGCGGGTGTCGTGCTTCAGGAGAGCCCTCCCGCAAAAAGTGAAACCTTTGTTTCACCCAGTAGTTCTAATTAGTATCGCCGTCCCCAGGAGGGATTGGATTCGCCATGCAGCTTCGCCAACTCACTCTGCGCGAAATTCATCTCAAACTTCTGCATCCCTTCGAAACCAGCATGGATCGCGTCACCGAACGCCGCATCATCCTCGCCGAAGCCGACGTCGACGGCGCCATCGGCTGGGGCGAATGCACCGCCGGCGAAAATCCCTTCTATTCTCCCGAAGACACCGAAACCTGCTGGCACATCCTCACGCAATATCTTTGGCCCATGCTGAAAGGGAAGCAGTTCTCCTCCGCCGCGGACATCTGGCCTTTTCTCGAACACGTTCGCGGACACAACATGGCCAAAGCCACCGTCGAAACCGCCATCTGGGACGCCGAAGCCAAACAAAAAAATCTTCCGCTCTGGAAACTTCTCAACGGCACACAAACCGAAATCCCCTGTGGCGTTTCCATCGGCATCAAGGACACCATCGACGAACTCGTTGCCACCGTGAAACACGAACTCTCCGCCGGCTATCAGCGCGTCAAATTAAAAATTAAACCCGGCAAGGATCTCGCCGTAGTCCAGCGCATTCGCCAGGATTTTCCGCGCATCAAACTTTCTGTGGACGCCAACTCCGCCTATCGCCGGGAAGCTTTACCGCTACTCAAACAACTCGACGCCTTCTACCTCATGATGATCGAGCAACCCCTTGGCTGGGACGACCTCTTCGGTCACGTCGAAATCCAGAAATCTATCCAAACGCCCATCTGTCTCGATGAGTGCATCCACACCTACGAACAAGCCGAAGCCGCCGCCACTCTCGGCGCCTGTAAAATCATCAACATTAAACTCGGCCGCGTCGGCGGCCACCACGAAGCCCGCCGCATCCACGATCTCTGCCAATCCAAAAACATTCCCGTCTGGTGCGGTGGCATGCTCGAATCCGGCATCGGCCGCGCCCACAACATCGCCATGTCCACACTTCCTAATTTCTCTCTTCCGGGCGACGTCTCCGCCAGCAAACGTTACTGGCACCAGGACATCATCTCCCCCGAAGTCACCGTAACTCCAAACGGCACCATTCAAGTCCCCACCGCCCCCGGCATAGGGTTCGAGCCCCGCCGCGACTTCATCGACTCCCTCACCACCCGCAAACTCCACCTAACCTAACTCTCTCGCCTAACCCTGTGGCACAGCCAACTCTGCAGCATCGCGCGGTTTTTGCGCGAAGCTTCCTGGCCGTTTCTTGGGTTTTCTTTTCTCTGTGCCCTCTGTGTTCTTCTCTCAGTGTCCTCTGTGTTAAATCTTTCTCTTCCTCGTATCGCTCCTAAAGCTTTCCGCTCTTCCCGCCCCACTCTTCCGGCGCCACATCCGCAATCGACTGCGAAAAGTCCCACCGATGTCCCGCGAAATCCTCAACCGCGTACTGCCGCTCCCCGTACGGATAATCCGCAGGCTCCCGCAAAATCTTCGCTCCATACTTCCGGGCACGCTCGCAGTGTTCGTCCACATTCTCCACGCGCACCAATACAGAATGCCCAAACGTTCGCCCAGCTTCCTCCATCACCACCACCGCTCCATCCCCGACATTCAGCTGCGCACGATGGCTCCCCATTCCGATGCGCAACGTAAACCCGAACGCCTCGCACAGCCACGCCACCGCCTTCTCCACATCCGCATAGGCAAGCTCTGGAATCACCGTACTCCGCGGCACCGACCGATTCGTTAGCATCTCCCCTCCCCGCCTCCAATCCTCCCAATCAATCCCATCCACCAATACGCAGGGAACAGGGTGCGCGTCACGCCGGTGCTGCGTTGCTCTTGGGTCCTGTGGAACAGCCACTCCTGGCTGTGCTCCTGGGTCTCGCCAGCGTAGGGAAATCTCTTTTCTTCGTTTTAGATTCTCGACGGTAGCGTGCGGCGGTTGGTTTTGTTTTCGGCTGCCCCATGCCTGTGGGTCTTGGGCTTCTCTTCTCTGGGCCCTCTGCGGCTCCTCTGCTACCTCTGCGGTAAATCCCTTCTTCCGCAACTCCCACCCTCACTCCATAATCCACCGCTCCAACGCCACACTCACCGCGCCCGGCTGCTCCAGCGGCGTAAAATGCCCCGCATTCTCCACAATCACCAAGTCCGCTCCAGAAATCCCTCGTGCCAACTGCTCGTGTGCTTCGGGAGTCGTCCGCCGGTCCTCTCGCCCGCCAATGATCACCGTTCTGCACCGAATCTCTCCAAGATTCATGATCGGCCCGCTAATCGCCCGCAGCGCCCGTATCTGCCGAAGCCCCGCTTCTAGCCCCACCGCCCGCGCCATATTGATGAACGTGGTTTTCAAAACCATATCTCCATCCCTGCTCGGAGCCACATAGGTGGGATACGACGCATCAAAGTATTCCCGAAAGTGCCCCTGCTCCAGCAGCTGCATTCCTTGCTGAATGGAAGCCGCCGCGTTCGGCGGCACGCCTCCCTGCGTCGCGCTCAATAGTGCCAGCCGCGTAACTCGATCCTTCGCCACGCGCACAATTTCCAGCGCCACCTGGCTTCCCAGCGAAAATCCCGCTAGCGAAAAACGCTCCGGCGCATGCTCCAGAACAGCTTCGGCCATCGCCGAAATATTATCTTGTTCCGTTATATCCGCTACCGTGATGTCGACGTACTCCTTCAACACTTGTATCTGGTTGTTCCACAGCCTCTGATCGCAAAGCAATCCGGGAATTAGTACAAGTGCAGGCATAGGAAGATCACTTCAACGGTCGCGCTGAGCATTCGCCGCTGGCGCACACAAATATCCCACCCATTCATCCACCGCGTGAAATCCCACCCGTTCGTACACCGGTCGCCCCATCTCTGTCGCGTGCAACACGCTCTCCGTCACGCCGTACCTGCGCTTCATAAACGCGTCCATGTGCCGCAAAATCGTTTCTGCATAACCCCGCCCGCGAAACTCCGCGCGCGTCGCCATCCATCCCACATATGAAACGCCTTCCACAAACATCACCGACCCACCCGCGACCGCTGCGCCATCGACATACAACAAAAATCCATGATTTGGCGCGCGCCACAATTCCATGCAGCTCATCGCTTCGGCGTCTTCCGCCGACATGCCGTGAGCCTCCACGTTCAAGCGTGCGATCTCCTCCGCCATCCGCAAATCCGCAATCTCGCGAATATCCGCGTACTTCACTTTATGTTTCCGTGGATTCAATTCGCCCGCCACCATCCCAGGCATTCGGATCATGGGCTGCACTCCCATCTCCGTTTCCGCCTGCTTCGCTCGCACGAATAACAATCCCGGAATTCCGCGCGCCGCCAGAATTTCCCCGAACTCGTTCATTAATCGTCCCAATTCCGCAGGCCGAATCACATCATCCGTCTTGGGATAAGCCAAATTGAACAGCGGCACAACAATCCCGCCGCAATAAATATCCAGCTCCCCATGCTGCGCCGGAAATCGGGTAGGAAACGCGTCCGCAAATTCCTTCCACGCCGCCTTCAAGACCTTCTTCGTATCTCTAATCATGCGCATTTGTGTGGCACAGCCATTCTCGGCTGTGCTCTTGGGGTAGTATTCTGATCCCTAGTGGCTGATCGCTGGTCACCGCGCTCTCTCTGTGGCACTGCACCTCTTCTCGCGCAATTCGCGAAATGATTCCTGTTTACCCTGAGCCTCGAAGGGGCGCTGCTCTTGTGGTAGCATCCTGATCGCTGTTTCCTGATCCCAATAATTTGTAGGGACCGGCCTGCGTATCAGCTGGGAAGGGCCCAAGTCGCGGAAATTATAACCCGCCCCATCAGAATTTCTACCTCATCCTCTTCTCCGCGTACTCCGCGCTCTTCCTCTGTGCCCTCTGTGTTAATTCTTTCCTCTTCGTCTTCTTTCTTGTCATACATGCTGGCTGATCGATAAAACATTCCCGTCCGGATCCTTGAACCACGCGACCCTGTCGCCGCCCGGCGCGGTCCATATTCCCAATTCCTGGTCCTGAACGAAGGGATATTTCTCCAGCGCCACTCCGCGCCCCTGCAGCCAGCGCGCCACTTCTTCTATCCGTTCCACCTGCCATCCCAGAATCGTCCCCGCCAGTGGCGTGTAATTTGGCATTTTCACAATCCGTATCTTGTGCGCTCCCGCGCTCACTACTAATGCAAACTGATCCTGGCTCACAAACCCAAATTCCAGCCTCCCCTCATAAAACGCTCGAGCCGCCACATAATCCTTTGTTGGAACAAACCCCATCATGTTTCCTGCACTCAACATGCTCCCTCCT
>Ga0210399_10002247_pt1 | contig 15041 bp, 12 predicted proteins | sample IncBWC14MmetaG_FD_150865 | JGI IMG/M metagenome (GOLD analysis project Ga0210399, IMG submission 150865) | Forest soil microbial communities from Barre Woods Harvard Forest LTER site, Petersham, Massachusetts, United States - Inc-BW-C-14-M | ecosystem: Environmental > Terrestrial > Soil >...
TGGTTCTTCGGTGGAACCGGCTATGACGCCAACGGCACCCTCGGCAACCTCAATGATATCTGGATGTACAAGCCCTAGGCTTTGCGAAAGACGGGCGTACATCGGATGTCGATGGGAAAGACACAATGGAGGTTCCAGTTTAGTCCTGAGGGAACAAAGAAGGAGGAACAATCATGCCTGATCTGCTAGAAGGTTGGTCGTATCCCGTAAGCGAGACAATTGGGCCACTCAAGATACTTGATCACACTTTTGTGGTAGCGCCGAACAAGGGTCCCGCATATTTCGATTGTTTTGGCGGACATGACGGAGCAGGAAGACACTCTCTTGATGGGGCATCGGGCGAAGGGAACTATGCCGTAGCCAATTGTTATCGGATGCCTTCTATTCTTCCCGACACCGCCGGCCTCATTCCGTACGGCGTGCATGGCGTGTGCCACCAAGCCGCGAATCGGTTCCTTTGGTCTGCGTGTGGTTGGACCAACGGCCCAACCGTGCGCAACGCTCAGGCCTATCTGCTGAGCTTTTCCTTCTACGGTACTTATGGCAGACCAATCAACGCTCCCGCGCCGCCTGCACCTTGGCCACCCAGTCCGGAACCCCCCTGGGATTTTCTTGCGATATACGCGAAATGTAAAGCATTCGGGGACGTACAGGTAGGACCGGAAGAGACCCTCGCCGTCCAGAAAGGATTTGAGCAGCGCATCGCCGCCTTGCATCAGCACATTCATGCAAAACGACAAGAGTATGATCCCAACGTCGTGATAAATGAGGAACTTCGACTTCTCGTCGAAGAACGTCTCGGCGCAGAGTTCGAATTCGCAAAGATTCAGGAGATTCGCAACGCTGCATTGGGACAAGCCTATAACGTTGCAACAAGCGATCTGAGTGGCCAGACTTTCGCCCATGAGATTAACGCGATAGCGGTTCGCTTTCTTGACGACATGGAGAATTATCTGGGAGCGGAGAACTATTCGCGCCTGATGAACATGCCGCCCAAGGTGAGATACGCCTTGGTGGACCCTGCCCTTGCCGAGCGCGCCCGCTCAGCTGGAACACGCGCAAAAGGCACGGCGCGCTAAGCGGTTGCCTGCAGCTAGACATGGACTGTGGCTTTTCGGCGGGCACGGCCTCGACTCCGCGGGAGTAGAGGGCCAGCTCAACGATTTGTGGAAGTGCGAGCCCTAGCCTTTGCCGGGTGCCCCGGGTGCCGGCTTCGCACCTGGGGCTTTTGAACTTTGCTTTTTCTTGTTTGTCCTGTTGCCGCCAGCGCCGTTCACCCCGGGCAGCCGAGCTCCGAGGGATTATTGTTCGCGACCCCAGCTGGATAGATGAATCTATTCGCCCGGTTTGAGATTGTTACTTCGTTCCAGAAAACTTCGCAAAATTGACAGGAGAACTGAAAAGTCCGCGTTCCAGATACGTTCCAGTTGAGCGCGATTTCCTCGTTTCTTGCGTTTTTGGCGTGTCGAAAAATGAATAAGTTGCGTGTTTTCAATAAGCCTGGATATTCCGACTCCCCCCGCCTCCACCAATTTACGCAGTGCGTCGCTAGTCACCTTCGGCGTACGAACCGCCAAATCTTTCCGCGGCGCGAGCCTTGGCCTTTGCGGCTTCTTCTTCCCGGTTCTTCGGTGGCGCGTTCGTTTCGAGCGAATGCACCAGGCGAGCCGAGGCCGCGGCGATTTCCTCGATGGCCGCGTTGAACGCCGCTTCGTTGGCCTTGGACGGCTTGTTGAATCCGGTGATTTTCCTGACGAATTGGAGAGACGCGGCGCGAACTTCGTCCGGCGTGACTGGCGGATCAAAATTAAAAAGTGGTTTGATATTTCTGCACATGTGCTTCGGCCTCGGAAAGATTCTAGCGGGGTGAACTACGTAGTGCCAGCGGTTCTTGCTTTGGCGCCGGCGAGCCGTTGACGCGCGTAGCCGCACCACGGGCTTGTCGGATCGAGAGTGATGTAGGCTTGCCAGTGCCGCAACGCTTCGTTCTGCACGCCTAACTTTTCGCAAACAAAAGCCAGGTTGTAGTGCGCGTCGGGATAGTCTGGATCGAGCCGCACTGCGTGGCGAAGATGCAAGCGCGCCGCTTCCAGCCTGCCGACTTCTTCCAGCACGCTTCCGAGATTGAAGTGCGCCAGAGCGCTCTCGGGATCGACGCGCAGAGCCCGGGTGAAATATTCGGCGGCTTTTTTGAGATTTCCTTCTTCGTAGCAAAGCGTGCCGCAATTGAGCAAGGCGTCCAGTTTTTCGGGATCGAGGCTCAGCGCCTGTTCATAGGCCTCGATGGCTTCGGCCCTGGTTTCCCCCTCCGCTTCATACTCAAGCGCGGTGGCGAGCCATTCGTCAGCATTGGGGCCGCGCCTGGCCATAACACTTACTTTCTGCTCCAATTCGCTGGTTTCGAAATTCAAGGCGAACTGGCCAGAGAGCGGTTCGAGGCGGGCGCCGCCATGCTCTACAAGAATGTCTTTTCCATCGGAGAGAACGCGCAGTTCCGCCAGCGGCGTGTGCACCTGCGAGAGCTTCTCGCGGAGCGCCACCAGCGCATGTCTCAACCGGCTGGCGGGCACGCCTTCCTCAACCAATTGCTTGACCGTGCGCAGGCCGATCAGGTCGCGAAAATCGTAGAAGCGGTTTCCTTGTTCTTTGCGAGGAGAGACGAGGCGTAAACGATCCCAATAATCCAGCTGCTTCGCGGTGAGACCCACAATGCGCTGGACATCCGTTGTGCTAAATCTGTCCGTCGCGCCCATGTTGAAATTAACCGGTGGCCTTCTTTCCTGCCCTCTTCTGGACAGCGGATATCGGTTGCACGGAGCGAGCGGGGGGTTTCTTGCCCACTGGGGCAGATTCCGCGGATGCGGGAACCGCGGCCGCAGCAGGGGCTTGCTTCTCCGCAAGGCTCTTTTTGAGGGCTTCCATCAAGTCGATCACCGGGGCCATGTGCGGCTGGGCCACTTCGGTCACTTCCTGACCCTTGAGCTTGGCGGCGATCATCACCTTCACGTTCTCCTGGTATTCGTCGCGATATTTTTCCGGCGCAAACGGAGCCGCGAGGCTTTCAATCAGCTGGTGGGCAAGCTTTTTTTCCTGATCTTTCAATTCCACCTTGTCTGTGGGAACGGATTCCGCGGCGCGAATCTCATTGGAATAGAACATGGTGTGCAGCGTCATTCCGCGGCTGCCCGGCCGAAGGATCACGATGTGTTCTCGCTGATGCATGGTGAGCTTGGCGATGGCCCCGTAACCAGAATCTTGCATGGCGCTCAGCAGCAGCTTGTAGGCCTTCACACCGGCGTCTTCCGGCGCAACGTAGTAAGAGGAGTCGAAATAGAGCGGGTCCATGTCGTCGAGCTTTACGAACTCCAGAATTTCCATGACCTTCGCCGAGGGAGGCTCGATCTTGTCGAGCTCCTCTTCGCTAAAGAGCACGTATTGATCCTTTTCATACTCGTGGCCCTTCACGATTTCGGAGCGCTCCACGTTGCGGTTGCAAACCGGGCAAAACAGGGGCTGCTTGAGCCGCGAATGACACACGTTGTGAAGCTGGTTGAAGCTGATGCGTTCGCCGCGCGCAGCGGCGGACATCCGCATGGGAATGGAAATCAGACCAAAGGTGAGGTGACCTTTCCAGACGCTTGTGGCCATGTGAAGACTCCTTCGCCAACAGCTTCGTGACTAATCCTGAGTTTCTAAGATTATCCGGCCAGCAAGGTGGGAAGCAAGACGAATCCTGGGCAGTTGGTCTATCAGTCAGCTTAATTCTAATGGGATCATTAGGGCTAGCCTGGGCCCCGAACGACAGGTCTGGGATAGAATGCCCTTCGTGTCCAAGCTCGAAGAATACAAGCGAAAGCGGCGCTTCGACCGGACGCCGGAGCCGTCCGGTGAGCCGGAAGCCGTCGCCAGTAAGGCACAAGGAAAGTCCGCACAGTCTGCCAAACCTGCCACGGCAGGCGGGCCGGCCACGACGGGTAAACGTGCGCGCCTGCCAATGCCCAAACTGCCACAGGTCGAGGTCCGCCCCGGCCAGGAACACGGCGACACCTTCGTGGTCCAGAAGCACAGAGCAACGCGGCTGCACTACGATTTCCGGCTGGCGATCGATGGGGCGCTGAAGTCCTGGGCCGTCCCCAAGGGACCCTCGCAGAACCATGGCGACAAGAGGCTGGCGGTAATGACTGAGGACCACCCGCTGGACTATGGCAACTTCGAGGGGAAGATTCCCGAGGGCAACTACGGCGCTGGAACGGTCATGGTGTGGGATCGCGGGACCTTTCGCTCCGAGGGCAATCTTCCAGCTCTCAAGCAAATAGAAAAGGGAGAAATCAAGTTCGGCTTGAACGGGGAAAAGCTACGTGGCAGCTTTGTTTTGGTAAAACTGAAACAGAGTGAAAAAGGCAACGAATGGCTGATGATCAAGCACAAGGACGCCGCCGAAGATTCCAAATGGAACATCGACGAGCACGACGGATCCGCATTGACCGGCCGAACCATCGAAGAAATCAAAGAGGAGCTTCCGCCAAAACGCAGCCCCGTTCCGATTCAAGCGAACGAAGTCGATGGCGCGCGCAAAAGCGCCATGCCGTCTCGAGTCGAACCGATGCTCGCGACGCTGGGCGAGCGGGCATTCTCCGATCCTAATTGGCTGTTTGAAATCAAATGGGATGGAGTGCGCGCGCTGGCGTGGATTGACGATGGCGCTTTGACGCTGCGTTCTCGCAACAACGTGGACATTACGCAGCGCTACCCCGAACTGGCTTCACTTCCCGAAATGCTGGCGGCGCGGCATGCAATCCTGGATGGAGAAATTGTGGCCTTGGATGCCCGCGGCCTCAGTGACTTTGGACGCTTGCAGGAACGCATGCACGTGCGCGCCCCGGGCGAGGCCCTAATTTCGAAAACGCCGGCCGTTTTCTATGCTTTCGATCTTCTATATTGCGATGGATACGATCTTCGGGAAGCCCCTCTGCTTCAACGGAAGCAACTGCTGCAGCGCCTGTTGTTTGTGTCTGGACGCTTTCGCTACGCCGATCATCAATTGGAGCACGGAAAAGAACTCTTCGCGCTGGCGAAGGAAAGCGGTCTGGAAGGCATTGTGGCCAAGCGAGCCGACAGCCGGTACGTTTCGGATCGCAGCATGAATTGGCTGAAGTTGAAAGTGACGCAAACACTGGATGCCGTCATCGGCGGCTGGACGGCGGCGCGTACGCCAGCGATTCCTCTCGGCTCCCTGCTGCTGGGTTTATATGAGGGCAAGAAACTCCGGTTTATCGGGCACGTCGGCAGTGGTTTTGATGCGAAGAAGCATGAAGAGCTAAGCGGCAAACTGAAGGATCTGGCCGTTGGCGCTTGCCCGTTTGATGCTGTGCCCGAGACCAATGAAAAGCCGTCGTGGGTTTCACCTGAACTGATTGCGCGCGTCAAGTTCAGCGGATGGACGCAGGAGCACGCGCTGCGCCATCCGGTTTTCATCGCGCTGCGCGAAGATGTGCGGCCCACGGATTGCCAGTGGGAGAGCGAAGTTGCGCAGGCGGCGGCTGAGCCGACTTCAGCGCCAACGGTGGTGCGTGCTCCCGAAGTTGTCGGACGAGTTCTGAACACCACCGCGCAGATCGAAGCAGAATTGTTCAAAGGGCGGGCGGAAACCGTCACGATCGAATTGGACGGGAGGCGGCTCCGGTTCAGCAACCTGAACAAAGTCTATTTTCCTGAGTCCGGACACACCAAGCGGGATCTGCTTGCTTACTATTATCGCGTGGCGGATTTTATCCTGCCGTTTCTGCGCGACCGAGCTTTGGTGCTTCGGCGCTATCCGGACGGAATCAAGGGCCAGGCTTTCTTTCAGAAAGATTTGCGGGAAGGCGTGCCTGAGTGGTTTAAAACCGTGCCCATTGATTCGGAGAAAAAAGGGGAGCCAATCCACTACGCGACCGCCAATGACGGCGCTTCTCTTCTCTATTTGACCGGCCTCGGCTGCATTGACCACAATCCGTGGTCCAACCGCGTTGATGATTTCGAGCATCCCGACTATTTCTTCTTCGACCTCGACCCTTCTGACGGTACGGATTTCTCCGTGGTCGTCACGATTGCCAGAGCGCTGCACGAGAAGCTGGAAGAACTGCGCATGGCGCACTTTGTGAAAACATCAGGCGCAACAGGGATGCACATCTTCATTCCCGTGGAGCCCATCTATACGTACGAGCAGTTGCGGACCTTCGGAGAAATCATCGCGCGCACGGTGACTGCCGAGCATCCGAACCTGGTGACCAACGAACGCAGCGTCGCCAAGCGTCCAGCGGGCCGGGTGTTGATCGACGTGCAACAGAATGCACACGGACGGCCGCTAGCTGCCGCCTATTCGGTGCGGGCCTTTCCTCAGGCGCCCGTTTCAGCTCCGCTGTTGCCCCGCGAGTTGAAGACGACCTTGAAGGCGGAGACTCTAAACATCAAGACGATCTTCGCGCGCCTCAAAGAAAAAGGCGATCTCTGGGGCGATTTCTGGAAGCGGCGCCAAAGACTCGAGCCAGCCATCGAAATTCTCAGCAGCAGCGTGCCGAGAACAAAGAAGGCACCGTAGTTTGACGCCAGGGCGCGCTCGCCTTTTCCCGCGCGCGGCAGCTGTGATTAAATGCCAGGGCGTGGAGGTGCACTATTCCTAGTGAGGGCCGGCTTCTTGTGGGGACTTCTGGCTACTCTTATAAAGAGTGGAAGGGGAATTTTTACCCCGAGAAACTTCCTGATCGCGAGATGCTCAGTTTTTACGCAAAGCAGTTCTCGACGGTCGAAATCAACTACACGTTCTATCGCATGCCCACAGAGAGCACGCTCTTGAATATGGTGAAGAGCGTACCCGAGGGATTCCGCTTCGCCTTAAAAGCCAACCAGAAAATCACTCACATTCAAAGGCTCCGCGGCTGCGAGAGCACTCTGAAACGTTTCCTGGAAGTCGCCAGCGTGCTGAACGACGGCGACCACCTCGGGCCGATCCTCGTGCAGCTGCCGCCCAATTTCAAATTCGACCGGCGGTTGCTCGAGGACTTTCTGGCGCTTCGACCGACTGCTTTTCTTTTTGCCTTTGAGGTGCGTCACCCATCCTGGTACACCGATGAAACGTATGAAGTCCTGCGCCAGCACCAGACAGCGCTGGTCTTGTCCGAAACTGATAAGCAAACGCCGCCCGAGGTCCTCACGACCGGCTTTACCTACGCCCGTCTGCGGCTCGAAGATTACACTCCAAAACAAATCACGGCCTGGAGGAAGCGGTTTGACGACTGGCTGGCCCAAGGCATCGACGTGTACGCCTACTTCAAGCACGAGGATGCAGGCGCGGCGCCGGCCTACGCTCACAAGCTTCTAGGAAAAACCCGCTGACGCAGATTTCTAGTCGCGTTCGTGGAAAAAGCGGGCAGCTCCAGCAGCTCCGGCTCCGGAATCGGTGTCAGCGGCGTCCCAGGCTTTGCGGTCGATCGGCTGGACCGCCTCCAGTTTTTTCTGCGCTAGTGATTTATTCACCGCGGGAAGCTCTTTCGTAACAAAAGCCTCGAACTCACCAGCCACCTCGTCCAATTCTTTTTTCAGCGAATCGATGCGCGCCACCTGATAATCGCCCGGTCGTCCTTCATAGTTCAAAATAGCTCCGTAGAGTCCCGTCGTCTTTTCACGGATACGCTCCTCGCCGGTTATGGCGCCGCCTTCGGTAGTGGCTACAATCTTCTTTCGCATGGCTTCCACTTTGCCGGCAAGTTCCTGCAGCCTCTTGCTGAAAACGGCATCGGACTTCGCCTTTGAGCCGCGTTCCAGCAGCGCAGCGTGCACGCCGTTGATGCGGTCAACGTCGAAGCTCATTTCCCCAAGCAATCGGTGGAGGCGCATCGCGGAGTCGAATTCCTGTTTGCGATCCTCCATCGTGAATTTCGCGCGCGGATCGAGCTCTACGACCAGTTGCGTTGTGTAAGTCTCTTTGCCGCGTGTCATCTTCACTGTGTAAGCGCCCGGCATAACCCGGGGGCCCTGCGAGGCTTCAAACGCGGCCGTGGCCGCCGGCGGAACATGCGGTGCCTTCAGCCGCATCGGCCATTCCACTCGGCTGATCCCGCGCCGGCTATTCGGAGGAAGCGTGTCCACCAACTTCCCCTGCGCATCAAAAATTTCCAGCTTCATTTTTCCAAAAATGTGCCGCTTGCTTTGGTAGTAGGTAATCAGCGCCGCGTCCGGAGGGTTCGGTCCCGTGAACACCGCGCTCCCTTCCGCCCATCCGCCCTGTGCCGGAAGCCGCTGCTGCGAAGGTTTGGCCTGCAGGAAAACCGCCTCCTGCGCCATCACTTCCGGAGTCAGCTTTCGCAGTGGCGTCATGTCGTCGACGATCCAGATGCCGCGGCCATGCGTGGCGATCACTAGATCTGATTCGCGCGGGTGTACTACGATGTCCCGGACCGCCACCATCGGAAATTCGTGGCCCTTGTATCGCGCCCACTGTTTGCCGCCATCGGGCGAAATCCAAAGACCGAACTCCGTGCCCAGAAAAAGCAGATCGGGCCGGACCGTGTCTTCCTTAATGACGTGCGCGTACCCACGCACGCCGCTATCGCCGGACAGGATCGGCGTCCAGCTTTTCCCGTAGTCCGTGGTCTTGTAGACATGCGGATCCATATCTCCAAACGTGTGTCGGTCGAAAGTCGCATAGGCCGTGCCCGCATCATAGAGGCTGGCTTCCACCCACGAAACCCAGGAAGCCTTTGGCAGATTCGGAACATTGCCAACGACGTTGGTCCACGTCTTCGCGCCATCGCGTGTTACCTGGAGATTTCCATCATCCGTTCCAACCCAAATGGTCTGACCATCGCGCGGCGACTCGCTGATGGAATAAATCGTGGTGTGCATCTCCGCATAAGAATTGTCGACCGTCACGCCGCCCGATTCTTCCTGCTTCTGTTTCTCCGGATCGTTGGTCGTGAGATCCGGCGAGATGCGGTCCCACGATTGGCCGTGATCGCGCGAACGGAACAGGAATTGCGCGCCAATGTAAATCGTCCCCTTTTCGTTCGGGCTCATGTGGATCGGGGTGTTCCAGTTGAAGCGCAGCTTCCCTTCTCCATAGTTGGGCTGCGGCTTGATCAACCGGGCCTCGAGCGTGGATCGATTCACGCGGCCGACCTCGCCGCCCTGCGATTCGGCATAAACGTAGTTCGGATCGGCGGGATCAGGAAACACCCAGAACCCGTCTCCTCCAAAAAGATTTTCCCAGCGTCCATTCGTAATCCCGCCCGGATACTGTGAATCGCCGGCCCACACGCTGTTATCCTGCAGCCCGCCGAAAACATGATAAGGATCAGCGTTGTCCGCGCTCACGTGATAAAACTGCGAAACCGGAAGGTTATTGCCCTTCCACCACGTGTTGCCGCCATCGTAGGAATACCAGACTCCGCCGTCATCCGCCGCGATGACGTGATCGGTATTGTCGGGATTCACCCACACATCGTGAAAGTCCCCATGCGCGCCATTCCCGATTCCGCTAAAGCTCTTCCCTCCATCCTCGCTCATGATCAAGGTGAGGTCTGGCTTGTAAACCTTGTTTTCGTTTTTTGGATCGACGATCAAGTTAGCGAAATAAAACGGCCGCCACACCATCCAATTGCTGCGGTCGCGCTCCTCCCAGGTCATTCCTCCATCATCCGAGCGGAAAAGAGCGCTGCGCGTTGATTCGATCATCGCGTAAACAACATTTGGTTTTGACGGCGCAATCGTCACCGCCACGCGCCCCCAGGGTTTCGCGGGAAGTCCCTTGGCGCTTTTTTCATCCAGTTCTTTCCAGGTTGCTCCGCCGTCGCTGCTCTGGAAAAATGCGCTGCCGCTGACAGCGGTGGAATTCTCACCGCCCGAGCGGAAGGTCCAGCCCTTGCGCCGAAAATCCCACATCCCCGCGAAGAGTGTTTTCGGGTCCTGCGAATTCATGGAAATCATCGAGCAGCCGGTCGAAAGATTCGCGCCCTTCAGAATCTTGCTCCAGCTCTTCCCGCCATCCGTGGTTTTGTAAACGCCGCGGTCCTCGCTGTCGCTCCACAATTTTCCCGGCACGCACACATAGACAGTGTCGCTGTTCTTCGGATCGACAATAATCTTCGCGATGCGCTCGGAGTTTTGCAGGCCCACATTCTTCCAACTATCTCCGCCGTCCGTCGATTTGTAAATGCCATTGCCGATCGACACGCTGTTGCGCGTCCATGCTTCGCCCGTTCCCGCCCAAATCGTTTTCGGCGCCTGCGGATCAATAGCCAGCGCGCCAATCGATTGCGCCGATTCCTTGTCGAAAACCGGCTTAAACGTCGTGCCACCATTCGAAGACTTCCAGACGCCGCCGCTCGCCGCTCCAACGTACACCGTGAGCCGTCCATCCTCTTTTGCCGCCGCGATCGCCGCCACACGCCCGCTCATGGCCGCGGATCCGATGTTCCGCGCGCCAAGCCCGGAAATGGTGTCCGAGTCGAATTTGGCGTTTTGCGCCGGCGCAGGCCCGGCAAAAATCATCGTGGCGAGAATCACCATCATCAGAGCAACAAAGCAGCGGATTGTCTTGCACATGTCGGCGGATTCCTCAGTGATAAAATAGGTGCGACAGCACTTGGCCCTAAATCGATTCATGGATATTCGAAGAACGACAGGCATGCTTGTTGCCCGTCCCCTGCTTAAGATTTATTTCCCTGCTGGCGGCGCCTTCATCTCCGGCTTGGACACCGGCATCGTGAAGTGTGCATCTTCCAGCGCTATGTTCTGTTCGATTTTCTCGACGGTAATCTGCGAGCGCGAAGAACTGCCCTTCTGAGCCTGTTCGACCGCAAACGGATAAAAAATACCGTTCACTTGTTCGTAGTCGCCGTAGTACAGCTCGTTCTCCTGCAGCGCGCCCCGAATCGTCGTTTGAATTTCCAGCTTCAATTCTAAGAACGAATCCGCATCGAGGTAGTAATAGCGCACGTCCCCGTTCTTCATGCTCAGCTTGATCTTGAAGCAATCCGTTCCTTCCACCGAGTCGTGCCCCACCAGTTCGGCTTTGTGGCCCTTTTCTTTGTAATCCACCAGCGGCCCGTCAAGATCAGCGTCCACCACCAGGCTCTTCAAGTCATCCTGGGAGAGCAGCTCGGGATCTTTGCGCCCGCCAAACGGAGAAATCTGCCATCCCGTCTTGCCGTCGTAAGCCTGCACCTGCGCCAAGCCTTGGATGATGAATTCTTCCCGAACCTTGTCCGCGCGCTTGTTTTCCTGCCGAAAATCCGCGCGAAACGATCCTTGGCTGAATTTTGCAGTCGTTCGCAGGCTGCGCACGGACTTCAACTTGTCTGCTCCGCCGTGGGCCTGAACATTTTTGGCGATGATTTCATCAACGGTCTGTGCGTTAGCGGCCAAAGAAAAGAACGCCATGGCCGCCAGCATTGAAATGAAAAAGCGGACAACTCTGGAAAACTCATTGATCGGAGTCCCCCGCAAGTCTACTTTCATGAACTCCCCCCAACCCAACGCTATGTGGCATTACCCCTAACGGAAGGGACTGAAGCTGATCACCTTTTATTACTCCGACGAAATCAGCAGCACTTAGTTAGCAGACTTTCGCTTTGCTGCCAAGAAGTTTCGCTGCTCCGCCGTCTAGAACTCCACATGCAGCCGCAGCGTCGGCACAATTACCGGCCCGCGGTCCCGGTTATAACCAGGATTGTTGATGTGTTGCACGCCGAACGATGGATAGACCCCGCGCCACGCATGCATTGTGTAGTAGCTCTCAAAAATGTTTTCTCGACCGTAATTCAGGCGCCCGTCACCGAGAAGAAAACCCAAACCGCCGAGCGCCAGGTATTCCTGATGGTCTCGCGAGATTCCGTTTGAAACGAATACCAGTCCAGCTCGATCAAATTTTCTACGCCACCGTTTCCCGCTGGCGCCAGCGCCAATTTGCAACGTCCCATCCACTTCTGTATACGCATACGATTCATGCCGCCCCTCGTTCCATCCCCAACGCCCGAACAATCCCATCCAGTCATTGAGCGGCTGCTCGAAATTGACGCCGAATCCGTACTTAATTGTTGTCCGCAGAGGATGAGCGGTGATCTCCGGCACAGGTGTCAGACCTGCCAGAAAATTGTCGACAGCCTCGCGGTAGCTCCCCATGTTGGCGTGATTCACAAAAGTGAGGAACCTCACAATGCCTTCCTGCTTCCGCAGAATTGTTCCATGCAGTTCAAATTCAATATTTTCGGCGCGAGCCCGGCTTATCTCCGCATCTAGGTGGATGCCGTTTGCCAATTTCGGCATCAGCGCTTCCGCAAATCGCACCGCCCATCGCCGGTCGTGATATTCGGCCATCGCCGCAAACGTGAACCCGCGCGTGTCCGCCGCATAGTCGTAAGCTCCATTGTTATCCACCGTCCAGTTCATGAACTGGAAACCAGTGTCCGAGCCGTATGTATTGTTGTCGAAAAAGTCTGCCAGGCTGAATTTTCCAAAGCGGATCTCGAGACGGCGTTCAGGGAGCGAAGGAAAGAGTGACAATGGCGAACGCGAGTTGCCAATCTTGCGCTGGCCTATCGGAATGATCTGGTGCCACATCAGCCGCGCGATGTAAGGCGCTTTGCTCAAGTCCGGGTTTCGTACGATATCCAGGTTTGTAACACCTCCCAGGCCGACCGCCTCCCCGATTCCGTGCCCCCCGGTTTCCTGGACGTCGCAAAGCAATTCCGCCGTGTCCGTCAAGCGAACACCCGTGAATAACGTCAGGACCCGCGACGTCGCGTCCTGCGCTTGCGGTGGCAAGCTCCGCGGTCCTTGGTAGGGCGAATGGAACGCCGGATGCCACTGCGAAATCCAATTGGCCTGCCCCGAAATCCACCAGCGGTCCGACTCGGGATGCGTGAACATCGCCGGAACTGGATCGGCCTCCGCCGTTGAATCCACGGCAGGAGGTGTCTGGACCTGTGGTGAATCCTGCGCGCGCAATCCCGCCTCTGCGATCGAAAGCAAACCAAGCATCGCGCCTATCGCCGGGACAAATTGGAGAGTTACCCGCCGCATCTTTGGTATTCGAAATCTCGCAAGCTCGAGTTTGTCGCCCCGCTTCTGAATCGTTGCAGGCTAAATCGCGGTCGATGAACGAATGATGAACGCCGCCGGGAGACTGCCCTTTGAATTTCACCTACCCCTTTGTTCTACTGTTCATCAGGCCCTTGCCGAATGGCCTGGAACCTTGATACCATACCTACATAGGGTAGACAAAGCGAAAATGTCCCACACCTCCAGAGAAAAACTCGACCTTGTCAACCGCACCAAGAAAGTCATCGGCCAGCTCGAAAGCGTCTTGCGCGCCCTCAACGAGCATGAACCCTGTGCCGAAGCCCTCCAGCGCCTCTCCGCCGCTCGCGGCGCCATCAATAGCCTCATGGCCGAACTCATGGAAGACCACATTCGCAATCACATGCCGCGCAATTCCAAATCCTCCGAGGAAGCCGCCGACGATGTCATCCACATCGTCCGCACCTACCTCAAATAAAATAGAAGAGGGTCGCCTTTCGAACCATTTTTCTATATCTTCTTTGAACCGAGTCCAGCTGTCGTCGAGTTCGAACAGCCTCAAGGAGACACCGCGGTGCGAAGATTTTTCACAGCCCTCGTCTTTTTCGCATTCCTCGGCGCCCCGCTGGCACGCGCCCAAGCCGGCCCTATCGCGGGCGGCAATGAATGGCAGGTGTGGACCGGCGGCGGCCACGGCACCAATGGCAGCCAGTCCGGCGGTGGTGTTTGGAACGTCGGCTTCCGCTACGGCCTGATTCTCACCAATCCCCACGGCCCCGGTTTTCTCCGCGGCCGTTTGGAATATGCGATCGACGCCGTTCCCGTTTTCCTCGTCGTCCAAAAAACGAATACCGCTTACGGCGCCGGAATCAATCCGTTCGCCTTCAAGTGGGCTCTAGCCACCCGCGGCAGTGTGGTTCCGTATCTCGAACTCGGCGGCGGCACTCTCTTCACCAATACCAAAGTCCCCGAAGGCACATCCCGTATCAATTTCACCACCAGCGGCGCCGTCGGACTCCACTTCCTGCGCAGCAAATACAACATCAGCACTGAAGTGCGCTTCATGCACATTTCCAATGCCGGGTTGGCCACTCCAAATCCCGGCATCAATACCATTCAGTTTCGAATCGGCTTCGGCCGCTTCAGCCAAAAAGAGTAGGAGCCCTTCAACAGCCTATTCCGTTCAGGTCTTGCTCCAGTCACGAATCACCAGTCACTTTGCTTTTTAATCTCCGCAAGTTCAGAATTCAGGTTGAGTGTGTGACATGAAAATGATTTGGATCTTTGTCGCAATAGTTGTTCTGCTCGTTGCAGTCGCCGTAGTCAGGGCCATGCGCACCGGCGAGAAGGCCCCCTCCTCAGGCACTCCCGCCCCGGACTTCACCCTGAATTCGCAGGACGGCAAACCGCTCAGCCTCCGCGATCTTCGCGGCAAATGGGTGGTCCTCTATTTTTATCCCAAGGATTTCACCAGCGGCTGCACCAAGGAAGCCCACAATTTCCAGCGCGACCTGCAGCAATACGAACTAAAAAACGCGATTATCTTGGGCGTGAGCGTCCAGGACGAATCCACTCACCAAAAATTCTGCGCCAAAGAAGGCCTCAGCTTCAAGCTGCTCGCCGATACAAAGTACACCGTCTCTTCTTCCTACGACTCGCTCGTCAATCTAGGCGTCGCCAAGCTCTCTGCCCGCCACACTTTCCTCATCGATCCCGCCGGCGTCATTCGCAAATCCTATCTCAGTGTCAGCGCCGAAAAACACAGCGCCGAAGTCCTCGCCGATTTGTCGCAGCTTCAACAATCTACAAACCAAAGATAATCCGAGTGTTTCCGTATCCCCGGGCCGCGGCAATCGCCTCAATGAAAGCGATTCGGGTCGTATCCGAAATCGACCAGCCCATCGCGGTAGTCGATTTTGACCTCCATCTGATAAAGCATCGAGAACCCCAGCATTCCGGATATCTCCACACCCGAAGAATTGCTT
>Ga0210399_10002248_pt1 | contig 15039 bp, 10 predicted proteins | sample IncBWC14MmetaG_FD_150865 | JGI IMG/M metagenome (GOLD analysis project Ga0210399, IMG submission 150865) | Forest soil microbial communities from Barre Woods Harvard Forest LTER site, Petersham, Massachusetts, United States - Inc-BW-C-14-M | ecosystem: Environmental > Terrestrial > Soil >...
GGAACCTTGGACCCTGGACTGGCCCCTTGGGGGGGGGTCCCGACCCGTGACACCGTGACAACACAATAAAGACGGGCCTTTTTTGATGCCCCACCCGTGACACGACCCGTGCCAACCCGTGACATTTTGCGGCAACCCGTGACATCCCCAAACCTTTGTCCTCCACTTTGTCGTCAAAATGTGTACACTATGGAACGTCCCAGATCCGTCCCACCCCGTCCCCAATGGGTGTTTTGCACCAATCAACTGGCTCTTTTTGACCAGCGGTTGGGACCAATGGAAAATACGCGAGAAGACTCCCACAAATCACCTTTATTCACTTTTATATAGTTTTATCTAGTTTTATCTGGTGCGGTTTGCCGCGATCCGCCTTGAACGTCCCTTCGTTCTCAAATTTGAAATTTTAGATCTCAAATCAAATCAGATGGGCGGCGGCCAGAGCCGCAACGCGCGACGAAACAAAAATTTGAACCCGGACTTACCAGGACCAGCCCGGACTTACCCGGACCTGGTTTAATTCCGGTTTAATTTTCGACGCCAAAATGTAGCGGCACGCTTCCCAGTCAATGCGGCATCCTGCCGCCGGTTCAGGCTCGGGCGCAACCCGGGCTTCCGGACCAACACTCCATCAACCCACCAACTCATTCTGCAACTTGTCAAAAAACGACCATGCCATAAAGCATGATGATAATACGTCTGTATGGATTCAGCAGGATGACTTGTCAAGCACTTGTTCGTCGTTTGTCGCCTGTTTCGTGAAGGTGAAGGGGTCGGTCCTATAATTGTGACATTCTGGTTTCTTGCCTCTTTACAAATCTCCGCCCATCGTGCAAGCTTGAGTCGTGTTGCAGCCGTTTAGGACCAAGCCCGTCCGCTCGGAAAAGGAAAACGAGCGTGAAAGTGAAAACTGTCACAATTATAGGACCGACCCCTTCATTTCCTAGGCCATGACTTATGCATTCAATCGTAGAAAACATCAAGACCAAGAGTTCTGGGCTAAATCTTAGACCTCCGGTGTCGCAGGAAGCACTTGCCTTAGCAGAAGACCGTATTGGGTTCCGGCTGCCCAGCTTGTTGAGAGAATTGTACGCGAATATTGCAGATGGAGGCTTCGGCCCTTCCTATGGTTTTCTTCCGTTATTAGCCGCAGTGCAGGAGCAAAAGATCGGAAATGTAGTTACCCCCCGCATCGATTCAGTAGTGGAGCTCTACGAGCTTTTTAAGAAGGGAGACCCAGAGGATACTTCATGGGTATGGCCTGACCGGCTGCTACCTGTATTAGAATGGGGTTGTGCTGTACGGTCGTGTATCGATTGTTCTTCATCTCCTCTTGCGGTTGTTCGTGACGAGCCGTACGTAAGTCGCTTAGAAGAGGCTCCTAGTTTGGAGCAGTGGCTGCAATCTTGGCTGGACGGGCATGATTTGTGGAACATGAACACGCGGAGAAGCTAAGTCGGTCCGTTCTCGTCAATGTGCAGAAAGGGGTTCCGTGAACTTGAAGGGGTCAGTCCTATAATTGTGACATTTTGATTTCTTGCCTCTTTACAAATCTCCGCCCGCCGTGCAAGGTTGAGCTCGCGTTGCAACCGTTTAGGACCAGGCCCCTCGGCTCGGAGAAGGAAAACGAGCGTGAAAGTGAAAACTGTCACAATTATAGGACTGACCCCTTCATAATTGTGACATTCTCGTTTCTTGCCTCTTTACAAATCTCCGCCCATCGTGCAAGTTTGAGCTCGTGTTGCGGCCGTTTAGGAACAAGCCCGTTGGCTCGGAGAAGGAAAACGAGCGTGAAAGTGAAAACTGTCACAATTATAGGACCGACCCCTTCCCGACCCCTTCCCTGACGCTATAGGAGGATGGTTTTACAATCTCTGTCCTTCGTGCTTCGGGGCTTCCGGTGGGTCTTCAGTCGGGTCCGGACACCATGGATCGCCCGGCAGTTGACAGTTGAACCGATGTCGAATCAGTGCTCCGCAAAAACTAGTCATTGAAGTCCGGCGAAAGCGCTGAACGCAAAATATCTGCTCACGTCGGAGAAAGCCTATGAACGAAAGAATCAAAAATCTGATGCGAAGCTGTTTGGATCACCCCGATGATACACACTCATTCATGGAACTCCGCAGTATGAACCTGCGGAGCAGTGACATAACTAACGACATAATTGATTCATTCAACCCCGATGAAAGGGGGATGCTATACCTCATGTTCTTGGCATGGCTCCCCAAGGCCGAAGGTGAGCTTGCTCTAAAAAATAGAATCGGCGTTGAGCCTGATGCAAAATGCAAATATTTAATCACCTTCGTGTTATCGAAAAGAAATGAGAATGAAAATCATTGAAGGGTTCGCTGGTATTATAGTGACAGACGGCAACCGATAGCATGGCGGATGCCACCCATTTTTACAATGCCGGGCGTAGCTCCACGTTACTAACCTGCCCTGTCCCGAAGGAGAGGAGTGTGAGGCTTCCCAAGCCCGCCACAAGTCAGTGGCCCCAGAAGAAATGTTCGCTACGCGAATCGTGGTCACTTATCATTCCGAACGCCTCAACACAAGGGCCACCCACATCCAGTGCTGTCCAGGTCAACCTCGGGAATTCCTTCGCTGTCACCAAAAGCTCCCTGGGAACCGAGTTAGAGGCGCGACTGCTTCCGGCTATTCGCTCTCCTTTTGATCTCAGACATTTTTCCTGTCAATTGATTCCGTTAAAGGGCCGCATAACCACATTTTGCGCTGGCAGATGTAGTTTCGCATGCCCTCTTTTGAATCGCCCAGCAAATCTCCTTGCATTTGAGTCGTTCGTGATATGAGGTGAGGGCGCTGCCCAAGAACTGAAACGCCGGGGTGGCAATCGGGCGCATTCGGGATCTGCCCCGCTGCGGTAGGGACGGGCGCGCTGCGCCGTCCCCGTCGCCGCCTGTCGCGCCGAAGCTTCCGAGCGAAGGCGGAAGCGAAGCGTCAGGCGACGGAATGAATATACAGGGCGGGCCCGTTTGGGCCGCCGTTCCGCCCGCTGGAACGCGGGCGGGGACATCGCAGCGCGATGTCCCTACCATCGAGGGCGGTGTCAGGACACGCCCGCGGCGATTCGCTGATTGGTTTATGGCTTCGCAAATGCCATCCGAGGTTCGCGTGGAAGCGGTGCGGGATGATGTGGCTTACCAATTCCCGGTGCGGCCGCTGGGGAAGTTGCGTTTGGTGGGGGTGATTCCTGCCGTGTTCGGAGTGTTATTTGTTTCTGTGCCGCTGCGCATATTCCTCACGATGCTGCATGGGATTGCGGCCCGGAATTCAGGCGCGAACGCCAATTCCCTTTTCCAATATTTCTTCCTGGCGTTCACCATTCCGTTTTTCGTGGTGGGATCGATTCCCATTGCATTTGGCCTGGCAATCCTGTTCGGGCGATGCCGGGTGGAGTGGCGCGAAAAGCGGCTTTCGACTGTCGAGCAAGTTGGGCCGTTCCGATGGAGACGCCGGCTGATGGCGTCGAAGGGAAGCGTTCACAAGCTGATTGTGAGTGTGGGTCCGGATCGTTCGAATGGAACGTCGGTCACGACCAACCTGCCGGCGAACCTGGCTGCGTTGTCGGCCGAGTTCGACTCGGGCAAACCGAGGATCGCGGCGATGGGCTATCCTCGGGAATGGCTGCAAGCGGTCGCCGAGGATCTCTCGAAGCGCGTGGGGGCGGTTACGGCGGTGTCGAGCCAGCCAAAGATTGAAACGATCTTCCAGGGCCGGGTGCTGGACCAGACGGGGCAGGAAATGGTCGAACGTCCGCTCAACGCAACGGTGCGGCTGGAAGCGACGGCGAACGGGATTTCCATGTCAGTCCCTCCGGCAGGATTGTGGAAGGGAAGCAAGGGCATGCTGGGTTTTTCGATTTTCTGGTGTGGGTGGCGTCGGCGCTTCGCAAACCCAGTTCCGTGCCGTGGATATTGTGGGTGTTCCTGTCAGTGTTTTGGGCGGCTGGATTGGGCATGCTGACGGGGGCCGTTAACATGGGAAAGCGGCGCGGACTGGTCCTGGTTTCCGACGGACGCCTCAAGGTGGCCGTCTCGGGGGTTTTTGGGACCAAACATTGGGATTGGCCGCGGGAGGAGATCGGAGCGTTTCGCGTGGCGGGCAGCGGAATGAAAGTCAATAACCGGCCTGTGCTGGAGCTGCAGGTGCATCCGCTGGCCGGGAAGAAAGTGGGTCTGTTCGCCGGACGGGACGAGGACGAATTGCGATGGATGGCATTTGAACTGCGGCGGGCGCTGGGCGTTCCGGCGAATGCTGAATACCAATTATGAAACGGGTCCAAACTGGTTTCACACTGATTGAATTGCTGGTGGTGATTGCGATCATTGCCATTCTGGCGGCGCTGCTGCTGCCGGTTTTAAGCACCGCCAAGGAGAAGGGGCGGCGCGCCGATTGCATGAGCAACCAGCATCAGATCGCGCTGACGTATCGCATGTACGCCAATGACAACGGGGAAAAACTGCCAACCGGCCCTTCGGCGGGCGAATGGCTGTGGGATTTGTCCACAAACATAATCGATCCGTTCGTCGAAGCAGGAGTGCAACGAGCCGTGCTCTATTGTCCCGGAATGAAGGCATCGGTTTGGAACGACGATCGCTGGTGGTGGTACAGCGGCAATGGAACGGCAAACTACAGCAGCGTCCATCGCGTGACTGGCTATGGCTGGCTGCTGACGCGCTCGGGCGCCATGGGAACGCTCACCTACCCCAAGGGATTTCAGACCCGGATCGACCAGACGAACATGGCCACGTTGGAAATCACGTTCTGCCCGATCATTTCGGAGAGTTCGGGAAGCGCGGACACATTTACGGCGGTCACCAGCCAGAGCAATATCGTGCCGCTTCAAAGCAGCGGACACATGGCCGGACATTTTCCGGCGGGCGGGAACATTTTGTTCCTGGACGGCCATGCCTCGTGGCGTTCGTTCAAGAACATGAGCAAGTGGTATTACACCGGCTCGCGTAATATCTATTTTTGGTTCTGAGTCGCGTCCGAAAGGGCCTTGCCCTTGAGCGTCCCGGTTTTCGCGGGTGCATACTCGGGATACAGCCGCGTAATGCAATCCGGACAAATGCCGTGGGTGAACTCGGCTTCCGTGTGCGCGGAGATGTACGACTCGACCTTTTGCCAATAGCCCTGGTCGTCGCGGATTTTCTTGCAGGCGGAGCAGATTGGCAGCAATCCGCGCAACGTCCGTATGTTGCCCAGGGCTTCGGTTAGTTCATTGATCAATCCCAGGCGTTCCTCTTCCACGCGCTTGCGTTCGGTGATGTCGGCTTCGATGGCTGAAACGCCCACGACTTTTCCACGCGCATTGCGGATTGGCGAGAGCGCGACCGAGGTATCGAGGGTCGTGCCATCCCTGCGCACGCGGACGGTTTCGTAGCGTTCGACGCGGCCTCCTTGCCGGATCCGGTCGAAGGCGGCCGAAAGTTCTTCCGGACGATTGGGCGAAACCAAAACCGCCAGCGAACGTCCTTTCATCTCTTCAGCGGAATATCGGTACATCCGTTCAGCGCCGCCGTTCCAACTCAGTATAACGCCGGCGAGGTTCGCGCCGATGATTGCGTTCTCGGACGAATCCACGATGGCGGCAAGGTACGCCCGGGCTTCGTCGCCGCGTTTTTGCTCGGTGATATCGCGAGTGAAGCAGCGGGAATGGATAAACTTGCCCTTCTCCCAGAGCACGTTGGAGTTCATCACCACATTCCGGATGGAGCCGTCCCGGCATTGCAAGCGCGCCTCGTAATTGTCGACCGGCTCGCCACGATGCAGGCGCGCGAGCATTTCCTCGGCTGCATCGTCGTCGAGGCAGAATTCGGAAAATTTATGACCCAAATACTCTTCGCGCGTGTATCCCAACATGTTCAGTTCGGCCCGGTTCGCGCGAAGAATGGTTCCGTCCGGTCCCGCCCAGTGCAGGCCGACAGCAGCCTGTTCGAAGCAATCGGAAAGTTCCTGCTGGCTGCGGCACAAGGCGTCCTCGGCGCGGCGGCGGGCCCGGCGATGGAGAGCTTCGCGCAGGACGCGGTCCAAAGTAGGGGCGAGCCGGTCCAGATGGGCTTTGCTGACGTAGTCGCTGGCGCCGGCCTTCATGATTTCAACGGCTTGTTCCTCGCCAATGGCGCCGGAGACCAGAATAAACGGGATGTCCAACTCCTGGTTCTGCAGTATTTCCAGCGCCGCGCGGCTGCTGAATGCCGGCATCGAATGATCGCTGATCACTATGTCCCAGGATTTGCTTTCGAGCGCGGATTGAAGGCCGGCGGCGGTTTGGACCCGTGTAAGATGGCAGTCGTAACCGCCCTGATTCAGCGCGCGCACGATCAGCAGCGCGTCATCCTCTGAATCTTCGACGATAAGAGTCTGCAACGGCTTGTTCATAAATGGACCGGGACCTGGTTGCTTGTCGAACCCAGACCGAGGTGGCGCCCAAGTCCACGCAAATTTGCCGGACCAAAACTCCGGCAATTTCAGGTGTTGGAAAAACGGCGTTTACCCGTTCGGCATTATTGGAGCACCGTTCATACCAGCCGATGAGCTGCGAAGATCATCCCGTTTTTGTTCGGAATTCCTGTTCTGAGACACCACGAAGGAACCGTTCGCATTGGCAATTTGCCCGTAAGTTTGCGTGAATCCCGCAAAATGCGGCGTGCCGAAACCCTGCGACCCCAGCCGGCAGTCCGGTGTTAAACACTCGAAATCAAGCACTTGTTGAGCGGCGTCCTGGCGTTTGCACGCCGTGGCATGGCAACGGCTCTTAAATTCACCAGGGAAGAAACCATTAAGAATCATTTATGAAAACAAACACAGTTAAGGGCCTGGCAATGGCGCTTATGTTGTCTGTGTCGGCGGTGGCAGGCCTCTCTGGCTGCGCCGGGGACAGATACCACCAGAGCACGGGCGAATACATCGACGACAAGTCAACTTCGTCGCGAGTGCGCGACTCGTTGAACAACGATCCGGAGTACAAGTATCGGGAAGTGCAAGTGACCGCGTTCAAGGGCACCGTTCAGTTGAGCGGCTTTGTTGATCACCGGCCTGAAAAGGAACGCGCCGGGATGCTGGCGAAAAACACCGCAGGCGTGAAAGACGTGGTAAATAACATCACGGTCAAGGACTAACAGAGTTGGGTTCGGCAACCGCGCCACGCGCACTTTGTCGTCCACTTTGTCCTTCACTTTGGCGATTCGACCAACACGGTTGTCGGCAAGAGTGTGGGACAAAGTGTCGCTTCTCAGGTCATCGCCATTTCGTCATCGTCGCGCAAGATTTTGGTAAACCGGCCGTAACGCAAGGCAAAAGTAGGCAGCACAAGCAAATTCAAAACGGTGGAAGTCAGCAGTCCGCCAAGGATGACGATCGCCATGGGGCCTTCGATTTCGCGCCCCGCTTCCCCGGTGCCGATTGCCAGCGGCAGGAGGCCCAGCGCCGTCACCAGCGCCGTCATCAGGATCGGGATAAGCCGCTCTGATGCGCCTCGAACGGCGGTTTCCAGGTTCCACTCCATTCCTTCGTTATGGATGAGGTGCTCGAAGTGCGAAATCATCATGATCGAATTGCGCGTGGTGATGCCGAACAACGTCACGAATCCGACCAGTGAACCGATGGTCAACCCGCTGTCAGCCGCATCGCCAAATTTGCCGGTGATGTACACGGCCAGCACACCGCCCACCAGCGCGAAGGGCACGTTCGCAAGGATCAACAAAAGGTTGCGCCAATTTCCTGTGACTACGATCAGCAACAAAATGATGCCGACGGCCGCGATGGCCGAATTCATTAACAGTTGTTGCTGGGCTTTGGCGGTGGCCTCCGCCGCGCCGGTAAAAATGGCATAGACACCCTTGGGAAATTGAACTTTGGCGGCGATCTGTTTCTTCGCGTCGTCGACAAATGAAGTCACGTCGCGCCCGCTGGGAGTGCAGGTGACGACCTGGCGTCGGCGCGCTCCCTCATGCGAAATAAGGTAACGTGTCTTGGTCAGAAACACATCCGCCAGTTCCCTCAAGGGGACGCGCAGGCCCTCCGCATTCGTGAGCTTCAATTGCCTGATTTGGTCCGGTTCGCGCCGACTGGCGTCGTCCAGGATCACCTCGACATCGGCGACCTTATTGCCTTCGTGGACCTGGGCCACCAACATCCCCTGGTAGGCGGTTTCGATGGCTTCGAGCACGTCGAGCGGACGAAAGCCCAATTGTGTCAAGCGATCGTTACGCAGGCGCACGTTCATGCTCGGCGCGCCGGGCAAAGATTTGACCTGCACGTCGGCTGCGCCCGGCACCTTGCCGAGCACTTGCGCCACTTCGCCGGCTTTCGCGTCGATGACGTCAAGGTCGTCGCCAAAGACATTGACCACCACCGGCGCGGTTTCCCCGCTGACGGTCTCGCCAATGCGATCCCCCAGGAACGTCAGCACCTCAAATTGAAGGCCGGGGTACTTGGAGAATATGTCGCGAAGGCCATCGCCCACTTTTTCCATCGTTTCGCCGTCCAGGTCTTTCTTCAGCTCGACGTGAAATTCGCAGCGATGAGGAGGCCAGGTGTCCTCGCCTTGTTCGGCGCGGCCGACTTGTTGCTCGACGGTCGCGATGTTGGAATTCTGGAGCATTTCCGAGGTAATCACTTCGCCCATGCGCAGCATTTCCGGCAATGAAGTCCCGGGGGCCATCTGAATTCCGCAAACGAAATGGCCTTCGCGGAATTCCGGCAAAAATTCACTGCCGAAATGCGGCAGCAGCAGCAGCGCCCCTGCGCACACAATGATGACCGCAGCCATCACCGACCGGGGCCAGTTCGCGAGCCCATGAATCACCCATCGATAAGCTGACTTAAGGCCGCGCTGAAGCCGCGGCTCAGCCGAATCCTTAACGCCCCTGGCAAAAAATATCAGCGAAAGCGCCGGTGTTACAGTAAGCGCTACGGCCAGCGAGGCCATGATTGCCAGGATGTAGCTGAGGGCGAGCGGCGCAAAAAAGCTGCCTTGCAGTCCCGTCAGCGTCAGCACAGGCAGGAAGACCAACGCGACGATGAATGTCGCATAAACCACGGCGCTGCGGACTTCGAGCGATGCTTCCCAAACCACTCGAAATGCGCGACGCGGTTTAGGAAGCGTTTGGTTCTCTCGCAGGCGGCGAAAAATGTTCTCCACGTCGATGATCGCATCGTCCACGACTTCACCGATGGCGATCGCGAGGCCGCCGAGTGTAATAGTGTTGAGGGTTATCCCGAGTTTATCGAGGCAGATAATTGCCGCCAGCAGCGAAAGTGGAATCGCCGTGAGCGAAATGAACGCGGTCCGAAAGTGTCCGAGGAAAATGAACAACACCACCGCAACTAAAATGCCGCCCATGTAGAGGGAATGCCGGATGTTCCGCAGTGAGTTTTCGATGAATGTAGCGGGACGGTGCAAACCGCGATAAACGTGAACGCCTTCCTTGTCGAATATCGGTTGCATTTCGTTAAGTGCGGCTTCGAGTGCCACGGTCACTTCCATGGTGTTGGCGCCGTACTGGCTGGCGGTGGACATCAGCACTCCATGCTTGCCCTGGATCAAGGCGTCGCCGAATTTCGGCTCTGGACCTTCGCGCACGTCCGCAAGGTCCTTTAGTCGAACGGTCAGGCCATTGTGGTGGAGAACGACCACCTGGCCGAGCGCCTGCGCTGTTCGCAGCTCGCCTTCGGTTTGCAGCAGGATCCGCTGGTTTGGATTTTCCACGAAGCCCGCGCCCATTACGCCTGTGGACGCCCTGGCCGCATTGAGCACGTCCGAGATGGACAACCCATAAGCATCCAAACGGTCGGGTTTGACCTGAACTTGTAATTGCCGCACTTCGCCCCCGAAAACGATGCACCGGGCAACACCCGGCACTGAGAGCACGCGTGGCTTGACCGTCCAATCAGCGAGTGTGCGCAATTCCATTGGCGAAAGCTTGTCGGAAACCAGCCCGAACTTGAGCAGGTCCATGGTGGCCGAGGTGAGCGGAGTCATCCTTGGCGTCTTGGCGGCAGCGGGCAATTCGCCGGCGGTTTCAGCCAATTTTTCCGCAAGCATCTGCCGGGCGATGAAAATGTCCGTGCCTTCCTTGAAAACCGCCGTGACGATGGAAAGTCCCTGGATGGATTCCGAGCGCAGCGATTCCATGCCTCCCAAGCCGTTAATCGTGGTTTCGATGGGGCGGGTTACGAGCACTTCGACCTGCTCGGGCGAGAGTCCGGGCGCTTCGGTCTGCACCTCGACCTGGGGCGGCACGAAATTCGGAAACACATCCAGTTTGGCATGCTTGGCCACGTAAATGCCGTAGCCAATCGCCACGCAGGCCAGCGCGACGATCACCCCTCGGAACCGCAGGGAGAAATGGACGATCCAGTTCAGCATCCGGCTAGTCCGCCTTCATCTGGCCTTTCATTTCCTGGGACAGAAGCGTTTGCGCGCCGGTCACAACGACATAATCTTTGGCGGCGATGCCATTGGTGACAAACCAACCGCCCTCGGCGGGATGTTCGAGATTGACCGGCAGCCGGGTGAATGCTTCGGAACTTTTGCTGAGCACGTAGACCCAGCTTGCTCCATCGGTGCGAATGATCGCCTCGCGCGGAATGATCACGCCCGGGATGGCTTCGCCGGCGACCTTTATGTAACCGGTCACCGCTTCGTTGGGGAGCAGACGGAGCGAATCCGATTTCACGAGAAAGTTGAATCCCTGGCCCTGAGTTTGAGGATCGACGTTCACCACTGGACCAAGAAAATCCGCCTCCGCCGTGCTTCCGGCCAGCGTAACGATGCGCGCGCCGGTTGGCGGCGGATCCAGCTTTTCACCCGCAGGCAAATCGATCCGCACCACGGCGTTGCTTAGCGACGTGAGCGATTGCATCAGGTTCGGAAAATCCTCGCGGGCCGACAACGCCGGTCCCCATGCCAGCCTTAACCGATCTTTGGCCGATTGAATTGCCAATTGATCGTGTTGCGCCGTGGCGTCGGCGGCTTGCAGTGCCCGAGCGGACGCATTGTTTTCCGCGGCCAGGGTTTTCAGGCGAACCAACTCGTTGCTCGACGCGGCGTACGCGGCCTGGTCCGTGGCGAGTTCTGTCATGAGCGCCGCGAGCGGCGCGGGATCGAGCACACGTCCGTAACCTTTGAATTCCGGGCTGAACGACTCCGGTTTGACCCCGGCGACCTTGATGCCGATCTCGCCTTGTAGTTCGTCATTAATGTTAATGACGACGTGTCCGTTTGTGTCGGTTTCGACTGTCGGCCCGGCCTCATCATCCGCTGCTTTCTCGGCCGGCTTTTCTCCGCCCGCCGCCGCGCCGCCTTTGCCGTGGGTCCGCATCCAAACCACGGCAAGGACGGCGCCGATCAACACGCATACGACTGCAAGAATTGCTCTTTTCACGGATGGTTCTCCTTCATCGCTTCCGGGCGAGGGTTTTGTTCGACCAGCGACGGCCGCAACGTGGCCACGGGCCGCTGCAATGCGTCCTCGACGGCTCCCAGCGCCTGTTCGAGCCGCAAGCGCCCGTCCAGGCGCGCGAGTTCGCCGACGCTCAGTTCCATTTGCGCGTTGAGCAAATCGAGCGGGTCGGCCGCGCCGGCGTTAACCTGGGCTTGAACCGATTCGGTTTGTTTGCGTTGCGTAACGGCAAGCGTGTCCAATTCGCTCAGTTGCTGGCCTGTCGCGCGATAGGACAGGACGGCGCTGTCGATGTCATTGATGACTTTGGCCTGGAGTTCATTGAACCGGGCGGCGGCTTCGGTCCGGCGCGCCTCGGCTTCGGCGATCCCGCCCTGGTTTTGGTTCAAGAGCGGCAGGTCCGCCGAGAGGCCGAGGGAAATCTTCTGATTGTTTTGGTCGTAGTTATAACCGGGGTCGACACGGATGTCGGGGTATTGTTTGGCGATCTCGAGTTGCAATGCCGCCTGGCTGGCGGCGTATTCCGACAGCGCGCTCAAAATGTCCGCACGGCCGAGCAACGCCTGCCGCCGCAAATTCGCCGATGTCAACTCCGCGGCGTTCGGTGTCGGGGAAACGGTGTCGGGCAAATTTACACCGTCGAGGGCGGCCAACGTGACGCCGATGGAATCCGACACGCGCGCGAGGGCTTCGCCGCTCAACCGGCGGGCGTCCAGCCAATCCACCTGAACGTGTTCGCGGGCGATGCGCACCAGGCCGACTTCGGAACTAGCCACAGCGCCGGCCTGGAGCCTCTGTTCCAGTGAACGCACGATGCGGTCCTGCAAAGCGAGCTGCTCCTTCAACAACGCCTCGCGTTTGCGCGCGCCGGCGAAGTCGCTAAGGCTTTTGCGCAAATTGCTGCGCACCTGCCAGGCTGCGGTGATGATGTTGAGACGCACGGCGTCCGACAAGTGCCGCGCCTGCGCCATGCGATATTTTCGTTTGCCCGCGGTTTCGATGGGCCAGTTCAGGTCCACCGTCGGTGTCCACGGGGACGGACCGCTGGACGGCGATAGGCTGTAAGCCGGCACGGCGCTGAGCGTGGGATTGGGCCGCTCGGCGGCGGTTTTGTTGCCGCCCTCGGCCACGGCCCATTGCGCCCGGGCGACGTCGAGGCTGGGGTGATAATAAATCGCGGCCAATGCAAGCATGTCGAAATCCCAGCTTGTGGCCGGCCATTCGGGGAACGAACGCGATAGATTGGTTTCGAGAAACCGGCGAAGCTCGGGCGCGTCAAGCCTGCGGGAATCCAGATTTTTCGCCGTTTGAGATGGCGAGAGCGGATGATCGCGAAAGCGAGCGCACCCTGCCAACCCCAATCCCGCCAATATCCATATCAGGCCTGCCGGAATGATGAAACCGCGGTTCAAGTGGGGCTAAATCAATTTCAATCAGCCCCCCAATGCAAGACCTAATCAATGACAGTTCTTTCACGCCTCCCTCCGTTCAGCCGCATAAAATGATCTTCGGGTTTCCTTTGGATTTCCTGCTTCGAGCTTCGCATTTCTCTGGTATTTGGCTTGCCGCGCCGAAGCCTCCCGGCGAAGGCGGGTGTTTGGAGTTTGGTGTTTATGCCTTCTCCCCCCCCAATTTATCCGTCCCACCGTCCCAAGGCCGATGAACATTGATGATTTTGTGCATTTTATCCGTCCCAACGTCCGTCCCAAACCGCCCCAGGATCCGTCCCATCCGTCCCAGGATCCGTCCCATCCGTCCCAAACACCTGTCTCTGCTCTTAATCTTAATCCTGATCGGATCGCTTTAACGATAATTCCAATAGTTTGCCGGCAAAGTGTCGAAAGTGATCCACGTAAACATCTCTCTAAAAGATGCTTACAAACAAAAATGCGCCAAGCGAAGATTTTTGAAAGCTCTGCCTCTTTCGCAAGGAACTGTTGACACAGATGAAGAACCAGTCCGGGAACTCCATTTTGGCGAGGAGCGCGCCGAGAGCGAACAGGAACCCGCCGAGAGCGTAGTGCGGGACGGACTCAAGAAACTGCGGTCGAGCGAACAAGACCTGGCCTCTCGGGGCAAAGGCGATTCTCGGAAAGTGCGCCTGGCGATGCGATTGCGCGCCGAGACATCAGCCGGCCTCAAATGGGTGGCCACTCGGCTTGTCGCGTCGTAGCGAAACGAAGACGGACTGCACATGGGCAGTTGGACCTACCTGAACCGCCTATACTCGCATGGCAAAAATGAGCCAAACCGATAATCCATGAAAAACACTACAAAACCAGGAACTGACGCGTTTCCGGTGCTTGCAATTACGCGCGCGGGCAATGGCGAGGACTACTTGCCCAGCAACAACCGATAGAACATCTGCGTGTTTGTCGGTGCCACCTTGTACGGTGAAACAGCAGAGTTTGTCACCCACGGTCCCGCCAGATTGGTGGCCTCCAGCAAAGCTCCGGCTGCCCAGCTTAACACTGGATTGGGACCGCCGGTTCGAATGTAGAGCACGTCGGTCGGCCCCCAGACACCCAAATTGCTGCCGGTTCCGACATACACCTTCCCATTCGCGATGGTTGGGCAGGTCATCTTCACATACGTCCCCACACTTCCGCTCCACAGCAATTTGGGGAAATTCACCGCGTCATACGCCCGCAGATTGCTGTCGCTGCCAATCTCCCACAATATGCCGTTGGTCCTTCCATTGGCAGAAAGTGAAAGGCCCCCGCAACGATCGCTCTGCGAAAAAGCGGCTGTGCCCAGGGGCGTCGTGATGATGTTCGTGCCGGTAAACTGAAACGATTTGGTCCTGCCGTTGCTGTGCAGGGCGAAAATATACTCCATGAACGTCCCCTGCCAATAAACCGGCGACTTCCCCACCGTATCGCCGGACGATTGGGCGGGGAGTACCTGCGCAAAGTTGCCCACATGGCCCATATTGCTGATGTTGGCCAGATACATGTTCCCATCCTTGCCCATGCCGACCGCATAGCCCGTCGGCAGCAACGTCGGTCCGCCGGAGCCAAAGTCGGTGTCACCGGCATTGAGCGATGACCAATTGGCGGGAGTGGCATAATCCAGCACTGACAAAGTGCCGTTCAATTTGACCATTGACTCGCCGAAATTCGCGCCGCCGTCAAAGTCTCCGTTGCCGGTCATGATGTAGATGTTTCCGCTCGAATCGGCCGCCGGCGCCATGCCGCCAGACCAAACTGCGCCCTTCGTGCCGGTGGGGGTAACGTTGAAAACGGATACTTGCGAAAGATTGGTGGCATTGTAACCCATCACAAAGCCATGGTAGCTGCCCCCGTCGCAGTGCGATCCAAAGCAAACATAAACCACGCCGTTCAGCAACAGCAGGCCCGGACGCTGGTGCTCCACGCTTGCGCTAAAAGCACTGGCGGAAATGGTCACCGGGCCGCCGAATTTCTCGTTGCCGTTCGTAATATCCAGCGCATGCAACTTCTGGGCTGGCCCTGATGCCAGCTTCGTATCCACATAGAGCGTGCCGCTGCTTAAATCGATCACCGGGGTGCCGGTGATGCCGACAACCGGCGTCAAGTCGCCGCAAGAAGTAGTAAAGGGTGCACCGAGGTTCACGTGCCAGTAAGGCGGC
>Ga0210399_10002251_pt1 | contig 15028 bp, 12 predicted proteins | sample IncBWC14MmetaG_FD_150865 | JGI IMG/M metagenome (GOLD analysis project Ga0210399, IMG submission 150865) | Forest soil microbial communities from Barre Woods Harvard Forest LTER site, Petersham, Massachusetts, United States - Inc-BW-C-14-M | ecosystem: Environmental > Terrestrial > Soil >...
TGCCTACTACTCAAAGGTTGATAGCGCCATCACAGCCAATTCCTTGACCGTCGCTCAGGTTGCGGCGCTGCCGGCGCTGGGATATCCGGCGGCGAACTCTCTGGCAGCGACCATCTCGGACAATACGGCGTATGCCCTGATGGGGTCGTACAAGGTCGATCCGTTCAAATTCTTTGCCGGCTACGAGTACATCAAGTACACCAATCCAAAGACCCCGTTGAGCGCGGGCTTCATCGACATCGGCGGTTACGTTCTGGCGTTCGTCAACAACGGGGCCTACGACACTTCGAAGATCGTACAGGTCTACTGGACCGGCGTTCGTTACACCGTTAATGCCAACCTCGACCTGACCGTGGCCTATTACGGCTCTCACCAGGATGCCTATGGCACCGGAACGCAAGCCGGCTGCTCGACATCCGCGCATAGCGTTTGCAGCGGCAGCTTGGAGGCGATTTCCTTCGACCTCGACTACCGATTCAACAGGCGCTTTGACGCTTACCTGGGCGCGATGTACAGCGCCGTGCGCGAGGGACTGGCCAGCGGCTACCTCAACACGAACAACATTAACCCGACGGTTGGCGTGCGCTACAAATTCTGACGGCTCTTCCGCACGGCGCATGAGGCCGACGGGTCAAGACTGTGGAATAAATGAAGGCGACCCGCGGCGCCTCGCCGCGGGGCGGCGGCCGTTTATGCCGCGAAAGCGCTTGAACCGGAGGCCGCGCCGTGCGAGGTTTCGCCGTCGACAACTTCAGCGGGACACGATGGCGGCTTACCGCCCAGCGCGGCGAGAAGACTCGGAGGGTTGGCAGTGGGCGCAGGAATCATGCTCGGGCTGCTTGCGGCGCTACCCGTATCGCGTGGCGAGGATTGCGACGGGCCTGCTAGGCTGTGGCCAGACTTTCCTCTTGGAAAATTGCCGTGATTCCTCCCGACTTCACAATGGCCGTGCTGGTGGTGGGTGCGGTCCTGCTCTTCGCCGCCGCCCTCGGCGGCATCCTGCTGCCCAACATGATTCGCACGGCTCTCGGGAGGGTTGCCCGAACTTCAATTGCTGTGGGTGGAGTCGGCCTGATGGTCTGGGCTTTGGTGTCCCACCTCCCTCCGCGCACGCAGCCCGCCGCCGGACGCACGTCTCTTGCCACCTTATCCGCGCGTGACCTGGTGGGAACCGCGAGCGCTGCGCTTCAGTCGTGTCCCACCCCGACCGCACCAGCGGTCCCGGACGGGACCGCCCAATCGCGCGCCCATATGGAAGTGGCCCGTGCAGCGTTTGAGGCCTACGACGCCGCTACGCACACCTACACCCAGTGCGTCGATTCGACGGTCGCTCGCATTGCCAAGCAGTTTGCCGGCGTCGCCTCGGAATCGGACCTCCAGGCACTCAACCGTTTCGGCACGGAGGCTCACAATCTCGCGATAGATCAGGAGAAAGAGAACGTCGATCAGTTCAACAGCCAGCTCCGCGCCTATAACGCCTCGCACGGCAAGTAGCCCCGCGGTTATTCACTTTCGGGCGATCGACCTGAGCGGTGACGCCGTTGCTGACCATTGTCCTGACTAGAGCACTTGCACTAACGCGGCTTCAGGCAACGGGCGCTCTTCGACTGCGCACGGTCATTTGGCGGCGCGGGCGCAGTTCCTGCGCAGCCAGTCAGCAAGTTGGTGCTCGCTCAACGAGTTGTCGGCAACCGCAACCATCGTGAGCACTTCGTCTTCTTCTGTGGGCGCGAGTGCGTGGCCGTTCAGTGAAAGGAACGCGCACGTTGAAAGCAGCGCAGTGCGCTTATTGCCGTCAATGAACGGGTGATTCTTGGCGAGGCCGACGCAGAGCGTTGCGGCCAGTTGAAACAACGAGCTCTTTGGTTCATACGCGAGCCGATTGCGCGGTCGGTCAAGGGCGCTTTCGAGCAGGCCGAGGTCGCGAATCCCGGCGAGACCGCCGAATTCAAAGATCGCCTCGTCGTGGATGGCTGTAACGACGGCTGTCGCGAGCCACGTCGGGTGCTTCACCGCTTGGCAAGCTCATGCATCGCATTGCGATGGCGGCGCATGTAGTCGCGCGTCGACTCGATCGCCTTGGCGAAGGCCGGATCGTAGGGGGTAAGACGAATTCCGTCCGGCGTTCTGACGGCGAACAGTTCATCCCCCTCAGCCACGCCGAGTGACTCGACGACGTCCTTGGTGAGAATGACTCCCAGAGAATTTCCTATCTTGCGAACTTTGACAGGCACAGCCATGGCGCTTCTTCCAGGTGAGGCTTACAGAGTATTTGGTTATAACGTATGTTATACCTGCGCACAAGGCAATTGCGCAAACGATCAGCCGGTCTCGGGGTCGTTTGAGGGCGCCATGACGCGTGCGCGACCCTCGCGCGTGCCGAGCGCGTCCTCGCCTGGGTCTTTTTGTCGATGCCTGCCGTGAAGCCTGTCGGATAGCCGCTCTTTGGCGTGTTCTCCGACTGCGTTCAGTTCAGCGAGGAGTGCAGCTGCTTCGATAGAAACCGCCTCTGAGCCCACCATTCGTCTGTTGACGTCGCTCTTGAGCTCAAGCCCGACCCCGCCAACCGCGCGCCCGCCGACCACAATTGCCTGGGATCGGGGCGGATCGACGGCGCCGACGCGTGCGATGCAGGCCTCGGCATCGGTCAGGGCGTACGGGTAGGGGAAGAGATCGCGAAGCTGCCCCCGACGGGTGTCCTAGGTACCCAGGGCTTTCAGCTTTTCCTTGTCGCTCTCCGAGGGCATGTGTTTCAGATTGAGAATGACCGACGCCAACGTCTTCACCGAGGCGCTTGCCTTGTCATCGCTCACGATCGCCTCAAGTTTCGGTTTGTCGGCCGCCGCCACGGTATGTTGCACGCCCATGAGAGCTTCAGCGACGGTGCGCTCATCCTTCGTGGCCGACTTGTCCTCGGTAATCTGCTTTAGCGACTGTTTGTCGGCATCAGTAGGGAAATGCTGAAAGTGCAACAGTATCGCAGCCATGGTCTGCACAGCCTTGCTCTCTGCAGCGCTTGTCACAGGCGCAGCGAGACCAAAGAACAAAACGACCGCAAAAATAGCCGCACGATACTTCATGGTTATCTCCCGTCGATTCGGCACTAGTCGAGAGGCTGACGACTAGGATGCGCTCACCTCTCCCGTCGAACAAGACGGGGGCGCATCAGCGACCGGTTCTATCCCGCCCGAGGGGTAGAGGCTTTGGCTGATCGGCTGTCATTGTTACCAGCGCGTCGTATCTCGTCTTGTCCAGCGTGAAGGAGAACCTTCGCTTGGGAGGGTTGCTGGTGAGCAGTAGCAGCTCGCATGAGATGTCCCGGGCGTCCGCGTTCTGAGCCTTTGGTCGGCCCGGCTGGCAAAGTGTATTGGCAGCGGCAAGAAGCCGCTTGGCCCTCGCGTAGTGATTTGGGTTAGTCGCGCGCAGCCTGGCAAGGTCTTCTGCCGTGTCGAGCCTGACGGCGGACTGCCACACGGCTAAGTCCGCGGCGCAGGTAATGGAAGCGCCGAATGTAAGAACGGCCAGTAGAAGGACGCGCATACCCGACCTCCGTGCCTCTTCCGTAGATCGACCGATGCAAGAGAAGTTCACCCCGCCATTCCGCCGGCGCAACGTGAGTTCCATGCGGAACAGGTTCGCAGAATGCATTTTGACCTATTCACATCCGTTGCGGACATAAAAAACCTAGAACACGCGCGCACGAAATCCCGTTCCGAGGTGACATTAGTCACGGTGCGGCGCTCTGCGAGGGCGTTTCATGATGCGCGCACCCCGAATGAGTGCGCCTGTTGAGATCCACTTTATGAGCGGGCAAAAGAGGACTGACGAGACCAGGCAGATCGCCGCCCGGCCCTCCGTGCGGGGCCACCGAGTTCACCCTCTGACGTGGGTGGCCGTAGCCCTGCTGCTGCCACTTGCCTGCTGGGATCTGAGACAGGCCGAGTATGACGTGCACCTCCGACACGCGGTATCCGCGCAGCGCCTCAACCACCCGACAGTGACCCAACGCGCTGGCGCAATCGCCAGGCTCTCGCCCGTCGTCGCCTCGCACGAGACGGACGCATCGCGCGCGATCATCGTCGGTTACTAGCGCGACCGCCGCTCAAACCTGCAGCGGATCAGTGCCAGCACGCGCTGACTCGCTCCGCCTGATGACTCTCGCGACCTGGACCAGGCACAGGGCGAGCATCGCGACCGCCACCCAGGCGAACCAGTCACCGAGCAGCAGAAATACTGTCTGGTCGTGCGTCTGCGATACGGACACCAGGAGCGCGCTGAAGGGCGTCGCGTCACTCTTGATCTCGCCGAGGATCCGTCCGCGGTCGTCGCTCGCAAAGAGCGAACCGCCCTTGGCGCTGCGCACGACGCTGAAACCCGACTCGACGCCGCGCATGATGGCCATGTGACCGTGCAGGATCCAGTCGAGGAAAAAGTCCCATCCCGGCACCAGCACGAGCCCGGCACCCGCCGCGCCGTACCGGCGTGAGAGCTGCGTGAAGTCCATGTCCTTGCAGATGGCCACGCCCCAGGTCCCCTGGCCACTGCTCGAATGAAGAAGCGTGAGCGAGGTCCCGGGCGTGATGTTCGACTCGAAGGGGGGCAGCATGTGCTCCTTGTCGTAGGTCGCCATGGGTGCTCCCGGCGTATACACCCGCGCCTCGTTGTAGCGGACCTTTACCGGGTGTCCGGAGCCTGGAGGCACGATCCGCAGTACGCCGGCCACCACGCGCACGCGGTTTTCATCGGCCAGCGCCTGCAGTGCGGCGTCGAAACGCCCGGTGTCCGAGTCGAGGACCTCGCCGACCTTTTCCGGCAGCACCACTACAGTGGCGCCCTGTCGTGCGAGCACCGCCGCGGGACGCGCATAGGCTGCGAAGAGCTGCTCCGTGGGCGCACCGTCCTCCGCCGCATACTCGTTTGGACCATCGGCGGCGACGAGTCCGACCTTGATGGGCACGCCGCCCGGCGGGATCGAGAGCCGCACGGCCCCGAAAACCAGCACCGCGGCGAGCACCGCGGCGGTGGCACCGAGGACCCGGGAGCCCTGTTGCGGGGCCTCGCGCCCGAGGTTGATGGCAAGCGCGAGTGCAGTCGGCAAGCCCGCGAGCAGGAAGCTCATTCCCCAGGGTCCAGTGATGGATGCGAGTTGCAGGAAGGGCAGGAAGCGCAGTTGCGAGTACGCGAGGCTGCCGCCGGTGCCGTGCGGCGCGGAAAGGTTGAGGAACCACTCGAAGGAGACTAGCAAGGCAGGGAATGCGACGAGCGCGCTCCAGTAGGCGCGGCGGCGCGCGAGGGCTCGAAAGAGCAGCACGGCGAGCGCATACACCACTCCTTCGGTGAGGTAGATGCGCACCAGGAGGGACAACGGCAGGTGCAGCGCCCCGCGCAGCAGGCTCCACACGTTCAGAAGGCCCAGAATCATGGCACAACCGGCGAGCAGGGCTGCGCTCCAGGCACTGGCGCGGAGGGCGAAGAGCAGCACCGGCACCGGCGCGAGCCACATGAGGGGCCAGAAGGGATCGAGCCCGGTGCCGAATCCGATCAGCACGGCGGTCGTCAGCATGGCGACGACGCCGATCGCCGCGCCCCTCAGATCAAGTGCGGGTGCCATCGAAGCATTATGCCCCCAAGCTCAGGGGGCGGACGCTACCCGAGACTTGGCCCACGCGATCGCCAGGATCGAGGTGATACTGTCCCGGAACGCGTCGGCGCCGCTCACGTTGGGATGGGCGGTGGGGTTCTCCTGGCAGATGAGTTCCTGCTCCGGGTGTGTCACACCGTAGTGAGACGCGCACAGCTCCCCGCGCTGGGCATAGACCTGGTCCGGCTCGGCGGGCTCGGGCACGCTCCAGAGCCGCGACTCCTTGCCGGTACCGTAGGAATACTTCGGGTCCCGAGAGACGGTCGCGAGAAAGGCGCGGACTGAGTCGGTGACGCGCTGCGGCTTGACGTGTGCTTCAGCCGGACACTGCGCCGCGTTCGGGTCATTGGCATCGTGGGTCCGGCCATCCACGCTGGCAACCGCCCAGTCAAAGCACCTCTCGCTGGTATCGAGAAACGCGTAGGAGTTGTCGCTCCACTTCTGCAGGGTCCCACCGGGGTTCGTCAATACACTCAGGTCCGTCAGGTGTTGCCCGAGCTTCTGCTCGGCCTGCAGCTGTGTCTTGATGAGGTTCTCAACGTCGCGGTAGCCCGCCAGTTCCTCGGGCGTAAAGTCGACAGGCTTTTTGGTGAGCGCAAGTCCCACGGGCGAGGATCTGTTCGAGATGATGAGCCAGTAGTTGGACACGATGACGGTCGCGTACGGAAAGTATCCTTCGGCCTGCCGCAGCGCGCTCAGCATCTTGTCGGAGCACCAGCGGTGGGCACGACGCGTGATCTCCTCCTTGTCCGCGCCGCTCAGCGGAAACGGCAGCGCGACCTTTTCGGGGTTGACGTCGTTGATGCACCCGTCGAGCAGGACGAGCTCAGCATCTCCATATTGTTTGGCTGCCGCTGCTTCCTGCTGCAGCGTTGTGGGCAGGCCCGCATTCAGGTCGCCGGGCGGACGCGGATCGGACGAATTCAGCGGCTCGTAGCAACTGTTGCTCTCATCGGCGATCTTCGCTCCCGAGTGAGCATAGGTGACGAGACGAACTGAGCGCCCGGTCCCGTCGGCAACGTACTGCGCGACGAGGTGGACGTACTTGTAGTCATCCTTCAGACCGTTCCCCCACATCGCCGAGTCGCCAAAGGCCAGCACCGTAAGGGGGGTCTGCGGACCCGGGCGCCTGGGATTTGCAAGTGTGTGCGTCGGGTGCTTAGGAGCGACCTCGAATACGCGCGTGGGGACTGTTTCGGCCGCGGGAGTGCCCTGTTGAACGCAAGGTTGGGCGAGTGGGTTGAGGGTCTGCGCCCACGCGGGTGAGGCGGCCAGGACGCACCAGATGAGAGTCACGGCACCCGCCGTCAATGATCGGCGCATAGCTCCTCCCTGCGCAGTGTCCCGCGAGCGCCCTCGCCCGCCACCCGTCCGCCGGACTATCCGGGCCATCCGCGCGGATATGATGATTGCTTACTGTGCCGAAAGGACTACGCGTCAGCGACGCGGAAGACAGGCCGTCGCGCAGATCGCATGCGCAACGTAGCCCGCCGCGGTCGCGAATGCCCGGCCGGCCCGATCCGGCAGTGCCGTATCGGGGTCGATCCCTTCGGCGATGATTCCCGCATCCCATGGGCTGGCCAGCAGGACCTCGGCCGCGCGGTCGTGAGAGCGCTTGAGCACGAGCTCATCGGCAATGGTCCACGACGTCGTAAACGGCAGGCGATAGCTGCCGGGCAAGCCGTAACGACGATCGGAGTACGAGTACTTGTAGTGGCCAGAATGCAGCCACTCGAAGGTGCGGCTGAAGAGCGGATCGTCCTCGGCGAGGAAGCCGAGGCTCGGGAGCTTCAGCAGCGAGCCCGGGGGAATGTCGGTCGTCACGTGCTGCTCGCCGTCGGTCGCCGACCCCAGGATCGGCCCGCTGGCTCCCGGCACGCCACTGACGACGGCGTATCTCAGGATCGCGGCGTGCAGCGCGGTCGCACGCTCCCGCATCTCCCGGGCCGGGCCGACCTCGCGCAGACGCTCGTACAGCTCCCCGAGGTCACGCAGTGCACGCCACGCCAGCGCGTTGTCATAGGTGAGGAACGGCAGCTTCTGGAACTCGTCCTGCGAATCCTGTAAGGAGGAGTACATCCCGGTTGCCGGATCGAATCGTCCGAGCAGCCGATCGCGCAGGGCATCGACCGCGTCGCGGTAGCGCTCCACAAAGCGGCCATCGTTCGTCGCGCGCACGTAGCTCGCCAACGCCACGATGGGCGCGACTGCCTCGTCGAGCTGGAATCCATCCTCGAGCACGACGCCGTCGATGAAGCGGCTGTGGGTGCCGGCGTTGCGCGACTGGATCCCGAGGGCGTACTCCAGCACCTGTCGCGCGAACTGGGGGTCCGAATCAAGAATTCCCGGGAAGCTCCACAGCATCGCATCGCGATCCCAGTAGGCGGCGGAGACGTAGTAACGGGGGCTGCGCGAGGTCACGCCAACGAGTTGCTCCGTATCGAGCGTGCGGCCCCATGCATAGAGCGTCGTGAACAGCAGGTTACGATTCATCAGGGCGTCGAGGTCGTCTCGCCCGGTGGTGCGCGTGCGGGCGCGACACCAGGCCGCCGCCCTGGCGATGACCGCATCCGAGCCCGCACGCTCGAGCTCCTCGCGCAGCGCCCGCGCGCTATGGGCCGCGGAGAACTCCTCGAGCCCAACCGACAGCACGAACAGCGACTCGGCGCTCTCGCCGGGTTGCAGCACGACGGTGCGCGCTGCGTCGGCCTGCGGAGCGACGACCACGGGCGGCATCCCGAGCGTTGCCTTCGACCCGGGATGGACGATAGCCCACGCAAAGCGCGTGTCGTAGGTGACGTAGCTATAGACCTCGCCGGGATCGACCCAGGGGGTCGGCGCGAGCAGGCGCTCACCGCGCAGGAGCACCGGCACGTAGGTGACGCGGGCGAGGCTCCCGAAGGAGCTGCGCAAGCCGAGCGTGGCGGAGACGGCTTCGGCGCGGTGGTTATCGACCGTCAGCCGCAGGAACGCCGCGCGGTGGCCTGGTGGCGCGCAGTAGGTCAGCGTGACCGTAAGCCCATCCCGCTCCTGGCGGGCCTGCGGGATCCAGTACTCGAGCAGGCTCCAGCTCAAGGCATCGAGCGTGTGCTTCTTGCCGCCCACCTGAACGTAGGGCTCGAGCACCGGCCTCCCCGCCTCGCCATTCGGCTGCAGGAGTCCCCGCTCGCGCATGAAAAGCGCGTTGAAGCTGACGAGCGCGCCGTCACTCGCGCGGATCTCGGGTAGCGCGATCCACTCGTTGCCCGTCGCCAGCACGTCGTCGGGGCGCAGGGCGAGCGCCAGTCGACCGGGCTCCTGTACCCCCGCGGAGGCGAGTAACGGGAGCACGGCAGCCAGGCCAATCCAGACCCGGTGCAGCGCCCGGCGCTGGCCGCGACGGATCAGTTGTGCGCTCCTATCGTCACGAGCGTGAGTCCATCCGGAGCAATCTCGAGTGTCAGCTTGCCGCCCTCGAGCGGACGGGTCACCGCCGCGGGCAACGCCCCCGCCGCGCGCAGCTCCGTGAGCTGCTCCCGTGTCGGGTAGCGCGGCGCGCCCATCTTCTGGTAGGCCACATTTACGTTGCCGTGCTCGCCGTCGATCGACTGAAGGGTTGCCGTGCCTGCGCCGCTGTGCCTGATCTCCAGTGTCACTTTTCGGGCCGCCGTATCGCTCGCCTTCACTTCACGGTAGTTCCAGACCGCGACCACGAGCGTCCCATCGTGACGGCGCGTCAGCAGCGCAGCCTCCGCGTCGGCGGACAGCCGCTCCTCACCCAGCTGGTGCAGGAGGGCGAAGGCGTTGAACGAGGGCTTGGGGATGCTGCCCGCGGCCAGGAGCCCGAAACCGCCGTAGAACGGCTTCTTGACGACGCCCCCCTCCTCGAACACGTCGGAGAACGTCCAGTACGACATGTCCTGCACCAGGCCGTCGCACTCGCGGATCGTCTGCGCGAGCCACGGCCCCATGTAGGGCGCATCGGTCACCTCCGGGTAGTTGGCATAGCTCGCGTTGAATTCGCTCCAGATCAGGGGGAGCGAGGGCATCGCCGAGGCGTGGATCTCGTCGTGCACCTTTTTGACCGCCCGGCACACCATGTGCTCGCGGGAGATCTTCTCGGTCGTTCCGAATACGTCTTCAGCTGTGTCGTCTCCGTAGACATGCGTGGAAGTGAAGTCGACCGGTACGTGTTCCTTCTGGCAGTGCTCGATGAAGGCCTTGACCCACGCGGCCTGCGCCGTCGCCGGTCCGCCGACCCTGAGGCGCGTATCGACCGCCTTGAGAGCCCGCGCCGTGTGATCGTAAAGAGTCCAGTAGGTGGACTGTTTGGGGCTCCCGGCCCAGAAGTCGAGGTTGGGCTCGTTCCACACCTCGAAGTACCACTGGCTCACCTCCTCGATTCCGTACCGCTCGATGAGATGGCGTGCAAACGCGGTCATGAGCCCATCCCAGCGGGCGTAGTCCTTCGGAGGCGAATTGACAGGCCGGTACCAGAAGCCCTGCCGCACCTCGAGGTTGCGGCCCGTCATGTCCGGCTCGAAGGGGGTCAGTTGGGCCGGCATGAAGCTCAGCTCGACGAACGGGCGGACCCCGTTGGCGAGCAGACCGTCGTAGATCTGGTCGATGTAGGAGAAGTTGTAGACCGGCTCGCCATTCTTGTTCTCGGAATACAAGCCGATCTCGTCGTGAAAAATGGCGTGGGAGCGCACATACCGGAAATCGGTAATCTTATGCACCGCACGCAGGTCATCGCGATAGCTCTCGCGCAGCGACAGCACCGCGCGCCCCGATCCGAACATACGCTCCCAGAAGTGCGGGAATGGCCGCCCCGGCGCCGTGGCGTCGACCACGACGCGGTTCTCCGCGCCGGGAGCGCCGGACGTGCCCGCAGCCGCGGGGACCGCGATCGCGGTCGCTGCCAGCAGCGAGACCAGAAGCACCGATCGCCCCCACGAGCGTCCCTGATCGCCGTTCACTCGACCGCTCGGCATCACTTCTCTCCTTTAGCGGACTCGCCGGGCGGCGTCAGCCACCCGCCTGAGAATCCCGCGCGCTCCAGGCCGCGGCGGATGTAGGGGTTGTCGCGCATGAGGCGCCACACAAGGCCGCTCCTGTAGTTCTCGATCATCGTCAGGATCGGACCCTCGTCGATGCCTATGTAGTCGCGGTCCACCCAGCCTGCATCTCCCGCGGAGGCTGGCTGCGCGGGATCGCTCGGCACGCTCGGGTTGAAAGCGTCACGAAACCCGTAAGTAGAGTAGATCGAGGCCCCGAACCGCTCGCGCATCTCGCGCGCAGCCGGAATTACGATCTCGGGGGCGAAGGGGAGGGACCCGAGCGCCGCGGTCGGGGCGATCGTGCCGTCATCGAGCACCCCTTCCAGGCCCACGCCGCGGGCTGCGTAGGCGTAGAACCGGCGCTCGCTCCCGGCGGCACGCGCACGCCGGCCCGGCCCGTCGCAGGCGGTGAGGCCCCAGACATTGGCGCCGTAGTCGCGCCAATGCATCGGGTTCTCAATCGCATACTGGCGCTGGACGTAGGCCGCCCGGCGGCTGTTCTCGAAATAGTCGAGATCGTGCCGGCGCATCCAGTCATCGCGTACGCCGCGAAAGTCGATCCAGACATGCGAGTACTGATGTCCCAACGTGGGTCCGAAGCTCAGGTGGGTCTGCCCGTAGAGCGTGCCCCAGTGCTTGTCATAGGTGCTCGTCCAGACGCGCCAGGCCTCCGGTCCCACCGGGTGCGTGGGCGAGGCGAGCGCCAGGACGTAGAGGATCATCGCCTCGTCGTAGCCCAGCCAGTCGACCCTGATGAAGCCCTGTTCCGGTGTCCACCCCATGGAGATGGCGGGCGGGTGGTTCGCTGCCCAGCTCCAGTCGACGCGCCGGTAGATCTCGTCCGCGAGACTGCGGATCTCGCGCTCGGCGGGCTCGTCCTCATCGAAGTAGGACTGGCAGAAAAGGACGCCGGCGAGGAGCAGCGTCGTGTCTATGGTGGAGATCTCCGAGCGCCGCGCGCGTTCGCCGCTCTTCAGGTCGATGAAGTGATAGAAAAACCCGTGCTCGTTATCCGCGTCCGCGAAGAACTTGAGGGTCGCGAGCACGCGCTCCCGAGCTGCCCGGCGCTCGATATAACCGCGCTCGACGCCGATCGGATAGGCGGTGAGCCCGAAGCCAACCGCGGCGATGCTGGCGTCCGAGCCACTCGGGTAGGTGTCCGGGACGAGCCCGTTGGCGGGATTGGTGGTCTCCCAGAAATAGTTGAAAGTGCGCTTCTCCAGGTCGTCGAAGAACCCATCCAGAACGAGCGACCCCGCCGGCGGCGCGTTGCCTGCGACGGCGTTCGCAGCCTGGGCGGTCGCATCGCGAGCGACGCCCCACCCACAAATCCCACAGACGCCGCAGACCAGGAGCCCCGCGAGCATCCCACGGCGGCGTCGCGCCGGCCAAGCCTCACCGGGCGCCATGACGCCCTGGGGTCCGCCCGGTCGGCTCAAGGAGTGCTTCCCGTGACGGTATCGAGCTTGCGAAGCATGGCGCCGACTTCCGGATTCGCCATGAAGTTCTTCCACACCAGCCCGCTACGGTAGTTTTCCACCATGACGACGATCGGCGCCTGATTGAGGCCCATATAGATCGGAGAGATCCAGTCGGCTCCCGGGTTGAACGCATCGCGCGGTCCGTAGATGTCCCAGAGCCCGGCGCCGAGATCGCGATAGTAATGCTTGAGGGCCGCCATGGAAGCCTCGGGCGTGTAGGGAAATGACGCCAGGGCGCCCGTGGGAGTGAGCGTACCACGGTCGTCGGCCGCATCGGGCGCGTGCGGCACGTAGCCATCGGGACCGTCGCTCGCGGTGAGTCCCCAGGCATCGGCTCCATATCCCGGGAAGTGCTTCGGGTCAGCGATGCAGTACGCCCGGTTGATGAGCGCTATGTTGCGGTTGTTCTCGAAATACGAATGAGTGAACCGGTCGCCGAGGCTGTGAGGATCGAACCCGAAGAACGAATAGTGTGTGAAAAACAGCGGGCCTCCGGTGCCCACACCCACATCGAGCTTGATCCCGTAGTAGTTATGACCGTTGCCGTAGTGATTACCGTCCCCGATGCCTCCCCATCCCTGCCGATACTCGATCGCGCGCGGATCCTGGCTCGCCCAGCCCGAGTAATACAGGTCCGCCGGGATCGCGTGGGTCGGCGAGGCGATCGCGAGCAGATACGTGATCATGACCTCGTTGAATCCGATGAGCGGATGGTGGATCTGCCATCCCCACTCGCTCGACCAGTGCCAGTACAGGAACGGGGATTTCTCCTTCTCCGGACCCCGGTACCAATCCCATTCCACCGTCTCCCACAGCCCGGTGATACGTCGAAACAGATCGCGCTCCGCGTCGCTCGAGCCGTAGAAGTACTGCCGGGCGGCCAGCAGTCCCTCCATCAGAAACGAGGTCTCCACCAGGTCGCCGCCGTTGTCGAACATGCCGAAGACCGCCATCGTCTTGCCGGTGCTGCCGTCCATGTAGTGCGACCAGGCCCCGTGATAACGCTGCGCGTGCTCCAGGAAATTGACGATCTTCGTCAGCCGCTCGACGCCTTGTGCCCGCGTGATGAACCCGCGGTCCGCGCCGACGATCAGCGCCGCGATGCCCATGCCGCTGGCGCCGGTCGCAACGATGCGGTCGTCGCCGGGGATGTTCTCCCGCGTCATCCCCGAGTGCGGATCGGCACCTTCCCAGTAATAGAGGAAGCATGCCTCCTCGAGCATCGTCAGGAGCTCGTCGTCATTGAACTCCCGGGTCGAGGCGCCGGCCGGCTCCGAGGGCGCCGACCGTCGGTACCCCCAATCCTCGGCAGCCACCTTGTACTGCGCCGTGACCCCGGGTTTCCCGAGAAAATCCGAGTAGCGCTCCGTTCCCGCGAGCTGCATGCCGACGGGGTCGAATGCCTTGCCGTCGAGCGAGCGGAAGATGATGTATCGGGCGAGCGCCTGACTCCGCACCGGATCCCAGCGCACGACTACGTGACGGTCGTAGCCGACCGCGCGGACCTGCTGGGGAGCCGGTGGCGCGGGCGATTTGGCGTCCCCCGCATCGTCGGCCACACGAATCTCATCGATGATCAGCGTGTGGCGCACGCCATCGGGCCGTCCCTGGTGCAAGACGACCTCGGCCAGGAACTCGGGGCGAAACGGGTAAATCGACGCGGTGGAGAAATCCGCCAGCGGGATGCGCACCTGAACCCAACGGCCGACCGGGAGATCGCCCGTGTACTTCCCCAGCGGCAAAGGCGCCGTGAAGGATCCGGGCAATTCGGCAACCTGCAGACCCTGCGCGGCATCGGAGAGTAGGATCTGCGGCAGATCGCCGGCTGCGATCGCGGTCGGCGCGTAGAGCCACAGGTAGAGATTGCGCCCGATGAGCTCGGGATGGCGATTACGGGAGCCGTCGACGCGCACCTCCGCTTCCCAGCCCCCGTCGGACCTCGATTCCCATTGCAGCCGCAGCGCATTCGGCGGTGTCACGAACCGGGTCGTCTCGACCGGAAGCCGCCCGTTCCTGACCTCGAGATAGCTCGGGCCGTTGGCACTGCCCCGACTGTTGAAATACGCGTCCGTAGTGAGGCTGTTGTCGAAGATCACGTGCCGGTAGTAATCGGAGGCGCGGGCTGACGGCGCAAACAGGGCGAGGGCCCCCAGCAGCGCGAGCCGACGCGTATGAGCTCCGCTCATGACGAACGCGACCGATCCTGCCTACGCATTGCCCGCATCCACACGCTGGAACCCCCCTGGAAGGTAGCAACGTAGGCCGATTCCTTCTGCTCGCTGCGCTGGATGGGAGTCGGTCCGCGCGCCGCGGCCGCCTCGAGCGCCTCGCGTGCCCACGGCAACTGCAGCAGGGAGCCGAACGGTGAGAAAACGAGCGGGCGCCCTTCCCTTTCGATCTCTTTGAACGTGCGATTGCCCGGCACGGGAACACGCTGCATCCAAAGCATGTAGCGGACGCCGCTCTCGAGCGCGATCTTGGGCGTCAGCACCGGGTACGGCCCCATGGCGCCATGAGTGTTCCAGGCGCGCACGACCTCGGCCTTCGAGCAGTCCGCGGAGGCGCACTTCTGCAGGATCAGGTATTCGTCGGGATTCAGCCGCAGGGGATGGATCCACAGCAGCTGCCCACCCTGCGCGCACTGCGGCGGCGAGATCACGGCATGCCGCTCGGCATCGACGGAGAACGCAACCGAGACCAGAGAGCCAGCCGGTCCCGGCTTGAATGTCGGGCAGGCAGCATCCGCCTGCGGCGCGGCCGCAGCGCTAATATGCAAGGTGAGCGCCGTCACGCCCAGGAGCGGCAGAAGGCTTGCGAGCATAGTGGTGCGATGTGCGTTCATGGTTCCGTCCTCGTCCGCGCGACTC
>Ga0210399_10002252_pt1 | contig 15027 bp, 16 predicted proteins | sample IncBWC14MmetaG_FD_150865 | JGI IMG/M metagenome (GOLD analysis project Ga0210399, IMG submission 150865) | Forest soil microbial communities from Barre Woods Harvard Forest LTER site, Petersham, Massachusetts, United States - Inc-BW-C-14-M | ecosystem: Environmental > Terrestrial > Soil >...
CTGCAAAGCGCGCGCTTGCTGCGATTCCCAACGTGGATGTATTTGTCCTCGGCCATGCTGCACCCGAGCAAACGCAAAAAGAAATGGTCGATTGGCTGAAGGTGAGTTTTCCGAAGGCAAAGATAGTTGCACTGATTCCGTCCGCCAGTCCCCAGTTGTTATGTGCCGATTACAATGTACCTCAGAGTGATTGGGCCGCGTGGGTTTCTCTATTCGCAACGAGTTGAGACTGCGCCACACAATCGAACCGCGCATGCGGTCACACATCCCAATGGCGATCATAGACCGAGCATCAGGGAAGTGCCTAATCGTCCATGTGGATTTCAAGTTTCCGTTTAGGCGACTAACCAAGAGTTGAGGGCAAATAATTGCCTGGATGCGTGACCATATCTGACTTATCTCGGGAAATTCATGCGGTGCATGAGGTCCTGGAAGCGCGGGTCCGAGCGCAGAGAATCAAGTCGCAAGTCAGCTTTGAGAAAATAAGCCACATCGGGGGATTTCTCTTTGTAGGCCTTTCCAAGAAGTTCAAAGGCTTTATCCTTGTTTCCCAGAGCCGCATAGATCGCCCCAATCATGTAGGGCGAGACGTAGTCAGTTTTCGACCGTGTTTGTAACTCCCGAAGGATTTTCTCTGCCTCAGTTCTTTTGCCCGCCACCGTGTAAGCATGCGCTAGTCCAGCTATTGTGTCCGTATCAGCTTCCGATAACTCGACCGCTCGTTGGTATTCGAGAATGGCTTGCGCTAGCCGACCTGCGCCCCCGTAGCCAACCGCAAGAAGGTAGTGACCCGGCCAGCCATTCGGATACGCGGCGACGGATTTTTCACCGGCTTCAACGAGTGATTTGTAGTCCCGCTCGTGGTAGTAAATGCCTGACTCCTGCTGCGAGGTGAAAGGATAGGCCGGATCAACCCGGCGCATTTTTTCCACTTCAGCCAAGGCCTCGGCCCTCCGCGCACTCCAAGCCAAGTACCAGACCAGTCCCTCGTGACCCTCCATGGAGTTAGGATTTAGCTCGACAGCGTAGCGGAGTTCCTTCTCGGCCGCCTGCCAGTCCCAGCCGAATTGCCAATCGAGGTAACCAAGCGAGTGATGAGCCTCGCCGAGCGCTTGATCGAGCTGCAAAGCCTTCTGGATAGCTGCGCTGGCCTGCCGATACGCCTCCTGGGGAGGCACCAGTCGAAAAGCGCCTTGAGCCAGATAGCAATCCGAAAGTCCTGCGTATGCGAGCGCAAAAGTGGGATCCTTTCGAACGGCATCCTCATAGTAACCTTGTGCCCGTTTGAGAGCCGCACGCGTACCTGTGACTTCTGCCCCGTAAAATCTCCCCTTCAAATAGGCTTCATAAGCGTCCGGATTCACCACCGAAGTGGAACGCACCCGAGATTGTTCCTGCGGAGTCAGCCGCGCATGGACCCGCTCGGCGACCGCTTGAGCAACTTCGCTCTGCAACTTCAAGACGTCGCCGAGATCGCGCTCGTAGGTCTGTCCCCATAAATGCCAGTCAGTTCGCGCATCAATCAATTCCGACGTGATACGAACCCGGTTCCCTGAGCGGAGTACCGATCCCTCTATGACCCCATCCACGTTCAGTTCTCGCCCAATTTCCTGCAGCGGTTTTTTCGTCACCTTATAACGCATCGCTGACGTGCGGGAGACAACTCTTAAGGTACCGATTTTCGACAGATCGTCCGTCAGCACCTCGGTCATGCCGTCGGCAAAGTACTCCTGCTGCGGATCACCAGAGAGGTTCGCTAGGGGGAGCACGGCGAGTGAGCGAATCTGCGATTGTGCAGTAGAGCGGGACAATACTTTGCTGCGCAGGCCGCCTCCATCTACGGCGAAGAGAACCACTGCAATCGACAGGATTGCCGCGACAAACAGCAATCCCATTCGGCTCGGCGACAAGTAGTCTTTTTTGGGTTGAGTCGCATCCAGCACCGTTGCGGTCATGAAACGGTATCCGTGCCGGGCCAGAGTTTCGATGAAGCGGGGGTTTTTGGCGTTCAGAGGTCTCACCAAGACTCGCTATTGGTGCATCTTCTGGGTAAAGAGGATTCTCATGCTCATTTTACGGAACGCGTTGTGGAGCTGAACCCCGCATAGGTCAGGTAGGCGCCGAATAGAAACGCAAAGGAGGCGTAGAGATTCGGATGCTGATCGTAGTGAAGCCCACCGATGAAGACCCGAGATTCCATCTCCGGCGATAGAGTCAACAAGAGCACGCCTTTGATTAGGCTTGCCCAACCGAAGAGCGTGACGATGATCGGCAGCGCACCGCCTGACCACACATTGTGGGCGAGGACGATCGCCAGCCCGGTGGTCACTCCCAGGAGGCCGGCAATGAAAAGCAGCGGAGGGTCTTGAATGATTGCCTTCATAATCTCTACGGTCGCTTGCGGGTGGGCGAACATAGATAACGAGACGGCGATGAGGTAGAGCCCAAGTAGCTTGCCAAGATACGTTGTACGTGCCGACATGTTTTACTCCGAAACGAATCAAGTTTCCATGATTTCGGACTTACCTTGAATTTCCGATTTGGACCTCAGCCTCGCGCATCGTACGCTTCTCCCGCACTCAATACAACGAATGTACCGACAGCGCAGGCTCCAGCGCGATTCAGCCGGTTCCGACAGCCAACTGTTGGTTAACACGCTTGCCGGAGAAGTAGATTTCCAAGTTTCCGATTAGGCAAATCAGGACTTAGCAGGACGCAGAGACCGAAATCTGTATGTTCGGACAATTCCGCCGCCAATCACAATCGCGAACAAGCCACCAAAGAGGTAGAGAAGCGTTGGTGGGAGGGCCGTTCGCAGATACGGGGAGCCCTTCCATTCATGCAAAAAGGTCCAGAATCCAGTCACGGCCTGGATGCTACAGACCAGGCTTACCGTGATGGTTGCCAACATTTCCCTTCTTTTGCAGGCGAGCGCAATAATACATCCGATGAGCATCGCCACTGTGAGGCGGCACAGATACATTCCAATGTTTACTAACAGGCTTAACAGGGCAGGATGGGAAAGTAGATGAAAAGGGAGGACACGGTGATTGACGAACTCATCAATCCCTGTCCGAATCCCCCATTCAGCTAAGGCATGGCCCACCTGCACTAGCAAGATCCCTGCGAGTACGACTCCAGCGATAGACCACGGCGCGACTCGGAATCCACTCCTAATCAGATGAAAAATTGTTCGCACACTCTGCCGCCAATACCAACCGCGCGCGTAGGCGACACCTGATTTTGACGCTAGGTCCGAGAATTCCTCAAGCAGGTCTCCAGGAATCGATTCTGCTTGCTCATAAGGAGTGAACAATTCAATCAGCCAAACGGCACCTCGCGGAGGCTGAAAGGATGCTTGAGTCATTGTGAGTATCTCCTCGCAAGACGGAGTCCATCAGTCCTCCTTTGGAGTGCGCGGTGAGTGCGATTCACGGCTGCCAGTCCCTTTCCAGTGACACGGAAAAAACGTTTCGACCGGAACTTACCCCAGAGGGGAACAGCTTACGTGCTTGCCGCACGATCCACGCGCGACGCTCTACTGTTTATGGCGAGTCAGTGTTTTTCGCTTACCGGTCAACCACAGGCACCCAATGAAGGGCGCTTGCGCCGACGGGATCCTCGGCTCGACTGACGACTAGGTTGTCGCCGTCCGCCCCATACAACTGGGTTATCACTCCCGGTGTGGTCAGAACACCGGCAGCACCTGTGACCGGCAGCCATTGCGCTGTCTTGGATGTTTCGTCAAACGCGAGATAATAAAGCCCGCCTTTGCCGAGTTTCGAGAAATAGCCATAAATCTTTTTCGAGCCAGTCGCAGCGAAGCTAATGAATCTCAGATCGACCGGCTCTTCCGTGTGGTATACCTCCGGCGCAGCACTGGCGTATTTCATCTGGATGTACACGTGCGCGCTAGAGCTATAGGCGACCACCTCGTCGGCGAAACAGCGAATCCCAGCCTGAACTTCTGGGCGAGGAAGATTCGGAAAGAAAGACCGGGCCAGGTAAGATGCCACTTCTCCCTTTTGAAAATCGAAGTGGCGCAACGTGTTGCCCGGCTTCGGTTTTGAGCTTTTGTCCTGAAAACCAGTTCCGCCAAAGCTCCATACTGTGCCGTCGGGAGCCAGGCATATGTTCACCGGCCCAAACCCTGGCGTCTGGGTGACGTTGCTTACCATACCTGCGGGGTCGGTCATTGCGATAAACGAGACACCTGTGCCGTCGAGGTTCTCTGCGGACCCGCCTGCAAAGATTCTGCCGTCCGAGGTTGCGGTGGCCGAGTAGATGAGCACGCGCACAGCACCTGGGAACCAAATCGAAGCGGCAACGGCCTGGTTACCGGAACCGTCGTACAGTCGGACGTTCTGTGTACCCGCTTGAAAGGTCTCGATATCCACGCTGACCAGATAGCCGTTGTCCCAGTGTGGCATTGTCGTACTTGGCCCGACTGTTTGGCCCATAACCACGCGCTTCGTGGATGGCAAGAGAGCTTTACCGTGGCTGGCAGTCGGCTGGGCGTCCTGGGTTCTTAACCCAGGGCTGAAAACAGCGCACAAAGCAAATAGCCCAATCAAGATTGGCAGGAACCGTTTCCTGGGTCGTAACATTAGCCACCTCCCGCGTGTGCCACCATGCACCTGGAACGCAATTAGGGACCTTACATTCGAGTTCCACGTTGCAGTGTCCAACGCAGGCCGTACGCACACCAATATAGTATCTCGTACAGTAAGGGGCAATCGTCGAATGATGCAATGAAGCACCGTCGCGCAGAATCACCCAGTCCAGAGCCTCTGCTTTTTCTACTTGAGAGTCGAAGATTGCGTCAAGTCTTGATTAACGCCCTTACCGTCGATGTGAAATCGGGCCGATCCGCACTTGCTCAAATTGGCTTTTCTCGGCGGCCCAATTCGGACGGCATCCGAGGACTCCCGAGACTGCTTGCCTAACGATGTAGAATGAAATCCATGACCAAGAAAGTGCTCTCTCCGGGCGTGGTACACAGCGTGCCAGAGGATTTACGAAAGATTCTCATTTCTGACCCTGTGGCACGGGCAAAATGGGAGGATGTTACGCCACTGGCACGCAATGAGTGGATCTGCTGGGTTATCTCCGTCAAGAAACCGGAAACAAGAAGACAGCACATCGAGCGGGTACGCACGGAACTTAAGGAAGGAATGCGTCGGCCTTGTTGCTGGCCAGGCTGTCCTCACCGCTGAAGTTAAGGACGGCGGAATCCGAAACTTGCTCTCCCGCCCTAGACCAGTTGTCCGGTTTCGCGACTAACCAAGCACTTGGAAATAACAAACAAATTAGGGCTATCATTCAGGCCATAGGAGCCCGAGTCGCTGCTGCCAGTTTTAACCTCGACGATGTTGGCCAAGTCCACTTCACTTCATAAATTTCTCAGCGTGTTGTTTGTTGCAGTTTGTCTGGCTGGTTGTAAAGACAAGGAACAAGATTTTGTAGTCGTACGGGCTGACCGCTCCATCTCCAAGCCGAGCGCCTTTCCCCTTGCGATAGATACTACCCAAGTAGGTCAGTATCCCCCTGACTCGAAATCCGGTGCTGGCTACTTCTACGACGACGTTCTTGAGTATCGAGTGTGGTTCCACCCGGAACGAGGCGCAGAACTGTTGAACGGCACCCAGGACTACTATGTAGCGTTCGCCCAATATGAGAAGGCAGAAGAATTATCAAAATCCAAGAAGGGCGCAGAGGAACCCCTTGTACTTGTTCGACAAACTGAATGGATCAATGAACCAAAACCGGGCCACTATGTTCCTGAAAAAGGCAATCGAATTACAGAGTGGCAGGTAAAGTGGCTGTATGGCAGCAAGCGAACGCCTGTCAGCATCTCTGAATTTATGAAACATCCAGTGCCTGCAGAAAAATCGGAGCCAAATCCAGACGAAGATGAAGAACAGTAACCGCGGCTACCGAAAAAGTATGGGTTCCGGCACCCAAGTTACCGGTAAGGCAAATCAGATGAGATGAGCGACTTCTTCGCGCGTTTTGCGGCAGAAACTGAAGTTTCTATTTCTTGGGACGCGACTCCGGAGGAGTCATACCTGCCACACGATAGTAGACACTCAACTGGCCGTAAACTTCGCCCGAATGTTCGACTAGATTGTGGGCCAGATCGCTAAGTCGAATCTGCGCTTTGCCCGCGTGCTGCGGATCGTCATAACCGAAGGGATCAACGACCCCATTGGAGATCCCACTGTCGCCCTTAGATTTTATCGCCGCCGCGCCGTCGGCAAAGGATTTCTTGACGTACTCCACTACGGCGACCTTGTTTTTGAATTGTGCCCGAGGAGGATCTTCGTCACCCGGTAATTTCTGACCGAGAGCGGAGTTGGTGAAGAAATAGTTGGCGGATGCCGCGTGGATGAGGCGTTCGGCGAAGCTGCGCATATTCGCCGCAGGCTTGTAGTCGTATTTGTCTTCCGGAAAATCTTCGGCCATAGCGATGAGTTTTCGCCCGATCTCGTTCCATTGATCCATCAGAGTGGCCGAAGGACTTGCCAACGGCCGCAATTCCTGCGGACCTACGATCAGCGTTGTTTTCAGCCACATCCGTTGAAAGGCCGCAGCCTGAAGATACAGCTCACCCACCTGGTTTGGAGTAAAGGAATAGTCGCGTGTTTCACCAACTGTGATGGTATCGCCCGATGATTTTTTCGTAGTTGCCTGTTCCTGAGGAAGGTCCTGACCGTCCTTCGCAATTGCACGCCAAGAGACTGGAGCGCCGCTCGCGTCGACAATCGAGTATGTCAGATCAGAATCTACCGGAGTGATATTGATAAACCGCATGCGATACGTCGTGCCGGCAACCAAGGCGATCGGCGCGGGCTGCGGGCTGCCGTTCATCAGAAGTGGCTCGTTGCTCTCAACGCCGTCTCGGGAAAACAGAAAGATCTTGTCTGTCGCTGGATCGAATTTCGCTCCTGGCTCCAAAACGACAAGAGGTCCAGTCAGACCTTCGCCCAACTGTTTCTGTTCGTGCCAATGGGAGTGATAGATGAAGGTTCCAGCGCGAGGGGGAGTCATGTGCGCAACAAACGAGTCTCCAGGTGCGATGGCCGGCGTGGTTTGCTTTCCGGTCCCGCTCCAATCGGGCACGCCGTCGTACGGACTTTCGAGCTCGATTCCGTGCCAGTGAACCGTGGTCGGCTCCTTTAGTTCGTTGATCACTTCTATTTCTGCAGGCTCCCCGCGCGTCAACACCAACGGGCTACCCACGGGAGGCAGCGCAGTCGGCGAAGTTTCTGCGGCAGATTCAGAAAGGTCGTAGCTAAAACCTCCAAAATAACGCGAACTGCCGGGACGTTCCCGAACCACTAGACGAAATTTGTGGACTAAACTTGAAGCGGCCGTCGCGTTGCTCGCCGTCGATACGGAGTTCCTCGACGGTTGGACATCTAGGCCAAGCACCAAGCCGCCCATGCCCGCGTTTTCCGGAGTATAGTGCGCCGCGATCGTATATCCAGGCAAATTCTCTGGCTGCATCATGTGAAACGTCATGTGGCAATGCATCAGCCAGTGACCGGGGCGTTCGGGTATCCAGGTCATGTTAAACGTTCCACCGGGCAGCATCTCTTGCGTGACAACCGTAAGCCGCTCCTGACGAGCGAATTCCTGAAAATGATCCTGATCGCCCACACCATTCACTTGAAAATAGAACCCGTGCAGATGCATGGCGTGGTCGGAATCGCTCGTGTTAATCCACCGCCAGTGTATGGGCTCGCCGACCTTCAGGACGGGTCGTTCAGTATCTGGCCAGGATTTTCCGTTTATCGTTGGTAACGTATTGAACGCGTTGCCCCCAGCGGGTACCCATGTGTTGACAACAAAGACTCGATCGCTATCGTGTGTGCCGGGTGTATCGACGACAAAAGCACCCGATAACATGGAATCAGGTCCTGTTCGCATCAGCAGAGATTGGCGATCATTCGAGGCCCAATAGTAATAGCTGCCGGTAGCACCGGATTTGAAGCGAACCTCACGGACGGCGCCGACTGGAACCTCAAGTGTGGCTGCGGCGTCGGCCGTCGTCGTGGGATCCGTCGGTGGCTGTGGTTGCAGGCTTGCCTCCGGGCGGGATGCGAGTCCGTGGACGTAGATCGTGTGGTCTAGAGAGTTGCGGATCGTCGCAGACACTTCGACACGCATTGGGACACGCACCAGCGGGCCAGGAATCTGCGGCGCATGCCCCTCCTCCCCGAACGCCGCAACCACAAGGTGTGCTGCGTCACTTCCATTGGGATACCAGACCGCCTGCCGCGCTTCGAGATGAATCTGTAAAACGCCATGGGCAAGTATCCCTGCTGGAGTGCGATTGTCATTGCATATGGCTGTTGGTGTGTTTTGGTCCCCAACTACGGTCACGCTCAGGAGTAGCAGAGTGCCTGCAAGCAGTGCGAATCGTCGGGCAAACATAGAACCTCCGTCCAATCGATGAAGTAAGCGAAAAAACCAAGATATCCGGAACTGTGTGAGGCGGAGTTTAGTCCAAGCGAGCGGTCATTGTGAAGGGAGCATCCGAGTGGTACCGACCCGCAGCCTTCCTCAAGTCCCGATTAACGCGACAAATCAGGAGTTGAGCGAATTTCGAGTATGCTTGAACCTGTAAAGTGGTAGGAAACAGAGGTTTGCGGATGTTACCCGCGCTATGCAAATCACTGACATTGTTCCTCCTGCTAGCTGTAACGCTGAGCCTAGCAGGCGGCACCAGCGAGCAGCAAAAGCCTCCCCAGGACTCAGCGCACTCACCTTGTCCTGAGGACTACTTACCGCCCGGCGTACGCGGCGACGCATCCCTCTTGCCTGTGATTCTGTGTTCCCTCAAGGAACCGTCGCTTCTTGACTCTGCCGCCCAGGATGCGAACCTCGTTTCGTTTCGAGTAAGCCATTTCGCGCCTGTTCCCACCCACGAAGTCGCGGTTCGTCTTGTCGTGAATGCTGACGGCAGCGGTCAAATCACAAGCATCGTTTCGTCAGGCTCAGACGCGGGGGTGAAGACAACGGCAACAGCGTTTCCCATGTTGATGTTGATAAGCTTCTTCACCTCGTTGAGAATGCGGGGCTTTGGTCGATGACTAGCATCGAAACGGAGCAGCGAAGGAAAAACGTCTACGATTCTGACGGGGCGTGGTGGATGCTGGAGGGAGTCCGCAAAGGGTCGTTCCACTACGTTTTCCGTCGAAATCCGAAACCAAGTGCAATCACGGAAATTGGCTGTTACTTGGCAAAGGACTTGGTGAAGTCTGACGGTGCTGTGATTCCAATGTCCGGATGTGCTAAGCCTAAGTCCCGGTAAACGCAGCCGAAACCGTACATGTGCGGCGATCCTGAGAGACACTCGCGTCAAGTGGATATAAGCTGTCTATGTGATCCCTGCTTCGTACAAACCGAGGAAGAAGTTCATGGAGCTGGCTGTCTCGGAGGCCAAACGCGCCGGTGACCGAGGCGACTATCCCATTGGCGCGGTCATCACACGCCTTACGGGCAAGCGCGAGGTGGTCATTGCCAGCGCAGGCAACCGAGTAAAAACTTCGGGATCAAGCATCAAGCACGTAGAGTTGGAAACGCTTAAATACGTATCAAGTGGCTATGGCCGCTACCTGCCCGACTTCGTCCTCTACTCCACTCACGAGCCTTGCGCCATGTGCGCCGGTGCCTGCGTGTGGTCTAGAATAGGCGCGGTAGTCTACGGTGTTTCCCAAGAAGACATCGCTGCTTACGGTCGCAAGCGCGGTACGGAAGACTACAAGTGGCGAGCTTGTCTCATCCCCTGCCAGCTCGTCTTCGAGAAGGGCAATCACTCCATCCCTGTCACCGGCGGTTTTCTCCGAAAAGAATGCCAAAAACTGTTCAGTTACAGAAAGGCATAATGAACCCTGTTTTCGAGTAATCCGTTCGGTTCACTTCTCCGGTCAGGCGTAATCATCGAGGTGGAATCCAGCGGGAAAAGCAGAACGGGGGACTTGTCCGCTCTGACGACTTGAACGGGCGTTAAGGCCGAGTCATCGTGAACGGAGTTTTTGGTTTCGGGCAGATTTCTCGCTTAAAGGTGATTGCTATGCGCACGTCCTGGTCGTGACTAGAAGAATCACAGGTGTCCGTTGTGCGCATTATAAATACGTTTTCAAAGTCAGTCATGTGGACCGCAACGCATCCGCTTACATCAATAGCTGGATTGATTTCTTTTCCCCTCGTGGCGACGGGCGCGACCTCTTCCAGAACCTGAGACGCACCCTCGGAAGACATAAGCCGAGCCTGTCCTTCTTGACGAATGAGCGAGTGATGCGGCTCTATTAATACTTGGCAGGCAAGATGGTCCGAACCGTACTCCACTGCGAGACTAATCCCAGGCCGCGCAGTAAAACGCTCCATGTCCGGCTCTCCATACCGACTATGAAATTCCGGGGAACTCTGCGTCAGGACAACGCTAGCGGTGGCGACAAGTAAGCACCCAACAAGAATGCGCATAACGTCCCCCCATTGTAGATTTTTGGCCGTCCACTCAGCAATAAGTTCGACAATGCCTGATTAACGTATATCGGACATCTCTAACAATGTCGGCCCCGTCAAATACTTTTTCAGCGTACTTCTCTGTTCACTCCGAAGAGTGGTCTTCGTTGTTCCCCTTCGACCTTTGCTTCGACGACCACGGCTCGCTCGTAATCTCTCGATCGGCTTTAGTCCGACCCAAACATCTCTTCGATCCACGCTTCGAGTCGCGGTGGGGACGCCAGTTGCCTAGGTGGCGGTCCAAAGCACGCCGGTGGAGCCGACACCGTAGCGGCAGGCCAGCGCGGGAAGCAAACTCTGGGCGGCACACGTCTCGTTCGGCGAGGCACTCTGTGGCTTCTGCAAGGTCAAAGGGGAGGATAGTGAATGTTTCGGTCACCGGGGGCTCCATTCCGGAAATGGCGAAATAGATTACCAATTTCCAGTGGGACAAGATCACAAATTTGCAGTGAGCAGTGGGAGGCGGTGCCTCAGCTCCAGGTAGTACTCTTTTCGGGCGCTAGTCAATTGATGGAGACCCCGAGTCAGGACCCGGGCACTAATACACGGCAGCCGGGAACTCTACAGCCCCACGTAGGGAATCAGCAAACGAAGGCAATTTCAGCAGTCCGGGATTTTTGGGTGCTAAGAAGTGAGATCCCCAGGGACTTTTCCTTTGGTAGGTACCGCGCTACTTCGCGGGCCTCTTTTTGTGCCAGCGGCAGCATTATCAACCTTGCTCTCCGTCGCAGCCTTCGTTCCAATTCCGGCTCGCGCGCAGCTTACAACCGATGATCGTTTGGCCGAACCTGGGTGGTGGCCCAGGCAAACGAGCCACTCCCTGGAAGACTACGCAGGCTCGGTCATCTGCGAGAGATGCCACGCGGCAAAAGCCGCCGAAGAATCCACGCCCATGGCGCGGACTCTCATCCACGCTGAGGATGCCGGAGTTCTCCACTCTCACGGGCAATTGAATTTCCGCAACGGCAAATACATTTACAAGATCACCATGAACGCCGGCAAACCCGAGTTGTCCGTTACTGACGGCACGCGCGCGCTCACCGCTCTCCTCCTCTGGGCCTTCGGCACCGGCGAAGTCGGGCAATCGTACTTATTTCAGAGGAATGGAAATTACTTTGAAAGCCGGGTGTCTTATTTCCGGGCGTTAGAGAATCTTCACTTCACTCCCTCGCGCGCTCTCCTTCAGCCGTACGATCTCGAAGAAGCCATGGCGCGTCCCGTCGATATGGGAGAAATCAGACGCTGCTTCTCCTGCCACAGTACCGCTTCGGTGATCGCCGGCAAATTCGAGCCGGGTAAACTAGCGGCTGGCATCACCTGCGAAGCTTGCCACGGCCCCGGCGCACAGCATGCCAACGCCATGCAAGCCAGCATTCTTCAACAAGGTTTCGGAGACGAGCAAGCAGCGAATTTGATCTTCAACCCCGGCAAACTCGACCCGGTTGACTCGGTGGACTTTTGCGGTGCATGCCATGGCGCGCGGTGGGACACCATGCTCGCCGGCATCAGTGGCCTTCCCAGTGTTCGGTTGCAGCCGTATCGCCTGCAAAACAGCAAATGTTGGGGCAAAGGAGACCCGAGAATGACATGCGTTGCTTGTCATGACCCGCACGTTTCGCTGGTGCAAGACATTTCAGCCTATGACGCGAAGTGCCTCAACTGTCACCTCGCAAACCCCGGCTCGAAGCCTGTGAGCGATCATCCTGGTGCGGCGTGTCCCGTAAGCACTAAGAACTGTGTGAGCTGTCACATGCCAAAGATTGAAGTTCCGGAGATGCACCGAGCTTTTGTCGACCACCAAATTCGCATCGTCCGTCCAGGCGATCATCTGCCCAATTAACTCCGGATTGGACATTGCGCGGCGCAGGCAGTGCGACCGCAATTCTGGCTGGCTGTTTCAGCGCTGAAGCAGCGATTCCAGGTCGCCCCATCTGCGAAGCTCAATGGTCTCAGCCGCATAAAACTTTCGCTCAATGTGTGAATCTATGTGCGGCTCACCTGAATACAGTAAACAGGGTCGCTCCGAAGCGGCCCCGCACGTAGGACAAGGGACGGAGACGACCAGTTCTGGCGTCAGGTCTTTCAGTTTCATCGCAGAAAGATACGGTTACCCGGGCCGGAGAAGCTGTTCAATTTTGAACACTTTCGGCGGTGGGTATTTTTGTATAACTACGTCCTGGCCCTGGATAAGGCGCTTCCCATTGCGGCGCGTCGCACCCCCTCAAGAATCGCGCTGCGATTCGGAAATGTAAGGCGGGCTGATTCCTCGACGATCAGCCCGCTCCCCCCCGCCAACTATCTTCGTCTCACGATGTGGCTCGCAGGTCATCCCTACTCATCTTCACAAACAAATGATCTTGGCACTTGATGGAGAGAATGGGCATCCAATTCAAAAGCAACCAAGCTCTGTTTCTATGCTCTAGGAGAAGAATGAAAAGACTTCACCAAACTACGATTCCCTTATTCGGCTAGAAACTGACGCGAATGGAAAAGCACGCTTTGGATTGCCGGACCCGGCACCAGCACACCTGTCAGGGCAGGTTCATCTGACTTCAGATAACTGGCGTTGTGGCTGCATGGTTCTGGTGCGTACAGAGGACCTGGTTCAGAAAGGAGCCAGTGGCCCCAAACTCGCTATAGGCTCCGATAAGGAAATCACGACAGAGCCGAGGGAAATCCTTTTCGTGGCTCGTCCATACACATTTTTTGAAAAGCTCTTTGCGCCCCTTTTGAGAGAGTAATCCTGTCTTATGGACACAACTGCCTAGCTAACACGGACAAGTGCGGAACGGCGCGAAAATCCGTGGTTAGTCTGCTAAGAGATGAAGGAGCTGGGCAACGAGAGAAGGAATAAATAGCAGCGCAAAGATAAATGCCGCGAGCAGGAAGCCACGGGCACCGCGGGACTTATAGAGATAGTAGGGGAGAGCAACAGGCCAGGCAAAGAAAACAAATGCGTCGAACTCGAATGGCAAGCTGAGATGGCGGGTGCGTCGGTCGAGATTAACCCAGCTGGCGATGAGCAGTTGTTTGAAGACTGACCAGAGCGATGCCGATTCTCCGGGCATGTTGATGTGATGTGCTTCGAGGACTGCTTGGGCTGCGGTAAAAATCGGCGTTAGTAAAATCAGTGGGATGAAGGATGAAGTGGCGCGAAGATTCAAAGAAGTTCCTTCCGGGAGATTCCGGGGTGCAGGCATAGCACTAAGGACGCGGTGCTGCACCAGAGGGGCAGTACTTTACTATGATTTTACCGAATCCGTAGGAAGTTCACGCAAGGTCCTGTCAAAACGCGGAAATCGCCGAAGTTGATTTTGGCGCGGGGAACTTTACCGGGTACGCGACAAATCAGGAGTTGAGCGACTTCTCCTGCTAAACTCATCGCGCCTTAGGAGCGGGCGTTCCATCCGACCAAGTGAGCACCGGAATCATGAACTCGGTTATTGGCTCCGGGGCGCCCTGAAACTGCGGATTTAACATAACCGGGGAGCCCGGCAAATCCGCTCCCCATGACTTGGGATCTGTAAGCGGAATGTAAAACATCAAATGAGGCACCCAATGCCCGGCTGAGTCATTCAGAAACCCCTGGGGTGACATCATGTAGCACATCGCGCCGGGCTCCAGAGCCGGCAGCCCCTTCGCATCGAAAGCCTTGATACCCTCGACGATCTGAGCTTTGGATAATCCCGCTAGTACCCATTCCGTTCTCTTGAAAGTCAGCGGCAGGATCGATCGCACCGCGGCTGGATTAAAGCAGATTGGACCTCGCATCTTTGGATTCCAGAACTCCGGAAAGTCAAATGGGGACATCCATGATCGCTCCACAAGACAGACGAAACCATTTTTGCCTTTGACGGCAGTTTCATATCCACGCGGTCCAAGCACCATGACTTCGGCATCGGTTGAAATCGATGGAGGCGCTGCACTACGTGCCATCGCAATCTCGGCATTTCGATCGGCGATAAGGTACTGATCGATGGGAGCCATTTTGAGGTAGGGCGCAGCGGCCTCTTGAGAGCGCGCCTGTAAAGAAGCGCTCAGGAGCACAGTCACAAAAATTGTTGCGAAATTAATCGCCTTCAAAATGTTTCTGGCAATCCTCATCGTCACTTCTCCTTTGTAATCCTCCCATGCAATCCTTCTAGCACCAGGGTACGATGTTCTCCTTGCCGGATCACAAGGCTCACAAAGCCTAGACTACTATTGTCCGGACCGCGATGATTTGTTCATCGCGTCAAACGCTGCGAGCGCCTCTTCTGGCCGCGCGCGGACCACGAAATCTTCCGTAACATTCGCCCAGCGCACCTTCCCCGACGGGTCGATAAGGAATTCCGCTGGTCGCGAGATGTCTGCACCGTCGCGCCGGCCGTGAGGGTGCACCAGATCCCACCTGCGAATCACGTCCTCCTGTGCATCCGAAAGAATCGGAAACGTGTAGCCCTGCGACCGACGCAGGTTTTCGGAATCCTCGGGAGAATCCACACTGATGGCCAT
>Ga0210399_10002253_pt1 | contig 15026 bp, 13 predicted proteins | sample IncBWC14MmetaG_FD_150865 | JGI IMG/M metagenome (GOLD analysis project Ga0210399, IMG submission 150865) | Forest soil microbial communities from Barre Woods Harvard Forest LTER site, Petersham, Massachusetts, United States - Inc-BW-C-14-M | ecosystem: Environmental > Terrestrial > Soil >...
TTGTGGGTCACTTTGAGACAATTAGTGCATGTTGGTCACGGACATCGATCATTTGCAAATCGCGGCTCCGAAAGGATGCGAGGCGGAGGCACGCCGTTTCTTCGGCGACCTGCTTGGATTGCAGGAAATCGAGAAGCCTGCGCCCTTGCGACTGCGGGGTGGCTGCTGGTTCAGGATCGGTTCCAGACAGCTTCACATTGGTGTCGAGGAGCGTTTTCGGCCGGCAACCAAGGCCCATCCGGCCTTTTCCGTGAGGGACATCGACTCGGCGTTCGAATTATTGGAGCAACAAGGAGTCCGTTGCGTCTGGGACGAAGCACTGGTCGGTGTCCGACGTTTTTATGCCAACGATCCATGGGGGAACTGGCTGGAGTTCACCCAGCCCACATCTGCATGACCCACCAGAAACCCCTCAGTGAACGCGATATTTCAACAATTGACGACTCCGCCGCCACACGCGAGATGTTCCGCACGTAGTGCCTCTCGGATTCCTCGTTCTGCTATTTGTTCCAACGAAGGAATGGTAAGCGGATTCATATATCGGGCTATCGGTCTGTTCGCGATCTCAGCCTCGAACTCCAACCTATCAATGTCCTGACCCGTGCTAACGGTTGCGGGAAATCAAACCTCTACAATTCCCTTGTGCTCCTCGGCAGGGCTGTTGAGGGACAACTCGCACGCGCAGTAGCAGAAGAAGGAGGAACTCCTAGTTTGTTTTGGGCGGGAGGAGAGCGGGTTCGCTATCAACGGAAGAAGCCTCCCAAGAGAGAGTCGTGTTTGGGTTCGAGCGAGAAGAGTTCGGCTACGAGCTACAGTTGGGACTGCCCGGTTTCAACGAGCACGCACTGGGAACGATGTTCACGCTTGATCCGCGAGTAAAGGAAGAATACATCTGGCCGTCAGAAACCAAACGCAGAGTTCTGATGTTGAAGCGTGATGAGCCTTCCGCGTGGTTGCGAAATTCGGAAGGGAGCATGATTACGTATCCCTTCACAATCTCACTTTCGCCTTCTACTACTTCAAGCGCAAAGTCGAGGACGAACGGATCATTCGGGAAAAGAGAATTTGCAGATCGAGGGGATGGCAATCCCGCCTCTCACGAACCGCTGTCTGAAAGCGCGGTCTATCAGAAGACTCAACTCGTTTTTCTACAAGCACGTGGCAGGTTGCTGCCTGGTGCCATTCGAGAGCGATCGCCAGAATGTTTGGATGCCAGAATGTTTGGATTGACGCTGAAAGCAGACGGAAGTACGCTAGCTGCCAATCTGCGGCCCCGCTCCGAAGGTGGGCACACGTTGAACTCTGATGCATCCAGGCCGGTCAGCGAGCTGCTAATAAGGTGGCGGGGTGGGGACAAGTCCGCCCTCGACAGCTTGCTTCCCATGGTTTATGACGAACTCCGCAGGCTGGCACGACACCATCTGAAATCGGAACGTCCTGACCACACGCTGCAGAGCACCGCGCTGGTGCACGAGGCATATCTCCGGCTGGTGGGACAGTCTTCCTTGCAGGTGGAGAGCCGCGCTCATTTTTTTGGCATAGCCGCCGGCCTCATGCGCGAGATCCTGGTCGACCATGCTCGCAGACGCGGTGCCGCCAAGCGCGGCGCCGACTGCCTCACACTTGCTCTCGACGAGGCGGTCGCGCTGCCGCAGCAGAAAGAGCTGAATGTTATCGCATTAGACGATGCCTTGAACGGCCTCGCGGAAATGGATGCCAGGCAATCCCGGATCGTGGAGTTACGTTTTTTTGGCGGCCTGTCGATCGAAGAAACATTGGACGTGCTGGAAATCTCAACCGCTACGGTGAAGCGAGAATGGGCCACAGCGAGGTTGTGGCTGCAGCGGGAATTGAACCGGAGTGAACCCGTATGACTCCGGAGCGCTGGCAGCAAGTAAAGCGTGTGCTTGAGAACGTGCTGGAGAGAGCGCCGTCGGAGCGCGCTGTTTTTCTCGCACAAGCTTGTGATGGCGATCAAGCCTTGCGTCAAGAAGTGGAATCGCTTCTGGCCACGGACGAGCAGGGGCGATCCAGCTTTCTGCAATCTCCACCTTCGCTGAGACTGGTCCGAGGCATGCGACTCGGAGACTACGAAATCCAATCGCTACTCGGAGCCGGAGGCATGGGCGAAGTCTATCGCGCACGCGATTCTCGGCTCCGCCGCGATGTGGCCATCAAAGTATTGCCTGCCTTCGTCGCTTCCGATCCTGAACGCTTGCGCCGCTTCGAACAGGAAGCAACCGCCGCGGCTGCTCTGAATCACCCGAACATCCTCGCCGTGTACCAGATGGGAATCTATGACGGGACGCCGTACCTAGTCTCTGAGTTACTGGAAGGCGAAACCCTGCGCGAGCAGATGAAGCGCGGTCCGATGGCGGTGCACAGGGTGATGGATTACAGCATCCAAATTGCGCGTGGACTGGCGGTGGCGCACGAGAAAGGGATCGTCCATCGCGACCTGAAACCGGAGAACCTCTTCGTCACCAGGGATGGGCGGGTGAAGATTCTGGACTTCGGTCTGGCGAAGCTGATGCACCCGCAGCCCGGTTCAGAGCACAGCGCATCCACGTTCGGGGGTGAAACCGAGCCGGGCGTAGTGATGGGCACGGTGGGATACATGGCGCCGGAGCAGGTGCGGGGACAGCCTGCCGATCATCGAGCAGACATCTTCGCGTTGGGCGCGATTTTGTACGAAATGCTGGCCGGCAAACGAGCGTTTCAGAAGCCGACTTCGCCGGAGACGATGACGGCGATTCTGAATGAGGACCCACCGGAGATTTCACAAGTTGCGTCGAATCTTCCCCCAGCATTGCAGAGAGTCGTGCACCGCTGTTTGGAAAAGAATCCGGAGCAGCGGTTCCAGTCAGCGTCGGATTTAGCTTTTGGGTTGGAAACACTATCCGACCCTAGAGGGTCGGCACACCTGGCACCGGCTGCGAAAGCGGAGACTGGTGGCAGGAAGCGCCTCATCCTGTCCGCAGGGATCGCGGCCGCTCTCCTCCTGGGCCTGTTGTTGGCATTCAATGTCGCGAGCTTGCGGGACCGCGTATCGGGTCACGCCGCAGCGCCCCACATCGAATCGCTGGCCGTACTGCCGCTTGAAAATTTCTCTCAGGATCCAAGCCAGGATTATTTCGCCGATGGCATGACCGAAGTGCTGATCGCTGACTTGTCACAAATCGGCAAACTGCGCGTGATTTCGCGCACCTCGGTGATGCGCTTTAAGCAAGCCAAGAAGCCGCTGCCCGAAATCGCTCGGGAGTTGAACGTGGACGCGGTGGTTGAGGGTTCGGTACTTTCTTCCGGGGGGAGGGTGCGCATTACTGCCCAATTGATCTATGCGCCGACCGATCGGCACCTGTGGGCCAAGAGTTACGAGCGAAGCCTCAGCGACGTGTTGCTGTTGCAAAGTGAAGTGGCGCGAGCCATCGCGGATGAAATCAGGATCACACTGACGCCGCAGGAGGAACTGCAGCTCGGCGGCGCCCGTCGCGTGAACCCCGAAGCTAACGACGCTTATCTGAGGGGCAAGTATTATTGGGGAAAAAGGACACCTGACGACCTGAAAAAAGCCTTCGAGTATTTCAAGCAGGCACTCGGAAAAGACCCGCGGTACGCACCTGCCTACTTGGGGATCGCCGAGTACTACAGCGTCCTTCCCTTCTACACAGGCTCTGCGCCGGATGAGGTTTTCCCGAAGGCTAAACAGGCGGTTTCAAAGGCGCTGGAACTAGATGACACTCTCGCGGAAGCACACGGCGCGGACGCGTACATCAAGGCTTACTACGATTGGGACTGGGCGGGGGCTGAGGAGGAATTCAAGCGCTCACTTGCCTTGGATCCGAACAACGCTACGGTTCACCATAGGTACAGTCGATTCCTCGCCAGTCTAGGACGTATTGACGAAGCGCTGGCCGAAATCAAGCGCGCCCGTGAGCTGGACCCATTGTCACTAGTCGCCAAGGCAAATGTGGGAGTTGTCTACTATTTCGGCCGCAGGTATGACCAGGCTATCGACGAGTTGAAGAGACTCCTGGAGACGCAGCCGGACTTTTCCGTTGCCCACTGGGGACTTGGGCTAGCTTACGAGCAAAAGAGAATGTACTGGCAGGCCATCGAAGAATTCGAAAGGGCGGCGGCTCTTGAAAAAGACGATCCGAATTCCATCGCATCACTGGGCCATGCCTACGCAGTGACGGGGAATAAAGGCGCAGCCTTGAAAACAATCGACGAGCTGAACGTCCTAGCCAAACACGGTGACGTGTCGCCGTATCAACTGGCTGTCGTTTATGTCGGCCTGGGCGAGAAAGACCGGGCGTTTGAGTCACTCGAAAAGGCCAAGGTGGAGCGGTCAACCTTACTGACGTATCTCAAGATGGATCCGCGATTCGACAGCCTTCGTTCGGACCCTCGCTTCCAAGACCTCCTACGGGGCATGGGCCTTTCGGACTCGTCTCGAAACAAATGAGGATGCCGCAAGTCGGGGATGGATTCAATTCGAGCAGGAGCGAAACCGTTATGAACCCGGAGCGCTGGCAGCAAGTGAAGGCCGTACTTGAGAACGTTCTGGAGCTAGCGCCGTCGGAGCGCACGGCCTCCCTCGACCATGCTTGCATCGGCGATGAACCGTTGCGTCAAGAAGTGGAGTCTCTTCTGGCGAGTGACGATCAGCTCGCGCCATGGAAGAAGCTCAATTCGAAACTCCTGCGTGAAGCCATTCTTGCGGCTTCACTCGCTGGCGCCCCTCCACATGAGGCTGACCCTTGGATTGGGCGCTGGGTCGGTCCTTGAAAGATCGTCGAGCAGATTGGCGTGGGGGGTATGGGCGAGGTCTACCGCGCTGTCCGCGACGATGAAAGTATCGGAAGAAAGTTGCTGACAAGCTGGTGCGCGCGGGCCAGGACTCAGCTTTGGTTGTCAGCCGCTTTAAGAACGAGCGCCAGATCTTAGCCAGCCTCGATCATCCCAACATCGCCCGGCTACTCGATGGCGGCACCACCAAAGAAGGCGCCGCGTATTTCGTTATGGAGCTGATCGAGGGCGAGACCGCCGACCAGTACTGCAATCATCATAAGCTGGCAGTCACCGAGCGGCTGAAACTTTTCTTGGCAGGTCTGCTCGGCGGTACAGTACGCGCACCAACGGCTGATCATTCATCGCGACATCAAGCCGGGCAACATTCTGGTTACGTCGGAAGGTGTGCTCAAGTTGCTGGACTTCGGCATCGCAAAGCTTCTGGATGTGAACGCGGAAGCGGGGCGGGCTGAGACTACCTTGACCACGTTTCGGCTCTTAACTCCCGCCTACGCCAGCCCGGAGCAGGTGAAAGGCGAGCCGATGTCGCAGCGCTCGTTTTGTATCCTGCATTGCCGACGGGGAAGGTCTACATGCTTGCGCAACTGTCAGCGGGGCGCGCATGCAATGCTGTGAAACAGCACGATCAGGTTTTTTCTTAAATTCCCGTGGTTTGATAACGCAAGATTGCCAGGGCGAGGCGGAAATCATAACCAGCCTGAGCGTTGCTGATTTGGGCTTGCGTCTGCTGGAGCTGCGCCTGACTCAACTCGACAATAGAACTTAACCCTAATCGGTAACGCGTTTGGGCGAGGTCGAGCGCCAAGCTTGCCTGGTCGAACAATTGCTGCGTGACACTAACTCGCTCGTAAGCGGTATTCGCATTGAGCCAACTGGTGCGCACATCACGTGAAATCCGATTGCGAAGATCAAGCAAACGCTCCTGCGCCGCTTGCGCCCTGAGCCTCGCCTCACGGGCTCTCGCCGTGTAGAGAAAACCATTGAATAGGGGAATTTCCACGTTCACGCCCACCGCACCGTACCAATTGGAAAGAATAGGGTTACGCACGGGGGTGTCTCCCACAACTCCGACGGCCTGGATAGTCGGCAAGAGCAAGTCGCGTTCCGCGATTTGGAACCTCTGGGCGGATTGGTACTGGAAACCAAGTGCCAATATTTCCGGGCGATTGGCAAAAGCCTCGGAGATAAGATCGTCCACATTGCCCGGAGGCGATATAATCGGTGCTGTGTCTCCGACTAGCTGAAAAGTTTGCGCTCTTGAATAGCCCAAGATCATGGACAGAGTAGCAAGTGCCCCGTTCTCGTTATTCTCCGCGTCCAGGACGAGCAATTTGGCCTGTGCGAGGTTGACGTTTGCAAAACTGAAGTCCAGTTGAGACCTCAACTTGCTCTTAAACAAAGCCTCTACCTGATCAGCAACCGTCTGCCGTGCGCTCACGGTCTGCTGAGCGACGGTCAGCACGTCATGCGCTTGTAACGCGCCGTAGAAGGCTTGATCCACCGCTAGAAGAATCTGTTCTTTTGTAGCCATCGCGTTTTGGTCCTCCGCCTTGGCCGCAAAATTTGCGCTGGAGACCAGATTTGCCGTGCGCCCGAAGTCGGTAATTAACTGACTTACGATGACACCTGCGGCGGCGCGCTCATAGATGATGGGATTGTTGAGTCCACCAGCCGTGATGCGGCTGTTGTCCTGGGAATCTACGGCCGTCAGGGCACCGGCTGCGGTTGGCCACAGACTTGACCGGACTTCCCGCGTGACTTGCCGGGCAGCCAATGCCGTCAGCCGCGCAACCGAGATTTGCGGGTTGTTCTTCAAAGCCAGCACTTCCGCTTCTTTCAATGACAGAGACATTTGTGTTCCAGGATTGGCCTGGGATTCGGGCGGTCGATGCCCGTTCGGAGCAATACTTGAGGCAGTGTGGTTGGGAACCGGCTGCGGCATAGGAGCCGAAGGCAAACTCTGTACCGCTTGCCGTTGATCGACGCGCGAGTTTTGCGGATACCCCGGGCACGGCACCAGCGCAATGCACACAATGAAAAGTGGTTTCATCTTCATGTTTTATTTATGACCTCAGCTTTGGGCGACCGGCGTCGGTTCTTCCTCTCGCCGATGGATCAGTAGGTATGCAGCGGGGACAATGAAGACGGTCACAATCACCGACATCGTAAGGCCCCCGATGATGGCGCGTGCCAGCGGAGCATACTGTTCGCTGCCCGCTTCCAGCGCAAGGGCCATCGGAATCATGCCGAGAATCGTAGCCAAAGAGGTCATTAAGACCGGACGCAAGCGTACACGACAGGCAGTCGCTACAGCTTCCTCGATCGGCATGCCTTGTTTTCTCAGAGATCGCGTGAACTCGACGATGAGGATGCTGTTCGAGACCACGATACCGCTCATCATGATGACTCCCATCAACGACATGACATTGACGGTCGTGTGCGTTGCCAGCAGAAATAGAATCACGCCCGTGATGCCCGGTGGAATTGCCAGCAAGATAATCAGCGGATCAATGAACGAAGAGAACTGCGCCATTAGGATCAAATAAACTAGAACGATTGACAGTATCAAGCCCATGCTAAAGCTCTTGAACGACTGACGCATCCCTTCCACGGAACCGCGCACAGCGACTCGCACGTTTTCGGGCAGCTTGGTATTGGCGACGACCTTATCTACTTCGTTGGCGAGGCTTCCGAGATCTTCGCTGCGTGGGGAAACATAGACGTCGATGACACGGCGGAGTTGGTAGTGGTCCACTTCAGTCGGGGTGTTGATCATTTTCATATCCGACACAGCGTCCAGGTCGGTTGAGTTCATGTTGCCCGCGGCATGCAGCGGTATCTGCTTGAGATCGGTTAGAGAGTTAACCTGGGTTTCCGGGTACTGCACCGTAAGCATGTAGTTATTACCATTCTTCGGATCGACCCAATAACTCGGAGCGATCATGCTGTCCGAGGTCAGAGCCGTGATAACGTTATCGACTGCTTCCTTCGAAGACACCCCCATGCGTCCGGCCATTTCGCGGTTGATATTGAGTTGTATGCCTGGATAATCGAGGTCTTGCGGAATAAGAACATCACTTGCGCCATTCAGCCGGCGCACCTTCTGAGCGATTTCTGCCGCAGCCTGGTAAGCCTGTTTCTGATCGTTACCGCTGACCTGGATATCAATGGGAGCTGGCAATCCAAGATTGACGACCGCATCCACCAGTCCTCCAGATTGAAAGTAAGTCGAAAGTTCTGGCAAATCGTCGGTCAGTTTTGCACGAACCCGCCGCATGTATTCGTAGCTTCCCACCGAGTGTTCTGTCTTGAGGCTAACCTGTACGAACGCCGTATGCTGTCCGGAATTGCTGGTATAGATCGCCGAGAAGTCGGGGGTTATGCCGATGTTCGAAACGATCATGTCCAGATCTCGTGGTGAAACCACTTGCCGAATGTCGGCTTCAACGTGATTGATGTATTGGTTGGTCAGTTCAAGTCGTGTGCCGGTGGGCGTCTTGATATTGATAACGAACTGCCCAGGGTCGGTCCGGGGGAAAAACCCCAGACCCATTAGCGGAAATAACGCAAAGCTGAACAAACAAATGCCGAGGATTCCGATGACCGTTGCCAGGGGGCGAAGGAGGCTGCGCCTCACGGCTATGTCATAGCGCATAAGCATTCGGTCATAGCGATGATTAAACCGCTGCACAAAACGTTCAAACACAGTATGCCCCGGATGGTGCGCGGCCTCCCCGCGCGGTGACTTGATGAAACGAGCGCAAAACAGAGGCACCACCGTCATTGCCACCGCGTATGACGCAAACAAGGAAAAAACGACCGCGGCGGCAAGTGCGGTGAACAAAAATCGGCTAACCCCATAGAGAAAGACAACCGGGAAGAAGACAATCGAGGTTGTGAACGTGGCAGCAAGTACGGGCATTGCCACCTCGCGTCCTCCCTTCTCGGCAGCAACCTCAGGCGTTTCTCCCATTTCCAAGTGGCGGAAAATGTTTTCCAGCACAACCACCGAGTTGTCGATCAGTCGCGAAAAGGCGAGAGCCAGTCCCCCTAGGACCATCGTGTTGATCGACCCTCCGCTGGCATTAATAGCCAGCAACGCGGCGAGCGCTGATAGCGGAATTGAAAGCATCACGGCGAGTGTCGCTCGTGCGTTGCCCAAGAAGATAAGGATCATGATAGCGGTCAACCCTAACCCGATGCCGCCCTCGCTGCCCAGGTTCGCAATCGCGGTCTTTACGAAGACCGATTGATCGAACACGACCTTCGTCACCAATGACTTAGGCACGTCGACCAGGTCGCCCAAGGATGTTTTGATTCCGTTCACAATGGCGATGGTATTGCTGTTTCCACCTTGCTTGAGAATCGGAAGATAAACGGATCTTTGCCCGTCCACCCGGACGATGTTGGTCTGTATGGCGGCTCCATCCTGGGCGTGACCGACGTCAGCTACCATCAATTCGGCGTTGCCCTCCGACTTCAGCGGCAGCCGGTTGATCTCTTCTGTGGTGGGAAGCTGGCTGTTGGTATAGATGTTGTAGTCTTTCGGACCTATGCGCACATCGCCGGAAGGCAGGATCGTGTTTGCATCGTTCACAGTACGCACCACATCCATCAAGCTCAACTGATGCGCCTGCAACTTCACGGGATCAACATAGACTTGAATCTGCCGGTACTTGCCGCCGAAGGGCTGCGGCACGGATGCTCCTGGCACATTCGCAATTTGATTGCGAACCGTGAACTGCCCAAGGTCGTGCAGCTCCGTCTCGTTCAGACCTTCCCCCTTCAACGTGATTAGGCACACCGGCAAACTGGAAGCGTCGAATTTCAGCACTACTGGAGGTAGGGTGCCCGGCGGTAAGCGCCGCAATTGCGCCATCGCCAAATTCGAGATACCACTGACCGCCGCATCCGGGTTGGTCCCTGGCTGGAAGTAAATCTTGATGAGACTCACGCCAGTTAACGATCGCGACTCGATGTGGTCAATGCCGCTTCCTAATGTGAAAAACCGCTCAAAAGGATTCGTAATGTTGGCCTCAATCTGCTCCGGCGGCATGCCGGAATAGAACGTCGCCACCACCACCACCGGAATATTGATGTCTGGGAAGAGATCCACCGGCATACGCGCCACGGTCGTTATGCCGACAACCGTGATGATGAGGCACAGCATGATGATGAAAAATGGGTACCGAATAGAGAAACCGGACATGTCTAGTGCGCTCCCTGTTCGGCGCTGTACTTCTCATCGGCCATCGGGCTCACCTTGGGTTCCACGTGCTGGCCGGGCCGGTACTCACCAAGGTTGCCGACGATGACCCTGTCCCCCTCATTCAATCCCGACAATATCTGGATTCGATCGGAACCCTCGATTCCGGTGTGAATCTCACGCTCCTCCACATGGTCCTGCGAATTGACCAGAAGGACCGTAGTCTTGTTCGCGCCTCGATTGATCGCCTGCAAAGGTAACGTCAAGGCGGCTGCGTCATTTTGAATCCGCAATGACACATCGGCGTACATCCCGGGCGTCAACTTATAATCCCGATTCGGCACGTCCACTTCGACCTGCATGGTCCGTGTTGAGCGGTCGAGCGAGTCGGTCGACCGGATGATCTTGCCAGAGAAGTGCTCGTCCGTCGCCTTCACGCGGATGTCGGCCGCTCACCGTCGCGCACGCTGGCGGCTAGAGACTCGGGTACTGGAATCCGCAAACGCAATACGTTGGCCTGTGAAAGTTTCACCACTGGCATCGAACTCACATTGGAAGTGCCCGCTTGAATAAGCGATCCCGTGTCAGCGTACCGCCAAGTTACGACCCCATCGAACGGAGCCGTTATTCGCGAATACTCAGAGAGCGCAGCATAGTGCCGCTCGTCAGCCTGCGAAACTTCCAACTGCTGGCGGGATGCCGATAACGCCGACTTCGCAGCTTCGACTTGCGCCTCCGCCGAGCGATCTTTGGCGGTGGCATCGTCGAGTTCTTGCTCGGCGATCAATCCGGGACGCGCCTCCGATGCCTGCCTCAATCGGGCGGCGCCAGCATGCAGCGCCGCGTGATCCGCTTCCGCGCGGCTTACGTCATTCTGAGCGCGAGTGATCTCCTCTTGACTATGGCGCACACCCGCACCGGCAGCCTGTAATTGCGCTACCAATTCCGGAATCTCAAGAATTGCAAGCACCTGGCCCTTACGGACGCGGTCCCCAATATCGACGTTGATGTTTCTGATGTAGCCAGAGACCTTGGCATGGAGTTCCACTTCCTGGTATGGCAAGAACTCACCTGCGATTGAGAGCGTGTTGGAAAGCGGTGCGCGGCCGACGCTGGTGGAGCGGAACCACGTGAATCGCCGCATCCCTCGGTGGCGCCAATGCAGACCGCTATCAGAGCGATCACCGCTGTCGTTCCACCCACCACTAGAGATAATTTCTTACGCATGGATACAGTCACCGATGTCGAACCCCAGCTATGGCAAATCAATGGCCGGCCTTGCAGGAATCTCCCGCGACGGGATCACGTCGGACGATGCGAAGCTTGACCTCGCCGGTTCCCGGAACTCTGACGTATAGGAAGTGCTTTCCGGGGCTGACCTCAACGGACTGGTCGGGCACGAATACACCTGGCAAATAGTCAATCGGCGATTCGTAGCGCCCGACGTAAACCAGACAGTTCAAACGGATCGAGACATCGGCATCATATTGACTCGAAGGCGCAGGAGCGTCCGTGAATTTCCCATGGCGGGGGACTTCCGGTTCGTATTTCTGCGCTCTGACTACAACCGCCGTCCGAAATTGCCGGGTTGGGGCACTGGAGAGAACAGTTGTTCCGCCAAGAATGAATAAGCAGCAAATTGTCAACCCAAAGATTTTTCTCATAATCGCCTCCTGTATGCCTCCCCGTGGGACGGGAAATGGAATTAGCGGGGCGGACGCGAGAGTGCTTTTCGGGCCACACCCCGGAAGAACTTACTTTCTGGCCACGCAAGATGTGTCCCTAACGTCGCTGCGACCGCCGATACCCATCCGCACTTCACGATCACTGGGAAGGCTCACGTACATGACGCGCTTGTGCAGATTAACTTCAATTGGGTGATTAGGAGCGAAGACGGACGGCAGATAGTCGAAAGCGGAATCGTAACGTGTTCGGTAGACGGTACAGCCCAGCCGTATACTGATGTCATAGGAATAAACCTCCGACTGTAGCGGGGCATCTGATGGGTTGCTACCAGCATAGTTGGATGGAGTCTCACGACTTTCGACACTGACCACAGTGGCCGATTGGTATTCCTGTTTCGTAGCTGCTTGTGCGCTCGCCAACAGCGCTCCGGACACGAGCACAAGTGACATTAGATTCTTTTTCATATCTCCTCCCGGAGAATGGCTCAAAACGAATGCTGACCCAGTCCTGAGTCACCGGAAACGGCAATCACATTCACGTCTACGGTTCGGGACTTGTTCTCCGCACTGGGCTCGAACTCGATCAAGCCGGCCTTGAACCTCAGGTTCAAGCGGGGTTGCCTCAGTCAATTGCAATGGCTGAGGTTGAGTTCAAATCAAGTGATTCACTGCAAAAGACGGAGAGTCAGCAGGAAGGAGGAGGCCGGTTGTAAAGCCAGCTTTCGGAACTTAGATTCGTGGAAGCGACGACGGCCGAGACAGTAAAAACGGAAGAGCGCGGCGGTTGAAAGAGGGTGAAACTGGAAGCTGGGGCCGTCCACTGGAGACCGTTGCTGAGAAGGCGCTGCGTCTTGGCATCCGCAGACTGGGATTTTGCGATTGTTACCTTTTGGGTGTCCAGAACCAGAAGCGTGTAACGAGTGGCAACGCTCACTGTGAGGGAGCAGATGGCCAGCAGAACAACCGCGATCCGGAACATAGACCGCCCGCGTACTCGATCTCGCGAATGTTCTACCATGACCATTTCGAGTGATTGTACATGATCCTTCCCCAGGGCAGATAGATCACGCACGTCACCTGTCTCAATTCAATTCGATGCTTGGACGACCGGCTTAGGTTACATTCGAATTCAGCATCCGGCTAAGCCCTTCCCGCTAAAGGTAAATCGCTCCAATGCGAGGAGGTCCACACTGGAGCGATAGAGGCCGTTCCGATTCCGAAAACAACACCTCGCCCCCCCAAGGCAAAATGGGAGGAAGCTGGAGGCGAGGTCTCCGTACGCTACGGCAAGTAGTAGCGGAAAGAAGTCAGAACCATGTTTTCGATGCCGTGCGGCTCACCGACCGTGCCCCTCCAGGCGCCCCGGCTAATGTAGGAAAACTGCGGCCCGAGTTGCAGTTTTCCCTTGGGACCGTTGTACAACCGGAGCCAGAATCCGAACGTGCCCTCGATGACGCTTTGGGTATCGGCATTGCAGTTGGCAAGACCGCCGAAACTGAAACCGTTGCCCGATCCGGGCAAGGTTTCGGTGTAGCAGCCTGACGTGTTGAAGAGCGGGGACCCGTAGCCGACAGCGTTACCCGACACGGGGTCAATTTGCCAATGGCGTTTCACATATTCCTCTCCGCCATTTAGGTATACATCAAACCTGGGCATGTGCCACTCCAGTGTGGCCAGACCCTGGTAGGTCCGCAGGGGTGCAAGCGTGCCATCGGGGTTCACCGTGGCATCCGGCAGGCCCGAGGTGCCGTAACGGCCCACGCCGTTCCCGGCGAGGGCGTGAAGGCCGAAATCCACTTGCTTGAACAAAGTGATCCGCGCATTCGCTCCCACTCCCGCGCCGTTCTTCGAATCGTTATAAGCGCCTTGCGTGGATTTGACGCCGCCGTTGCAAAGGGCAGCGTCGGATGGCGGTTCTTCGCAGGGATAAATGCGGTCGCGGAACCGGCTTAAGACGCCGAAAATTTCATAGTGTCCGAAACCGGGCTCAAAGGCCGCCTTGAGGACGAGATCCGGCGTCGCGTTGAACGAATAGTTCGCGAGCGCTGCGCTGGGGCTACCGGGGCCACCGCCACCGTTATACAATCCGCCGCCGCTGCCGGGACCGCCCAAAGCGAAATTCGAGGCATTGCCGCGAGACGAGAAGGTAGTCTGAGGGTTCTCCAACGCCGCGGCCAACCAGACGTGATTGTTGAAGTTCTTGGCCACGCGAAAACCGTATTGCCGCGCCCAACTGAAACCAACGTGGTATTGCGGATCGATGGTCATGGGCAGGACTTCGGTGCGGTTGTCGACGCCCTTCTTAGTCTCGGTAACCAGGCTCCACATTTGACCGCCGGTGAAACTCCAGCCATTGCTCAAGGCAGCCTGACCCCAAACTTGCCTTTGGCGCAGGGTGTAGCTGTTGCTCTGGTTGTTGTTGGAAGTTACGCCAGCCGAAAGAAAGTCAGCTTCCACGTAACCGGTGAGCTTAGTGTCGTTGAATTTGCCTTCGGCCAGCAATGAGACTCGCGACTGGCGACCGGAGCCATAGAATTCAGAAATCGCGTTTTGACCGCTTCCAGGCATAGATACGCTGTTGAAGGGAGTATTGATGTCCGCTCCCAACGCGCGTTTGCGATACACGGATTCTGCCGCCATGAATCCGCCGGGAGTGACGGTGATTCCCTTAAAGTGGATGGCGAGCGGGCTTTCCATATCCCCCATGCGCTTCTGAGTCTCTTGCAGAGTCAACGCGGAGTTCGTAGCATTCATCTTCAAATCGGTGACATCGCTCTTGAGCGCCATGACCGATTGCTGTTCGTCTGCATTTTGAGCAACCGCGGCATCCGCTTTGGCCTGCGCCTGCGTAGCCACAGTTTGGCCCTCATCAAGCCGCTGTTCCAGCTGTTGAATCTTTTGATCGCGGCTTTGAACCAGATCGCTTAACTGCTTGATCTGCTGCTGTTGCGCATCAATCGCCTGCTTCATCTCACTGAGCTGAGTCGAAATGGTCTGCCCGGATGCTTTTGAAGTCGCCCTTTTTCGTACGCTCTTCGTCGTCGTTGGAGTTGTCGTGCCTTGCTGACCCTGCGCCGGGATCACGCTCCCAGCCAGCGCCATCGACACCACCACAGCGATAATTCGTTTCATTGTTTCCATCTCCTTAGAAATAACGTTTTAGATAGCAGACAAAGCTGTGATGAACAACACCTCAGCTCGTAATTCATGATTATGCGAACCCTGAGCCTAGCTCTCGGTTTGTTAATAATTGATGACAATCTGTTGAATATTCGGTGAATCGAGCCTAGTGCCGCGCCTGGCTCCCATTCATAACCAAT
>Ga0210399_10002254_pt1 | contig 15025 bp, 17 predicted proteins | sample IncBWC14MmetaG_FD_150865 | JGI IMG/M metagenome (GOLD analysis project Ga0210399, IMG submission 150865) | Forest soil microbial communities from Barre Woods Harvard Forest LTER site, Petersham, Massachusetts, United States - Inc-BW-C-14-M | ecosystem: Environmental > Terrestrial > Soil >...
CTTGGGTAAGGATTTCCACGCTTTTCGCCCCGGGTTGGGACGTACCAGAATGGTAGCGTCGGCTGGGGTATGTACGCAGGTAAGAGTGCTAAAATAGAGACTCCCAATATGCCCTTAAAAACACTGTTCTTGAATCCGCCTTCGTTTGAGAATTTCGATGGGGGTGCCGGCTCGCGCTGGCCCGCCACGCGTGAAATTGAATCGTACTGGTATCCTGTTTGGCTCGCCTATCCGACCGGAATGCTGGAGGGCGCGCGCTTGCTGGACGCCCCGCCACATCACATCACAGCGGAAGAAACGATCCGCACCTGCAAGGACTACGAACTCCTTGTACTGTTCACGAGCACGCCTGGATTTCCGGGCGACGTCCGCATCGCGGAGGCCATCAAAGACAGCAATCCTCAAATCAAGATCGCTTTCGTCGGACCCCACGTCAGCGTCCTGCCCGAGAAGTCTTTGATGGAAGCGAAAGTGATTGACGTAGCCTGTCGCAAGGAATTCGACTATTCCATCGTCGAATACGCGCAGGGCAAGCCGATCGAAGACATTCTCGGCATTTCGTACCGCAAGAATGGACACGTGGTGCATAATCCCGACCGGCCGACCATCGAGAATCTCGACGCACTGCCGCACGTGACCGACGTTTATCGGCGCGACTTGGACGTCCGCCGCTACAACGTGCCTTTCCTGCTCCATCCCTTTGTATCGCTGTACACGACGCGCGGATGCCCGGCGCAGTGCACGTTCTGCCTCTGGCCCCAGACGCTCAGCGGACACCCGTGGCGCAAACGCTCCACCGATGACGTAGCCCGCGAAATGGCCAAGGCGAAAGACTACTGGCCGTACGTGAAGGAATTCTTTTTCGACGACGACACCTTCAATCTTCAGAAGGCGCGCACCGTCGAATTGTGCGCCAAGTTGAAGCCGCTGGGCCTGACCTGGTCGTGCACCTCGCGCGTCACAACCGACTTCGAAACACTTAAGGCCATGAAAGAGGCGGGGTGCCGGCTTCTGATCGTGGGCTACGAATCGGGCGATCAGCAGATTCTGAAGAACATCAAGAAAGGCGCGACCATCGAGCGCGCCCGCCAGTTCACCAAGGATTGCCACAAGCTGGGACTGGTGGTGCACGGAGATTTCATCCTCGGCCTGCCCGGAGAGACTCGCGAGACGATCAAGAACACAATCAAATTCGCCAAGGAACTGGACGTGGAGACGATTCAGGTTTCGGTGGCGCACGCTTTCCCGGGAACGGAACTGCACGAATCCGCGATCAAGAACGGCTTCATGACCAGCGACACGAAAATGGTGGACGACGGCGGCCACCAGATGGTGCAGATCGAATATCCGGGCCTGCCCGCGACGGAAATTCTTGAGGCAGTCCATCACTTTTATGATGAATATTATTTCCGTCCGAAGGCCGCGTACCGCATTTTGAGGAAAGCGGTGTTCGACAACTCCGAGCGCAAGCGCCTGTACAAAGAAGCGCGGACGTTCCTGAAACTGCGCGCGCAGCGCCACAAGTGGGTCAAGGAAAACCGCAAAGAAGAAACGCCTGCCCCGGAACCAGCCAAGGCCTAAGTGGAGAGACGGGCGTCCGGTCCGTCCAGCAGCCATCCAGCCGGGCGGGGACGCCCTGCGCTCCACCGACACGGAGTCAGATCCTAAGTGACGTTTCGCAAATACCTCGTCCTGGCGGGAGTCACCGTATTCAGCACTGCGGGTGATTCCCTGCTGGCTCGCGGCATGAAAGATCTCGGCGGCGTTTCCCTCCACCATCTTTCCGGTTTGCTGCTGGCTATCCTCAACCCTTGGGTCGCAATGGGAATCCTTTTCCTGCTGACCTTCTTCGCTTGTTACATGGCGGCTCTGTCGTGGGCAGACCTCACCTATGTGCTGCCAGCCACCTCGTTCGCCTATGTGCTCGTCGCTTTGATTGGTCACTTCCGTCTGCATGAGGAAATCTCGCCGACGCGCTGGGCTGGCATTGCGCTCATCGCCGCCGGCGTGGGCTTCGTGGCCGCCGGCCCATCGTTTACGCCCGCTCGCGAACGCCCGGATTCCCAGAGTGCTCCTCGCGACACCGTTTCCCTGGAGGTGAAACCATGAAAGACCTATACGCCTGGTCCGCGATCGGGCTCATCGTTTTCGCCTCGACCACCGGGGACGTGCTGCTCTCCTACTCCATGAAGCGAGTGGGCGATGTCGGTGAACTCTGGAAGCGGCGCGGGGCATTGGCGGTTATCGGGCGCGTGCTGGCCACGCCCACTTTTGGTCTCGGATTGATGGCGATGGGCGTCGCGTTCTACAGCTTGCTCTTCGGCCTCTCGTGGGGGAATCTTAGTCTGGTCGTGCCTGCTTCGGCCTCGCTCACCTTTGTGGCCAATGCGGTCGCTGCAAGCGTCTTCCTGCACGAACGCGTGGGGCGCCGCCGGTGGATTGCGGCTTTGCTGGTCGCGGGCGGAGTGGTGTTAATGGCGGTCTGAATTGCTAACGGAACAGACGGACTCGGGTTACAAGCGGCTGCCCTCCCTTGCTTGATTCCCCGCCGCCCGAAGAGACTTGATCCGTTTCCGAACTCTCCTCGGGCGCAAGTCCCTCGAGAGATCGAAGCGCTCTCTCCACATTGCCGATAGAAGTTGTCCGCTCTCCCGTTGCTTGCGGAACGATTCCGATTCCGCGTCCCGGCGTGCAGGCGTTGAGCTGGTTTATGAGCGCCTGCAATCTCGCCAACTCCGCGAGCAGATCCGCGAGCAGGTCTTTTCCGCCCCTACTTCAATCCATGAACTGTCTGCCGGCTTCGGAGTTGCCGTGAATTCCCTTCACCTCACCGACCGCCCGGAACCAAGAAGAGTTGACGTGCACGACGATCGCAGCGCGCGCGGCGCATTCAATCGGCACGGGGGTGTCGACGCAACATCCGCCCCGGATCAGGTCGAGGATCTTCCCCGAAAGGAAAAGGCCGTTGGATGGGAGGAGACTGATCTTCGCGAGACCTCCACAACGGAACCGGGGGTTACCGGGGCGAACGTCGTCTCCGTTGGTATTCTCAGCCATGTGTAGTAGATCGTCTGTCGAGCGTAAGTGTCAGAGGAAACACACGGTTGACAGGCTATGGTTGAGTCCGCTGCCAGCGCCAACTGGCCAAAACCAGCTTTCGTCCCGGGCGGATCACTGCCCGTGACTCGAAAGCGACAACTGCGGACTCACAGGTTCAAGCCGCAACATCTGCTTCGAACTACTGGCAGTGGCTTGGGTACGTGTCTGGTGGCTTGATCGCTTATCGCCAATTCCTGACACCATTGAGATTGCAGAAAACGGGTTACTCGAGATCCCCAGGATCGTTAAACAACACGGTCAATTTGATGCTCCATGTCCGAACTGCGGGAAATTAGTTTTCGTAGGATCGCCCGGGTCCAGGTTCGACGCCGTATCGTCCGGCGGGAATAGCACCAGAGTATTGAGGAACGTCTGCAACGCGAGCTGATCGCCGCTCCCCAACCCGGCATACTTATCCCGCGATGCCTGCGCCTCGCCGCCGTGGCGCAGGATCACGTCGTTGAGCGTGATGCTGGTCGAACCCACGCCCCACAGGGGACGTGTCAGGAACTGCGTCTGCAGCGTGCCGTCCCAATTGCGCTCGTAGGAAATTCGGCCCCTAGTCGTGCCGCTTGAAGTCGGTGAGGATGTCCTTCACCAGGAACGAATTCCCCAAGGGAAGCTTGAGATGTGGCAGGCCCGAACCGTCGTCTACTTCCCGATAGAGCGGCGTTGCCATAGCAAACTGCTGTTGAAGATTCCCCGCACCGATCTGGCAGAAGTCAAGGCTCGTCCGGTCGCGACGTTTTCGTGAGGGGAGGGTATGAGCCTCCCCTAGTTCGCGGATCGCCGCTGGCCCCTCAGCGCACAGAACACGACGAGGGGGCAACTGCAGTTGCATCAATGGGCGGGCGCCCGCATTGGACCCGAAGGCGGCGCAGGCAAATCTGGCCCATGAATAGGCGCGGACCCGCAGCCGTCGGCCCTGAGCGTGACCACGCTGTTGAAACTATTGGCGCCACTGAAACTTGCTGGAACATTGTCGAGGCCAGTAGTCGCATCATTGATCGTGTTACTAGTCACTGTTGGGGATTGGCAATTGAATTCTATCCCTACGCTGGTCTTCGTGATGGTATTTGCCTTGTACGTGTCGCCGCCACCGAAATCATAGATTCCATAGAAGGCGTTTGATATTTTGTTGGATGTGGCAGTAACTCCTCCATTCGCCACTATGCCGTAGCTCTGGTTAGCCAGGGTATTACCGGAAACGGTAACTGGACCGGCGACCGACACTCCCTCAAAGCCGCCGTTAATGACATTCGCTGTCAGGCTACCAGATGAAAACCACTGAACTGCAGCGAAACCAGCTTGCATGGTATTCCCTTTGGCCGTAGCAAGAAGAGTACTGCCCAAGGTGATAACTGAGCTATCGTCGATGTCATGGAAGCTGCTGTTTGTAATGGTCACCGACTCGTTCGTGCCGGTTGAATTCTCAGCCCATACCCCGGTACCTCCGCCCGTACAGCATAGGTTACGAGCGGTGATCTCGTTGACCGTGCCAGAGGAGCCGTCGTTATAGAGAAACCCAGCGAACCGCGTCCCACCGAGCACAGTGTTGCCAGCCCCATCCACCGTGATATCGCTGATGTAGACCGGGCCCGCAGTAACATCCACCATCGCCGCGATTTGGTACCCGAAGCCGGTGGTTACGACTGCCAGCCCGGAGCCAGGCACGGTAATCACCGCCTGCCCGGCATTGCCGCTACTAATGCCCTTTAATGTTAGCGGTTGTGCAATCGTAACCTGTTCGGGGTACGTGCCCGGGCAAACCTGCACGGTTGATCCGGGCGGCACGGTGCTCACTGCGGCGGAAATCGTTGTGAAACTTGGAAGGCTGGGCTTGCAAGTTCCTACCGCGTAGTTGGCAGCAAGCATGGGAGATGTTCCGAGGAGCAGTCCTACAGTAAGCAAGAACAGAATCCTGAGATATGACATTTTGCTCTCCTTTTCTTTGTGAAGTGCTCTTGCAAGATCACGCCCCGTGATAAGGACCTTGACTCGCAATTCTTGACAATCGGTTACGGCGCACGTCGATCGGCGACACAGATCGGTATCACTGCTTCACGGGGCGCACCCGGCCTGTCCTACGGCATCGAGAATGCGAATACATGGTGGGAAGAGTCGATTCCCCAGACGCCACCGCCGGTCCCCACGCTGATGGAGACGAGTGAGCCTGGAATCTGTACAAAACCCCTTGCGTCCAAATAGACACTGTTTCCGTTGAGTGTCCAGACTCCGTTGCCACCTGCTTGGATCTGGCTGAAGCAGCACGAGACATAATGAAATCCGTTGTAAGTAAGCACCCAAACGCGACCATTACCGGTGTCTATCGCCCATACTCCCCCATTCGGGCCGACCGCAAGGATCGGAAAAGATACAAACGCAGCTGGCAATTGGACGAAAGCACCAGTAGAAAAATCGAAGACAAAGACGTCAGGGCCGCAGTCTGCCCCCCAAACCTCCCCGCCACCCACGTGTATGTCGCACAGGATCCCCGGCATCTGATCGAAATTGTTTGAGCAATAGTTGTAACGATAGATCTGAGCACTAGGGTTGAGCCCCCAGACTTCGTAAGGATGACAGGTATCCTGGTAGCCAGGACCCACCGCGATGCCATCGAGGGAACCCGCAACGGGCGAGAAGACCCAGGATGTTCCGCTTTTGTGAGCGTGGTAGATACTGCCGGAAGAGTTCAGCGCCCAAACCTCATCCGGTTGGGCCGCGTTACCCCCGCCGACGGCGATTTGGCTGAGAGAGATAGTGTTCGCCAACGCGAAACTTTTGCCCTTGAGAACATACGGGTTGCCGTTGCTGGCCAGAGCCCAGACGCTGACGCCTCCGGAGGCTACCTGAACGATCGGGGCGCTTCCGGCGACTTTTACCTTCTTGAACGTTTGTGCAGGCGAAGATTGCGTGCACGCAATACCCGAAGCAAGGGCAAGCACCTGGACCAAGAACTTTCGTGATTGATTTTTCATGGTCGTCTCCTTTGACCCTTCCGTATTTGGTTGTGAATTGCTTCGTTCCTGTTCCTTTCGAATAAGGTCGTTTCCATCGGCCCTTCGCGCGTAAGGATCGGCGACACAGATCGGTATCACTGCTTCACGTAAGTCGTGATGACCTCGCTGTAGGGCTTCGCGGCGGGTCCTTCATCGGCCGCTTGACCAGCAAGACAGCCGTCATACCAGCCATCGGAGTCGAAGAAGTTGCAGGCCTTCGATTCGGTGGCCGAACCTGCGGAACTGCCGCAATCGCCGGCATAGTTGAAGCCGCATTTGGTGCGCGTGGGATCGTTCGGGTCGGGCTCGGTGCACACTCGCAACTTCAGATCGCCGGTTTCGCCTGCGGCTGCGTCTTTGCCCCGGCACGCGTTCCAATCGAGCGGCTTGTCGGGATCGCTGAAGATGTTGCCATAGAACGCTCCTTCTTCGAGAGAGTAGCGCTCGGCTTCATGCCGGCCGACCAGGAGTTGGGGAGCAACGCCGCGCAACGAGATGATCACTTTGACGCCGAAGTAGTTCACCCGAGCCAACAGGCACGCTGTTACCCAGCGCTGGCCTTTGACGTCGAGGCGATGGTCGATCCAGTAGTCCGCGAGCCCGATGGAACCCGGAAAACTGCAACTGCCGTTGGCGCAGGTGTAGAGAGTGTCTGGCGGAGCAGTATCGGGCGCGCCGGAGACGGTCGCATCGATTTCTTTCCCCTCGGGAAGCGCGCAACTGATGATGTAGCTGTACACTTCGCGGCCGTCGGCGGTGCTCAGCATCTTGGCCGCGACAGAGTTGGCTTCCAGGCGGTTCTCGGAGAGCTTGCTTGCAGCGAGCTTGTTTCCGGCAAGCCGGTTTGCTGACAATCTGTTGGCGGTCAGCCTGTTGGCTGCGATCCGGTTACTTGTTTCGTCTGCCTGCGCTGGAGCCCCAACCAACACGATCAGAACCGTGATTGCTGTGGCGAGGCTAACTCTGGCGCTGAATGACCGGCTGGATAGTGCATTTGTTTGCGGCATGACTTCCTCCTCGATAAACCCTGTCTGGATAGGCGTAACCGGGTGGGCTAGACCCATCACGTGGGATTTTTTATCTATTGACCGTGCGAGTGAATGAGGCCGCCTGCTGGCGACCTTCACCCACCATTGCGTACCCCTGTTCGTAGCCGGCGTCGAACGCGGCGCGGTCTTCTTCTCTGGCCCAGCGTCCGACCGATGCGTGATAGCGATCGCCTCGCCCGGCGGCCAGTTTTCCCAGATACAAACCATCGCGATAAGCGCCACTGGTCGCCTGGTCCACAACACCAGGCCGGCCGTCTGAGGGGGTCGTGGGGCTGCTTGTCTGTAGCGCTGCGATCGTCCCAAGACCAAGCAATGCAACGCATGCGAACAACGGAAGTCTTTTCATGTTGATTCTCCTGAATCGCTCGGAGCCTCGGTGACCTTGCTGTCTCTGGCCAGGAAGCGCGGCGTCTTGCGTTCTGTCCAGATAGGCGTAAGTGGAAGGCCGGAGGGATCACTCCGGACGTCTTTATTTGAGGGGACACCCCATCCGGCTATAATTGGGCCGATTTGTTTTTCTTGGGGCCGGGGCGTGACCAACCCAGCAGAAACATCACCCGACGGGGACGTCAGCATATTGCTCCGGGCATGGAGCGATGGGGACCAGAGCGCCCTCGACAAGTTGACGCCCATCGTCTACAACGAGCTCCGGCGTCTGGCCCAGCATTACATGAGCCGCGAGCGTACCGGCCACACCCTGCAGGCGACTGCCCTGGTCAACGAAGCCTACCTGCGGCTGGTGGATTACAAGCGCATGCGCTGGGAGAACCGCGCCCACTTTTTCGCCGTTTCCGCGCAACTGATGCGGCGGATTCTGGTGGATCATGCACGACGGCACAACCTGAAACGCGGAGCCGGCGTCGAGCACGTTGCCCTGGACGAAACGGCCGTGGTCGGCGACGGTCAAGGGGAAAAACTTGTGGCGCTCGATGACGCCATGCAAAGGCTCGCCAACCTCGATCCGCGAAAGGCGCAAGTAATCGAGCTGCGATATTTTGGCGGCCTCAGCGTGGAGGAAACGGCGGAGGTGCTCAAGGTGTCGCCCATTACCGTAAAGCGCGACTGGAGCACAGCCCGGGCCTGGCTTCACCGCGAGATGAGAGCCGGAGTTCGCGATGGAGGCTGAGCGCTGGAAACAAGTCGATGAACTGCTGCAGTCGGCGCTGCAGGTGCCTTCTGAGCAGCGCGACGAATTTCTCCGCCAGGCCTGCGCGGGCGACGCCGGATTGGAACAGGAAGTCAGGTCTCTCCTCGCCTCGGACCAGAGTGCCGGTGGCTTTCTGCAAGGTCCCGCCATAAAAGATGCAGCACAGATGATCGCCTTGAACGAGGTCCGAGAGATCGTGGATGTGGTGCTGGGCCAGACCATCTCGCACTATCGCGTCCTGAAAAAACTGGGCAGCGGTGGCATGGGCGTCGTGTATGAGGCAGAGGACATCCGCCTGGGACGACATGTGGCACTCAAGCTTTTGCTCGAGTCCGAAGCGACCAACAGCAAGGCGCTGCAGCGCTTCGAACAAGAAGCGCGCGCTATTTCTTCGTTGAATCATCCCAACATTTGCACGTTGTACGAGGTCGAGGAGTACGACGGCAAACCCGTCATCGTAATGGAATTGCTCGACGGGCAAACGTTGACGGAACGTATGAAGGCCGGCCCCGTGCCTCTTAACCAGGTCCTGCAGTGGGGGATCGAGATAGCGGACGCCTTGGATACAGCCCATACCACCGGCCTCATTCATCGCGACATCAAGCCCGCGAATCTGTTCATCACCAGCCGGGGGCGAATCAAAGTGCTGGACTTCGGCCTCGCCAAACTAACGGCGGCGGCGCCGGGCGTCTCCCTGGATTTGCAGGAAGACTCTCTTACCAGCCTGGGGGTGATCCCCGGGACTACACCGTACATGTCGCCGGAGCAGGTTCGGGGCGACGAACTGGACGTCCGCACCGACCTGTTTTCTCTCGGAACAGTGTTGTACGAGGTGGCCACGGGTGAGCGTGCTTTTGCTGAGAAGAACATCGCGCTGACCATGGACGCGGTGCTCAACAAGCGTCCAACTCCGGTGGCCCAGGCCAACCCAGAAATTCCGGCGGAGCTGGGACAGATCATCGAAAAGGCGTTGGAAAAAGATCTCAATCTTCGCTACCAGTCAGCTACCGAACTGCACGCGGATCTAAGCCACCTCAAACGAGACACGGACAGCGGACACGTGACGGCGGGAAGCTCGGGTAACCGGGCGCTGCCCGAAGCTCGAAAAACGGGAGCCAGAATCCTCTGGAAATTTGTTGGTCCTGCGCTGCTGCTGGCCGTACTTGTAGCAGGCGGTTTTTACTATCGCTCGCATCAAACCAAGCCGGTGATGACCGACAAGGACACCGTCATCCTTGCCGACTTCACCAACAGCACCGGCGATGCCGTCTTTGACGGGACACTGAGGCAAGGGCTGGCAGCACAGCTGGAGCAGTCGCCGTTTCTGAACCTGGTTTCCGACGAGCGCATTGGCCGCACCTTGTCTCTGATGACCCAACCCAAGGATGCGCGGCTGAGGCACGAACTGGCCAGGGAGGTCTGCCAGCGTACCGCTGGTACTGTGACCATCGAAGGATCGATTGCCACTTTGGGCAGCCAGTATGTACTTGGATTGAAGGCAGTGAACTGTCGTAATGGCGACGCGCTGGCCGAAGAGCAGGTGACCGCCAATTCGAAGGAACAAGTGCTCAAAGCACTGGGCGAGGCCGCGACGAATTTGCGCGAAAGGCTAGGCGAATCGCTGGGCTCCGTGCAGAAGTACGATACGCCACCAGAGGACGTCACTACATCTTCGCTGGAAGCGCTGAATGCCTATAGTCTCGGGCTTAAAGCGCGCCACGAAAAAGGAGACGTTGCCTCGATTCCGTTCTTTCGGCGGGCAGTTCAGCTCGATCCCCAGTTCGCGATGGCCTATCTTAAGCTCGGAATTGAGTATTGGAACATCGGTGAAACAAACCAAGCCAGCCAAAACTGTATAGCTGCCTTTGCGCTGCGCGACCGGGTCAGCGCAAGGGAACGGTTTCAGATCGAGGCCGATTACTATGACGTCACAGGAAACCTGCAGAAGGCCGAAGAAAACTTTCAGCTTTGGGCGCAGACTTACCCGCAAGATCCTGTCCCGCTGGATCACCTCGGCAACGATTACCTCTTTTCTGGGCAATACCCACAAGCGTTGGAAGCGCTGCTTGAGGAAAAGAAGCTTGCGAAAGATAGTTACTTTAACTACACCAACCTCGTGTACGCGTACCTGGGTCTCAATCGGCTTCATGATGCCAGGCTCGTGATTGAACAAGCCCGGGCCCGCGGACTCGAGCCTGCCCCTGGGTACCGCGCACTGTATACGATTGACTTTCTCGAAGGGAACTTGCCCGGTATGCAGGAAGATACCAGTTGGGCAGCCGGAAAAGAAGGCTGGGGAGCCCAATCGCTCGACCAGCAATCGGACACCGAAGCCTACTGGGGGCATCGCAGACGAGCGTGGGGCCTTTCCCAGAAAGCGGTTGCGGCTGCGCGTCGCGAAAATGGAAACGAGATCGCAGCCAGGTTCATGATTTATGCGGCCGTGCGTGAGGCCGAGTTCGGTAATTCCGCTCGTGCCATCGAAGCCGCAAAATCCGCGCTTACACTCGTCGCTTCATGGGATGTAAAGACTATGGCGGCTCTCGTGCTTGCGAGGGCTGGATCGACGAAACGCGCCCATACGCTTGTAGACGAAGTGGCTAAAGCCAATCCTTCGGATACGCTTCTGAATCTCTATTGGTCCCCGACCATTCGAGCCTCTACCGAACTTCATCAGAACCGGCCAAGCCAAGCCATCGACACACTCCAATCTGCCGCACCCTATGAACTAGGTCAGCCCGCCCAGATGGGCCAGGCGACGCTGTACCCGGTCTATGTGCGCGGTGAGGCTTATTTGCGCCTCGGAGAAGCGGTATCGGCGGCTACCGAATTTCAAAAACTCCTGGATCATCCGGGCTGCGTCATGAATTTTCTACTAGGCGCACTGGCACATTTGCAATTAGGGCGCGCTTACGCTCTCGCTGGAGACAAAGCCAAGTCCCGCATTGCATACCAGGATTTCTTTAGTCTGTGGAAAGATGCCGACCCAGACGTCCCCATCCTTAAGCAAGCCAAGGCGGAGTACGCGAAGCTGCAGTAGTCTGCTATTGAGGTATTCGAATCTTCGACTGTTTGGCCGGCAGTCGGAAAGGCGGCTGTCTGTACCGAATATCCCTGGTGATTCAGCCCACCGTTCGCGCACAAAATGGAGCCTCTGATAAGCTTCCCGCTCATAGGGAGGAGGCCTTCCATGCACAGGATTCCTGTCCTGCTTATCTCATGTCTTTTGTTTCCTGTCTTAGCTGCCGCGCAAGCGCCGCCGCGGATTGCGATTCGCGCTGGAAGATTGATTGATGCAAGGAGCGAGAAGCCGCTGGAAAACCCGTTGATTCAGGTGGAAGGAGACAAGATTGTGTCGGTTACGGCGGGCGGGAGCGCGCCTACGGGTGTGGAAGTGATAGACCTTGGGAGCGCGACCGTGCTGCCCGGGTTCATCGACGTGCACACGCACCTGCTCCTGCAAGGCGACGTCACGTCCGAAGAATACGACGCGCAGTTGCTGAAGGAGTCGATTCCGTACCGGGCGATTCTCGCGGCGCGCAACGCGCAGATTGCGCTGTCACATGGCTTCACGTCGATGCGCGACGTGGAGACCGAAGGAGCGATGTACGCGGATGTAGACCTCAAGAAGGCAATTGCGAATGGAGAAGTGCCCGGTCCGCATTTGCAAGTAGCGACGCGGGCCATGGCGCCAACCGGCATGTATCCACCGTTCGGCTATTCGTGGGAGTTAAGGTTGCCCAGGGGCGTGCAGTTGGTCGACGGTGTAGACGAGGCACGCAAGGCGGTGCGCGAACAGGTGATGTACGGAGCCGACTGGATCAAGTATTACTCGGATCGGCGTGAGCACTTTGAAGCGGACGGCCGATTGCACTCAAGCGTAAATTTCACCGATGAAGAAGCACGGGCCATCGTCGAGGAAGCACATCGGCTGGGCAAGAAAGTCGCCTCCCACGCCATCGGCAGCGAAGGCATTGCGGCAGCTCTTCGGGCTGGCGTGGACACCATCGAACATGGCGACGGTCTGATTGACGCGCAGATGGACGAAATGGCGCGGCAAGGAGTCTATTGGGTGCCGACGCTTACTGTGGACCGGAACTTGGCGGCGGGTGGGGAGGACGAGTTTTGGAAGAAGACGTTCGACTTGCAGCGGGAGAACTTTGCCAAAGCTATGCGGAAGGGAGTGAAGATTGCCCTGGGCACGGATGCAGGCGGGTTCGACTGGAAAAAAGTGAATCAAGCCAAGGAATTCGAATATTACGTCCAGTATGGCATGACACCGATGCAAGCCATTCGAGCAGGAACTTCGGTCGCCTCGGAGTTGCTCGGCTGGAGCGAAACTGCCGGAACCGTCGCAGCCGGGAAGTGGGCGGACCTTGTGGCAGTAAGCGGCAACCCCCTCAAAGACATCACGGAACTGCAGAAAGTAAAGTTCGTGATGAAAGGTGGCGTCATTTTCAAGAACGAACTGGGGAAATGAGCGCTAATGTTCCCGCCGCTTGGGTCTGGGAATGCCGGGCGATCCACACAGCGGGAGTAAGGTCTGGGAGGAGGCGGATCGGGAGATCGGCAAGCCCGGGGAGAATCGCGGAAAAGTAGTCGCGCACCGGGACTTTCAGCCTGCGGCAGCTTTCCACAACCGAGAGAATCGCTGCAACCTTCGGTCCTGCCAGTGGACTGCCGATGTGTATCCAGTTCTTGCGACCCAGAGCCACAGGACGCATTGAATTCTCCGCCAGGTTAGTACTTAGCTCTAATTCGGGATGCTCCAAGAAGCGGGTGAGCTTTTTCCAAAGCGTGAGCGCATACTGGCAAGCCCTGCTGAGTGCGCTGGAGGGCAATGCAATCGACTGCGCTGCGGCGATCTTGCTTCGGATCTCATCCAGCAACGGCTTGGCTGTTTCCTGACGCCGGATATGGCGCGCTGCAATAGTCAGCTCTTTGCGGCGAGCTTCTGCATCGACGGCAAACAGTTCGTCCATCTGCGCCACAATCGGGGTTGCCACCGGGTCTCGTGGATTTAGCTGCACCGCTTCGAAAAACTGTCTTCTTGCATGAGCCCAACAAGCGGCGTGTACCATTCTTGTCCCGCCAATCTGGTCATAAGCCGCGTATCCATCCGTTTGGAGAATGCCTTCGAACTGTCCCAGGAACCGCTTCGGCCCATCGCGTCCACGGCCTAAACGGAAGTCGAACACCACAGTCCCTCCGGGGCGACCATATTGCCAGAGATACGCTTGGTGATTCTTTCCCTTGCCCTCGTGTGTCTGCACATCGACTGGGGTTTCATCGGCCTGTATGTAAGTGCCGCCAATCAACTCTCGCCTCATCGCGGCGACCATAGGAACTAGCAACTCGCCGACTTTGGGGACCCATCCGTCCAGCGTCGCGCGGCTGATTTCCAAGCCAATATCTCTTTCCAGAATCACGCTCTGCCGATGCAGGGGAGTGTGATTGCAATACTTGCTGACCACCGTGTCGATGACGATGCGGTCACTCGCCAGACACTTCTCGATGATCCGTGGCGGCAGGGGCGCTGAGACGACGCCGAGATCCTCACACGATCGGCAAGCCCGCTTCTCTCGTTTCGTGACCAGCACGAAGTACTTCGCCGGCTCCACATCCAACTGGGAACTCTCCTCGTAGCCGATCACAACTTTTTCTCTGCCGCAGCGCTTGCAAACGCGCTGGTCGGGCGTGCAGGGCAGAATCCGCTCAACGCGAGGAAGATTCGCCGGCAACTCCTGGCGGCCGGATGCTTGACGGATTTCTTGGTCGAGCGATGTGCTGGCGCTCGCTCGCTCTCCGCTTGCTCGATCATTTCACTGACAACAGGCTCAAGCTCGAACAATTGCATTTGCGCCTGCGAAAGTTTTTCTCCACCCGCACCGTACTTCTCGATCCGCATCAGCCGCAGACGCTCTTCCAGCACGCGAATCCTGAGCTCTGCGTACTGTAGCTTGCTCTTCAGTTGTGCGATGAGTTCCAGATCGGCCGGCGCAGAAGGAATGGGAGCTACACTCACAATGGGTTAATGATTTACCAGAGTCGATCGAAACGATCAAACAACCAAGCAACCTTAGGGGGCAGCGTGTCCCTCGGGGGAAGCCTTCCGGTACCACCGCTTGTGCTTGGTTTTGGTCAGATCGATCCCACCTAACAATAGAGACAGCTCTTCGTGACTGAGGACGACCTTGCCCTGCGCATCGCCGGATTGCGGCCAGGTGAAACGCCCTTTCTCTAACCTCTTGGCACAGACCCAGAGTCCCGTTCCGTCCCAGACGAGGACCTTCAACCGATTTCGCTGACCGTTGCAGAACAAGAACAGGTGCCCGCTCAGAGGCTCGCACGACAATCGATCCCGGACCAGTCCGTACAGCCCTTCGAACCCCTTGCGCATGTCGGTGACCCCGGCGGCCAGATAGATCCGTGTAGCCGGGCCCAGTCCAAACACGGCTTACGCCCGCTCCAGCATGGCCACCAAGCGTTCGAACGTACTCGTATCAAAATCAGGATGCACCTCGATCCGGCGCCCGCCCGGCAGCACCACCGCCAGCCCACAACTGGGTTCGTGGTGCTTCGGCGATTTCCTCGCCGTCAACTCCACCGGTACCAAACGACCGGTCGAGGAAACTGACTTACGCCTTCTCTTCCAACGCAGTTTCTTTAGATGGCGATCCAGTGTGCTGAAGCTCAAACCTCGACTCTGGCAAAACTCGCTCCGCCGCATA
>Ga0210399_10002259_pt1 | contig 15005 bp, 22 predicted proteins | sample IncBWC14MmetaG_FD_150865 | JGI IMG/M metagenome (GOLD analysis project Ga0210399, IMG submission 150865) | Forest soil microbial communities from Barre Woods Harvard Forest LTER site, Petersham, Massachusetts, United States - Inc-BW-C-14-M | ecosystem: Environmental > Terrestrial > Soil >...
TTCTGGATAGAGCTGAATACGAACGGGGTTTGGTTATTGAGTGGAGAGACGAGGCGGAATGCGAAGCTTTATTACTGCCGGTCGCAACCCTCCGAAAACAACGCCGCAAGTTACAGCGAGAAGGATATATTTCCTGTCTTCAGAAGCAGCATTATATACAAATTACGGTATCGAAATGGGTAGATCCGCGTCCTGCTCAGGGTGACCATCCAAGGTCACCCTCAGTTTCCAGGGTGACCACTGAAGACCACCCTAAAGCCCAGGGTGACCGTCAGGGTGACCGTCAGGGTGACCACCCAAGGTCACCCTCAGGCGTGCCATATAAGGAAGTATTCATGAAGTCATGTAATCATGAGAAAGGAAAAGAAAGGGCAACTGTCGAGCCGGTGTTTGCGGCGATCGCGGAGGCGTGTGGCTTGGAATTGGGGATGCTGGACCGGTGGACGGCAAGCGACGTGAATTTATTGCGGTCGGACTTGGACTCGGAGGGTTTGGCAGCGGGAGAGCTGGCGGCATTAGTTCTCGAGTTCGGGCACTGGCATTTCGATGTTGATTGGAAGGGGCACAAGGCGACAGTCAAGCGGATGCGGGACAGGTGGCGAGTGTTCAAAGACTGGAAGAAAAAAAATCCAAACGGGAAGGAGACCGAAGATGAACGAATCGCAAGGCTCATCGAAGAAACAGAGAGACGATATCCTAGCAAGGCTCATTAGTCAGAGCAGGGCCGCAAGAGGCTTGGGGGCACTTGACGACAGTGGGTTTGTTCTGATGCTTTCGAGCTGGAGGGAAACGCTTGAGCGAATCCCAACCGGAGACCTCGAAAAATCGTACAAGGCAGCGACTGAAAACGAGGACGGAAAGAAACCCTTCGGAGCCGTGAACATCCTCCGAGCCTGGAAGCAGGCGCAAGGGACCGGGGAGAGATTCAACCGGGGCGCTATCGGTGTTGAGGGCTGTTGCTCTCGAGATGGACTTGTCACGGTCGATGCCACGGGCTCAACGAAGATCTCAGGCGACTACAGAGGGCACACGTACACGAAAGCTTGCCCGACTCATCGAGCTTTTGGGGTGCCTCGGCACCCGGACCCCGATTACCTCCCAGCGCCGGCGATCGGACATCGGGAAGGGATTCGCCAGGCTGAGATCTTTCGGGAACTGAATCCTTCGCATAAGCCGCAAGGTTCAACACGAGTTGGGTTGGGCGGGCTCGCCGCGATCGGGGATTTCGCAAAGAAGATTATGCAAAAGGTCACTGGCCAGAAGCCGCTTTTCGAAGATGACCGTCCCCGCGTGGGGAATTGACGCCCGTGGGAGAATAGGGGCAGGAGGATTGATTACCAACCCCCAACCTCACCCAATCTCCAAAAACCCCGCAGAATCAAAGCTAGCGCGAAGTTTCTTGGCTTTTTGCGTGAAAATAGGTATATTCGCGCCAGGATAAAATTTTCATGGCGCTCCCAGAGTCTCTAAAAGCAACTGCGCTCGCCGCCCTGACCGCCAATGGCGGAAATGTGAGCAAGACTGCGCGGGAAATTGGCGTAAACCGCAGCACGTTGAAAGACTGGGCGAAGGGAATCAAGCTTGCCGGAGCTCTGGAGCTTGTGCCGGCGGCAGAGGGCGCACTCGGCGACATCTGCGAACGCTTGGCGCGGATCTATCTTACCCAGGCTCAGAATCCCGAAGTGGTCAAGGCGACCTCCGGGCCGGCCGCTATGACTTCGGCTGCTATCGCGATCGACAAGATGCGTTTGCTCCGCGGCGAGGAAGCCCAGAATACCCCGACTGCGATTCAGTTCAACGTCGTACAGAATATCCTCATTCAGGCCGGAGCTATTGAGCGATGAACCGATGACCGCCACGCCCCAACTCCCGCAAGAGCAGATCGATGCCCTGCTCAAAATCTACAACGAATTCAAGGATCCGGAAGAATTCATGCCCAACGCGCTCACCGTGCAGGATCGCCAGGGCCTGCTTGTCCCGTTCAACCTGAAAACTGTGCAACGTAGATTCGTCCGCCAGGTGAAAGCGCAGCGGGCACGGGGGCAGCCGGTCCGCCAGCTCGTGGACAAAACCCGGCGAATCGGGATGAGCTACATAATCGCCGGCCTGATCTACCACGCGACCGCGTTTGACGAGGGGCAATCTTCGCTCACGCTGGCCCACGAAAAGAGCGCGGCTGTCCGGCAGTTCACTTACTTCGACAACTTTCAGACCAATTATCGAGTTTGGCTCAACATCGCTCGGCCACCGCTGATGTCGAGGAACGCGAGTGAGGACGCTGGCGCACTACGTTGGCGAAACCGATCAAGCGTTGAGATCGGCACGGCCAATAACGTGAACTTCTCGCGCTCATTCGATTTCAGGTTCCTTCAGCTCGCGGAGTATGCGTATTACCGCAACATTCGTGCGCTGATGACCTCGCTCATCCCGACCGTGCCCGAAGACATCAACACGATGATCTTCAAAGAGTCGACCGCGAACGGTTACAACGAATTTTGGCGCGAGTGGGAAGCGGCGATGGAGGGCAAGAGCGAATACGAAGCTTTCTTTGCCGGCTGTTTCGAGGATGAGCAGAATTGGCGAGCGATTGAATCAGACCCCGAACGATTCGAGCAATCACTTGACGACACCGAATGGATGCTGATCGAGAGACACAACCTGGTGCTTGAGCAAATCAACTGGCGCCGGTTCAAGTTGCGAGAGTTCGAAGGTGACCTCCGGCGCTTTGACCAGGAGTATCCGCATTCGTGGGAAGTGAGCTTCCAATCAAGCGGTCGCCAGCGATTCGACCCCAAGCTTTTCCTTTGGATGAACACGACGGATGACGGAACCCGCGGCGAGCTCGAGACGGACCAAATCAACCGGAAGGATCGGCTTGTATTCAATCCGCGAGCAGACGGTGTGCTCACGATCTGGAAGCGATTCAAGCGAGGTATGAAGCTCATCGGTGGGGCGGATGTGGCTAAGGGCGTCGACGTGATCAACGAGGGGGACGGAACGACTCAGGACCCGGATTACGATGGCGCGTGTATAGGCGACCGAAACACTGGCGAGCAGATTATGGAACTGCATTGCCGGTTGGAACCGACGCCTTACGCAAAATACCTCTACGACCTCGGAGCTTGGGCGCTCCAGGAAACAGGGGACTGGATCTATTGGGTTGTGGAGGTAGAATTCTCCGGAGGGAACGGGCGCGCGGTGTTGACGGAAATGGTTCGCCTCGGCTACCCGCTCTCCCGCCTCTACAAGACCGAGCAGCTTGACGAGACCACGAAGAAGCTCAAGAAAACCCTGGGTTTCGAGATCAGGCCGAATACTCGACCGCTCCTACTCTCAAACTTCGAACGGTACGTAATCGAGCGGGCCATAATCCTACGCTCGAAGCGGACCCACTCCCAGATCAAAACCTTTGTCCGGAAGGGCTCAGGCAAGATCGAGCACGAGGCCGGCGCCCACGATGACAGCTTATTTGGTGCTATGTATTTCGCCTGGGGAATGGAACACGCGCCGGTATTCGTCCCAGAAACAAAGCCTCGGATGTCCGCCTTACCCGATCGCTACGCGCAGGACCGCTTGACGCCAGCGGAGCAAGAGCGTATAAGACGGGAGGCGAGATTAGAGGCGGCGAAGAGGAGGCCGATTCGGTAATGGGAAACCCAAACACCGGCGAAATCTACGAGCTTGGACCAGGAGAAAAACCAAGGGAAGGCGATGTTGCCCTTACCGCTGATCAGGCTGAGCGTCTCAGGGCTCTTAGCGATGAATTACGAAAGGCTGAACTCGGCGAAATGGTGAAGCTTCAGCGCAAGCCAACCATAGCAGAGCTGGAAGCAATCTTAAACCAGCGAGACGTTGATATCCAAATTTCTCCAGACGGCTCGACCGTGACCGCTGGCCCTCTCACTAGCAAACCGCTAACAATGCACGAGAATTTAGGCGGAGAGTACTCAAGATGAGCGAAACCCTTGAAGCGAAACTCGCGGTTTATGTTTTTTGCCCTGGTTGCGGAAACGTGCAAACGCTCGGGCTTGAAAACGACCTGCTGCGTTGCGACGCAACTGGCTGTGAGTACCGCTCAAAGAGTTTCAAGCGTCCCACCGTGAAGCTTGAGCCCGTGGAGGAATAATCTTGAGCGCCGTACCCCTGAATCGCCAAGTCTACGACAAAAACCCTGCTGGCCAAATCACCCGGCATTCGTTCGTGCCGTTCTACAAGTGCCCAAGTTGCCAACTAGAATTTGTTCCGCCTTTGACCCAGGATCACTACAGCAGCTCCCTAGTCGGTATCCGGGATCAATTTGAAGGGTCGCTTACTCCCTGTCCAGACTGTGGCACGATCAGCAGCTATTCAGGGGCCAGCAAGATCGAAATTGAAATGAATAAACCAATCGGTTTCGCAAGATTAAAGGCAAGCGATCCGACCCGATTCCGGGAGATCATCGAAGCCGGCACGGCAAGCCAGAAAGAGTTTTGGCAAAACGGGCACTGGCTTGACAAGGAAAACAAACGCCGACGAATCAAAGCCAGTATCGCCAGGAGAAACGCCCAAAGGAAAACCTCTTGAGCTTCCTCCCCAATCTTCTCAGCAACGTGAAATCCTACTTCACCGGCGGCAACGGCGCCGCGCCGGACCCCGACGACCCGAAAGCTTATTTCCAGAATCAGGAGCAAACCCCCGAGCCTAAGGAAACTCCGCGTCTCTCGACTCAACTGAAATTATCCACCGATGAGCTGAAAGCCCTCGCAATGCACATCGACCGCTGCCGCTACGACGCCAACTCCGATCACCAGGTGCGCCTTGACCGTTGCGCCTGGCAAGAGCGGCAGTGGCGGGAGAAGGTGGGGCTACCTGGAGGCGAGGAAGGCAAATCAAACTTCCTCGTCCAGCTCCTGCTTGCGCTCACCTTCGCGAAACACGCCCGCGAGGTGGAGGCGCTATTCGGCAGCAACCCCACGATCACGGCGACGGAGCGCGCGCCCTCCGGTCAGAAGCTGGCGAAGAAAGCCTCGCTGTGGATGAAGTGGCAGGTGTACGAAAACATGAGGGCGATGAAGCCTATCTCGCTCTGGACTCTGCGCCGACTGAAACACGGGCGATCGTTCGCCTACGTTCCCTGGAGCAAGAAATTTTTCAACAAAACCCACAAGGGAACAAGCGAGCGCGTTGTCTATCACGAGGGGCCAGAGGTACACCCGCTCGGGAATGATGAGATAATCCTCCCCGCGTCCGTCGAGGGAGTGACCGGATTCGATTCCGTTCAAACCGCCGAGTGGGTGATTCGTCGCTACTGGGTTACTCCGGCGGAAATGCTTTTCCAGGAATCAGAACCTGGTGGCCCACAAAACGAAGAGGGGGATTTCTGCCAGGGGGTGTCTGAGGATTGGGATCGAATCCTATGCGCCTCGAAGCAGGGTTATTCCCGCGACTACTCAGGGCAGTGGGGACCATCGAGCTTATTTGAATCCGACCTAGCGGAGGGTGTGGCGAGGGATGAATCCTCGACAGACACGGGGAAAGCGAAGAGAATTGAAATATACGAGTGGCACGGCAAATGGAGGAGATGGGCCGATGACGAGAGCCTTCATAGCGAGCTATCTGAGCAACCGAATTTTTCAGGATCTCAACCCGAGAGTGAATCCCACTCCGAAAGTGGACAGAGGCTGGGTAACGCCGAATCCGCTTTACCTGAAAAACCTGCAGAGAGAAGCGAAGTTGGTGATGCTAGCCGTGAGCCTGGGAGCCACGAAGGAACAACTCCTCCAAATCTACAGCGAGATAGAAATCCACAACGCGGCTCCGACACCTTTTTCGACACCGATGGAATCCGAAAATACAAGCTCGAATCAGACCTGATCGTCCGCTACGCCCCAGCGTTGTACAAGTGCTATGGCGTTCAGGACGCTGCGGAAGTCTACCCCGACACTCCGATCAAACGCCCAATTCTTGAGCTCGCGTTGCTGAACGACGGGCAATACTGGTGTATGGGCCTATTCGAGCTTGCCGAAGAGCTTCAAAAGGAAATGACGGTCCTCGTCAACCGGGCAATCCAGGCCATCACTATGTCGATTGGCCCACCGATCGCGGCATCCCCCGACGTCGGCGAGAACGCCCAGCGCGCTTTCTACGAGCCGTTTCAAATCTTGTGGACCACAAATCCACAAGGCATGCAGGTGATGAACATTCGCCCAAATACCGAGCCCTTCGCTCAACTTTGGGAGCTGTTCAAATCTCTATACGAGCAGCTTACCGGCATCACGAATTTCACCTTCGGCCGATCGATGGACCAGCCCAACGCGCCTCGCACCCTTGGAGGGCAGCGGCTGGTTATGGGCGCCGGCGATGTGCGTCTCGCGCTGGATATGCGGATGCTCGGGGAAGACCTCCGCATCTTCCTCGATTGGGTTTGGGACCTGGGCGCGATGTTCGGGACCGAGCAAACCTTCTTCCGAGTGGCCGAGGGGGACAGCCAGGGGTTATTTGCTCACGGGGAACTGAAAGAGGGATGGGCAGAACTGACCGCGAAGGATCGCCAGGCGCGATACGATTTCAGCCTGAGCTTTGCGGACGAAGCCGCGGTCAAGGAAGCCAAGAAGCAGGAGATGATCGCGCTGGCTCAGGCTCTCTCGCAATCCGTTTGGTTCGCTCAAGACCCGGTCGCTCAGTATAGATTCTCGAAAGATCTGTGTGATGCGTTCGGCAAGGATATCGCCAACTACGCCAGCGAGCCCGCCCCGATGCCGGCGCCGAAGACTCCAGAGCAAGCTTGGATTGCGTTGCTTGAAGGCGAGGAGGTTGTAGTCAACGAAAACGAGGACGACCAGAAGCATATCGCTTTCCTGGAACACGCGATCGAGCAGATGTACATGGCGCCGGAAGAAGATCGCAATATGCCCGCGATGATGAAGGCGATGGACCTGATTAAGGCGCACACCGAGCAGATGCAGCGGAAACAGCAAATGCAGGAGTTCATGGCTGGGATGCAGAATCTGATAGCCGCCGCGACACAGGGACAGCAGGGGACACCGAGCGCGGGAGGGATTCCAGCGGGACCGGCACAAGCGGGAGGGATGGCTCAGTGAGGCAATTCACCATCGCAGTCGATATTTGCCCAAACCTTGCCGACCCAGAGCTCAAAACCTACTGCGGCTATTTGGTAGTCAGCCAAATTATCGGCTTCGAAGAAGCCCGCTGTCTCGACGGCCACAACGAACTCACCCGCGTAATTCTTGTCGGCCCAATCTTCCGGGTCATCAAAGAGCGCCCAGCCGAGTTCAACGAGCGTTTTAATATAAGCTTCTTCACGGATAACCCTTTCGGGGAATAGACCCCCGCCAAAGCCTGTGGCATAATCCGCAGCGTGGCAACCACCAAGAAGCCCGATGTGATTCTTCGAATGCGATATGGCGCCGCTGAGAATCTTCTCCGGCAACTCGAATTTATCGAACAGACCGCTAGATATCGTACACTTGAGCGCTTCGAACTCTCCGCTATAAACTCGTTTATCCAAGAACTGAGCGACTCAATCACTGAGGCCGGAGCGATTGACAGGTCCGTATACAAACCAGTTTCAGAACCGATTCTCCCGCCCGCACTAAAGCGCAAGTTCCAGGTAATACCGTGCGCTTGCTGCGGACACCAAAAATCCATCCACCGGGCAAACGGCCCGTGTCGAAAAACTGATTGCCAATGCAGAAAATATTGCGTGCTCCAGATGGAAACGGCATCATAGGATAATCCCCAAACATGAGTAAGCCAACCAGAGAACCACATCATTTTGACCCTGTAAAAATCACCATCACAACGACACCGCACATTGCAAGGGAGCTAAGAGAGCTAGTTATGACGGGACACTACGGGCACAATATCTCAGAAGCCGCTGAGCGCGTGATCGCACACGTACTTGAGATTGACCCTCCAAAGAAAACCAGATGACCAAAAACCTCTACTTCCGCCGCGTCCGCGCCTCAGCCCCAGAGACTAAATCGCTCCCGATGTCAGAGGTATTGCGGGATATTTTGCTCCCCCACTACTGGCCGGAAGCGAATGGAGACGCCACCTGCGAGCCGATCACGCTCAAGCCTCAGGACGACAAAACCTATCTCAAGGGATTACACGACGGTGGGAGTCCTGGAGCCGGCTTGCTGCTCGGGTTGATTGAAGCTGATGGCGGCGTTGTGATTTGGATTGGAGAGTGAGTGAATGGACAGCTTAGCGCTTATCGTCCTTGCGGCTACGATACTCATAGTTGGAATCGCTGCCGTAGTCTCAAACTGCCGGAGAATGAACGCCATAAAACGAGAAGTGGACGCTCGTAGCAAGGAAGCCGCCAGATGGAGAACCTAGTTGCATTCTTATTGGGCGCATTTCTCGGAATCGCTATTTGCGCAGCAATAGAGGGATGGGAACCGAGACCTAAAGGAAATATATGAAAGCAGAACCAAACCAACCTAGAACCGAAGCCGGCATTCGCGAGCAAACCCTCCGCTCGCTTCCCCGCGCCATCCAGGAATTCGCCGGCCAGATCACCACGATAGGCGACCGGGTTCTGTTGCTCCGTTGCGAATCCACGCTCACCGCCTGGAAGAGCGAAGCCGGCCTTGTGGCCCCCGATATCGCGAAGGAGCGCCCGCAAGAGGCGATCGTCCTCGTGGTAGGCGATGGGCGACGCCTCGACAATGGCGAGCTAGTTCCGTTATTTCTCAAACCGGGGGACCGCGTTGTACACTCGAAGTTTCCGGGGCTGGAGATAAGCTTCCCCGCGATCAGCGATACCCCGTTTATAATCTGCCGGGAAGATGAATGCCTCGCGAGGATCAAATGAGCGGGTGCGCACACCACAATTTCGGGGCCAAGGTGGAAGTGTCACGGATTGAAGACACTAGCCCAATGACCTTCTACGCCGACATCACCGTGCGTTGGTGTTGACTGTGATTTACCCTTCCACTTCGTTGGCGTAAAAGACTTCGGACTCTCACCCCATAACCCCTGTGCGAATGCCGACTCGACCGAATTACGATGTCCGATCGCGCCGGGCCGGGCGGAGTTCATACCCGACAGGTTCAAATACACGGTCAGCTAATGAGCGAAATCGAAATCCACAGCCGCCCACTCCAGGCCGTCGAGCCTGACGACGTAGCTTTTCACGCGCTCGTAAGGAAGTATCTTGAGGGGTGCCTCGCCGACTGCCAGAAGCGACTTGAGACGTGCCAGCCGGATCAGCTTCAAAACCTCCAGGGGCAGATTCAGGCGTTTAAGACGGCACTCGCGGCACCGGACAAGGTTCTCGAACGGCAAGGCCAGGAAGCCTCGCGGCTTGATCTCTCAGACGAAAGGCGGGAACGCGCAAGCGCTTTGGGGACTGCCGAGCTTAGGCGGAGAGGAATCGCTTTATGAGTAGAAACGGCGGCAACCCCGATATCGTCACTGTCCCGTGCCAGCATTGCAAGGCGACGCTGGAGTTGCTGAAACCCTCTAACGTGATCGTGATGAATTCGCTTCGCGCCTCAACGGTGATCGTGCCTCACGCCGAGCCAGTTATCTGCCCTGGCTGCCGTTCGGTTTACCAGATTACGATTGAGCCGCTCACTGAGATTCAGTTTAATCTCAGGTGTTACCAGAAGGCGGAAAACAAGATCGTGCTGCCGCCCGGTGCCGGGATTGTCATGTGATGGAATCAAACCTCCGCCAAATCAAAGTAGAGAAACCAGACGAAGAAGTTATCGCAGCCGCAAAAGAACTACTCCGCAAAGCCGAAGCCGATAAAATCATAGGCTTTGCCGCTTGCACTGTTAACCGCGAAAAGATTGTCTCAAACGGGTTTTTCGGAGATATGCCCCTGAGTGCCCTAGCCTTCTCCGCCAGAGATTTTCAGATTAGAGTTGACGACATGATTCGCGCTGAAAGAATACTGTGATCCCCTCTAACTTCGTCCCCGTCTTTTCGGTCCCCTGCCGCAACTGCCCGCGCCGAATTCCCCTCTCCGTCGCAATCCTCCACGGCTCCGAAGAAGCGGGCTACCTGTGCGAAGTATGCATCGCGAAAGAAGCCGAGGATTTGATTCTGCTTCAGCAGGAGCTGAGCCAGACGAACACAATCAACATCGATTGTCTCGATGAGATGCCGGACGAATGCGCAATGTGTTTGAAGCCGGCGGATGGTGATATGCGTCTCGTCAAAATCGACAACCGCATGGGGCTGATACACGCGGACGGAGCTTGCGAGGCGGATTGGATTCGGAAGAATCGGAAGCTGATCGGGCCGAAGAATGAGTTTAAGTTTAAGCTGAGATGACTCTATTTCGACTCCCTGACAATATCCCAATTTGCTCTCAATACCTCGTTCCGGTAGATTCCGTCGATCTCACGGAAGACGTGTTAAACCGGGACGCTATTATCACCGTACATTGCCACGGCTAGCAGGAAACTATACGAATTCCCCACGGGATACTGGTCGATTCGGACCCCAACGAATGGGACTGGTCTGGTAGATGCTTCCTCCCGAAGAAAAGCCTGCCCGAAAAAACCGCTTGACAACTCCCCCTGTTGGTGAAGTAACATAGCGCCCGTCCAGAGATCAGGCTCAGGTCGCCTCTGGAAAATAAGCCGCGACGCGGTAGATTGAGACGAGGAAATCCCGAAATGGACGACGATAATCAGGAATCCTCCACGGTCGATACAGACCAACAAGACTCCGGCGAAGCTCGCGACGACGAGACAGCCGGTGAAACGCCAACCGTTGACCTCCCGGAAGACCCCGAGGCCCTCAAGGTCTTTGCTCAGCAACAGGCTCAGCAACTGATCGAAGAGCGACGGGCAAAACGAAAGGCCATCAGAAACGCCGAACGAATCGCAGAAACCGAGCGTGAACAGAGGGCCAAAGCGGAATATAACGCGGGCCAGCTCAAGATTCTTGAGCAAGACCGCGCCATAAAACGCTCTGGCGATACTCAACGCGAAGACGCGCCCGATGACGACTTCTCAGCTCTACGCGGATCGGATGTGGTTGACTTTACCGATACGCAAGACACGCCTGAAGAGCAACGTGAAGGGGCCTTGCGACTCGCCAAAGCCTTACGCGAGAGAGGTGGCTTTGTCACCAAGCGGGACCTTGAACGCATTATCAGGGAAAAAGAGCAGCAAATTGCTTCCAAGTCGGCGCGTTACCGTGTGGTTGGCGAACTGTATCCCGACATGAACGTGAAGGATTCCCCATTGCAGGTTGCCGCGTTCGATGAATTCGACCGCATAAAGCAGGATCAACCGAACCTGGACGAAGGCACGGCAATGGAACTGGCAGCGTCGAGAGCTGCCGCAAGGATTGGCTACGTGAGACCAAGCACCAACGGCAAGGACAAGGGCAAAGACACGAACGCTGACCGTCTCCGGACGGCTCAGGGACCAACGGGCAAGAACGAGCCCGCGGGTGCATTTGTCCCAGTCAAGCTCACGGAAGGCCAGATCAGGGAATCGATGAGAATTTCGGGATTGCCTCGCGAGGAAGCGATGAAACTGGCCCAGCGGTCAGAGAACGCACTAGCCAAAGCTAGGCACGAACAGAAGCAGCACGCTCGCACCTAGAATCGTTCGGCACCGGAGAGATTCCGATGCCGGAAACCGAAGAGCGAAAAGGAACCGTTCCAAGCCGCCTACGGGCGGAGTCTAATACAGACGAGACATCGGCCGCTGAAAGCAAGCCGCTACGACCTTCAGAGCTAAAGAAGCTCAAAGCCCAGGGCTACGGCAAGCCTCAAATTGCAAAGCTTTCACCCGATCAGGCCCGCGAGATAATCCAGGCCAAGACTCTCCGACCGGGCTCAGCCGCGGCGAGAAAAGCCAGCCCGAACCCCCTCAACGGCCACACCGCTAGCAGTCCGCTGCCCTCCGTGTACGCCGAAGACGCACCCGCCGGCAATGGAGTTGTGGCCCGCAGCAGCGTGATCGTGAGCGAATACACCGGCCGACTCATCAAAGGCAACGATCCCCTCGACGCGCTTCTGATCGAATATGCCGAAGCGAACCCCGGCAAACGATTCAGGCTCATCAACCCCGATCTTCCAACCGTCGCTGGCCCGCAGTGGGACCCGATCACGGACGACGCCGGCAAGCTCGTAACCGAAGGTGGAATGATTCTCGGCTGGATGCCGGAAGAGGTTTACCAGGACGCCTATGTCAAACCAAATCTCGAGCGATCAGCGAACCAGATGCAGAAGATTAAGAAAGCCGCTCGGGATGTTCTGCAAGAGGACGGCGGCGTGAGAGCGGTAGAGGACGAGGACGCTGGAGTGAGTTTGAGGGACAACGACCCCTATGCGCCGATGCGTCAGGACTCCATACAGGTCAGGCGTTCTGACACCGTGTATTCTTCATAGGACGACATGACGCCAGCTCTTGCCCAGCTTAATAGCCGTGATTGTGCTCCGCTTGCGGTGTTTTCGCCGACCAATCTCCGAAACGGTAACGCCGTCTTTAAGGAGCGTTTTAATTTCAACCACCTCCCCGGTGGTAAGGATAGACTTCCCGTTGTCCTCGCCTATGGCAGGATTGCACCTCGGGAAATCTGGCCCTCCAAAACGAGGCTTCAAGCCGAGCTTGACCGCATGCTCGTAATTCTCTCGGCGAGTCATCCAGGTCAAATTGTCAAGTCGGTTATTCGCTTTGTTTCCGTCGTCGTGGTTTGCCTCGTTCCTCAGTGGATTCGGATCGGGGCCAACAAATGTAACCAGAACCAAGTTATGAATCCCTCGATAAGAGCATCGTCCGTCAAGGTAGAGGCGAACGGAGTGGTAGCCCTTTTTCACGATGGGCTTAAGAATAATCAAGCTAGACCCGTGATTTTTGGGGGCGATAGAACGAATTCTACCAAGATCACTCGCTTCGTAACGAGGAAAAAAGCCAGGAATTGGCCTCCAGTGTTCTTGTTCCATGCGGTGGATAATACCAAGTGGGACGACATTGGTCAAATACCGCTCTACAAGGAGAGTGTCTATGCCTAACCCCAACAATCCCAATGGGTTCCAGTTCGTTACGGTCTTCCGGCCGATGCCGCCGCGCATCCGCAAATTCATCAAAGTAGTAGGCACGACCGTCGCCATATTTCAAAACGACGTAGTGTACGCGGCCGGCGGCGCCTCTGGCGAAACCAAGTCGCCCATAAAGAGCTTCGCCGATGGCGCGACGCCAGGCACGACGCTTCCCGTGGGCGTGGCGCTCGACTTCGGGTCCGCCTCGAAGCGGACTCAGCACCACGTAATCGTGGATTTCGAGTCGGATTTCGTCGCGCAGGATAACGACGGCACGACGGGCATTCTCGGCACCGACCTCAACAAGAATGCCAACGTGGACCCGACCGGAGTCGCCGGAAGCAGTCTGACGGGTTTTTCGGGGAACCAGATCGACAAATCGACCGTGAACGTTTCCGCCTCGCGCGACCTCCTGTTGATTCAACTCTGGCCCGACGTGAACAACGCGTTCGGACCAAACGCGCGAGTGATCTGCCGCTTCAACCGTGAACGCGAGGTTCCCGGATCTGTAGGAATCTAAGCGAGTCTCTGACTAAGGAGAAAGAGTGATGGCTGAACTGAAAATCGTAGGAGCCAGGGTTAGCGCCGTTGCACATCAAGGCCAGATACGGTTTGAGCTAGAAGATGGCACATTCGCGATGGTCGAGTGCGAAATCGAGCCGGCACCTCCACCGCCAGAGCTATCCGTTGTTATCCAGGACGCGGGTGCGCTTCGTTACGGACAGGGAGACGGAAAGCCACAGGTCACTGTCGATGACGCAAGCGATATACTCGGCAAATCTGAGGGCGGCAAGCCGGTCGATGACTCCGGCGACGAAGGCGACGCGCCTGAATTGCTCAAGGGGCCACTGCCGGAAGACTTGCCCGGCAAGAGCGTATTCGACGCCCTTGATCCGCCAGTCCACACTTGGCATCAGCTACGCTCCCTCTTCTCGACGGGTGAGCATATCACCAACATTGGACCTAAAACCCGCGACCAGATAGACGCCATACCGGGAAGCGGCACCGTTGGACTTGGCGGAACCGACAAGAGCGACACCAGCGGGTCGGAAGAAACGACCGAGTAGGAGATAGGCAGAACTTTCTGAAGGAGAACGACTATGCCAATGGATAGAACGCAGTTCCCGCAGCTCTTTGAATTGAGCGTTGACCCCAACGTTCAATCGAGACTGTCGATGCTAGAAGAGCTGACAGACTACGCTTTCGATGAGGCTCCGCCTGAATACGAGGATATATTCCGCGTCTCAGACGGCGACGGGACCGGCGAAAGCGACACGGGCATCGGGCAACTCGGGCTGCCGCAGGAGCAGGACGGGGAATTCGGCGACCTGCATTATGACGTTCAGGGCCGCTGGTTTGCTCAGAACTACGTGTTCACCGATTTCAACCTAGCCTATCTCATCAGCCATCAACTCCAGAGGGACGATAAATGGGGCATGGCGGGAATCAGGGCGAAAGCCTTTGGACGATCATTCCGCCGGCTTCCCGAAGTGATGTGTGCCCGGATGTTCAACGAGGGATTCTCCGCGACGACGCAGCAGGGCATAGCGAACTTAGGCCGACGCTCCCCTGACTCTCAGCCACTATTCTCGACCGCCCATCCCAACCCGGGCCCCGGCGGCGGAACCCAGTCCAACCGGCCGGCCTCTGGCGGCGCCGACTTAGCGCACGCTTCGGTTGAGGCGATGATGGTTCGAATGGGGCTCCGAACAGACGACCGCGGGATGCCGATTCAGGGCCATATGCGCCTGCTATATGGCCCCTGGCAACTCTACCCGCGGATGCTGGAAATCCTGAATTCCCAGATGAGGACCGACACCCTCAACCGAGTCAAGAACGTGCTGCCAAGCGTCTTTCCGGTCACCCCGAAGTACAGCCGATATCTCACCAATGTGCGAGCCTATTTCGGGATCGCCAACAAGGATCAAGTTGGACTCCGGTTCATCTGGAGGGAGCGCCCGTCAAGGGATATGTGGAAAGAGCGAGG
>Ga0210399_10002260_pt1 | contig 15003 bp, 15 predicted proteins | sample IncBWC14MmetaG_FD_150865 | JGI IMG/M metagenome (GOLD analysis project Ga0210399, IMG submission 150865) | Forest soil microbial communities from Barre Woods Harvard Forest LTER site, Petersham, Massachusetts, United States - Inc-BW-C-14-M | ecosystem: Environmental > Terrestrial > Soil >...
TATCGTTCTGCATTTCGTCCAGGAGAATGTCCAGCGGACCGGTGAGCACTCCATCGATTCCCGCGTGGAAAAAGGGTGCGGGGGGCTTCGAATATTTTTCAATGAGGATGCGAAGGGAATGGGAGGGATTGAGGCGATCGAGGCTGGTTCCCCAGAGCGCGACGAATTGTTCATCCACGGATGGAGTCAAACCCGCGCGTTCGAGTTCGCGCAAAAGTTCCTGCTCCGTACCGTCGGTGAAGCGCACGTAGGCGGAGAGAAATTGCTCGTCGAGGACGGGCGCTCCCAGGAAACGCGCGACCTGCTGCTTTTCCACCGGGTCGCGCGGCAGCGCCACGACGTGGCCAACGCCGGAAAAGACGAAGCCGGTGACCCGGCCTTCGAAGGATTGGAAGAAGGCGATTTTGCCGTCCTGGAAGGCAAGGACAGTGTCGCCTTTGCGGAGCTCCACGCGGTCCTTGGTGGCGACGGTGTAGACGTGTTGCGAATCGACCGCCAGGGCATTCAGAGCGGTGAGAAGTTCGCGCGGAGAAGGATCCGTGGCACTGCATACCGAAGGAAAAAGACACCCAGAAACCACCAGGAGGAGGCGAAGCCGCATGAAAAGAGTGTAGACACATTCGGCATGAAGCGACAAGGCGGACGACCAGACTTTCCACGGGGAGTTAAAATGGATAGATGCGGCATTTGGTGAATCGGCTTAGAAGGGTGTTGGCGGCACTGGGTTGCGTGCTGCTGTTTGCCTGCGTGGCGCGCGCGGACAAGATTGTCCTGAAGAATGGCCGGAAGATCATCGCCTACAACGTGGTGGAAGACGGCGATAAAGTCCGCTACGAAACTTCCGCGGGCCAGCTGGCGCTGCCGAAATCGATTGTGGATCACATTGAAAAGGGCGGTCTGGTGCCCATGATGGGTTCGCCGGCAACCGCAGCGGCCAGCCTGGATCTGGAGCCTCCGGAAACAGCCGCGACCGCGGGGGAGTCTGAGATCGACAAGGGAGCGGTGCACGACGGTACGGTGGATCGCAACTACATCAATCGCCTGGAAAGCGGGGCTGGCGGCGCGCAGGCGATTCAGGCGGCACGAGCGCATCTGGCGGCGGCGCGGTTCGAAATGGTGAAGGGAGACCTGGAACGCGCGCTGGCCGACGCGCGGGCGGCAGTACAGTATGCGCCGGAAGATCCGGCGATGCTGATGGAACTGGCCTATGTGTGTTTGCGCCGCAGCGAGTTCAAGCAGTCGCTCGAGTACCTGGAGCGGGCGAAACGTTACGCGCCGAAAAATGCAGACGTTTACAAACTGGAAGGCTGGACGTATTACGGCTTGAACCGGCCGGACCAGGCGGCGGTCGAGTGGAAAAAATCGCTGGCTTTGCGGAACGATCCGGAAGTGCAGGCGGCGTTGGACAAGGCGACTCGTGACAAAGCCGAGGAAGAAAATTACCGGGAGAACGAGAGTGCGCATTTCCAGCTGAAGTACAACGGCACGGCGGAGCCTGGGTTGGCGCGCGAGGTTTTGCATGCCCTGGAAGGGCATTACCAGCAGATTGAGTCGGAGCTAAATTATTCGCCACCGGATCCGATTGGCGTTGTGCTTTACACCCAGGAGGCGTTTGGGGATATCACGCGAGCGCCGGGCTGGGTCGGCGCGCTGAACGATGGGAGAATCCGCGTGCCGGTGCAGGGATTGACCGCGGTGGATTCGGAATTATCGCGGATCCTGCGGCACGAATTGACACACAGCTTTATCCAGCAGAAAACGCACGGACGCGCGCCGACGTGGATTCATGAAGGCGTGGCGCAGTGGATGGAAGGAAAACGCAGCGATGAAAACGCCGCCACGCTGGTAGAGGTGTACGCCGCGGGGCAGGCCGCGCCGCTGGGGCAGTTGGAAGGTTCGTGGATGAGGCTGCCGGGCCCGATGGCGACGTACGCGTATGCGTGGGCGCTGGCGAACGTGGAATACATTGTGCAGACGCAAGGCATGGGGGATATCGAGCGGATTCTGGACCGGCTGGGAACGGGCACTTTGACGGAACAAGCGCTGCGCGAGGTGTTGCACGACAATTACGGCGATTTGGCCCAGGCGACGGCGGAGTATTTGAAGAAGAGTTACGGGAGATAGATCGACGAAAAATCCTTATTCTGGATTCAACACTTCGGGGGAATTTTGACTTTTTGAACCGCCTCGATGGCGGCGGATTGTTCACTCGCTGGAAGCTTTTTTGAAGGCAGCGTGAGTTCTGCGATACGATTCGCGGCTTGACGCTGTCTCGCGGGCTTGGAACCGGCTTTCACTCTGATATTTTGTCATTCGCATCATCCCTGCTGCGAAGGTAGAAATCGGTCAGAGGTTGCCAGTTCGGGTGAGAAGCGCACATCTCTGCGGATTCCTCGCTCACTGCGGACGACTCCATTTAGAACGACGACAGCAGTGAGGCGAGCAAGGCGGCGCGCTGGGGCATGGCGTTGATGATGACGTGTTCGTGGGTGGCGTGGGCGCCGTCGCCTACGGCGCCGAGGCCGTCGAGGGTGGGAATGCCGAGGGCGGCGGTGAAGTTGCCGTCGGAGCCGCCTCCGGCTGCGGCTTCGCCGAGGGGGAAGCCGAGTCCGCGGGCGATGGTTTTGGCGCAGGCGAAAAGGGCGGCGCTGTGTTTGTGTTCGAGTGGAGGGCGATCGAACCCGCCGAGGATTTCGAGTTTTGCGCCGCGATGAACGGGCTTCAGGGCGTGCAGGCGTTTTTCGAGGGCGCGCATGTCGGCTTGGCGCCAGGCCCGGAGATCGAGCGTGGCTTGGGCGCGGTCGGCGATGACGTTGGTGCGCGAGCCACCAGAGACGAGGTCGGCGTTGATGGTTACGCCGCGGCGAAAGTCGTTCCATTTTTCGAGGCGGCCGATTTGGGAAGCGAGTTCGTGGACCGCGTTGATTCCTTTTTCGGGAGCGAGGCCAGCGTGGGAAGCGCGGCCGTGCACGATCAGTTGTGCTTCGCCAACGCCTTTGCGTGAAGTTTTCAGCAGCCCGCGCGGGCCGAACGACGGCTCCAGCACGAACACCGCCTCACTTCGTTGCGCCTCTTCTTCTATTAATCTGCGCGAGGATTCGCTGCCGATCTCTTCGTCGGAGGTCCATAGAAAGACCAGTCGTTTCTGCACCGGCGCCTGCAATTCGCGAATGGCTTCCAGCGCAAAGAGTGCTTGCACGATGCCGGCCTTCATGTCGAAAGCGCCGGGGCCGTAGGCTTTGCCGGCGGAGACGCGAAAGGGCATCTTGGCGAGCGTGCCGCTGGGATAGACGGTGTCGTAGTGGCCGAGCACCAAAAGTTGGGATTTAGCCGGACCTACCGCAGGCTTCCAGATAAATCGAAGGTGATCGCCTCGATGTTTCTGCCCGATGATCTGTGCGACTGTGCCATGGCCCAGCCATTTTTCGACCAGCATTTCGCCGCAACGATCGGTCGGCTCTTTCTCCAGGCTGGGAGATTCGAGGAGCGTCAGTTCGCGCAGAGTTTCCAGCATCTGCGGCAGGCGTTTGCGCAAGTAGGGAAGGAAGGGAAGTCGAGCCATGGAAAAGGCATAGTAGCACGAGCGGCGAAAGCCGATGGCGCGGGAGACGTGCAGAGAGGGGCGCTGCGGCGCAGGGCGGGCAAAATGTTAAGCTGCCCGGAAAGGCGAAAACCCTTATAATAAGAGGTTTGCGAACTGACGGAGGGAGCCTATTCTTTGGCTATGAGCGAAACAGGAGTGGGAATACAACTCGACATCAACCAGATCCAGAAATTCCTGCCGCACCGGTACCCGTTTCTGCTGATTGATAAAGTTGTTGAGATGGAGCGCTTGAAGCGCATTGTGGCGATCAAGAGCGTCACGATCAATGAAGGATTTTTTCAGGGGCATTTTCCGGGCAAGCCGGTGATGCCGGGCGTGTTGATTCTGGAGTCGATGGCCCAGGCCGGAGGATTGCTGCTGCTGCAGGAAATTCCCGACCGGGAGAAAAAGCTCCTGTACCTGGCCTCGATGAACGACGTGAAGTTCCGGCGGCCGGTGGTGCCCGGCGACCAGTTGCGCATTGAAGTGAACGTGCTGGCGTGGAAGGGCGACCTCTGCAAGATCGAGGCGAAGGCGTATGTGGAAGGAAACCTGGCGACGGAAGCGAAGATGATGTGCGTGATGGCCGACCGGGAAGAGCCCGCAAGCGCGTAAATGGGCATTGGCACAAATATTCATCCGCAGGCAGTCGTTTCACAGGAAGCGAGGCTGGGCGCAGGCGTGCAGATTGGCGCGTACGCGGTGGTCGGCGCGGAAGTGGAATTGGGGAACGGTTGCGTGCTGCACGAACACGCCGTGGTGCGGGGTCCCGCGAAATTCGGCACCAACAATGTGTTTCACCCCTTTTGTGTGATTGGCGGCGATCCGCAGGACTACACTTTCCGCGGCGAGCGCGTCGAACTGCAAGTCGGGAGTGGAAATATTTTTCGCGAGCACGTGACCGTCAGCCGGGGGACAACCAAGGGCGGTGGCATCACGCGCATTGGCAACGATAATTTTTTCCTTTCGTACTCGCACGTGGGGCACGACTGCCAGATTGGCAACACTACGTTGTTTGTGAACGGCGCGACGCTTGCGGGACACGTGACGGTGCAGGATTTCGTCACGCTGGGCGCGTTTTCGCCGGTGCACCAGTTTTGCCGGTTGGGTCGGTATGCGTACATCGGGGCGGCGACGGTGATTACGCAGGATGTGCCGCCGTTTTCGCTGATCGTAACGCAGCGGGAGACGCGGTGGTTTGGCACGAATAACATTGGCCTGGAACGCAAGGGTTTTTCCACCGACCGCATCAAAGTGTTGCAGAAAGCGTTTCGCGTGCTCATGCGCTCGAAGAAAAACACTACACAAGCGCTGGAAGTGTTGCGAAAGAGCATGGTGGAATCCGCCGACGTAAAGGAACTGGTGGAATTCGTGGAAAAAGCCGAACGCGGCATCGTGAAGTAACGCTGACCGGAATGTCATGCCAGAGACAATGCAAAGCAATCCCGGGGCAAGCAACACCGGCTGGGGCCTGATCGCGGGAAACGGCAGATTTCCTTTCCTGGTTCTGGAGGGCGCGCGCAGCCAGGGAATTGAAATGGCGGTGATCGCGCTGAGGGAAGAGGCTTCGCCGGAACTGGAAAAAATTGCCAAGCGGCTGCACTGGGTGAGCCTCGGCGAATTGAGCAAAGCGATCGAGTTGATGCAAAGCGAAGGCGTGAAGCAAGCGGTGATGGCCGGGCAGGTAAAGCACAACAAGATTTTCAGTTCGATTCGCCCGGACCGGAAGCTGGCCAAGCTGCTCTTGTCGCTGTCGCGCAAGAATACTGATTCTCTGATTGGCGCGGTAGCCAAGGTTCTTGAAGAAGAAGGGATTCATCTGGTGGATTCGACGATGTTTCTGAAGCCGCTGCTGCCGGAAGTGGGCGTGCTGACGCGGCGCGCTCCGAGCACGCAGGAAGCTGCGGACATAGAGTACGGCCTGGGCATCGCGCGGCACATCGCGGCGAAAGATATCGGGCAGACGGTGGTGGTGGCCGAGAGCGCTTGCGTGGCCGTGGAAGCGATGGAAGGCACCGACGAAACGATTGCCCGGGCGGCACGCTTCGCCAATGGCCGACCGCTGGTGGTCGTAAAGGTCAGTAAACCCAGGCAGGACATGCGCTTCGATGTACCCGTGGTCGGTCTGCCCACCGTCGAATCCATGAAACTGGCCGGGGCGACGGCGCTGGCCATTGATGCAAACCGCACGCTCCTCTTTGACAGGGAAAAACTGATTGCCATGGCCAACGACGCGGAGATCGCTATCCAGGCTGTGCCTCCACCACAGGCCGCGGAACCCACTGGCGATTCGCGGGGAATGAATAGGGAATGAGCGAACGGGGCGCGGCGGGGGAACAGGGAAAGATTCGTGTTGCCGTTGTGGGCGCGGGCGAGTTCGGCCGCAATCACGCGCGTGTGTATCGCGAGATGGATATCGTGGAGCTTGTTGGTGTTGTGGATCAGAACTCAGCCCGAGCCGAAGCGATCGCGCAAGAGTTTGGGATACGCGCGTTCAAAGGCATTGAAGAGTTAGAGGACGCAGTCGACGCGGCAAGTGTGGCCGTGCCAACGGTCGTTCATGCAGAACTCGGCTGCCGCCTGATGGCGATGGGCATTGACGTTTTGGTGGAGAAGCCAATGGCGGCTTCGCTTGCCGAAGCGGATGCGTTGCTTGAATCGGGACGGCGCCACCAGCGGATACTGCAGGTCGGGCACGTGGAACGGTTCAACCCTGCGGTGATTGCGGTCGAGCCGATCCTGAACCGGCCGCTTTTTTTTGAGGTTCACCGGCTGGGTGTTTTCACGCCGCGCAGCCTGGACGTGGAAGTGATTTACGACTTGATGATTCACGACCTGGATATTTTGCTGGCGCTGGTGAAAGAACCGGTGACGGAAGTGAAAGCGGTGGGCATTCCGGTGCTGACGGATAAGGTGGACATCGCGCACGCGCGCATCGAATTTTCGGGCGGCGCGGTGGCCAATGTTACCGCCAGCCGGGTTTCCACGGAACGCGTGCGCAAGATGAGGTTTTTTCAGCACCATGAATATATCTCGCTCGACTACGGGCGGCGCGATGCGTTGCGCGTTGGAGTGAAAAAGCCCGGGCCGCAGCCCGAGTTTGGATTTGAGAAGCTGGCGGCCCCGGCGGTGGAACCCTTGCGCGCGGAGTTGGAAGCTTTCGCCGTGGCGGTGCGTACCAGGGTCGCTCCTAAGACGGACGGGGTAGCCGGGCGGGCGGCGCTGGAATTGGCAAGCCGGGTGATGCAAAGCATCCGAGAGCATGATGAGCGCGTCAAACCAGTAGCAAAAGGGCCAGTAGTGAAGGGGCCAGCAGCCAAGATCTATCCGGATAAAGCGAGCCAATGATTCCCAGGACCCTAGTGCCAGTCGGTGCGCGTATGTCCGCCGAAGATGCAACGACGACGCGCCGGCGGCCAACGACGCTGGATGAACGCACGCTGGTGCCTTCGGCGCTGCCAATCGTTCACCTGGATGGCCATTCGACGATTCCTTCCAATTTGCCTCTGGATTCGATCGCCGCGCGCGTGGTGGTGCCGCGCGATGTGAACGTGGAAGCGGTGCAACGGGGCGAAGAGTCGCATCTGCCCCCACAGCCGACGGAGATGGACGAGCGCATCAGCATTCCGGTTGGGGTGGCGCCGCCGGAAGAGTTTTCTCCGTTGCCACCGATTTCAGAGGACCTAGTCGAGCGGGATCTCTTGCAGACCGGCGAAGCGGCTTTTCTGCCTCCGGAGTGGCGGGGCAAGCCGACGACGGAAGACCGGGTCACCACGGTTGCGTCGGTGGTCTTTCACGTTGCGCTGCTGCTGGTACTGATTTTCTCGCCAAAACTTTTTCCGCCGCATGCCCGCTCCAGCGAAGAGGAAGATATCGCGCGCCGGCAGATGACGGTGCTGCTGCCGCCGGGAGCTTTGGAATCGCTGAAGCCTTCGCCTGCTCCCGCGCCTCATGAGTCCGTGCGAGTGGACCCACGGGTAATCAAGAAGGTTGCGCCGTACGTTGAGCCTCCGCCGGTGCCGCAACCGGTACCTCAACCACCAAAGCGGGATTTGCCGAGCGCGCCCACGCCGCAGCCGAACGTGGCCGCGGTGCCGCCGCCGACTCCTTCTCCTTCGCAGGGCGAGCTGCCGAAGCCGCCGGTGAAATTGGAAAATCCGGACATGCCGGTGCCGGAAAAAGGGTTGATCCTGCCAAAGACAGGCGGTTCGGCGGGCTCGATGATTCGTGACGCTTCACACGGGACAAAGCCGAACGCTCCGGTTGCCATTGGGGGCGGGGGACCGATTCGTACTGGAGGGGGTGGTCACTCCGGTAAGGGAACCGCGAGCGCGGGCATCGAGATGCTCACGGATACAGAAGGCGTTGATTTCAACGATTACTTCCGACGGATTTACTACATCGTGCGCGGAAACTGGTACGCGGTGATGCCGCCGTCTGTCGACCTCGGCGATCAGGGCGTCGTCTCCCTGCACGTGAAAATCATGCGGGACGGCAGCGTCCCGGACCCCGAGCCGGTAATGATCTATGGGTCGGGTAAGGAGCCGTTGGACCGCGCGGCGGTTTCCTCGATCCGGGCGTCGAACCCGTTTCCGCCGCTGCCCGCGCAATTCAAGGGACCTTACATCGAATTGCGGTACACGTATTATTACAACCTGCAGCCACCGACCCAATAAGGCATCGCATGAAACTTTCGCGGCACCAAGTGATCGGCAGTGTGCCGCCGGCGCTGATTGTGCTGGCGGTGCCGATCGTCCGCGTGTGGCCGATGCTCTTCCCCAAATGAATGCGCTGGCCGAATCTCCGCTGATTGCCATTGTGGGACCAACCGCCTCGGGAAAATCGGCGCTGGCGGTGTGGCTTGCGCAGCAGTTGGGCGGCGAGGTCGTGGCCTGCGATTCCACACAGCTTTATCGCGGGTTTGATGCGGGTACGGCGAAGCCCACGGCCGAAGAGCGGCAGGGCGTGGCGCATCATTTGATGGATGTGTTGGATCCGCGGGAAGAGTCCACTGCGGGGGGTTATCGCCAACGGGCCGTTGGTGTGCTCGAAGATCTTCGCGAGCGAAAACGGTTACCGATTTTCACCGTGGGCACGGGGCTTTACCTGCGCGCGTTGCTCGAAGGGCTTGCCGATGTGCCGCAGCGTTCGGATGAATTGCGCGAACGGCTGTGGGCCAGCGTCGCGGCGCATCCGCCGGGGCATCTGCATCGCATCCTGAAGAGGATGGATCCGGTATCGGCGGAGAAGATTGCGCCGGGTGACGAGCAGAAACTCATCCGCGCCGTCGAAGTCTGTTTGCTGGCAAAGAAGCCGCTTTCCGAAGTGCATCGCGCGGGAAGAAATCCGCTGCGTGGCTGGCGTCCCATAAAAATTGGACTTTCGCCGCAGCGCGAAGCGCTATATCAACGCATTCATGCGCGAACCGATAGAATGCTCGCCGCTGGTTGGATGGAAGAGGTGCGTGGGCTGGTGGCCGGCAGTTTGCCGTCGAACGCCAAGCCCTTCGATTTCATCGGCTACCGCGAACTGCGCGCGGTGCTCAACGGCGAAATGAAACTCGAAGAAGCCAAAGCCGCGATCCAGCAAGCCACTCGCCGCTATGCAAAACGTCAACTCACCTGGTTTCGCCGTGATGCGCAAATCCACTGGCTCTCCGGCTTCGGGCAAGACACCGCAATTCAACAGCAAGCACTCGCCATCGCTAGTTCCCAATCGCTCAACGAATTTCAACGCTGAGGATTAGTAGCGCGAACGCGGCAATCAGCCCACAGGTTCTTAGCCAATGGTAGAGATCCCAGCGTTGCTCTTGCGCTTGCCAGTCGCTGGGAAGGGAGCCGGGTGTCCATTTCGAGATTCGGTTGTTGATCGGCACAGGCGCCACAAGAGAAAAGACGACCGCGATAACCTGAATCGCGAGAGAGATGGCAGAAAGGCGCCACGGCAGTTTGTCCAGATGCGCAAAGGGCAAGAGTAAACCAGCACTCAGCAGAGTGGAGCCTGCCATCCAGAACGGCATGACTTTGCCGAACAACCTGGCGAGCGAGGAGCGCATGAGTATGTGCGCATCCATGGGCTGCCTGGCGATGGTTGGGTGGGCAAATGCCGCTACGTTTAGCTCACTTCCGCACATCAGGCCGAGCACCAGCGCGGCGAGGAGTTGAAGGGTCATGAAAAGCCTCCTGAATATTCGACGTTGCTGGGGATAGTTCGCCCGGGACTTCTTAATTATTAGACAAAAATGCGCAGAGATTGATTAGCCGCCAAAAGGTGAGATTCCGCTGGTGCCGGGGCCGAGGGCAGGGTGGACACACCTGCCCGTTTCTTGTACTTCTTGCCAGTTTTCAGGGTGTATACGGAGGCCTAGATTGCTGGATACCGGCCCAAGGTGGAAACATGAACGATTTCAGCCCCTTGGTAGTTAAGGATTGGTATGCACTGGGAAGCCTGATTGCCCAAATCGGGTTCCTGGTTGCGGCGGTGTGGTTTGCGCGCAATTTCCTAAGCACAATGAGGGCGTTTCAGGAGCAGATCGGCGCGCTGCTGAAGCTCTCCATTACGGCCTCGCCTGCTGATCGGCAATCCCCGAATTCCACCGCGAGAAACGTGTTGGCGGAAGGGAGCCCGTACTGGCTGCCTCCTTCGCCTCCGGCTACGGCTAATGCTGCGGTTGATTCCCGGGAGGCTGTCGAGCGGGGACCGAATCTATTTGTGGTCGGCTTCGGGCGCATGCTGCACTGGCTGCGCGAGCCGATGGGGACTTCTCACGTATCGTACCGGCGGCGGGTGATTGATTGGTTGCAGGCTCCGGCGGGGCACTGACCCGCGTTACCAAGTAACGCGAATAAGAAGTCATCGGGCCCGGCCCAAAGGCAGGAAAATTATGGACGATAGGAAACCGAAGGAAACCGCGTATTCGGGCGAGAGGGCGCCGGTGGCGCCTGTTTCCGCTCCGGCGGAAGTAAGCCAGCCGGTTTTGCCGGCAGGAAATGCGGGACCGTCTCAGCAGGCGACACAAACCTCGGGCATTGCGGGCTTGCTGGAGACTGCAAAGAACAACTTGCCCACATCGCTGGCGGGGGTTTCGGCCTTCCTATGGCGAACCAAGCGAGTGTGGCTGATGACAGCGGGGATCGTGATCGGGGCGGCGGCGCTGATGAATTTGTCGGCGCGAGCGGCCGAATGGGTCAAAAACGCGCGCGAGCGGCGACAGTTACATGCCATGGCAACTTTGACGCCGGAAAGCCTGTTCGCACGATGCGGACCGGCGGCCCAGGACGAGACCAAGGAAGTGTATCCGGTCTTGCTGCGAACGTTGAGGTATCAGCCCAGGGGCGGCGAGACGCTCGTGATGTCGTTCAGCAGGACGGCGGAGGAAAAGAGCGACTGGGTGTTCCTCTCGATGCAGAACGAGAATGGCGCCGCAATAGACAGCACGCCGGAAGCGAGAATCGCCGCGCTGCCTTGCCTGGAATCGAAGAAGTAAACGTTCTCAATCGAGAGCAATTAGTCTACCCAGCTTGAGCTGCGGCGCTGGGCTCGCTGAGCACGCGCGCGAAAACGTCTTGATCGACGTTGCCGCCGGTTGCGATGAGGGCTGCGCGCTGGCCTTTGAGCGTGGACGATTCTTTTGTGGCGGCGGCTAGTGCTGCGGCGCCGGCTCCTTCCACTACATTGTGGGTGTCGGTGAACATGGCGCGCATGGCGGCGGCGACTTCCGCGTCGGCCACGCGGACGATGTGGTCCACATTTTCGAGCATGACTTCTAGGGCGGTTTCATCTCCACGGCGGCAAGCCACGCCGTCGGCGAGTTTGGTCGTAGCCGGGGCTTCCACAACTTTTCTTTGCTGCCACGACAACGCATACGTGGGCGCCAGATCGGAGACGACGCCGATCAGTTTGGTTTTCAGACCCATCGCGTTGCGGACGGCCGCGGCGGAACAGATTCCCGAGCCCATACCGACCGGGACGTAGGCCACATCGATCTCGGGCACCGCGGTGAAGAGTTCCAGCCAGTAGGTCGCGACGCCGAGCAAAATATCGCGGTGATAGGGGAACACCAGGTGATAGCCCAGGTCGGCGGCGAGTTTCTGGGCGTGTTCGAGCGAAGACTGGTAGTCCTCGCCGAATTCAACGAGTTTCGCGCCCTGCGCGCGCATGGCGGCGTTTTTCGTCACGCTGTTCCCGTGAGGCACCACGATTACGCATTCCAGTTTTTTTCGTTGCGCGGCAAGGGCTACCGACTGGCCGTGATTCCCGCGCGTTGCGGCGATCAAGCCGCGCGTGTCTGGTTCGCGCTTCAGAAGTTCTTCTGCGTAGACGATGGCGGTGCGCGCCTTGAACGCGCCGATCGGTGTGTGATTTTCGTGCTTCACCCAGACTTCGGTGCCCAGGCGTTCGCACAGCAGCGGCCAGCGATACTGCGGTGTTGGCGGCATCAGACGGTAGACCAACTCCGCGGCGGCGCGTACTTCGTCCAATGTCGGCAAATTCACCGTGGCCTGGCTAACGCTCATGGAAGTACCTCGCATTGCGCAAAACTCTCGCCGTAGAACAACCTAGATTGTGCGGACAATCGAACCGACTGCTAGCTCCACATTGGCCTGCTCCAATACTCCCCTGGTGGAATCTGAAGCTCTTACGCCGGGGCGGGGGAATGGACGTATACTTAAGGCGATGACGCGGGTCCTCTCCGCTCGGTGGGCTTTCAGCGCGAATGTGATGACGCAAGACTTCTCATGAAAACACAGCATAAAATTTCTTCGGCGGAACGCGTGTTGCTGGTCGGCGTGGGCTGGAAGCGCGCGCCACGTTTTCCGGGAATGCCTGCGGGCGAGCAGGGCAGGGATTCGCTGGCAGAACTGGTGGAGCTTGCAGAGAGCGCGGGCGGCGAAGTGGCCGGGACACTTTTCCAGATTCGCGATTCAGCGGATCCGGCGACGCTAGTCGGGCGCGGAAAACTGGAAGAGATTCGTGCGGCCGCGAATGCGTCCAACGCCCCACTGATTATTTTTGACAGCGACCTTTCGCCGGTGCAGCAGCGCAATATCGAGGAGATCACCGAGCGACGCGTGATTGACCGCACGCAGCTGATCCTGGATATTTTTGCGCGGCACGCGCGGAGCCGCGAAGGCCAGCTGCAGGTGGAGCTGGCGCAGCTTAATTATTTGCTGCCGCGTTTGACCGGGCGCGGTGCACAGATGTCTCGCCAGGGCGGCAAGGGAGCGGGCGGCGCCGGTGGAGCGGGCGGCGGAGGCGGGCGAATCGGCGTGCGCGGCCCGGGAGAAAAGAAATTGGAAACAGACCGGCGGCGTATCCGCGACCGCGTTCACAAAATCGAAGTGAGCATTGACGAGGTACGCAAACAACGGGCGTTGCGGCGGGAGGCGCGGAATGCGGTGCCTCTCGGAACGGTGGCGCTTGTCGGCTATACGAACGCCGGGAAGTCCACTTTGTTTAACGCGCTTAGCCAGGCGGAAGTGCTGGTGTCGTCGCGCATGTTCGCGACACTGGATCCGACGATCCGCGCGATTCGATTGCCGTCCAACCGGCGCGTGCTGGTTTCGGACACTGTGGGATTCATCCGCCAACTGCCGAAAGGGTTGATCAAGGCGTTTCGCGCCACGCTGGAGGAAGTGCAGGAAGCGGCGCTGCTTTTGCAGGTGAGCGATATTTCGAATCCGCACCATGACGAACTTGAGGAGGAAGTCGAAAAAATTCTGGATGATTTGGGCGTGAAGGAAACGGCGCGGCTTCGGGTTTACAACAAGGTGGACCAGTTGGATGCGGAACGCCGCGGCAACCTGGAAGCGGCTGGCCGGCGCAATGGCGGCGGCGAGGAACCTCCGGTGCTGGTTTCCGGGCTAACCGGCGAAGGACTGGAGGAATTGTTGCGGCGCATTGATGCGGCGCTGCCACTGGATCCGATCGTCAAGCTTTCGCTGCACATGCCGCTCAGTGAAGGCAGGTCGCTGGCGCTGATCCACGCGCTGGGCCGGGTGCTGCATTCCCAGGTGAATGATTCGCACATGGACATGGAAGCCGAGGTGCCGCAAAGCATCGCCAAGCGGCTGAAGTTGAGCGCATTCGCCGCGGCGGGAACTTCCGAGACAATCTCTGCGTATCATGGAGTGAGAGAGGTCAACTGACGATGGCTGCTTTCTTCTTGTGGTGCCTGCTGCTGGTGTTTTGCTGGCCGATTGCCTTGCTGGCGCTGATTGCCTATCCGTTTGTGTGGTTGATTCTGCTGCCTTTCCGGATTGTGGGGATTGCAGTACATGGAGTTCTGGCGTTTTTGAGGGCGCTGTTCTTCCTGCCCGTCCGGGTTTTGCGCGGGCCGCACGCCGTCTGAAAACTGCCGGTTCGGAAGTTGAGTCACTTTAAAGTAACCCCTCGATTTCCTTCGATTGTTAAAGGAATATGACACTTTTCCGACCTTTATGGGGGTAGCACCGGGGCGTCTCGGCTTGTGGAAAAGATTGTGGAAACTCGCGCTGCGGGATCTTCTAGGTGCGGTAGGAATCGCCGTCACGTCAGAACTGCCGATCCTCGTCCCGTCCGTAAAACAAAGTAAATGATGGACTTACATGAACCCCAGAGGGGTCTTCCCGGATTCCCGCTTCGCGGCACCCGCGAATCCTGAAAAGCGCTTTTGCACAGGTTTGCAGCAACAGTGTTACGAAAGAGTATCTGTGCCATTCGGGGCAGGCGAGCGCTGTTAGTTATATCTAAGTACTGCCAGGCGCCCGGAAAGGCGTGATTTCTCGGTCCGTTGACGCATTCTTGGACGGAGTCTATAGTGGCCGAGGTGGCTCCGGAAGGCGTTGAAACCGTCCTTCAGGCGCGCTCAACTATGAATCTGCCGAATTCCCTAACCGTCCTGAGGATCTTCTTCGTTCCAGTGCTGATTGTGGTGCTGCTGACGAGGAGCCCCAATGTGGTGCTGTGGGGTTTTCCGATGCATTTTGAGGTCTGGGGTGTACTGATTCTGCTGATGGCGGCCGCAACAGACTGGGCCGACGGATATTTCGCGCGGCGAAACCGGCAAGTGACCACACTGGGAATTCTGTTGGATCCGATCGCGGACAAGTTGCTGATCTCGGCTGCGTTTATTTCCCTGGTTGGCATGCATGACTCGAACGACCATTCGCTGGTTGCGCCGTGGATGGTGGTGATCATCATCGGGCGGGAGTTCACGATTTTGGGTTTGCGGAATATTGCGTCGGCGGAGGGGTTCACCATCGCCGCGTCGGCGCTGGGAAAAACAAAGATGGTGCTGCAGGTTTCTGCCGTCGCGGTTTTGATTGTCGGGGCCCGTCACCCCTCGATCCGGCCGGTTTCGACGGTGCTGCTGTGGCTGGTGGTGATCAGCGCGCTGGTGTCCGCGGCGCAATACTTTCACCGGTTCTGGAACCAGTTGG
>Ga0210399_10002263_pt1 | contig 15001 bp, 16 predicted proteins | sample IncBWC14MmetaG_FD_150865 | JGI IMG/M metagenome (GOLD analysis project Ga0210399, IMG submission 150865) | Forest soil microbial communities from Barre Woods Harvard Forest LTER site, Petersham, Massachusetts, United States - Inc-BW-C-14-M | ecosystem: Environmental > Terrestrial > Soil >...
CGGATATGGCACGCTCGTGCTGGAATTGGGAATCGTCGGACTGATCCTTTGGCTGGTGATGAGCGTAGCGATTGTGTTTGCCGCATGGAAGGTGGTCAAGGGGCTGAAGGGTTCGCCGTGGTTTCCGCTCGGCTTCGTGATTTTGTGGTATGCGTTCTTTTTGCTTTTTCCGGCCACGTTTGGCGGGATCCAGGCATACGAAGATTTCCTTTTGAATGCCTATCTTTGGCTGCTGCTGGGCTTGCTGTTCCGGCTTCCGACGCTTGCGCCGTCGGCGCAGTTCGCGGCTGGCGCCGCCTTAACGCAACCTGCGCGGCGCTGGATACGCTGACTTGCGGCTCGCGGTTGTGTCGCCGTTTGTGGACCGCCGGCACGGGGCGGAGCGCGCGCTTGCGGAGCTACTCGAGCGGCTGGCACGGGATTACGGCTGCGAGATTCACCTCTATGCGCAGCGGGTCGAAGACCTTTCGGCTTCTGGAGCTATCACGACCCGGATTCAACTGACTCCGTAGATGACTTCCACACAATCACAGCCCCCCAGTCTCACGCGGAATCGGCGCGCTCTGCCGGCCTTAACTGGAATTCGTTTCTTGGCGGCTTTCTACGTTGTGCTATTTCACGGATTGCCATGGCTACGGCAGAAATTCACACTTCCCCGGGCGCTCGAAACGTTCCTCGGTAATGGCTATCTGGCAGTGAACTTGTTCTTCGTTCTTTCGGGCTTCATCCTTGCCTACACTTACGAGGGGCAGATTGATGGCAAAACAAATCGGCTTCATTTTTGGGAAGCCCGTTTTGCGAGAATCTATCCGGTATATTTTCTCTCACTGATTCTTGCCTTTTGGTTCGAACGCGGGCTGTCTCTCGGAACTCGAATTGCAGTGCTTGGCATGGTCCAAGCCTGGAACCCGCTCGCTCCGCAGTTGACGGGGGCGTGGAATTACCCTGCGTGGACGCTGTCGGTCGAGGCTTTTTTCTACCTCTGCTTCCCCTTCATACTTCCCTGGATGTCCCGCAGAAGCATTCGCACACTGCTCTGGATGATGGCCTGTCTGCTTGTGATCTGCGTTGTGGCACACACACCTGTTCTGGGCCTTGGAGATTTGGATCGGTCCTCCATCGTCATACACTTTGTCCCCCTTCCGCTATTGCGAATTCCTGAGTTCTTGCTGGGGATGGTGCTCGGTCTAAGGCTGCTTCGAGCGGAGGCCGCCGGTCGAAATGCTGGAAGCGCATTAAGGACCTATCTCGCCGTGCTCAGTGCGCTCTTGATCCTTAGTCTTCCATTGGGACCGTGGGTATCGCTCGTGACGATTCCATTTGCAGTTCTAGTATACGAGTTAGCTGTCGGCGAGAGCGTACTAGTCAGAGTCCTTTCAACCCGACTTATGGTCCTTCTTGGTAGCGCGAGCTATGCCGTTTATCTCCTTCAGTTTCCTGTTAGAAGCTGGACCCGCGTCATTTTTTCTTTCTTTCCCGAAAAACTGGCGCATCTCGGGACCCCGCTAACGCCGTTGATCTTGGTTCTCTTTTCGATTTTGGTTTTCAAATTTTGGGAAGAGCCCTGCCGAAGAGCGATGCGATCTCGGTTTGCGGCTGGCGCGCCGTTAACGCAACCTGCGCGGCGCTGGGTACGCTGACTTGCGGCTCGCGGTTGTGTCGCCGTTTGTGGACCGCCGGCACGGGACGGAGCGCGCGCTTGCGGAGCTGCTCAAGCGGCTGGCACGCGATTACGGTTGCGAGATTCACCTATACGCTCAGCGGGTCGAAGACCTTTCGGTAAGCGACCCGCAGCCGGCACACTCGGCGCAAGCGACTGCATCGGGCACATCGGGCGGCATCTTCTGGCACAAGGTGCCGTCTGTTCCTGGGCCGCATGTCTTGCGATTTCTCGCATGGGTGTTCTTGAACGGGCTCTCGCGGTGGTGGCATATGAGAGTTGGCGGCGCTTCTTACGATCTGGTGCTGTCGCCGGGAATCAACTGTCTACATCCGGATGTGGTTATCGTTCACGCGCTGTTCCAGCGATTGAAGGAGCTCGCGCGCAAAGAGGAGGGTTCCAGTGCGCAGGCTGGTTTATCTAGAAGGCTGCACCGCCGGGTCTACTACGGGCTGCTCACCGCGCTGGAACGACGGATTTACACGGAGCCGAGGGTCACTCTTGCGGCGGTTTCAAAGCGCACGGCCGGGCTGCTGAAGGAGTATTTTCGCCGGGAGCATGTTTGCGTCATCCCGAATGGAGTGGACACAGGACACTTTTCCGTGGCCGCCAGGCTTGCGCGGCGCGCGGAATCACGGCAAAGGCGAAGATTTCGCGACGAAGATTTCGTTCTGCTTCTGATTGGCAATGACTGGCGGAACAAAGGCCTGCCAACCGTTTTGGAAGCTATGGCGGCGCTTCCCGGCTTGCCGATCAGATTGCTGGTGGTCGGAGACGACTCCCCAGTGTCCTTCCGTGCCCGCGCCGTGCAGCTCGGAGTTCAGGACCACTGCCGCTGGGAGCATTCAAGTCCTGATGTGCTCGATTTTTACGCTGCGGCAGATGTCTATACCAGTCCCAGCCTGGAAGATTCCTTCGGCCTTCCAGTGGCCGAAGCAATGGCGTGTGGCTTGCCGGCAATTACTTCTGTTCATGCGGGGGTCGCTGACTACGTTCACGATGGTGTCGATGGCTTTGTTCTTCGCGAGCCACGCGACGCACGGGCTCTGAGCCAAGTGATGCAACGCCTTCACACCGAGCCGGATCTACGGCGGAAGGTGGGGGAAGCCGCAGCTAAGGCGGTCGTCGAATGGGACTGGGATCGAAATGCCGCTGGGCTATGGGAACTGCTTAAAGCTGCCAAGTCGAAGAGCGATCCGCATGGTTAGCGAGCGATTCCTGCAGAAAGTCTATTTACTTGCTTTGAGTTGAACTGCCTTTCGCGTGGCCTCCAGCGTGAAAACGAGCGTTTCCTTGGGGATGCTCGTGACGAACGGACCGACCAGCCAGCCGAGGCCGGTGGGAATATCGCGTGTCAGCGAGGCGGCTTCGCTCTGGACGTAGACGCCGCCGTCGCGTTCTTCCATCCGCCACCAGGTTTCCATGCGCCACAGATAGCCGCCGTCCTCCCCAGGCGGTTTTTCGCGTTCGTCGTTTTTGCCGGGATTTTCTACTTCGGCGATGCGCACGGCCGAGCTGCGGCTGTGGGCGCGTCCAGGAGCGTCGTGAAAATAGCGGACCTCGTGCTCGGTGTCGAGCACCACGGTGATCACTTTGTGGCGCCGGAACCGGAGGAACACGCGGAAGCGATCGCCGTCATGCGACTCGATCCTGGAGCGTTCCACGTCGGGCGCGTAATAGGTGGACTGGCGATCGTAATCCTGCAGAATGGCGAGGACATGGTCCAGCTTCGCGCCGGGGATGAAAACCACGCCCGCCCAGTGATGAATCATTCCCCCGGGGCAGACGATGGGCTTGCCGTGGTCAAGCGTGCTGAGCTGATGGATCTGCACCTCACCGCGCTGTAGAGCGGCGTAGGCCTCGGTGCGCCGAGCTTCGGGGAGCGAATCGATCCACAAAAGCACCGAGCCGCGCTTCAGTTCCATGTCGTTGCGTTGTTCGGTGAGGTGGATGTAACGGTCGAAGGCAGCGACCGTTTCGGTGCGCAATTTGGCAGGGGCAGGATTGGCGGCTGGCGTGGTTTGCGCGCAAGAGACGGCTGCCAAAAGCATGGCTGACACAACAAGAGTGGGGGCGAGGAGCTTGTCCGCCAATTGCTCCACATGTTGTCCGAATCGTTCACTCACAGGCCGATGTACTCCGCAAGTCTATGATGGCGCAACCCTTGTGTAAGGGAAGCAAGAAACGGCAAGTGTGGAGTGCACGGGGCGGCCCAACTTTGTTTAAGGCTTGAAGATTGGCTGGGGGTGATGGGCAGCTTGGTTTTGAGTGTTCGAGCGCCGACCGCGGGTAGGTCGAATAGAGAGTGGCGGGTTGGGTAGCTCGCACACGGCCCCTTGCGGAGCCGCTGTCCCCGCGCGGCCCCCAACCCGTTCTTAGAAGACTACGCACCGGATGTGGGAGCCTCAATGGGCCGCTAGAGCCAGTCGGCGGGGTACCGTGGTCGTGGTACTAGGCCCAAGCTGGTCTTTAATGAAAGTTTCTAGCGTATCTCGTTTATTTACAGTATTTTGCTTTGAAAAGACACGCTCTGCGTGGCTCTGAAAGGTACTAGTTGGGGCCATTGACTCCGCTAAGAAATCCGCCAAGGTGCCCAGTTAATGCGACGATCGCCACGGCTATCGTTTCGAGGGCCAGACGAAAGACCGGAAGCCCGGTTGCCGATTGCCGCCTTGTGCGCAGATGCATTCCCCAAGCAATCCAGATGAGGAGCGTTGATGTGCAACCCAAAACCAAGTGCATGAGCAATATGCCTTTGAGTTTTTGCCCCTCAAGCTGCAACTGCCAGGCGAGGATCCCGGTGACGACCACCGGCACGGCAAAGATCGCCGCGCCCAGCAAATTGTAATAAGCCGCCTCGGCAAATCCCCGCTTCCTGGTTTTCTGCGCGAGGAAATCAAACACGACGCCGGCAATAAACAACGCGATAGGAAAGTGGATCAACACGACGTGCTGGGCGTGTTTCGCAAGCAATGCGGCCTTGATGTCAAAAGGGTTCAAGTTCCATCCTCCCTGTGCCGGCGATCACTGGACGACAACTTTTCCGGTCATCTTGGGATGGATCGAGCAGAAGTAGGGATATTCGCCCGCCTTCGTGAACGTGTAAGAAAACTTCTCATCCGTGTCGAGTACCTTGGATTTGAACACTTTGTCCGTGCTGACAACCGTATGCGGAATGTCGTCGCGATTGATCCAAGTAACGGTTGTTCCCACGGACACTGTAATCGCCACGGGACCAAAGGAAAAATTATCAATTTTCACTTCGGCCGACGACGACTGTTTTTCCTGCGCGCCCGCCGCGAAGCTCTTATGCTCCCCGACGATTCCGCCCAAGCCCATCACTGCCGTAACCAGCAAACTTGCTGCGAACACACTTCTCCTCATGATTTTTCTTCCTTTTCTTTAATTTTGAAAATCAACTTTCCGGTTTGTCTTTGCGTTCTCTTTGCGATCAGGCCAGCGTCGAGTCCACAACCGCCAGCGCATGCTGCCCGCGCACGTAGTTCACATCGGTGATGCCCAAGACGCTGCGTAATTGCTCGGCGGGGACTTTCATCGGTCCCGGCGAAGGCGCCTCGCCCGGCTTAGGCTGGGGGAACGCAGTGGAGCAAGCGGTGTGAAACGTGACGTTGCCCTCTACCTTTTGCATGATTTGGTGGATATGCCCATTGAGAACGGTCACGGAGCCAAACTTTTTCAAGTACGCCAGCGCCTGCGCGCTGTCCTCTGTTCCCCATCCCCAGTCTGGATACACCGTCCAGAGCGGGATGTGCGCGAAGACAATGATCGGCGTGCTGGACTTCAGATGCTTGACATCATCTTCCAGCCATTCCAACTGGTCGTGCCCCAGCGAGCCCAGCCCACCCGATTTCAAGTTCATCACGTTGACCAAACCGACGAAGTGCACGCCCTTCTTTTCGAAGCTGTACCACCCGCCCGGCTGAGCCCCTTTGGCGAAGCGCTCGTGGTATTGTTTACCGTCGTCATTCAAAACGTCGTGCTCTCCGGGGACATAGAAGACGTCTTTTGCCGAGGCGCTCTTCAGAATCTGCTCGACGGTGTCGAATTCTTCCGGCTTCGAAAGGTGGCTGATATCCCCTGTGTGCAGCAAAAACTCGGGCGGCGTGGAAAGCGCATTGATTTTGCCGACCGCGGCCTGCAGGGTTGCCGCAACATCCGGATTTGCCGGCTTGTTGAAACCCATGTGGCTGTCGCTGATCTGCGCGAAGCTCAACTCTCCCTTCATGTCCTCGGGGTTCATCTCCGAAAGGCGGCTCATGCTGTACGACTTCAGAACGCCGCCCTGCATGACGCAGAACGCCCCCGTCCCCGCCCAAGCCATGCACTTCAAAAAGCCGCGGCGATCGATGCCATCGTTGTTGTGATCGTGCAAAATCTCGTCTTTTGTCCTGTTTGCCATCTTTCTTTCTCCTGGAGACACGTCTCTCCAATGCATACGCACGTATGCACCTCCCGCTGCTGCGCATATTTGGCAGGAGCGGCGCGGGTTAGAGAGAGCCAGGGTTCCCGCGCCGCTATGGGACGTGTTTCATTTGTGCAGACCGCAGCGTGCCGCGCCTTATTCCAAATTTGTGTGCTCACTCTGCTAAAATTAGTTCGTCCTAAGAATTAGATAATTGGGAATAAAATCGACTGCCAGGCGGTTTTCATTCATGAGTACGACGGGCCAGGGGAAGGGTTGGGACGTGGTGGATTCGCAAGACCGGGCTCGCTTCGAGCAGCTCGTGTTGCCTCATCTCGATGCAGCTTTCAATCTTTCGCGTTGGCTGTTGCGAAGCCGCAACGATGCGGAGGATGTCGCACAGGAAGCCTTGCTACGCGCGTTTCGCTTTTTCCGCGGTTTCAATGGCGGGGACGCCCGGGCATGGCTCCTGCAGATTGTTCGCAATACGTGTTATACGTGGCTGGAGAAGAACCGCCAAGTGGAGCTCATGACTGAATTCGACGAAGACCTGCACCAACAGTCTTCCGCGACGCCGGAATCTTTGGCTATCGCGGGCGACAATCGCGAGCGGCTGGCCCGCGCGCTGGAAACCCTGCCGGTGCGCTTTCGGGAAGTGATCATCTTGCGCGAGCTGGAAGGCTGCTCGTACAAAGAAATCGCCTCCATTACCAGCGTGCCGATCGGCACCGTCATGTCCGCGCTGGCACGGGCCCGTCAGCGCTTGCAACGCGCCCTCACGCAACCTGCCCAGCAGGAGGCGCCCCATGAGCTGTGATTTCTCCGGGACGCTTCTGCACGGGTATCTGGACGGCGAACTCGACGCCATGCGCGCCGCCGAATTCGAGCGCCACCTTGAGACTTGCCGCGACTGCACGGCCACTCTTGGCGAGGCGGAGTCGCTGCGCGCTTCGCTTCAGCGCGCACAGCTTTATGAAACGGCTCCGGCTGGGTTGCGCAAAAAAATTCGTACGGAACTGAAAATCTCCGCTGCCGGCGCGAGTAGTCCGTCGATAGCCGCGTGGCGCTGGCTTGCCGCAGCGGCTGCCATCCTTTTGGTGACCGGCGTGGCATGGCTCGCCGTGCCTCATTTCGGCTCGACTGGCCCTGAATCGGTCACCGCCGCGGAAGTTATCGACGCCCACATCCGCTCGCTGCAAGCCGGGCATCTCACCGACGTGGCATCGACGGACCAGCACACGGTCAAGCCCTGGTTCGACGGCAAACTCGACTTCATTCCGCCCGTTCGCGATTTCATGGACGAAGGATTTCCGCTAATTGGCGGCCGCCTGGACGTTCTTGGCGAACGTAACGTCGCGGCTCTGGTCTATGGACGCCGCAAGCATTTCATCAATGTCTTTGTCTGGCCCACTAAGGAACCGGACACACCGATTCACCCGCCCGGTTCACGGCAAGGCTATCAATGGGTTCATTGGCGGCACAAAGGCATGGAGTTTTGTGCTGTGTCCGACGTGTCCGCGCAAGACCTGCATGAGCTGGCTCAGCTCATCATCCAGCAATAGCGACATCGATTGACTTGCGAGTCGCTTCGCGCTTCTAGTCCCCCAACATAGGAAGTCGCCCTACGGCTTCGGTTTTGCGTTCGAACTGGACTTGGGCATTTCCTTCGCGTAAATCAGCCGCAACTCGACGGACCGCACCTGCCCCTTGCGCAGCGGGATATTCTTTTGCCAATCGGAAAAGATGCCCTTCGCGGAAGCCCGAATGTCATAACTATCCGCCTTGAGCTGCGAAATTGTGAATCGGCCGTGTGCATCTGCACGGGCGGCATGTGGCGCGCTTCCGTCCGAGGATTGATAGGAGACGGTGGCGTGCGGGGCGGGCTTGTCGTCAGGCCCGATGACCACGCCACTGAGAATTGCCGTTCCTTTGGATTGCGGTGCGGCCAGAACGCCGCATGCCGCTACCAGCGCCAGCAAAAATGCAGTGAGGAATAGAAGCGCGCGTTTCATAATCTCCGTCTCCTGACACGGGTGGGTCCCATCTCTCAAATCACTGGAAAATTAAGGTGGCGTTCCACACCGTGTAGCATGAATTCAGTGTAGCCCGGGGCGCTCGCCGCTTCGGTGGAGTTTCCTTCTGTGTGACGCACGGCAAACCTGCCTTTTCGGACAGGTCAGGAGCGGGCTTCGCGGTAAACCCGTGCGTGAGCCTCGAGCATTCGCCGAAAATCGCAAAATTCGAGCGCGCGTTGCCGCGCGTTCTGTCCGAGGCGAGTAGCCAGCGCTGGATCATCAAGGATTTGCGCAAGGCCCCTCGCGAGCGCCGCTCCATCACCAGTGCGAAACGCGAATCCCCCTGCACCGAGCACCTCCACGAAGGCACCGAGGTCGGACGTGATCACTGGCAGCCCGCGCAGCATGTTCTCGGCAACGACCAAGCCGAAAACCTCTCCACCTAAGGAGGGAACCACGACGACAGACGCGTGAGCGAGCTCGGAATCAAGTTGCTCGCCCCCAAGGCGTCCTGCAAACCGAACGCGCCCGGCAAGAGGTGGTTCCTGCGAGAGGCGTTCAAGAGACGCGCGCTCGGGCCCGTCGCCGATGATGAGCAACTCGATCGCCCGATTTTGCGCAAGCAGAGCACGGGCCGCTTCGAACAAGACGCCCACGCCCTTGGTGGTGACGAGGCGGCCCTGAAACGCGACAACAGGAACCTGCGTAGACGTTGCGGAATGCCCCAGCGGCTCGGTAATAAATTCCAGGCCGTGCGGGATCGCCACAACTCGTGGAAGCTTGAGCAGTCCGCCGAGCCATTTCGTGGGAGTAATGTTGGCCGAAACGCGCTTACACAAGAAACGGCGGACGAACGTCAGCAACCAAAGCTTGCGCGAAGCAATCCAGCCCTGGCCGGCATTGCAACGGAGACATTCGCCATGCCGGCCGGCCATGAAGTGCCCAGGACAAGGGGTTCCTGCGGGTTCGATCAGAAGTTGTCCGTTCGGGCAAATCGTTTGAAACCCGTGATGCTCGACAACGACTGGCTTACACGCAAGAAGGCTGAGAACAACAGGCGCCAACGCCGGGCCTGCCACATGAACGACGTCAGAAGCGCGGATCAAATCCCACAATTTGATGAGAGCTGGCTGGCGGGCAACTCGAAAAGGGAGCGAGCTATCGTCAAATTTGTCCGCGGGAGTTTGCGTGGCGAGTGTGATTTCGAATTCTGGACCGCCGTCCGGCGTGCGTAGTCCAGAGAGGCCCCGGGCTAGAGACAGTACGAGTGTTTCGACGCCGCCGACGCTCGGGGCAAAAAAATGAGAGTAGATAAGCAGCTTCATTCGCGGATTTTTTGCGGAGAAGCAGGAGTAGTGCGGGCGGCCGAAGTATTCTCAACCGCTACGCCTGACCGCCGGCCTTTGCGCGCAACCGCAATTTCAATCGCTTCGAGCGTCGCGGCGATGTTTCTCTCCGGCGACCACGTTTGCATGTGGGCGATGGCGGTTCGTCCGAGCGAGGCGAGTCGCGCGCGATCGGCAAGCGCATCCTTCAAAAGTGCCGCCAGGGCAGCAACGTCGCCACAGCGATAAACAAATTCCTTCCGAACCGGCGCAACGAGATCGCGCGCCGCGCCGACATGGTCGCTGGCCGCCACGGGACATCCGCAGCACATCGCTTCATTCACCACCACGGCGAACGGTTCGTATTCCGATGGGAGAACCATCAGATCAGCGGAAGTATACACGGCAGGTAGCTGCGACTGGTTCACGAAGCCCAGGAAGCGAACGCGCGCCGCAATCCCCAGAGCAGCGGATTCCGATTCGAGTTGCGCGCGAAGCGGCCCTTCGCCTGCAATTAGGACCAGCGCATTCGAAAGATTTGCGTCGCCGAAGGCGCGCAGAAGGTCGCCAGGGCGCTTCCACGGTTGCAGCTTGGCACAAAAAAGAATCACGGCGTCAGTGGCCGATGCTCCCCACGAAGCTCGCACGGCGGCACGGTTAACGCTCGCGGATTGCTTCATCCACCAATCATTGTCGACGCTGTAAGGGGTGAGCATGATGCGTTCCGCAGGCAACCCGAGTGACAACATCAGGTCGCGCGTCCCCGAAGACGGAACAATCACCTGATCGGCAAGGCGGAAAAGCCACGGCCACAGAATTTTTTTTACTGTGCTCTTCCACATTCGCCCATCGCGCGGAGCAAGCGTGGTTGTGTCCGTGCCAAAGAGAAACGCGGTCTTAGAAGACTTCGCTGCCCGGCAAGCTATCCAGAAAGTAGCGCGCACGTAGCCGACAAAGCACAGCACGGCATCATACTTGCCCTCGCGAATGAGTTTTGAAAGTCCCGGATTTCGCAGCCCGAAGAACGATTCATCCCCCGAGCCGCGGTTCGGCACATGAGACCACGAGTAGCCTTCGAGCAATGGAACATCCCATTGAACGGTGGCTGCAAACTCAGGATCGTGTCCGGCTTCCGCACCGTGAAGACTGCAATACGCGACATGCAAATCGAATCCAGGATGAACCGCCATCCGCCGAAAAATCGGCGCCATATATTGGACGGGGTGCGAGGCGACAGCCAGGACGCGGTAGCGGCGGTCAGGCATGGCAGGACCGTGCGATTCGGACGCATAGCGCGGCGAAAATAGGGAAGCGTAGCAAGCGCAAACAGGTGCCCCGGAAGCGAGTATACCCGGTTTCGCGCGCGCGGCGGCTGTGCTAAACTGGCTCGGTTCCGCAGGGGTTTGCGGTTTACCCTAAGTCTCCGCACAGTTGAGCCCCGCCTTGCGGGGTAGCGTCAGCTAACCGCCACTCACGTGGCGCGCGGCCGCACGAAATTTCACCCAACGTGAATCCCGCCAGGCCGGGAGCACGCAAAAAAGAGGATCTGTCATGTCTGGGCATTCAAAATGGGCCACCATTAAACACAAGAAGGCGGCCACCGACGCGAAGCGCGGCCGCGTTTTCACTCGAGTGATCCGCGAAATCACCATCGCTGCCAGAATCGGCGGCGGCGATCCCAATTCGAACCCCCGTTTGCGCACCGCCATCCTCGCCGGCAAAAACGAAAATATGCCGAACGAAAACATCGAGCGCGCCATCCTGCGAGGCACGGGGCAGCTCGAAGGCGAACAGTACGAAGAGGTGACCTTCGAAGGCTACGGGCCGGGCGGAGTGGGCATGTTGATCGCGGCTGTCACCACGAACCGCAACCGCATCGTCGGCGAATTTCGCCACCTGATTAGCAAGAACGGCGGAAACCTCGCCGAAACGGGCGCCGTAGGCTGGATGTTCCATCGCAAGGGCGAAATCGTGGTCCCCAAAGAAGCCGCCAGCGAAGACAAAATGATGGACATCGTTCTGGAAGCGGGCGCCGACGACTTAAAGGACGACGGCTCAGGCTGGTACATCGTGACACCGCCGGAAGCTCTCGAAAAAGTGAAGGAAGCGCTGACCAAGGCGGGAATCACACCCACTTCGGCGGAAATCAGCATGGTGCCGCAGAACTACATCAAGTTGACAGGTGCGCAGGCCACCCAGATGGTGCGGCTCATCGAAGCGCTGGAAGAACACGACGACGTACAGCACGTCTACGCGAACTTCGATATCGATGAGTCGGAGATTCAAGCGGCGGTTGGAGCGAATTGATTCGAAATGGGAAGAGACGGACAGGAATGTCTGTCCACTTTGTAACGGCCATTCCGGAGTATAGGGATTGCCGTTTTTCTTTTGCCAGGAAACTCGCCGACAAAGCTCTGGCAGGGACGCAGCGAACGCCGTAGACTTAGGTCGATGAAAGCTGCAAGCCCAGCCTCTAGTTCCGCAGCCAGGAACGGGCTTTTCCGCGTGCTCGGCGTAGATCCGGCATCAGCGGGACCTACTGGCTATGGGATCATCGAGAGCGACGGCCGCCGCTGCCGCATGCTGCATTATGGTGCATTGAAGGTCGCGTCCAAGCGTCAGAAAGAGTGTCTCGGCGCGGTGCTGCAAGATGTCCATGCCCTCCTTTGCCGTCTCATGGACGAATTTTCGCCGGACGCGCTGGCCGTGGAATCCGTCTTCACCGCGCTCAATATGCGAACCGCATTGCGGCTCGCCGAAGTTCGTGGCGTGGTGCTTTTGGCCGCGGCACAACGCGGAGTCGCCGTGCATAGCTATTCGCCGCGCGAAGTGAAAGCCTCCGTGGCTGGCTATGGCCAGGCGGACAAAAGGCAAATGCAATTGATGGTGCGCGCGCTGCTTCAAATGACGGAAACTCCGGAGCCATCCGATGCCGCAGATGCCCTGGCCGTGGCTCTATGCCATCTTCAGGTGGAACAAGCCCGGCAGCGCTTTGGGTTTCCCGATGCGCCCGCCGGCACGAAACTAGGCGCAAAGTCCCACGCGGCAAAAGCGCCACTCCCACGCGGCGCAACGTACAACATGCGCCGCGCATCGTAAAAGAGACGATGAAGACATTGCTTCTACGATTTCTTCTTGTGGCATGCGTCGCAAGCGGCTTCTTCGGCCCGCCCGTTCGCGTAGCTACATCTGCAGAAACGCCGTCTCCCGCCCCTGCCCACGCAAGACTCTCTTATCGCCGCATTTTCAAATCCAGCTCGCCGGAATTCATCGAGATCATCGTCCACGACGATACCGATGCGGCCACCTTCGAGATCCGGCAGCTCGATGAAGACCCCGGCGCCGCGCCGTTCGAAGTCAGCGCTTCCTTGCGCGAGAAAATGTTCGACTTGGCCACCCAGCTAAAGAATTTTCAGGGACAGGATCTGGATGTTCACAGAAGAATCGCCAATCTAGGAGAAAAAACCTTTCGCTGGGAGAAGGGTTCGGAGAGCCACGAAACAAAGTTCAATTACACGCTGAACTCAGCCGCGACTCAGTTGATGCAGATTTTCGAAGGCCTGGCCCGCCAGCAAGAACTGGTCTCGCTGCTCGAACGCCGCATGAAATACGATCGCCTCGGCATCAACGACGCTCTCTTGCAATTTGAAACCGACCTGAACCACAAACTTCTGCCCGAACCTCAACGCGCATTGCCGACGCTCGATCAAATTGCCAGCGATTCCCGCTTTGTCGAGATCGGCCGCCAGCGAGCCCGCGCTCTCGCCGAACGCATCCGCCACCCAAGTTAAACATCCAAAGCTAGTTGCAAAGGTTCCACTGCCGCGGTCCGCGAAGGGAATTGAGCTCTTGCGATTCCGCAAGTAACTTCAGCGGCAGCAAAGCCGTCTTGCCGTAGTGCTCGCCTTCCAGTATTCGCGCCTGGCAACGCGAATGCGTGTGCTCGACCTCGATAATCCTCACCGGGGTCCCTTCTGGCAACATAATCAGCCTCTGCGAAGCGATCAAGAGCGACAACCCCACATCATCATTCGCCGCATCGAGTTTTTGTCTCTCCGCAGCGGCCATCTCATCAATCGCCACCACGGCAAACGGAAGTCCGTCCTCGCAGGAAACTTTTGCGACGCGCCCCATCCACGAAGACGCAGCCGCGTCTTTCGCGGCCGCATCTTTGCCGACAGCAGGCGCGGCAACCGGCGTCTCTGCAACAGCGGCGCTCGAGGCGGGCCTTTTTACGCTAGCCACAAACCTGTACCCACGCTTAGGGAGCGTCTCCACGAAGCGCGGTTTATTCTTATCGTCGCCCAGCGCCTGCCGCAACTTCTTGATCGCCGTATTCACGCTATGATCGAAGTCCACAAACGTATCCGCCGGCCACAGCCTCTTCTGCATTTCATCGCGCGTTACGACTTCTCCGGGCCGTTCCAGCAGCATCGCAAGCACCTGAAACGGCTGGATTTGCAGCTTAATCTTGCGCCCCGCCTTGTACAATTCCTGGGCTCGCAATTCCACTTCAAACACATCAAATCGCACGACATTCGCGGAGCGGGCAGGCGTAGGCATCTGAATAATTCCCTGTGATGATTCCCTGTAACCCCGAAACTATACCACTCCTTTTGCGAATCGCGACTGCGGCGAACCTCGCTTAACCCCTCTGTTTCCGCTCACTTACTTGTTCACCCACAGTCGCCCTCCAGTTCACACCCCGTGCATTGTCCTCCGCCCGGGAATGCGCGAAAGTGCAAACCATGTTGAGGCGCTGACCCGGTAAATGAACCAAGCGCAAGGAACTTCAGCTTGGACGCCGCCAGCGAATTTAGAAAAGGAGTGTCCCATGAAAACGAGAGCTTTGGTTATGGCAGGCATGATGGTGCTGACCGCGATGGCATTCACCCGCGTAGCGCAGGCGCAGGAGCTGCTGGCCGTCAATATCCCCTTCGACTTCGTGGCCGGCAACACGCAGCTCCCGGCCGGCGAGTATACCGTCAGGGTTTCAGCTCCAACGCACACGATAATCCTGATTTCCCGCAAGGACTCCGCCACGTCAGCCTTCCTGGTCACGAACGCTGCCGTCTCGGCCGAGCCCCAGTCCGAATCAAAACTGATCTTCAACCGCTACGGCGAGCGCTACTTCCTCTCGCAAGTCTGGACCGAAGGCAATTCCCAGGGACGCCAGCTTCTGAAGTCCGCCCGCGAAAAAGAAATGTCGCAGATTGCGAAGAATGAGACTCGGGGCCAAGTCACCTTGGTCGCAGGCTTCCTCCCCACTAACCGCTAAACCACGACCCGCCCTAATCCCTCTAACGCCCCCCGGGAATCCGGAACCCCACGACTCCGGATTCCCGACCTCTCTTTTAAGCCTTCCTTAACGTTAACGTTCAAATCCCTTCGTCAGTACCCCTTGCAAACGCCCCTCTTATCCAGTTTTTTGTCGTTGGAATGCAGGCCCCCGCAAGCGATACTTAACCAGCTCCCCGCACGTATACTTAGGCAAGACCTTCCATGGCTCAGGCGACCACAATGAACTTCAAGGAGGCGGTGGCTATTGCCACGAGCAGCCTCTGGGCGCACAAGCTGC
>Ga0210399_10002265_pt1 | contig 14998 bp, 14 predicted proteins | sample IncBWC14MmetaG_FD_150865 | JGI IMG/M metagenome (GOLD analysis project Ga0210399, IMG submission 150865) | Forest soil microbial communities from Barre Woods Harvard Forest LTER site, Petersham, Massachusetts, United States - Inc-BW-C-14-M | ecosystem: Environmental > Terrestrial > Soil >...
GGTGTCAGCTATCTGACTACGCGGCTGCCGTGTGGGGCGCATCGCGCTGAAAGGGTGAACGTTGATACTCCGGCGAGTGTTCACCCGTCCGAACTCGGCGCGATCAAATCGGCAGGTCTACCGACGCCGGCCCGGGCAAATATAGGGCGCCGCTCGCGACCCCACCTCGAAAGGCACAGCGTCTCCGCGCCTCACCGGCCGCGATGGTTGGTTCGGAACGGGACACTGAACGTCGGTCGGATCGTTGTCCTCTCGCACACCCTCGTAGACGACCTGACGAAGCAGATTTTCGTCTGTCCACGTCAGGTATTTGACCTCGACCACGAGTTCGGGCCGAACCCAGTGCACGCGGCTGAGGACGAGCGGTGAACCGAAGCGGTTTGTCCGAGGGGGCGCCACCTGCAGCGGCATCTGGGGAGTGGCGAGCGGTTGCAGCCGCCGCCAAAGCCGCCCGAGCTCCGCCTGGCCAATTCCAGTCCCGACGCGGCCGGCATAGACAGGCCGCCCGTCCAGATCGTAATACGCCAGGAGCAGCGCACCGAGCCACGGACGCGCACCTTCGGGATCGGTCCAGCCGACCACGAGGGCAAATCCGAACCTCAGCAATTCTGCGGCTTTCACGAACCCGCGAGGTGCCAACCGGGCTCGATAATGGACTAATTTTGGACTCGCTGTCGAGGGCAGCGAGCGCACCAGCCGCCTACCTTAAGTAACCGCTGGGCACGATCAGGCCCAAGTCACCTCGGCACCTCGGTGCCTGAGCCATGCGGTGTTGTGAATGGGGCACCACCGACAAGCTCTGAATGGTGCACGTTCATTGAACTGGGGAATTCGACGTCGGGTCCGGCCCGAGAAGACCTGCCACGGCGAAAGCACTGCCGGTCTACCTTCAACAACCGACATGCCTGCGGATGGTCAGCACCGCCGGTTAGTGCCAATTCCGGACGTCAGCCTCGGGCGACTGAGAGTCTTCCTGAAGGCCAATCGGTAAACGGAGATGGCATCTCCGGCGCTCTCATTCGGGCGCCGAGCGACTCGGCAAGGAAACGGTCTCCGTAACGCCGGGCGACAGCAGCAGTCATCGTGGCCTTGGTGGGGAAATGATGATGCACGCTCGCGCTCTTGATGCTGATCTCGGCCGCAAGGTCGCGGAAGCTGAAGCCCCCGTATCCGGCGTGCGGATATGTGCCTCGGCCAGGTCCATCAATCGTTCGGCGGTCTCACTCACGGTTTTGACTCCTCTCTATTGATAGATAGGTATTGACGACCCAAATCACCGGGGCTATCTATAGTGTACCAACCTATCGGTAGATAGCCGCGGGAAAAATGGCTATGCGTTTCCAGAATAAGGTTGCCCTCGTCACCGGGGGCGCTTCGGGGATTGGCAAAGAGGTCGCGACCCGGTTCGTCACCGAAGGCGGGTCGGTTGTCATCAACGGCCGCGATGGTGCCAAGGCCGAGGCAGTCGCGCGCGAGATCGACCCGACGGGCAAGCGTGTCGTCGTGCATGCTGGCGATATTGCTCTGCCGGCGACCGGCGAAGCCGTCGTGAAAACGGCGATCAACCGATTCGGTCGTCTCGACGTGTTGTTCAACAACGCTGGTATCTTCACGCCGAAGCCGTTTCTCGAGGTCGAGGAGGCCGAGTATGACCGCTTCCTCGGCATCATCCTTAAGGGCAAGTTCTTCGCCGCGCAGGCCGCCGCGAAAGCCATGAAGGACTCGGGCCGTGGCGGCGCGATCGTGCAGACCGGTTCCATGTGGGCCCTGCAGGCGATCGGCGCGACTCCCTCGGCTGCCTATTCGGCCGCGAAAGCGGGCGTGCATGCGCTGACCAAGAACCTGGCGATCGAGCTGGCTCCCTACAAAATCCGCGTGAACGCGATCGCACCCGGTGTGATAGAGACGCCAGTGTTCAACACGTTCCTGACGCCCGAGCAGGTGGCGGCCGTGTTGCCAACCTTCAACGCGATGCATCCGCTCGGACGTAACGGTCAGCCGGCGGACGCGGCGGAAGCGCTTCTTTTCCTCGCATCCGATCAGGCGAGCTTCATCACCGGCGTCGTGCTGCCGGTTGACGGCGGCGTCATGGCCGGTCGGCAGTAATCACCACAGTCACAGCATCAGCAATAAACCATGCCCCTCGCCTGAACGGCCGTAAGGAGGTTCTGCTTAGGTTGTTGTTCGGCGGGCGGGATCTTCGTCCGGAGCTCTAATACTTCACGAACAGACCAAACAAAAGGAAGGACTCCATGTATCACCAAGTGATCTCGCAGTGCGTGCACATGCTGAAAAATCTGGAGAGTTGGCTTGATAAGGCTGAGGAGCATGCGGCCGCCAAGAAGTTTGACGTCGGCGTCCTCATGGCCGGCCGCCTCGCGCCCGACATGAAGCCTTTCATCTACCAGGTCCAGAGCGCTTGCGACTATGTCAAAGCCGGGGCGGCCTGGCTTTCGGGACAAACGCCGCCCAAGCACGAGGACAACGAGCATACAATTGACGAGGTGCGCGCCCGCATCCGGAAGACCGTCGATTTCGCGGAGAGCGTGAAAGAGGTCCAGTACGCGGGAGCCAGCGAGCGCAAGGTCAGCATGTCATGGGCGCCTGCCGGCAAGGTCCTTGGCGGGGAAGACTATCTTCTGCAGATGACCATCCCCAATACCTTCTTCCACGTCGCGATGGCCTATGCCGTCCTCCGCCACAATGGAGTCGATATCGGCAAGATGGACTTCCTCGGCCCAATCAACTGGATCGACGCCTGATCGGTGCGCGGCCTCGCTGTCCTAGTCGTGGGGCTGCCTCGCGCCGACCCAACAAGTCGCTGGTGGCACGGTCATATGCGGCAGTATCGCCGAGGGCATTGGCAACGACCAGGGCGCCCGTGATGGTCGACAGCACTTCGGCCGCGTTGCTTGGCGAGAGCCCTTCCGCAACTAGCTTGTCCAAGCACATCTTGAAAAAGCCCTTCACTTCCCTCGCAACTTCCGGCGGCAAATCCTGCGAGGCGGCGCCGAGCACCGTGCAAGGGCACATACGTCCTTCGGACAACGCAGTGCCTCGGAAGGCGTTCGTCCACGCTCGGACGGGGTCTGGGTCCTTCTCTAGTTCCTCGTCAATGAATTTCGAGGTCTCTTCGGCCCAGCGGCGAATGACGGCCGCCGCGAGGTCCTCCTTCGTCGGGAAGTGGTAGTGGACGCTCGAACTCTTTATGCCGACATCCGCCGCGATCTCTCGGAAGCTGAAGCCGCCGAAACCGCCGAGCTGCATGCGCCGTTCGGCGGCATCCATGATCGCAGTTTTAACGTCACTCATGGAGTCTCTCCGATGACTATCTGGTGATAGATAGCTCCTTGCGTGGCGAAAAGACAACGGCTATCTACCTCTCGATAGAATCGCCTGCGAGCACGGCGTGGAGCCCGCCATCATCTGGTGCGGTCGCGGAAATCCTGCCGTGCTCGCGGCGTGACGTGTGGCAATCCGGGGCGAGGGCGATGTTCTCAGTGATCTTCGAAGTTCATCCCAGGCGGGAAAAGTTCGACCTCTACCTCGATCTGGCGAAAGGCTTGAAGCCGATCCTGGAGGGGATACACGGCTTCATCGACAATGAGCGCTTCGAGAGTTCGCGCCGCCCGGGCTGGATCTTGTCACACTCGACCTGGCGCGACGAAAAGTCCGTCGTGAGGTGGCGGACGGTCGCGAAACATCACGACACGCAACAGCGCGGCCGCGACGAGGTGTTCCAGGACTATCATTTGCGGGTAGGCGAGATTGTCGCGGACACGGCACCACCCGCAAGCGGGGCGATCATCGAGCAGCGGCTGGACGAGACGGAGATCGGGCGGGCGAAGTTCGTGACGCTAACCGAGGTGCAGGAGGTATCAGGCATGACCGCCGCAGCACTTCCGGAGTGGCTGTCGCTCGATCGAAATCAGGCGGACCTGATCGACTACGACGTTTTTGCCAGTATCTACAACGCGGGGAAGCTCGCGCTGCTGGCGTCGTGGCGTGACCGGCCCTCGGCGGAGAAATTCAGCCCGCTCGTCTGTGCCGGCGTCCGCCATCGGGTCGTGCGGGTCGTCCGGGACTACGGCATGTTCGATCGACGCGAGAGCCCTCAGTACTACCCCGCGATCCAGACCGGGACGGCGCCGCCGGGCGCGAATTCCTAATCGCTGGCCATCAGGACGAATCAGGGTGTTAGAGCTTCGACCCAATTGCGAATGCTGCAACAAGGACCTGCCGCCGGAGGCCGCGGATGCCGTGATGTGCAGCTTCGAATGTACCTTCTGTCGGGACTGCGCGGAGACGACGCTGGGTGGGCGTTGCCCGAATTGTGGCGGCGAATTGGTGGCTCGTCCCAGACGCCCAGCCGAGAAGCTGGCGCAGTATCCTGCATCCACCGTGCGCGTGGTCAAATCGGACGGCTGCGCCGGAGCCTCAGCCTAGCCGGCTCGGCGATCGCGGTGGGTGTCGTCGGCGGCCATCATGATTAGGACACCCGCGGCGACGGTTCGGCGAGGAGGACCGTCCACAAGTCGCCATAGGCCGTCGAGGGTGAAGGCCTTGTTGAACCCGCTGGGATTGGGCAGGACCCAGGCTGTTGCGCCAGCAAACCTCGTGGGATGTCGGCCCAACTCGACGTCGGACTGGTCGATCATCGCCGAGAAGGCGCGCTTGCCGAGAAAGGCGATCGAACGGGGGGCATAGCGCCGCATCTTGGCTTCCAAGCCCGGACGCGCCTTCCTGAATTCCTCCGGCGACACGTCAGTCGCCCGCCTCGTTGGTCGGTCGACGACAGCGGTGAGACCTCATCCATAGTCGAGCAAACGCCGCTGCTCATGCGGTTGAGGGCGGACATCGGTAAAACCGGCGAAATGCAGCACCGTCCAGAAGCGATTGCTGCGGCTAGAGAAGTTATGACCGGCGGCCGCGGCGGTGGTGGCCGGGTTTAGCCGCAGAAGACCACCTCGAGGCGAGAATGTCCGTTCATATATGTCAAATCCAACCCCTCCTTCATCGCGGGCCGTAGCAGCAGGGGCGCAGACCGCGCCCACGCTATCTATCGGTAGATAGATGTTGACGGGCCGGCGCGCCAGACCTATTTACACAATGCAGACCTATCGATAGATAGAGCGTCATGAAGACCCTTTCTCCGGGGTCACGAACGGCGCGCTTCGCTCGAGCCCCCGGGTCCGCACTTCCAAGGACGGGATGAGTGAGCCTCACCGTCCGCGAGCTCATCAACTCAGGAGGATGCAATGAACCAGACTGATAAAGCCAAGCGCTTCGCCGAGCTGCACGTGAAGGGCGCGCCGCTGCTGCTCTACAATGCGTGGGATGCCGGCAGCGCCAAATCGATTCTCGCTGCAGGCGCACAGGCGATCGCAACGAGCAGCTGGTCCGTCGCGGAGGCGCAGGGCTACCGCGACGGTGAGGCCATTCCGATCGCTCTCGCCGAGCAGATTGTGGCGCGGATCGTGGCCACCATCGATGCGCCGGTCACCGTGGATTTCGAGGGCGGATACAGCGAAGACGACGGCGAGCTGGCTGACAATGTTTTGCGGCTACTCGATCTGGGCGTGATTGGCATCAATTTCGAAGATCGGATCGTCAAAGGCTCGGGGCTTTACAGCATCGACCGGCAAGCGCGCCGCATTGCGGCCATTCGCAAAGCGGCGGAGCAGAAGGGCGTCGATCTCTTCATCAACGCCCGCACCGATGTGTTTTTCGAACACGGCAAGGATCCAGCGCAGGCTGTCGGAGAAGCCCTCGACAGAGCCAAGGCGTATGCGGCTGTTGGCGCGTCTGGCTTCTTCGTTCCCGGCCTGGTGGACGATACGCTGATTGGGCGGATCTGCGACCGTGTCATGCTGCCCGTGAACGTAATGGTCGTGGACGGTGTGCCATCGAATGCCAGGCTCTCTGAGTTCGGCGTCGCGCGCATCAGCTACGGTCCAATTCCGTATATCCGCGCGATGAGGACGCTCGAGCAGGAAGCGAGGACGACCTCGAACGAAGCCTCCGCGCTTCCGGAGGGCTGAGTCATGAGCAGCCAGCAAACGTTAATCACGACGCACAGCGTCGAGACGCCCTCGGGTCGCATCAGCTACGCCTCCGCTGGCTTCGGCCCGGTAGCGCTCTTCGTCCATGGCGTGGTCTTGAATAAGCATCTCTGGCGGCACCAGTTAGCGGGGCTGTCAGACATCCGCCGCTGCATCGCGGTCGATCTTCTGGCGCATGGCGACACCGAGATCACGCCGGATCAAGATGTCTCCGTGACTGCCAACGCGAAGATGTTGAAAGAGGTGCTCGATGCCCTGAAGATCGATCGGGTCGACCTGGTCGGCAATGACAGCGGCGGAGGCATTGCTCAGATCTTCGCGGCGCTCAATCCCGAGCGGGTGCGGACGTTGACCCTCACCAACTGCGACACCCATGACAACTGGCCGCCGGAGGCATTCCAACCATTCGTGGATATGGTCAAAGCCGGGGGCCTGCGCGACACGTTGGACGCGATGCTCGCCGACAAGACGATCTTTCGTTCACCCGGCGCGCTTGGGCCGGCTTATGAGCAGCCCGAGACTGTCACAGACGAAGACATCGAGACTTATCTCCGCCCCCTGGTGCGGAGCGAACAGCGTACACGCGACCTGCAACGTTTCGTCGTGGCTTTCGACAACAAGCACACGCGACTGATCGAACCTCAGCTCCGCAAGTTGCAGGCTCCAACCCTCATCGTCTGGGGTACGGATGACGTCTACTTCCCGGTGAAGTGGGCGCATTGGCTCGCTGAGACGATCCCCGGAGCGAAGCCGTCGGTCGAGTTGGCGGGTGCGCGGATTTTCTTCCCCGAGGAGCGGGCGGAGGCCTTCAACCAACTGCTGCGCGACCACCTGCTCGCGACATAGAGCGACTCCGTCCGATGTACGGGTACGGCGGACAGCATGTGAGCTATCAGAGACCTGCCTGGACCGTGAGGGAAGGGCAAGGCGTGTGATTTCAGGGGCGCGGCGGCAGTTCGGCAGGCCCGCTTTGCACCTGAAAGGATCGATGCTGCGCTGCGGACTGGCGTACTCGCAGCGAGTCGCGCAATACGCATTAACCGTCTCGACGCGCTCCGCCAGGCGTGGCTGCAGCCGGATTCTTTCTCATTTCGATCCACGAAAGTGCCACCCTATCGATAGATAGGGATTGACAGGCTATCAGCCGAAAATCTATGTATCGGTTATCAACCTATCGATAGATAGTCTGTCCACCTCGATCTGATCGATGAACAAGCAAGGGCAAAATGGACAATATCTTCACCGAAGTCGAGGTCCGGAAGCTCTCCGCCCCGCCGCCGAGCAAGCCCGGCGTCAAGGCGTGGGCCGGTTCGCTTGTCGCGTTGGGTCTCATCGCGGCCGGCGTCATCGCGGGCCCACGCCTCCTGGCACCATCCGCCGACCAAGCCGCAATCGTAGCTCCACCGGTCGTGACCGTCAGCGCGCCGATTCAACAAGACGTCGATACCAGGCTCCAATTTCTGGGTCAGTTCTCAGCCGTCGATCAGGTCGAGTTGCGAGCACAGGTCGGCGGCACCCTGACACAGATCGGCTTCAAGGACGGTGACGTCGTCCATAAAGGCGACCTGCTGTTCACGATCGACCCGACGCCCTATCAGATCAAATTGAGCGAGGCTACGGCGCAGCTCGAAAGCGCCCGTGCGCGGCTTGACTTCGCGAACCGCGAGGCTTTCCGAGCCGATACGATGAAGCAAACAGGCTACGGCAGCGTCGAAACCGCCGACCAGCGAGCGGCCGATCGGCGCGCCGCCCAAGCGGCGGGCGACAACGCCGAGGCACTCGTTCGCGACGCGCAGTTCGATCTGGATCACACCCGCATCACCGCGCCCTTTACCGGCCGCATCGGCACCCATCTCGTCTCGGTAGGCAATCTGATCGCCGGCAGCCGGGCCGCCAGCAGCCCGACCACCTTGCTCGCCACGCTCGTCTCGATCGACCCGATCTATCTTAACTTCGATATGAGCGAGGCCGACTACATGAAGTTCCAGCGGGAGCGGCAGTCACAGACCGGCCCGCTTGCCGACAAGGTGAAGGTGGCGCTTATCGACGAGACCGGCTTCAGTCGCCAAGGCACGCTCGACTTCGTCGACAACAGGCTCGATCGGTCGAGCGGCACGATCCATGCCCGCGCCACCATCCCCAACAGCGATCTGCTTCTGACGCCGGGCGGCTTCGCCCGTGTCCGTCTCGCGGTTGCGCCGCCGGTGCCGGCGCTGCTCGTGCCGGATGCGTCCGTGCTACCCGATCAGTCGGAGCACATCGTGCTGACGGTCGGGGCGGACAATGTGGTGACGCCGAAGCGGGTCCAGGTCGGCGATCTCCGCGACGGTCTCCGGCTCATCCGCGCGGGCCTGACGCCCTCGGACCAAGTGATCATCGGCGGCCTTCCGGCGGCCCGGCCGGGTTCGAAAGTCTCGCCAGAAACCGGGGCGATCCACTTCGCGGCCGATCAAAGCCGGAACTGAGGCGAGCCATGAAACTCTCTCACTTTTTCATTGACCACCCGCGGTTCGCCGCGGTGGTCAATATCTTCATTATGGTGTTCGGTTTGGCCGCGGCGTCGTTCCTGCCGGTCGCCCAATACCCGAACATCGTCCCGCCAACCGTCCAGATCACGGCCTCTTACCCCGGCGCTTCGGCCGACACGGTAGCCCGCACCGTCGCGACGCCGCTCGAACAAGCCATCAATGGCGTCGAGAACATGGATTACATCAGCAGCCAATCGACGGGTAATGGCCAGCTCAACATCACGGTGATCTTCAAGATCGGCACCGACATCAACACGGCGCTTATGCTGACGCACAACCGCGTGCAGGACACGCTGTCCCGGCTGCCGCAGGAAGTCCAACTCCAAGGGGTGCAGGTCAAGAAGACGATCCCAGCCCTGCTCCTGGGCGTCCATCCGTATTCGCCGGACGGATCCCGCAGCGCCGAGTACATCTCCAACTATTTCATTCTTCACGTCAGAGACGAGATCGCGCGCCTGCCCGGCATGTCCGATTTCTGGATCCTGGGCGAGCGGCAATACGCCATGCGAATCTGGATCGACCCGGATAAGGCTGCCGCGAGCAAAATCAGCGCTGGCGATATCCTGGATGTCCTGCGCGCCCAAAACGCCCAGGTCTCGGCCGGCGCTCTCAACCAGCCGCCGGTCTTCAACGACACGGGCGGGGCCTACCAGATCAATGTTCGCGCGCTTGGGCGCCTCACCACGCCCGAGCAGTTCGGCGACATCATCGTGAAGTCGGACCCGCAGGGACGGGTCACCCGTATTCGCGACATCGGCCGCGTCGAGTTGGGCTCGGTGGACTACGGCTCTATCGCCTACGCGGATCGTTATGCGTCCGCCCCTTTCTGGGTCATCGCGACGCCGGGCGCGGATGTCGTTAAGGTGGAGCACGAGGTGTGGGACAAGATGGCGGAGCTCAAGAAGAGCTTCCCGCCCGGTCTCGATTACATCAACATCTACGACCCGACCACCTTCGTGAGCCAGTCCATCCACGAAGTGATCGTGACGATCGGCATCGCGATCCTCCTCGTGGTCGGCGTCGTCTACCTGTTCCTGCAAAGCTGGCGGGCAACGATCATCCCGGTGGTCGCCATCCCGGTATCTCTGGTCGGCGCCTTTTCGATCCTCGCCGCGCTCGGCATCTCGATCAACAACCTCTCGCTGTTCGGTCTCGTGCTGGCCGTAGGCATCGTGGTCGACGACGCGATCGTCGTGGTCGAGAACGTCGAGCGCAACATGGCGCTCGGCATGTCGCCTCGCGAGGCGGCGCATCACACGATGGATGAAGTGTCCGGCGCGCTGATCGCCATCGCGCTGACGCTGTGCGCCGTCTTCGTCCCGACGGCCTTCATCTCCGGCATTTCGGGCCTGTTCTTCACGCAGTTCGCGGCCACCATCGCCGCCTCGACGGTGATCTCCTGTTTCGTCTCGCTGACATTGAGCCCGGCGCTCAGCGCGGTCTTCCTGATGGCGCACCACGCCCATGCCGAACCGCGGGGCATCGGCCGAATCCTGCGGGGCGCCTTCGGCCGCTTCAATGCCGGTTTTGAGTGGATGTCCTCGAGCTACGGCAAGCTGACCGGCCGCGTCGTCCGGGCGAGCGCCATCGTCCTGGTCTTCTATGTCGGCCTGATCTCGCTCACGGGCATCCAGTTCGCGCGGATGCCGGCCGGCTTCATCCCGGATCAGGACATCGGCTACCTGGTTACGGTCATCCAGCTGCCGCCGGGCTCAAGCCTCGCTCGGACCGATGCCGTGGTGCGGGAAGTGAACGACATTATCCTAAAGACCCCGGGCATCGAGCACACCTCCCCGGTGACTGGGTTCGATGTGACGACCAGCACGGTTGCACCCAATGCGGCCACGATTTTCCTAGGCTTGCCCTCGTTGTACGGCAAGCACATTCCCGGGGTGAATGCCGCGACCATGCTGGCCGCCGTGCGTCAGCGCCTGGCCGGCATTAAGGATGCCTTCATCCTCGTGATCAACCCGCCCCCGGTCCAGGGTTTGGGTTCCGCCGGCGGCTTCAAGCTGATGGTCGAGGACCGTAACAATCTTGGTCCCCAAGCCCTCGCCAATGCAACGAATGCGCTGGTTACCGCGGCGAACAAGGATCCGGCCCTGGCGGGCGTCTTTACTCTCTACAGTGCCGGCTCGCCGTCGCTTTACGCCGACATCGACCGCGAGAAGGCCGAGAAGCTCGGGCTGACGCCGACGGACGTGTTCTCCACCCTCCAGCTTTATCTCGGCTCGCAGTATGTAAACGATTTCAACTATCTGGGCCGCACTTTCCAGGTTCTTGCCGAGGGCGATGAAGCCTACCGGCAGACCCCGGACCAGATCGCGCGTCTCAAGGTCCGTAACGCCAGCGGCGAGATGGTGCCGATCGGTTCGGTCGCGAGCTTCCACGACGAGACCGCTCCCTACCGCATCCCGCGCTACAACCTCTACCCCGCGGCCGACGTATTAGGCTCCGCAGCACCCGGGGTCGCCTCGGGCACGGCCATGGCGCGCATGGAGGTCCTTGCCAAGCAGGTGCTACCCGTCGGCTTCACCATCGAATGGACCGAGTTGTCCCATCAGCAGGAACAGCAGGGCATCCCGACCATCACGATCTTCGCAGCCTCCGCCCTCTTCGTCTTCCTCGTGCTGGTGGCGCAGTACGAGAGCTGGAAGCTGCCGCTGGCGATCGTGCTGATCGTGCCGATGTGCCTCTTGGCATCGGCCACCGGCCTGGCCTTCAGGGGCATGCCGATCGACATCCTTGCCCAGATCGGCTTCGTGGTGCTGGTTGGCCTGGCCGCGAAAAACGCGATTCTCATCGTGGAGTTCGCAAGGCAACGGCAGGACCATGACGGCGATGAGCCCGAAGAAGCCGCGATAGCTGCTGCCCGGACCCGGCTCCGCCCCATTCTGATGACGTCCTTCGCCTTCATCCTCGGCGTTTTCCCGCTCGCCGTGGCGACCGGAGCAGGCTCGGAGATGCGGCAGTCCATCGGAACCGCTGTGTTCTTCGGGATGCTCGGCGTCACCGCCTTCGGTCTGCTGTTCACGCCGGCCTTCTACACTTTCATCCGCAACCTCGGCACCAGGAGAGCAGAACGACCCGGAAGCTTCGATCAGGATCGGTGGGATGGCGCTGATCCTCAGCACCATCTGCCCGACCGCCTCGCATAATGTCCCGGCCGTGGTGCTCGCTGGCGAGGCCGACCTCGTTGAAAACGAGGGTGTGCTACACCGTGGGTTAGCGACCCGCATCCGTGGGGCGGGGGATCGTGACGTTGCCTGCCGCCGGCCACCTGTCACGGCGGCGAGCGCCGGCGGAGCTGGCTGCGGTACCTCGAAGGTTCTTGACGATTCCGCAGGCAGGAAAGCGGTCGTCAGCAACAATGCTAGCAGTCGTGGGTGCTGACTATGGGCAGCGAATCATGGCCTATTGCATTCATGCTCCGCTGACGGGTCTTTCGTATTCGTGGCCGGATGATGCGATTAAACTTCGCCGGCGTGAGCTGTTGCTGGTCCTTGTAGGAGCGTCTCGATAGCCGTGCACAACCATACGTCCGGCGCGATGCCGTCGTCTCCCGATGTGCTGGTCGCAACCCGCCACCATCAGATGTTTCCCGTGTTGGAAGCATCCGAGATCGGCCGCATCGCTCGGCTTGGGGAGCGCAGAACCTACGCGGCAGGCTCTGATATCTTTACCACAGGCGAAGTCGCTGTAGGCGCCTTTGTCCTGCTTTCGGGTCGGGTCGATATAACGCAGCGCAACCGCTACACTGAACCCGAATTGATCGTAACCCACGGTCCCGGCTCCTTCATGGGAGAGCTGGCGCAGCTGTCCGGGAGGCCGAGCCTGGTCGACGGCGTGGCAAGGGAGCCGGTTGAAGCGCTGGTTATTCCGCCGTCACGGCTGCGCGATCTTCTTGTCGAGGAGGCGGAACTCGGCGAACGGATCATGCGCGCCCTGATTCTGCGCCGCGTGCGTCTGCTGCGCAGCGGAGCCGGCGGTCCCGTAATCGTCGGCGGCGCGGACAACACAGATGTGCTGCGGCTGGAGGGCTTTCTCGAGCGCAATGGGCACCCGCACCAGCGGTTGGATCCGAATAGCGACCCGTGCGCGCGGGCCCTGATCGAGCGCTTTCAGGTCACGTCGCGGGAATTGCCGCTTGTCCTCTGCCCCAATGGGGCCATGCTGCGTAATCCGACCGAAGTGGAGCTGGCGCGCTGTATCGGGATGGTGGCGTCGCTCGATCCGGATCGGATCTATGATGTGGCAATCGTCGGCGCCGGGCCCGCGGGCCTGGCAGCGGCGGTCTATGCCGCGTCCGAGGGGCTGTCGACGCTTGTCCTGGACTGTCGGGCCTTTGGCGGACAGGCGGGTGCATCGGCGCGCATCGAAAACTATCTTGGCTTTCCGACCGGCATCACTGGCGCGGCCCTGATGGCGCGTGCCTACAACCAGGCGCAAAAATTCGGTGCGGAGATGGCGATCCCCGACGAGGTCGGCCGGCTAGATGTGCAGACCAATGCCGGCTGTTTCCGACTGACGCTGGCCAATGCTGAACAGGTTCGGTCTCGGTCCGTAGTCATCGCCAGCGGAGCCCGCTACCGTCGGCTGGGCGTTCAAAATCTGGCGTCGTTTGAGGGTTCGTCAGTGCACTACTGGGCATCGCCGCTGGAGGCCCAGCTGTGCGGCGGCCAGGAGGTGGCGTTGGTCGGCGCCGGAAATTCCGCCGGTCAGGCCGCCGTGTATCTGGCTGACAGGGTTGCGAAGGTCTGGATGATCGTCCGCAGCCGCAACCTCAATGCGAGCATGTCGCGCTATCTGATCGAGCGCATCGCCGCGAGCCCGAACATCGAAATCATGTACAACACGTCGGTGAGCGCCCTCGACGGCAGTGACGGAATGCTGCAAGCGGTTCGCTGCCGTTCCCATCTCTCCGGCGATGAGCGTACCTGCGCGATCCGGCACCTGTTCTTGTTCATCGGCGCGGATCCCAATACTGACTGGCTGGTCGGCTCCGGCATCGCACTCGACGACAAGGGCTTCATTCGCACCGGCGTTAATTTCCAAGGCTCACTCGAAACCAATCTGCCCGGCGTCTTCGCGATTGGCGACGTACGCTGCGGCTCGGTCAAGAGGGTCGCCGCCGCGGTGGGTGAAGGTGCGCAGGTCGTCGCGGCGTTGCATGCGTTTCTGGCGAAGACCGACGGCGGGGCCGTGCCAGCCCGGATCGGAGGACCTGATGATCGACGGATGCTCTCATGAGGCGGCCATTCGTGACGTAACGCCGAGCGCGCTCGGGTGCGAGGAGTGCCTCAAGATCGGCTCGCCTTGGGTGCATCTGCGCCTGTGTCGGACCTGTGGCCATGTCGGGTGCTGCGACGAGTCGCCGAACCGGCATGCGACGCGGCACTTCCGGGAGACACGGCACCCGGTCATCGAAGGTTACGACCCGCCCGAGGGCTGGGGCTGGTGCTATATCGACGAGGTCATGCTCGATCTGAGCGACCGCGCGACGCCGCCTGACGGACCAATACCGCGCTATTACTGAGCCGCTTGTTGCACATTCAAATGCGCGGTACGGCCGGGCTCTGTATTCCACGCATGTTGTCATGCGCGAGAGATATTGCGCGAATTTGATTAGCCTAGCGCTCTGCGCTTGTCAGGCGGCAGACCATCCCGTCGAACGGCATGATCTTCTCAATCGGCAGGCAAGTGTCGACGGTCGCAAGAATGCGCTCAGGATAATCGGTATAGAGCCGATGATTGGCCTGCACGGGGATGACGTTAGGACACAGCTGGCGCGCCTCGCGCGCAAGCGTGCCGGTCTTGATGCCGAACGCCTTGGCGGCGTAGCTGGCCGCGATCGTAATGGGCGGTATCGGGTTCACAACCCGTAAAACTCGGAATGAGCATATGTCGCCTGTTTAACATTCGATAGCAGACCGTGCAGCCGATAGTCGTCCGTCAAGACGGATGAAACCGCTGGAGCACCATACCCAAAACCAAACTGACGCTGATGCCGAGCGAATTGGGTTCTTAATCGAGCTGCACTGCGTCTTAGAACCGGTGTTGCACCGTTGCAGTAGTTACGGAACGGATCGGGGGAACGGTACTGCTATGCATCTTTATGTCAGTAGCCTACCCCTCCATCCAACACCGGGTATCTGCATCGGGATCTCGGAGAGCCCGGCCGCGTTGGGCAATGACACCCAGTGCGCCAATAGATGAGCGGTACGGTATCACGAGCCAGGCTCGGAATCAACCGCTGGCCTCTTTTTGGATACTATTTCGCCCCGGTTTGGGGTACTATTGTCCTGATGGCGAGGCCCGGAAAGCCGCAGTTTTCCTTGGGTTGGATTTTTAGCAAGAGTTCGAATCCATCTCCCTCCAGGGGAGAGTCGTGTGCGAACCTGCATGCTG
>Ga0210399_10002268_pt1 | contig 14995 bp, 16 predicted proteins | sample IncBWC14MmetaG_FD_150865 | JGI IMG/M metagenome (GOLD analysis project Ga0210399, IMG submission 150865) | Forest soil microbial communities from Barre Woods Harvard Forest LTER site, Petersham, Massachusetts, United States - Inc-BW-C-14-M | ecosystem: Environmental > Terrestrial > Soil >...
TCCCTTGAATCGACAATCCAAGCTTTACTCATATGTCGTTGAGCATGACACTGGGCATGCACCCAACCCTTATTTCGGAATATGCACGCTTTGCCGATGTAAGTTTCGCAATAGTTTCAGCAATCGGAGGAATGTTGTTGAGTTGGCCGAGCCAGGGAACTGGATTGTAGGCACGGGAGGTGCGAATCTCCGAAAGAGCGCTGGCCACGGAAAAATCATTTACGCAATGCGAGTTGATAAAAAGCTCACCCGTAAGCAGTACTATGCCGACCAACGGTTTGCAAGAAAGAGACCGGTAACGACAGGTACCTATGCGCAGACGCGAGGCGACAATCTTCCTCCCGCGAATGATTTCGAGAAGCACGACCAATTCGTTCTGATTTCGTGGCACTTTTTCTACTTCGGAGCGAATGCCATCCGTATCCCAAAAGCGCTCTCTGGCTTGGAGAAGAAAGGCCCTGGATTCAAGAGTAAGTTTGACCTCGCCGACATTGGACGGTTTGTCAAATGGTTGGAGGAGAATCACAAACCTGGGAAACATGGGGAGCCTTGCCAATGGAGACCGGAGGGAAACGCCAGATGCAAGTCGTCCTGCTGAGGGTCGGCATTGATACGGGCGCTGGGGGAATCCACGGCCCTCTTTTCAGCGATGGCTCGTTTGAGTACATTCCAATTCCGGATCGCTTTCTGGGTAGAGGAGTTGACAGTAGGACTTACGGCAACAGCAATGGGAGAAACGGAGAGAAACTGATTCAATACTTTCCCCGATTACTCCATGGACGGCTGCGTGATCAACCCCTTCACTTCGACCCCGAGTTTGGCACATTCACTTACGGTGATCCGACGCCCCCTAAAGCGTCTCTGCGTCGGCTTACAGAAGGTAGTCTGTTGGTCTTCTACGCTGGTCTCAAGGGTTGGGGCTTCGACGTTCCACCTGCTCTGTACATCATCGGTTACTTTGAAGTCGAGCGGGCGGGCTTTGCGATCTCATATAGTCGTGACGAACTGGACAGTCTCTTCTGCAACAACTTCCACGTTATGCATCAAGAAGTCTTTGCCGACCAGAAGGAGCGCCTTGTGCTAGTGAAGGGCAGCGCGAAAAGCCGACTTTTACAAAAGGCAGTCAGGATTAGCCAGGTAGGAACGGACAAGAATGGCCGGCCTTTGCAGAGACTTGCGCCGGAAATGCAAGAGGTATTCGGGGATTTTGGCGGCAAGACGGGCATCCAACGATGCCCGCCACGGTGGGTTGCGCACAATTCAACTAAGCGCTCGGCTGAGTTTGTCCTATCGCTCAAGTAACGTCTTTCCATGATTGCAAGCTGGTTCTGATTCGGGGCTTTTCAAATGCGAACGCTTGCATATAAGAAAATCGTAGAAAATCGACAGCCTGTATCTGTTGCGCTTACACGCAAGATCGACTTCGAGAAATACAGGCTCGCCGAAGGGCTGGAGGTTATTCTCAGCGAAAATCATCGCCTGCCCATCGTTGCCGTGAATATCTGGTATCACGTCGGCCCGGCCAATGAAAGACCAGGGCGGACGGGCTTTGCGCACCTGTTCGAACACATGATGCTTCAAGGTTCGAAGCACGTCGGCGAAAACCAGATCAAAGTATAGCAGGCTGCCGGTGCAATCGCGATCAATGGCACCACGGGTTTTGATCGGACCAACTACTTCGAGACAATGCCAGCGGATCCGGACTCCAGTCCGCGGGATAGAATGCCAGGATCTCGGGACGTCCCAGCAAGTCACTCAAAGTCAGGGTTTGATCGGGCGTGACGTGCAACGTGAAATTTGGGGCCACTCTTGGAACGCGATTACCAGGGACCATCTACCGATACTCTGTAAGCGGAACCTTTGCCCTCACTCCAGTCGGAACGAACATCAGTATGGAAGGTGACCTCCATCAGCCCCGGATCTGATGCAGATGGCCTCAGGTCCCACCGGAAGATCCAAGGTCCAGCCAGTTCCTCGGGCAGCGCATCCCCGCTAGATGGATTTCCAGACTCGAGAATCGCCTGCCTCATCAAAGTCTGGGTCCTCAGGGTCATGCTCCCATCGGCCCGACAAGTTGCGTCGTTGATCGCGGAGCAGACATGAAAGAGCCCTGTGTATGCTTGCTCGCGATCGCCCCCGGGTTTCCAGTTGAGTGTCAGTTTACCGACCAGCATCCCTGAACCAGCCAATCCTTCGCAGGGTATGTGCAGGAGAATGTCAGCGTTCAACCCTGCAAAGTCAGTTCCAACGACCTTTGTACGCCACTTCTCGAACTCCAGCACAACTCGCCAATGTCCGCTGTAGCCATGTAGAACCCTTGTGCAAGGAACTCCCTGCAGGATAGCCGGCACCACCGTGACCCAACTCTCTAAACGGCTCAACGCCAACGTCGAGATGGAGTTTTTTCTCGCGATGTTCTTTTCGTTTTCGAGGACCGGAGAATCGGGCACCGCCAGCAAATCCTCGATCCGCGTCACTGCATTCAGATCTGACGGCAGATCGACACTTCCGCTTGTGCACAGGGCCACTCGTGCCCTGCCCATTCTTCCCGCTACCAGTCCAACCTCGATCATAACGTTCTCGTTTGGTCGTCCTCGACCGTCGACATTTGCGACTATAAAGACCGCCCCGGCGCAAGTACGGAGCATACGCTCCAGTGCTTCAAAGGTAAGCAGACCCAGAGGAAATTCCTCGGTCCAACACTTCCCGATGACCCCGGGTACCTTCGACAGGCACTGCGCTACTTGTGACGCGAGCTCACGATCGGCAGAAGACGATCCGACAAATATCGTTTTCTCGACAACGCTTACTCCGGTATTTTCAGACGATTTGGCGTTCGGTGTCTCCATTCTTGTCCTCTTGATGTTTCGAAGTACATCCTCCGGTGAATTCAGCCGAGCCCCTAGTTCGGACCTTCAATGTCGCTAGCTCAACCACCCACAAGATCACAGCCACCAAAGCTGCCTAAAGCGTGGCTCGCCCGACCTTGTGCTCTTTAAGACCTAGGTTGTGCGCCAATCAGGGCCAACACGAATCGCTGAGTTCTCGCACGAGGGCCTTCTCGAGCGGACGGCGAACAAGCCAGGCAATGAACGGCTGGCCAGCCTGGAGGAAGAAGCGCAATGGCCAGGACGGAATCTGTCCGAGAAGCATGTGAATGACAGCACGGAATCGCTTCAGGATAAGGCCAACAATGAGCCGGACGTTTGCGCCGCTGATTCGCTCTCGTGGAACTGGGGGAAGCGGATCGGAAACGGCGTTGGAGCAGAGCGGGATGATAGGTATCCAGTTGTTGTCAGCCATTGCCTGTGCCATGGGTAACGGCCGACCGTTTCGTTGGAGTGCCTCACCGGATTCGGCATAGACACCCGGGGCATTGCGACTGAATTTTCCGATAACGGCCGCGTGAGCCTTTGAATCGAGAGCGTCCAGAGCTGGCTCGATGATTACGTTGTTCGCCGGGAGAACAAAGTAGTCGCGGAGAAATTTCTGGCAATTGCGCCGGCCGAGCGCATAGTCGTGCGCCCGGAACGCGCGTTCAAAAAAGCCCCCGAAGGCTCCGAGCGTAGCACATTGAAGCGCGGGGGGTTGCTTCGCAGGCGGGGCGCTCCCGCCGCTGTGATACTTGAGAACAAGCTCAGCGTCCGATGGGGCAATGACAAAGCGGCCAAAAGTTGTGCCTGTCATGATCTGGTTTAACGATTCACCAAAAAAGCGCGTCTGCGAAATGAGAGCGGCAACTAGCCGGGAAAGAACTGAAAAAATGCCGGATTCCTTTGCAGGATCAAATCCCGTGTCGAACTTATCAGTTGTGGGAAATGGTGCGATGCTGATGACCGCGCGATCGGCGCGCATAGGATCTTGAAGAGTCTCCCCTCCAGTGCAAAGGGGATCTAGAGCGAAAAGGTAGTCTTGAGCATAGTTGAAAGGATCGTTATTGGTGACTCCCCCGTCGACGTTGAGCGTGGCGAATGAGGAACCAACCTCAGGAGGAATGTTGGGAGCGATCGGTGGTGGTGTGCCGCTGATCGAAGAGACAACGGATTCCCACATCGGTGGAATGTATTCGCCTAAATTGCGCTGCAGAATGCGTGGAGCAAGGAGTACAGGAAATGCTCCGGTGGCCATGGCGGCGGTTTGAAGCAAGTCCCATCCGCCGGAGGAACCGGCCTTTGTGAGATCAAGCGCGTGAGCACTTTGCGGCAGCAATGTTCCACTATTTGCGCGCACGATTTCGAATCGGATGCGGTCACCATAGAACAATGTAGTTTCTTCAATGGAACCGGGAGCAGCTCCGTTCAGGGAATATGGAAGGCCGCGCAGGTTGGTGAGCGAGAGGAAGAGAGTGAGATTTTGAGAAACGTACGGACGCGGTGAATACGGCGAGTAACTCGGGGTTAGCGTGTCAGAGGCGATCCGGTTAACAATGGTTGAGTCGAGGAGAGAAACGATAGACGCACCAGGCTTGAGATCGTCGGTCTTGAGAAGCTCGCGGATATCAATTTCGTTGACCCAACTCTCATAGAACCGGTTCGTGGTACCGCGCTTGCTAGTATCGTGTATGTGTTCGAAATCCTCGTGGAGCATCACAGCTGAAATCGCAGCACACATACCCCCCGCAGACGCTCCGGAGAAGACCTCAATGGACACGTCGTGCATAGGAACAGCTTCGCCGCTGGCTTTCGCGTTGTACCATTCATCGAGTGCTTCGGTAAGGAAGTCGAGCACCCCGGCAGTGTACGCCCCGGCAGAGATAGCGCCGGCCATATTGATACCAATCTTGAACGTTGCCATTTCAGGAACATCTCCCGCAAAGACTTCCGAACGTTTCTGAGGGTAACTCAGCGAGAGACGTTGTGAAAGGGTGAATTTGCGAATCTCGGACGATACTGCTTTATCAATCTGACGCCCAAAGATGTTCCGTTGCCAGGGTCGTCAAGATAAATGCGTACTTCCGTAGTCCACGTTCCTCCGCGATCAGCATTTTAAACGGCACATGATCTAAACGCTTTCCAGGTTCAGGTTGAACCGCTCTGTTTCTATACAACTCATTGCATCTCAAATGGAACCAGAGTAACTTTTGCGGATTTCAAACAGCGCTAAAGTTCGAAGAGATCCTTCCGTTGCTGGTAAGTACCTATCAGCGGGGTCGTTTTGGTTCCCTTCTTGGGAGCGGGCATGAGCGCACCTATGTTGCCCTCCCCGGGGACGAGTTTATCCGGAAGTTGGAAGCGTGGGCTGGTTTAGACCGGCATGGCATCAAACTCAGTCCTGATGCCAGAGACCAACAAACTTGCATGATAAACGATGGATCCCCGACTACCCGGTCAAGTGACAACGGTTCGTAAGACCCTGCTCTGTTGCTCGGGATTGATCTGGGTCCGCTGGTATGGGCTAACGCAGGCAAACTGGTTTCTGGGATACCACACTACCGGCCCGCTGGCGGACCGGGGGAGTAAAGCGGGACTACTCAAGACCGGCCAATTCTCTTGCACTAAATAATCTTTGATCAACAATTTCAGGTTGGGGTACACTTATCGACCATGTCCAACATCGCCGGTAAGGCTTATGCGATGAACGCCGTAACACCAATGCGCTGGTACACTGCGTGGTGGAATCGACTATTCTTTTGGATCGCCCACCTACGTCCCGCGACTACCGCCGGCTTAACAACCCTGTCGCTGATTCACTATGCGCGCTGGGTCATCATAATGCCGAGCCAATTCCCCAACCTTGGTAACGGTCAGCCTCGGGAAGATGTGAAATATGCGTATATGATTTTCTTCAGCAATTTTAACGGCAGCTGGAATCAGTACGTCGACTCGTTTTCTTCGGCGATACCCGGCGGTCTCAATTTGTTTTGGTTTGGGAGTATCAAGTATCCCAAGTCCGTTCCTATGCTTCCATTTCATAGGTACATCACCTCCAATCAGATCTGGACCGATTACTACTACAACGCTTATCCGATGGCGTCCTCGAATGACGTGAAGTCGGCAAAGAGGGTGAAGGACTCCCTGCTACCCTTCATTACCGATTCCCAAAAAGCCAATCCTGACGAATTTCTAAAACAGTACAACCGCTTGCTGATTAATCTGCAACATGACATTAGCCAGATGGGCCCGAACCCGGTTGTGAGCTTGTCCGCGTCGGCTATAGAGCGCAACCTAAGCAAAGAAGGCGTGGTGCGCAAGGAATTAAGCGACTAGCTCAAACGCGCGATGTTCTTCCTGTCGCAAAAATGGAGAACCAGTCCGATGGCAAACAAAAGCGGAAATGCTTACGCGCTAACGATCCTTTGTCCCATTCGGGGCGGATTACCGCCGGCCTCGTCAGCAGGTAGCGGTCAAACCTACACGGCCCTTCTCCAGAATCAATTGCAAACGTTACACCTGAACGAACAAAGCCCAATGGCAAAGGTTCCTAACACTTACCTGTGCCGATTCTGGGTGCTGAGCGACGTTCCCTATCAGGGAAAACCGGCCTTTCTCGAACACCTCAACTCCGATTATCTGGTGTTCTCATCCGACTTCTATGGAGAGCTCGAGCCCTATATGGAAGGCATGTGGAATGCGCTTGAAGCAGGCGTCCGCGCCATCTTAGGGTACTGCGTCGACGGCGAGACGGTTAACGACGCAAAGAGTTTTGTCGAATACATCAAGAGATGCCAGGTCACCACCACGTTTTTCTTCAACGGGTCCACCGATGAACCTTTGGCTCAGCAACTCAAGAATCTTTATCTCAAGCAGGAATTCTCAAAGTTTGCGTTCGAAAACCAAGGAAAGAGGGCGAAGGAATTGCAGGCAGCTTTCCGTGAATTTGTCGATCGCACGCAGCCGGCAAATATAAGTGGCCCGACGTGGGCGGCGGGCGCGTATCACTTGGATAGGGTGGTTAAATGAGCTTCGAAGTGACTACGGGAGTGGACCTCGACGATATCCAGGGCAACGTGGTCAAGGCGTACGGCCGCTACGGATTGATTGTAGCGCGGTATGTATTTTTCCACATTGAAGTGCCGGTCGCGGGGCGCAAATTCGTAGGAGATATTGTGCCGCTGGTGGCCATGGGCATGCCTTGGAATGAGTCCAATATTCCCCGGGTGGCTACTAACATCGGCTTTACCTACGAAGGACTCCGCCACCTCGACATCCCGGAAGTGACGCTACACGGATTTCCCGAAGCGTTCTCGATGGGTATGAAGGCGCGGCGCGAAATCATTGGCGACACCGGTCCCAGCCTCTACCACCACTGGGATCCGATTTGGAATAACCAGGACGACAATAAACAACACGTCCACATCATGGTTACCATCGACGGCAAAGGTGAGACAGACCTGGAGCGCCGCTATCAGGAGATACGGCAGATCTTGGCGGCCAATCCCGGCGTCAGCCAACTCGAGGGGCATCGTGGCCCCGGCAGCAACAATCTCCCGTATCAACCGGCGGCCGCGATTCTCCCAAGTAAGGATAGCCTCGGATATCCCGGGGGAAAAGAACACTTCGGCTATAGCGACGGGATTACCACCACATTTTTCGAAGGTTGTGGCGAGGATAAGAATCTTGTTATTGGTGGAGGCAAGCCCACAGGCGGGGACCCGCGCACCGCTGCTGGCTGGGCGCCCCTCGCTACCGGCGAGTTCATTCTAGGGCACCCGGATGAGGCTTTCGAATACCCGGAGGCGCCGGGTCCACCATTGTTTTCGCGAAACGGGACTTTCATGGCCTATCGAAAGCTACACCAGAACGTGGAGTCCTTTAATTCGTACCTAAATGCGGAAGGTGGGAAATTCCCAGACGGCAAAGAGGCATTGGCCGCGAAGTTTGCAGGGCGTTGGCGCAATGGTGCCCCGTTGGTCTCATTTCCCACCGAGAAGAGCGCGAATGAATTCATTGAGGAACTTGCGCGGCTGCAACAAAAAATGTGGACGAACTCTGCGTCGAACGAGGAAAAAAAGCGGTTTGCGGAGTTAAGCCTGCAGTTAGTGGCCTTTGACTACAGCGACGATACGAGCGGTGCCAAGTGCCCGTTCGGCTCGCATATGCGCCGCACGAATCCCCGAAGTGCTCTCGAGTTTGGAAAGACCAATGCGTTCGACGTGCCGGGTGCACTCAGTAACCGGCGTCGTATTCTTCGGCGAGGTCTGCCGTACGGGCGGGTCGTCGATCCCCCAAGCGATGACGGCGACCACGGCGTGATCATGTTGATCGTGAACGCCGATCTCAGCCGTCAGTTTGAGTTTGTGCAGCAGCAGTGGATGAATTACGGCAACGACTTCGGGCTGGCCAACGATCCTGATCCGCTGCTGGGCAATCACGGCACCAACGAAGGCAGGCTCGGCGGCGGGCGGATGACCATCGAAGGCGACGTTGCCACGAATAAGCCTCCCTATTTCTGTAACCGCATGCCAACCCTGGTGGAGACCCGCGGCGGCGACTACTTCTTCGTCCCGAGCCTGACCTGCCTTCGTATGATCGCGCTGGGTATTATCGATCCAACTTAAAGAGCAGGCACGATATGAGCTTTTCCAATGCACGGCCGAAGTTGCAGCTTGCTGCCGAGAACCCGCCTGCGGACGAACAGAAGCATATCGACAGTCTCATTCGCGAGCTGCACGCAAAGATGCATCGCGATTACGCAAATTCCAGAACTCTCCGCGACGCTCACCCCAAAATGCACGGCTGCGTTCGCGGGGAATTTTCCATCGAACCTGATCTCCCCCGCGAATTGAGCATAGGTGTGTTCAAACAAAGCCGGACATTTCCGGTGTGGGTCCGTTTTTCCAATCAAAACAGCACCGTATCGGCCGATTCCAAGCCCGACATTAGAGGAGTTGCGATCAAGCTTATGGGTGTGGAGGGCGCAAAGCTGCTCCCGGACGGCCCTGTTGGAACAACGCAGGACTTCATTCTTATTAGCGACAGCCGGTTTGTGACTGCGGACGTCGAGGAATTCGACGGCCTGGTCAGAGCCCTCATTGGCGGTGCGTTCCCGATCGCCTGGTATTTTCTAACGCACCTTCGCGTGGCCAGGAATCTTGTCTGCTCGCTTCGTCGCCATAGCAACCCTCTGGCGATTCGATATTTCAGCGTAGTTCCTTCCCTACTGGGCGACAAAGCAGTGAAATATTCGCTCACGCCCAGTGGTGTGAGCCAGGGGGCAGTGCCAAAGAATCCATCGAACGACTACCTTCGGGAAGCGATGGTGGATCAGCTCGCCTCGCGGGGCGCGGTGTTCGATTTCCGGGTTCAGTTCCAAGTGGATCCGTACAGGATGCCGATCGAAGATCCCGGCATAACCTGGGACGAAGCGCTTTCGCCTTTTCGCAAGGTTGCTAGCCTCACCATTCCTTCACAGGTATTCGATACGCCAGAACGGCGCGAGTTCGGAGACAACCTGTCGTTCAACCCGTGGCGCTGCGTGCCCGAGCACCGACCGTTGGGCGGCATCAGTCGCGCCCGCCGGCAGGTTTATCAGGCGCTGTCAACATTCCGTCACGACAGAAACCAAGCAGTCCGAGATGAGCCGATGGTAGGGGCGTAAAAATTAGCCTAAGACATTCAGGCGCCTAGCTACAGTTATCCTGGCCGAGCTGAGCATTGCTCGTTGGATCGAGGAGTACAATCACGGCCGTCCGCATCGCGGACTCCACTGGCAAACCCCGCATGACGCTCGTGCCCGGTTTGCCCTAACCCATACTTCAAACACGGCCCCATGTGTCCCGTCTTGTGGGGTGCACTACAGTTCCGTCTGTGTCTGCCGACTCGTTTGATATCTCCGGAACTATAAGCACGTTGCAACACACTGCTATAAAATAGGCCGACTGACTGGAGCGCGACCTGTCGAAGCTGTCACTTGCAGGTAGTGCGAGGTTCGACCCTGTTATGAACCGCATATTTTTTCAGATCGCTGCACTTATTGTGCTGATCGCGAATTTCTCCTCCTTGGGGTGCAAATCGCCTACGGGCGGGGATGTTGGATCGGGCACGCCGATATCCTGGGACGGGCGGCCAATACCACTTCTTCAGGGCGCTGATATTGAAGCTCAGATTGCGCAGGCACGAGAAGTTCGAAACCTCCCGGGCACTAGCGAGATTGTGGTAAGCGGCCGGAAGAGTTTTGATGAATGGTTCATAAAGGCTGACAAATTAGTCTTTGAATCTGGGGCAACCCTGGTCTTCTCGAAGCAGGCTCAAAGCAAGCACTCAACGCTTTTAATCGTTGCAAAGCAGATTCTTTGTCGGGATTCGAACTCACCCGGAACCATCACCTGGGAACGAGATGCTCCGGCTCCTCCCTCCGGAATCGGGGCTCAAGCCCCGGGCGGTCAGGACGGAACTGCAAATGGAGTTGCCGGCCAGCAGGGCGCCTCTGGCGGTCCCGGCACGAATGGTTCTCAGGGAGGCAATGCCCCTTCTATCCTGATAATTTCATTAGAGCTTCCGCCGACCAACCTGAGCATCGACTTTAACGGCAACGACGGCGGGAGTGGAGGTCCCGGGATTGGAGGCGGGCAAGGCGGTCGTGGAGGAGCGGGCGATTCCGCGTCACAGAGTCTCTTTAATTGTAACCGGGGTGCAGGAAATGGCGGTCCTGGCGGAAGTGGAGGCAGAGGCGGCAAAGGCGGGGATGGCGGTCAGGGTGGAGCGGGCGGGCACGTCACATTGCTGGCGCCACACGAGTCCATTGGTTCTAGCGCTAGCAAGATCAAGATTTTGGTTAATTCAGGACGCGGTGGAGATCCGGGCGCAGGTGGCAACGGAGGACAGGGTGGCATTGGCGGACCCGGCGGAAGCGGCCAGGCCCCATATTGTGCTGGCGGAGGGAATGCAGGATCTCCGGGATCTAACGGTCCGGCCGGCACCACCGGGGAACGAGGCCAAGACGGCCGCCCAGGACAATATGCCATGGGGTCTATTTCGACTAACACTTTTGGGAGTGTCTGGGCTCAGTAACTCTAAGGAGTATCGTGTCGACCAGATCGAAACATCACACCGAAGAAATCCCTGCGCCTGCGGTCGAGCCTCCCCTGCCCGCGAACCCGGCGAATGATCCCCTCGCTGAAAAGAAGTTGCAGCTAGAGATCGAGTCCCTCACACAGCAGATGGGTCAACTTGCATCCGCGAAGAAGAAGCTTGAGCTCGAAGTACAAGTGCTCGCATCGCAAGTAGGAGGATTCGGAAGCTTCGCACGGATTTTCTGGCCTGTCATATCAGCACTGCTGACAGTCATACTCGGATTGACCGCGGCATTCTTTACTTACAGATCTCAATACGACGAGGCGTCGCAAAAGAAGCGAGACATATTCCTTGCCGCGATGCACGATGCGAGCGACGAACAAAAAGGTGCCGATACGCGCATCGCCGGTCTTTGGTCGCTCGGTAACTATTGGGATAGTGAGTACATCGTGCTGGCGGCGAACGTTCTGTCAACCGCCATAAGCACAGGATCTGACACGGATACGCTCCCCAATGCTGAACTGAAACAACCAATCAGACTGGCGGCGGCCGAAGTGGTCGGCGGCGCAATCAGTGGAAATCCGTACCAATTCGACGATCATCAATATCAGCGGGCCAAGAACCTGTCTCGCTTACTGTATGGTGTCGGGCAGACGGGCGAACCCGGCGTATTGACGAGGATGCACCTTTCGCTCCTCCAACGTCGCGCAACGTTGCTCACTCGTCATTTGGATACTTCAATTGTTGAGTTGAAGCTTATCGCGAGCCGGGAAGCAATCAGGAAAAACTGGGAGTGTCTTGAAGGCGTCAATCTCCGCGACCACGATCTGACCGGCATTCGCCTTTATGAAGGCGAAATGCCATTCGTTACGCTGGCGGGCGCGACCGTGAAGGGCGCAGACTTCAACCTCGCAAACCTGTACGGCGCTGATCTGCAAGGCCTCAGCGAGTGGCAAACTGCCACATATGAGAGGGCCAACATAGCGGAGATTAGAAACGCGCCTCAAGGCCTTGAATCGTGGGCCTTGGATCACCACGCCGTAAAGATGAGTCGCGATTCGTGGAAGACCTGGCGACTTCACGGCTCACCGCAACCGAGTGACTGGGAAGCATGGAGAAAGTCCGGATTTGCCGTCGACGCTTCCGGCGTCCCCAACATCACACATTAATGATCGACGAGCTTCTACCGTGTCAATTTTGAGGTCATCGACCTAAAACCCTTTTCTCATCTGGCTTTTCCGCATTTTTGGGTACTAGAAAACACTCCAGAACCACCTAGTTTTGATGGCGAATCGAGATAGTGGGCTACTTTGGCCGCTGTGAATTATCCTCTTTAGTTTTTTGGTTTTGCATTTGCCCAAGAACGTAACCGACAATCCCGCTCAAAATAGCCCCTGCGATGTTTCCTGGCAATCGCCCTGCCAGACTTAAGACTACAGTTCCGGCTATTACTCCCATAACGGCTACAGTCCTAAAAAAGCCAGAACTCGCTAAAATGTCGTGGATGCTTTCACTTCGCCGAATAACAGCTATCCAAAACACTCCCCACGCCAACACCAGTCCAATCGTTGCGAGAATGGACAGCCAAAGAATGTATTGCGGGGGAAGGTCTGCTACCTGTTGGGGAGGTTCCATTTACGCAGCTCTCTCCGCCCTCCGCTGCTCGTAGGCTTCCCAGAGGGCTACAAGGTCATTCACTTCCCAGAGTCGATCCGTGACGCCAGCGGCCATAGCTGGAGACATGCGAAGTGTACGATGAATCTTGATGAAGTTGTAGGCGAAATAGTTCAGTGCGGTCGCAGCGGCACGATTCTCTAGCTTGCGGCTGAATCCTTTCGAGAGGCGCGTGTAACGGCGCATCATTGTGCGGACCGTCCAGTTCTGGCGTTCCACAAACGAAGTCGAAACGTGCTTGGAGTCTGGGTTCCCGCTCACATCTTTCGTTGAGCAGCTGATACACTTTGCGGGAGAATAGCGCCTATCGTTCTCAATCGGAGAGCGATAGACCTTGTGAAGCTGTGCGAAATCAACTTCAGAACCAAACGCATCCTCAATCACGTTCACGTAGGTTTTACGGGCATCTGTTGTAATCTGCACGCGCCCCTTAACACAGCCGCCACGAGGGAACCAATTTAGTATCGGCATCGACCGCGACCCACAGCCAAATGTCGCCAGCGCCCGGGTTTTTGCGGGCAATCTCTTCGGTACGGTTCTTCTCTTTGCAGAATATCCAAGACCACGGCTCGTCAAGTTGAAGCCGTTTGCAGCGCAAGTTTCGGAATACCTGATCTTGATAAAGGGCGCAGACTTCGCCAACTTCAACGAGAAAGCGCATGACGGTTTTCTTGGCAACTCCGGTCATGCGAACCGTGGAGCGAATTGAGCACCCCTCAATTAGGCACCCAATAACCTGTGCCAGCATCACGTTATCTAAGCGATTTATAATGTCTGTATTGTGCTAATACGCTTTAGCATCTATCAAGGTAAAAGTGCGTGGAAGCCCGCAGATTTATTGGTTGGATGCTAAAGCGTAATAGAGTAATGCTCGCTTCATGTGCTAGTCGTACAATAGACCACCAGCAGTCATTGTGGAAAACGTGACAAGACCATCGCATTTCCCGCTTGTACTGCAATTCGTTTTTGTGATAAGGGTAATGATACGTGGTGAGTCCGGTCCTTGGTTTAGCCGCCTCGGGGCCGAACCCACCAGTAGAGGGCGAGGTGATGGTATGGCAAGATAAACGCCGCCCGCAGAGGGCCGGGGGCGGGGTGAAACCCGCCCCCATACAAACCTCTCGCTGTTTTTGTGTATACCACGATTTGTGCGTTTACGGGAAGGGAAATTCACATGGCTTCTGACAAATTCGATTACGCTCGACTTCTCAGTGACATAGACGCGAAGATCGCTTCCTTGCAGACTCTTCGCGAGTCCGTACAAGCAGCGTCGGCCTCTGGCGCTCTGGGTCAGCCAATAGAGGGAGCGGAATTGCCGACCCAAACTCTAGCGGCACGCAACGATACCCTCGGGGTACCAACAGACTTGCCAGAGGGCGCGTTCATTGGCAAGAGTGTCCCCGCCTGCATTGAACTGTATCTCTCTGCAGTAAAGAAGAAAAAGACGAACAAAGAAATTGCCGCCGCGCTACGCGAAGGGGGAGTCGAATCCAATGCCAGCAACTTTGATAATGTCGTGACAGGGTCACTCTTTAAGCTAAAGAAAGATGGAAGGGTTCTCCGGTTCAAAGACGGTTGGGGTCTGTCCGAATGGTATCCGGCACACATTAGGGCGGTTTCGCCTGCGGCATCCGCTAAGCGGACACGGAAAAAAGGGAAAAGGAACGGGCGGAAAAGCACTGCGGATAAATCGTCTACGGTCGCCTCAGGACAATCAACCCTAGCAAAGGGCAAAGCAAGTGACCGCATCATGGAACTCCTGCGGACCAAGCCAGAACGCGAATACTCGTCAGCAGAGATTGCGGAACACATCGGTACTGGCGTACAAGTTGCGAGCATGGTACTCGGGACGCTCCGAAAATCTGGCAAAGTTAAAATGAGTGCACCGGGTATGTATGCTGTTGCGCGGCCACAGCTAGTGGCTGCGGTGTAAAGAGAGGAGTAATTTAAGGCGATGCGGATTACCGAACTGCTACCCGAACTGAGCCAAGTCGGTATTGGAATTGTTTCCCGCTGGGAGGGCAATGGGAAGAAGGGCTTTACGTTGGGCGATCCCCTGAAATATTTCCCTTATCCATCCGGGCCGCAATATCCAATTGATTGCACACGAGAAAACGACCCCGATTTGAGCGAAATAGAAGTTCGGAGAATTAGGCACCGATTTGGAATCGGAGAAAGTTAGGCCGCCACGGCCACGCGCTCGACCCGCATCACCGGCAGAACAAAATTCTTGCTAACAGGGAGCAGAAGGGGTGGGACTTCTACTTCGAGGTGAGTCGTCCCCATGTCCCTCGCGCCTTCGAGCGCCTGCCAGTATTCAAACGGAGCCTTGAATTTCAGTTGCGAGAAATTTCCAGCGACATAGCACG
>Ga0210399_10002269_pt1 | contig 14995 bp, 13 predicted proteins | sample IncBWC14MmetaG_FD_150865 | JGI IMG/M metagenome (GOLD analysis project Ga0210399, IMG submission 150865) | Forest soil microbial communities from Barre Woods Harvard Forest LTER site, Petersham, Massachusetts, United States - Inc-BW-C-14-M | ecosystem: Environmental > Terrestrial > Soil >...
TACCGACGCCGCCCAAAACGTCACGCACGCCTATTATCGTCCGGGCGATTTCATTCACCGGCAGGGAGATTTGGTGCGGACGTTCAGCATCATCGAAGAAGGTGAGGTGGAAGGCTTGCAAACGACGGAGCAAACCGCAGAAGCGAAAGTTGTCGTCGTCCTCGGCAAAGGTGACTTTTTCGGGGAAGGCGCCCTTCTGGGGAACTATCCCCAGGAAACAAGCATTCGTGCACGTACGGTGGTCCGCCTCGTGCAAATCGGCAGTGACCTGTTCTCGCAGCTGGCCAGTTCTTCCGCGCCGCTTCGCGACCTTTTGTTGCGGACGGTCACTCGCAGGTCGGGCGACTTTTGGCGCCGGCTGCCGCTCGCCAAATCGCTTCTCGCCGAAGAAACGCTCGCGTCTCTTCTCGACCCGCTTCCTCCGGAGGCTCTTCGTAAGGACACCACGCTGGCGGAGGCCGTCAGGGCTCTCAATGAGAGCGCTTCAGGTGAGCTTTTGGTCCTCGACGAAAACCAACGTTTGTGGGCGACGCTGGATCGAGACGAGTTCTATCGCATCATTGCTCGCATCGCCGCCACTCCGACAGATACACACGGAGATGTGACCGAGCGCAAGCTGAGTGACCTTCTCCTGGGAAATCCGGTCTATGTATCTCTTGAAGATTCAACTCTCGTGGCGTCCGCCACCATGCTCGATCACGGCGTCTCCTGGCTGCCGGTTGTTACGAGCAAAAATGATCCGCGGCCGGTCGGCTGTCTTCGAGGAGCAAGGATTGGCAACCGCATGATCCAGAAGATCGGCCACCTGGATCCGGATCGTGCGCGAGCCGCAAGCTGAAACCTGGCGACTGCTGCACAAACTCGGCGCTGGAAATTCCGCCACGGATCGAATCCAACTTACGCTCGTGAGGCACTCTGATGATCGAACTCGCTCCCTCTATTCTTTCTGCGGATTTCGCTCGCCTAGGCTCTGAAATACAGGCCGCCGTGGATGGCGGGGCAACCCTCCTACACGTCGACGTTATGGATGGCCATTTCGTCCCCAACATTACACTCGGCCCCCCGGTCGTCGCATCGCTCCGCAAGGTCTCCCGGGTTCCACTCGATTGCCATCTTATGATTCAACGACCGGACGATTTTATTCCGGCGTTCGCCGAGGCCGGTGCGGATTGGATCTCTGTCCATCAAGAAGCTTGCGTGCATCTCGATCGGACCCTCCGGCTGATTGCATCGCATGGATGCAAACCCGGCGTGGTGATCAACCCCGGCACCCCGGTCCATACGCTCGACGAGATTCTTCCGCTGGTTCATCACGTCCTTGTGATGAGCGTGAACCCAGGATTTGGTGGCCAAACTTTCCTTCACTCCTCCCTGAAAAAGATGGAGCTGCTCGCGAAAATCCGAGAATCTCGCGGCCTCGAGTTTCGAATTGAAGTAGACGGCGGCGTGCATCACGAGACGGTGACGGATATCGTGCAGGCGGGCGCGGAAATCTTGGTCGCCGGGAGCGCTATATTCGAGCATGGAGCTCCGAGGGAAAACACCAGGCAGCTTCTCGAATCCGCCCTCGACGCCGCAACTCAATCCTCTCGGAATCTCTCACCGGCAGTGGAAGCCAACTCTCCCGCGGACGCTCGCACGAGGTTGACTTTGTCCTGATTGACTTCACACGCGGGTGGGCTGCGGCACACACCAAACCAACCGAAACAGTTTCGCTTCGAGGACTAAGCGAGTGGGCCGCCACGGCGGTTCGTGTTGAATTCGCCGTAAGCAGCTCAACTCGGCGTGCGGACTTCTTTCCGTTCCATTTAAGGGATTGTTATTTCAGGACTCAGGTACACGTCCTGGATTGCATTCAGCAGTTGAATTCCTTCGCTAAGCGGCCGTTGAAACGCCTTACGGCCAGAGATCAGTCCCGTGCCGCCCGCTCGTTTGTTGATCACCGCTGTGGCAACTGCTTCCTCGAAATCATTGGCGCCGGACGCTCCGCCGCTGTTGATCAGACCTGCTCGTCCCATAAAGCAATTCGCGACCTGGTAGCGACAGAGATCGATGGGGTGGTCACTGGCAAGATCCGTGTAAATGCGTTTGTCGAATTTGCCGTAACTCGAATCACCGATGTTGAGCGCCTGGTAGCCGCCGTTGTTCTCGGGAAGCTTCTGCTTGATGATGTCGGCCTCGATGGTAACGCCCAAATGATTCGCCTGGCCGGTCAGATCCGCTGAGACGTGATAATCCTTGTCTTTTTTAAATCCGCTGTTGCGCAGATAGCACCACAGGACCGTGGCCATGCCCAGTTCATGCGCATGTGCGAAAGCCCTGCTCACTTCCGTGATCTGCCGATCGCTCTGTTCCGAACCGAAATAGATCGTCGCTCCCACCGCCGCCGCCCCCATTTGGTAAGCTTCCTCTACGGTGCCGAAAAAGACTTGATCGAACTTGTTTGGATAGGTCAGCAATTCGTTGTGGTTGAGCTTCACGATAAAGGGAATCTTGTGGGCATATTTGCGCGCCACCGAACCAAGCGCCCCGAGGGTCGAGGCCACAGCGTTGCAACCGCCTTCGATGGCCAGCTTTACGATGTTTTCCCCGTCGAAGTAGTCCGGGTTTTTCGCAAAACTCGCTCCGGCCGAGTGTTCAATCCCTTGGTCGACAGGCAATATCGACATATAGCCGGTTCGGCCGAGTCGGCCATGATCGAAGAGCCTCTGCAGGCTGGTTAAAACCCGGATGCTGCGGTCAGAACCCGCCCAAACCCGATCGATAAAGTCGGGACCGGGTAGGTGCAGCCGTTCCTTGGCGATTTTTGGTGAATGGAATCCGAGCAACAGTTCGGTGCGTGCGCCGAGGTAAGCCTGGATTGTCGTACGTACACTGGTAGCCATCGTTCTCTCCTATACCGCTCGCTTCGTTTGCGGCGCAAGCATACCGGCCGCAGTCGGATCCAATAGCCACAGAACCCTGCCGTTTGTTGGCTGGATCATCTGTGCAGGAAGCTGCTCGGGCTCGTAGGGTCCTTCGAGCACGGCCTTTACTGCCGGCGACTTCTCCGCGCCGTGTACCAGGAAAATTACGCGCGCCGCGTTGTTCAAGACCGGAGGAGTCAGCGTGATTCGGTCGGTGTACAGTTTGCCGACCCAATTGCTGACAACGAGCCGCCGGTCTTCCCGTAATGCCTTTGTACCCGGAAAGAGAGACGCCGTATGCCCTTCCGGGCCCATTCCAAGCAGAACCAGGTCGAAGCGCGGCAGTTGACCACCCTCCAACCGGAAACTCAGACGCAATTCTTCCGCATACTCCTCGGCCGCTTCGGCGGGATGGGCCATTTCCCCCTTAATGCGATGCACTTGCTTCGCGTTCACGGGCGCCTTCGAAAACATCGCTTCCGTGGCCATCCGAAAATTGCTTTGCGCATCATTGGGAGGCACGTGCCGTTCATCCCCAAAAAACAATTGCATCTTGCTCCACGGCACCATCGCTTGCAGCAGTGGGTTGTTGGACAGCAATTCGTAGAGTGCTTTCGGCGTGGAACCGCCGGCGAGCGCGACGCGGAAGCAGTCCTTCTTTTGAACGCTCTCCCTCGCTGCCTGCAAGAACTCGGCGGCGGCCGTCTGCGCAATGCCATCTGCGTCCCCGAGGATCCGGACTTCTCGATTGGATGTCATCTCCTCGGTGCAGACCTCCAGTCCCGATCGAGTCACTTTGCACCCGCGGCCTTCTCCAGGTGCCCGCCAAACTGGAATCGCATCGCGGACAGGAGTTTCTCCGCAAAATCGTCTTCCCCGCGCGAGGCAAAACGCTCGAAGAGCGATGCGGTAAGTACGGGTGCCGGCGCCGTCGATTCGATGGCCGCAAGGATGGTCCAGCGCCCCTCGCCAGAATCCGATACTCTTCCGGAAAACTTCTCAAGCGAGGGCTGCTCCAACAAGGAAATCGCCGTCAGGTCGAGCAGCCAACTGGACACGACACTGCCGCGTCTCCAGAGCTCCGCCACGTCCGCGAGATTGAAGTCGTAACGGTAGTGCTCCGGGTTGCGCAACGGCGTGGTCTCGGCATCGACTTCCCGCGTTCGGCTGCCGGCGTTTGCGTGTTTCAGGATGTTGAGGCCCTCCGCGTAGGCCGCCATCAATCCATATTCGATTCCGTTGTGCACCATCTTTACGAAGTGTCCCGCTCCCGAAGGACCACAGTGCAGATAGCCTTCTTCGGCGGTTCCTGCAACTTTCTCCCTCCCGGGCGTGCGGGAAATATCGCCGCGCCCTGGGGCGAGCGATTTGAAGACGCCGTCGAGATGCTCGACGACCTGCTTTTCGCCACCAATCATCTGGCAATAGCCGCGTTCGAGACCCCACACACCGCCGCTCGTACCCACGTCTACGTAATGCAATCCACGCGGAGCAAGCTCCTTGGCGCGACGAATGTCATCGATATAATAGGAGTTGCCGCCATCGATCACGATGTCGCCCTCTTCGAGCTTTTCCACCAGCACCTTCAGAGTCGCATCCACGACCGCCGCTGGCACCATCAGCCATACCGCTCGCGGCCTTTCGAGCTTGTTCACCAAATCATCGATCGAAGCGGCAGGCGCTGCGCCTTCTGCCGCGACTTGTTTTACAGCCTCCGCGTTGCGGTCGAACGCCACGCACTGATGTCCGGCTTTCTGCAGCCGGCGAACCATGTTGGCTCCCATTCTTCCCAGCCCGATCATTCCTAGTTGCATCGATATCTCTCCTTTATCCTCGTGTCGCGAGATGGGCCGGCCGTTTTACGGCAGCCTGCTAGATTCACTTCGTGCCGAGCGATCCGTTACAAGCCCAGCGGCCGGCTTTCGTCTCAATAGCGTCAATCTTGGCAAGCCGCCGAAGATGCCGGGCTTCCTGCGACTCTTTCGCGCCGACAAATGCATGCACCAGTTCATGCGCTACCTCTTCGCCGATGATCCGGCCGCCGAGGACCAGCACGTTCATGTGATCGTGCTCCACGCCCTGATGTGCGGAATAGGTGTCGTGGCACAGGCCGGCACGAATGCCAGGGAACTTGTTCACAGCCACCGAGGCACCGACGCCGCTTCCGCAGATCAGCACGGCACGCTCGACTCGTTGGCCCAAAATCGCGTCAGCGATCGCTTCGGCAAAGTCTGGATAATCGACAGGGGCTGTGTTGTACGTTCCCAGGTCTTCCACAGCGTGCCCCTGTTCAGCGAGGTATTCGCGGACCGTCTCTTTCAGTGAAAATCCCGCATGGTCGGAAGCAACAGCAATACGCATGGTTATTTCACCCCTGCAAGCTGCGCCTTGGCGGCTTCGACGACGTGCGTCGCCGTAAATCCGAATTCCTTTTGAAGAACCTTCAACGGCGCGGAGGCCCCGAATGTCTTCATACCGAGAATCGACCCGTCGAAGCCCGTGTAGCGGCACCATCCGAATGTGGATGCCTCTTCCACGGCGACGCGCGCCTTCACCGAGGGAGGCAGCACCATCTGTCGGTACTCTTCGCTCTGTCTTTCAAACAGCTCCCAGGAAGGCATGCTGACAACGCGCGCACGGATTCCTTGCCTGGTTAACTCCTCGTACGCTTCGATACACAAAGAAACCTCGCTGCCGGTCGACAAGAGCAGCACCTCGGGTTTACCCCCCGCCGCGTCGGCCAACACATAGGCTCCTCGTGCCAAGCCGCTCGCTGCGGCAAAGCGCTTCCGGTCTAACGTTGGCAACGCCTGCCGCGTAAGGATCAGAACCACCGGTTGACGGGGCATGGCCAGGATGACTCTCCACGCTTCCGCGACCTCGTTCCCATCGCAGGGCCGGAGGACTACGAGGTTCGGAATGGCGCGCAGTGAAATCAGGTGCTCGATGGGCTGATGGGTCGGGCCATCTTCGCCCACGCCGATCGAGTCGTGAGTGAAAATGTGGATGACGGGAATTTCCATCAGCGCGCTCAGGCGTATTGCGCCTCGTCCGTAGTCGCTGAAAATCAGGAACCCGGACCCGAAGGGCCGCAGCTTCGACAGCGCGAGACCGTTCAGGATGGAACCCATAGCGTGCTCGCGGATTCCGAAGTGCAGATTCCGGCCGGAATGGCTCCCGGCCTGGAAATCACCCGCGTCCGGAAAGGTCAGGCGTGTCTTGGTCGAAGGAGTGAGGTCCGCGGAACCGCCGAGCAACCACGGTAGATTCGGCGCAATGCTGTTGAGTACTTTGGCGGACGCATCGCGTCCCGCGATCCCCTTGGCATCGGCGGGAAACTCAGGAATGTCTTTCGACCAGTTTCCCGGCAGCTCTCGTTTTTGAATCTGATCGAGCTCCGCCGCGAGCTCGGGAAATTTTTTGCGGTACTCCGCGAATTGCTCCTCCCACTTTTGTCGCGCTTCGCGGCCCCTGCGTCCAATGCCGGATTCGAAGTGTTCATACACCCCGCTGGGCACGAAAAACTTTGCGTCGACCGGCCAACCATAGGCCTGCTTCGTAAGCTTGACCTCGTCCTCACCGAGCGGCTCGCCGTGCGCGGCGCTGGTGTCTTGACGATGCGGTGAACCATAGCCGATGTGACTATCGATGATCACGATGGACGGCCTGCCGGGCGTCCCCGAGGCATTCTTCAGCGCGTTCTCGATCCGATCCAGATCGTTCGCGTCTCCCACACGAGCCACGTTCCACCCATAGGAAAGAAACCGGCCCGCCACATCTTCGGTGAACGTGATGGCGGTGTTGCCTTCGATGGTGATGTGATTGTTGTCATAGATCCAACAGAGGTTGTCGAGCTTCAGGTGTCCAGCGAGCGAGGCCGCTTCGCTGGAGAGGCCCTCCATCATGCATCCGTCTCCGCAGAGCGCGTATATCCGGTATCCAAACAACTCGAAACCCGGCTTGTTGTACCGCGCGGCAAGCCATTTCTCGGCAATGGCCATGCCCACGCTTGTCGCCACACCTTGGCCCAGAGGACCCGTGGTTGTCTCGACGCCGGAAGTCCAGCGGTATTCCGGGTGACCTGCGCAGCGGCTTCCGAATTGCCGAAACGACTTAATGTCCTCGAGTGCGACCGAAGGCCTTCCCAAGATTTCATATTCCGGATCGATGGCTTTGACCTTGGCGAGATGCAGAACCGTGTACAGCAAGGTGGACGCATGCCCTGCGGAAAGAACGAAACGATCGCGATTCATCCAGATGGGGTCCTCAGGATCGAATCTCAACAGGCGCTGCCACAGGCAGTAGACCGTAGGTGACATGCCCATGGGCGTGCCTGGATGTCCGGAATTAGCTTGCTGGATTGCATCGATGGCCAGCGTTCTCATCGTGTTTACGCAAAGCTGATCGAGGTCCAACATGGTCTGAGTCGTTGACATCACGCCTGCTTTCTGAAGGAGCCGTTGAATTGCGCGGGTCGCATTTTTTGTTTCATCCCGGCAGACCGGTCTTCCGTTTCCAATTTATCGCGTTGCCGTTTGCACTTTCTTTCGAGTTTCTATTTCTACTTTCGAACTCCTGCGGCAACTTTGGTCCCCGGCCTCTCGCTGCCGGACGGCGGAGATACTTCGGTTCCTCCTTCGCGCGTGGTGCTCCCGCCGCAAGAGTCTTTTGAGTTCGGCTGCCGCTTGCAGCCAATAGTCGAGTGCACGACCGTTCGCGCCGCCGCGTTCGACGTAGACCCCGCGCCGAACGACATCAACACTCTTCTCACTCATTCGCATCTTTTCTCGCCCTTCCATCCTTGAAACCTCACCAGCAATGGAGACAGTCTCGTCCATTCGTTGGCGTTGTTAATTCGCTGAAGCCTGTTGCTCGAGCCCTGCGACGCTGAGATACCTGTTAATCTTGGCAACATATTCATCGACCGCGAATCGCGTTTGCTCAGAGGTCCACCCGAGGCGCTTCCCCAGGATCGATCCGACGACAGGTGCAGCCTCCCGCGAAGCTCTCCAACTGAAAAACTCCAGCCCGATGCGCCGCGATAGCACGTCCTCGATGGTGACGGCCATCTCGCACGCGCTATGCGGGACTTCGGCGCGAATCGGCACGAGACCTTCGACGATCGGTTGAGCGAGATCTCGGTCTCTCCTGGACCAGTCGAGCACCTCCGGCGCGGTGGTGCCGTATTTTCCCGCCAAGTACCGCGCGGTCCGCTCGGAGATGTGGTAGTCCCGAACCAGATTCATCCAATAGTCGGGCGTATATCCATCCGCACCCGTCAGGGGGCGACTGCGCGTCAAGGTTGGCGTCACCGGCAGGCCCAGATACTTCTGAACGGCGTCGATGGTGTCTTCCGCCATCGCCCTGTGGGTCGTCCACTTTCCTCCCATGACGCTGATCAAACCGCTTTGCGGATCAACCTCCAGTTCGTGGTCGCGCGAGAGCTTCTTGGTATCACCGTTGTGGCCGCGGCTTACCAGTGGCCGCGCTCCGGCAAAACCGCTGACCACCTGGTCGGGGAACACGGGCGTTTTGAGATACCGGTTGAGTTGCCCAAGAATGAATTCGACTTCCTTCTTCGTAACGCATAGTTCATCTTCGGGCGCGACTTCCTGTTCCGTTGTACCTACGAGCAGCCGGCCCCTCCAAGGAAGAGCGAACAGGACGCGCCCATCTTCTGTTTTGGGAATCAGCATCGCGTCTTCGCTCGGAAGTACATCGAGCGGCAACAGAATATGGCTGCCTTTGCTGAGTCGCATGCGGCCCGGAGTCCCAGGCGTCGCAAGATCTCGCATCTTGTCCCCGGAGGGCCCGGTCGAATTCACAAACGCCCGCGCGCGGATCACAAATTTTTCCTGAGAGAGTTGATCTTCCACTTCTGCCGCTCTGAGCTTTCCGCTCTCGTCCTTTTCGAAACCGGTAACCCGGAGATAGTTCGACGCAATCCCCGCGGACTCCCAGAACGTCTTCACCAGAGCAATGTTGTACCTGGCGTCATCGAACTGACCGTCGGCGTAGGCGATGGACCCGACGAGTTCGTCGCTTTTGAGCGTAGGCATACGGCGCAGTGTTTCCTCGCGCGAAAGAAAATGGCTGGGGAAAATGCTGGATTCTCCGGAAATCCAGTCGTAGAGCTTCAGGCCCACGTCGTAGTAGCCGGCATCGCGCCACTGGAAACACGGAATCAGGAACTCCATCGTCCGCGAAAGATACGGAGCGTTTTTCAACATCAGAATGCGTTCGCGCAGCGCGCGGTCCACAACCCGATATTCCGCAGCGTCGAGTTCCTTCACGGCTTCTTCGAGATAGCGCACGCCCCCATGAATAATCTTGGTGGACTTACTCGAGGTCGCTCCCGCAAAATCTCCGGCTTCGACCAGCACGGTCTTTAAGCCGCGAAGCTCAGCATCCAACGCGCAACCAGCGCCGGTTGCCCCGCCGCCGATCACACAGACATCAAAGGAACTGCCCGCGATGCTGCGCAGTCTCTCCTTCCGATTTCTCATGGAACCCCCGCGGCAAATTCCTGCTCTGCTATCCCCATCGGGCGGTTCCCATTTCCCTCAACGAGCTTGCGCAACGGAAAGTGCCGGCCGTCGGTCTCCTCACCGGCCTCATAATCCCACGAGCGCTGAAATTGGCGCGGAGTCATGCCCACGAGATTTCCAAACACGGTTGTGAAATGCGCCTGGTTCTCGAAACCGACCCCCAGCGCGATGTCGATAATCCTTGCGTCGCCTTGGAGGAGAAGTTTCTTGGCCCGGTTGATGCGTTCCTGAAGAACGAACTGATGCGGTGTCAGACCGGTGCTGAGTTTGAAGAGCTTTGAGAAATGCGACTGGCTCATTTCCGCCATTTTGGAGAGCGCGCTCACGCCCAGAGGCCCGTCGAGATTGTTCCGGATGTGCTCGACAATCCGCCCCAGTCGGCGTGGAGGAATGCCGAAGAATTGTTCGCGAGAAACATGCGAGGCCCGGATGAAAACTTCCGCCAGTTCGCAGGCCAGATCCGGCGTAACGACGTTAGCTCCCATCACCAGAAGATTCATGTCGTCGTCCTCAACACCGTGCTCTGCCGAGTACAAGTCATGACACAAAGCCGCGCGCACTCCGCGATGCTTGTTCGCCAAGACGGAAGCTCCAATGGCGCCGGAGCAGATGAGCACTCCGCGTTCAACGCGTCCCGCATTGATAGCCGACGCAAGTTGCTCCGTTACGCCGTGGTATTGCCCTTGACGGCCAGGCCCCGCCGAAAAATCTTCGGTGGTGTGCCCGTCTCGAACAAATCTAGCTTTGAGAGCCTGCTTGCATTCAAATCCGAAATGGTCTGAACCAAGTCCTATCCGCACGATCGCTCCTCAGAAATCGCCACCCTGTAGTGCAATGTGCTGGCCATTCCGTCATCAGGCACGGCGGCGGCAAGTCCCTCAACGCAAAGGCGCAGGAAGAGGGTTCAAAGGACCTTCCATACAAAGGTTTTCCCCGCGTCACGACCTCGACTTAACTGTCAAACGCTTGCCGTGAATCGCTTGAAATGTGAGTCGCTACCTCTGCGAGCGCGGCTACCGTGTCCCCTTGAAAACAGGACCGTTGGCTGATTTTCGGGGGAAGCCTTTCATTGGACATACAGATGCTTTATGGAACGACGTCGCAACGGAGATTGCTCGTGACCTACGCATCTGGATCTGCGAATTGTGGCGCGCCCACTCGACCACCCTTGAATAGCCGCTCGCGGCGTTCGGAAGGACGGAAAAAACATGCGCGGCCAAATACGTGCGGTCCGGCGGGCCGCCCTTCTCGCACCTTCGTCTCGCTTCCACCCGAAGAGCGGGAGTGGCAAGCGTTCCAGGAGATATTCCTAGCTTCACGGCCGGTATTCGTTCGAATGGCTTACAGGATTTTGCGAAACAGCGAAGACGCCGAAGACGCAGTTCAGGATGCGTTGCTGTCCGCCTATGTGCACTTGCGTGCTTTCGAGGGCCGCTCCGCCCTTACGACGTGGTTCGGAAGGATTGTTCTGAATGCAGCGTTCATGATCCGGCGAAAACGGAAACCCTCCCGTATTGAGTTCTTTCCGGAATCATCGATCACCGATGAGGGCTCCTGGATAGAAAACATTCCGGCCACGGGGCCTGATCCGGAAATGTCTTGCGCGGAGGAAGAAACGCTCGCGTGGATCGGCGTTCTCCTCGGAAAAATGAGCCCCGCGCTTCGGCAGGCATTTACCATGAGTTACATCCAGGAAATATCAACCGCACAGGCGTGCGCCCTACTTGGCGTTTCGACAGGGACATTCAAGTCGCGGCTCTTTCGGGCCAGGCAACATCTCATGAATCAGGTGGAGCGCTCGTTTGTCGCGCCTATCCGACGGTTGGCGCATTCCGGATTTGTTCACAGCAGAGATAATTTGCAGACTCTCGGCGCAAAGTCTGCCGAACTTCCATCTCGAGGCATCGCGTTCTCCGCATAGGAGCGGCCTCCACTATATGCCTGCTTCCGGGACACCCGATGCCGATGACTAACAGAGACTCGCTAAGCACAGAAAAGCCGCAATGGCTTGCGCATATGGGGACCACGCTCGAAGTGCTCAACGAGGGAGTCATCGTAGCCAACGACCGCCATCGCATTCTTTTTGCAAACTCGCGGTTTGTGGAAATGACCGGCATCTCTCGGGAAGACTTGATCGAATTTGACCCTTCGCGCTTTTATTCCCCAAAAGAGAGGAATTTTCTGAACCGTCAGGTGGAGGTGGGCTTCCAGACCGGGCACAACCGCTACGCCTTCGTTTTACCTCGAAAAGGCGGCGGTCGCCTGCCGGTGATCATCAGTTCGAGCACATTCGAGAATTCCGGCGACCGATTCGGAATCCTCACATTCACGGACATCTCGGAGCAGGTTCAAGCTGAAGAAGAACTGCGGGCCGCCAACGCGAAGCTGCAAAGCCGGCAGATGGAAATTGAGGAGGACCTACGACTCGCCGCGCGGGTGCAGCACAGCCTCACACCGAGATCCGTCGTCTGGGACACGCTGAGCGTCGACGCTTTTTATCATCCCGTGCATTCCGTCGGAGGCGATTTTGCGCTCGTGAACTCGGCGAATCACGCGAACCTCAGCTTGCTTGTCTGTGATGTTTCCGGCCACGGCATTGGCGCCGCGCTCGTCGCTAACCGAATCTACTCCGAAACGACGGCGCACCTGCGCAGCGGTATGCCGTTCCTCCTTATGTTCGAGGAGCTGAACCGCTTCCTGATCGAGGACATCCGCGGTTCAGGGATGTTTGTCACCATGGCCGCCGCCCGTATCGATGCCCATCGGCGCAGTATGGTTTTTGCCGGTGCCGGTCATCCTCCGGCGATGCTCGCCCGTCGCGACCGGGATCCCCTGCTGCTCGAGTCTCGCAGCATGATTCTCGGCGCGCTGCCTGAGGCCGTCGAAACCAAAAGCACCGTGGAGGTGCAACTCCAGCCGGACGACCGCATCGTCCTCTATACCGACGGGATCACGGAAGTTTTCGATTCCCGGAGAGAGATGCTCGGCGTCCCTGGTCTCCAGGAAATCGTTCGGCAAACCTCTTGCCTCCCTGCCGAGAAAATGAAACAAGCCATTCTCGACCGTGTGGCTGACTGGCGGAACGGGCCGCCCACCGATGATGTATCGCTCATGGTGGCGCATGTTCGCTGAACGCCATCGAAATTTATGATTCGGGAGAAATGCAAGTACGGGTCTCGTTGGCGTCAAGGTATTCGAATCTACGACAACGAACCTCAGGCATTGGCTTCCTGACATGGAACTTGTTTTTCAGATGGGCGGTAGTGTTCCTACGCGGGCAGCGAGAAGGCGTGAACTATGAGCGACAAGCGTGCGAAAGCTATCCCGAAGGTTCTGTTTTTTCCATGATGAACCGCGCCTGCTGCGCATCTCCTCGCGTCGCGTCTCTTCCAGGAGAGGTGTTTTGTGCGTCGTCACCCTACGTCGTCAGCTTCCGCTGCGAGCGGAGGAAGCGGCGCCACACTCCAAGTTCTGCAATCCAACTGATCTCGTAGACCAGTTCGCGTTCTTCGCAATCGCGCTCCCGTTCATTCCACATCTTGCGATTTACTGTCTCCCAATGCGTGTCGATTCCCGGAGGAAACGTCGCGCCCAAAAGACCTTCTGCATGAGTTGCGCTTGCCGACATCGGTACCACCTGCTGGCGCTGAAAGTTTCAAGACTATTCGCACTCTGCGACCAGCGTTCCTGAGTCTTCCTTGCATTCCCATCTCCATTCGACTTAGCCGGAGTTACTGCGTGACTGCAGTAAGAACCGGGGCAACCGCTTCGGCGGAAAAGCACTTGTCGGCCCTCGAAAGAGAGCGGGCAACTGCAGCATTCGTCCAGCCGGATTGGCGCTGGCAGAGAATTGACGACACCGTCAAAGCCTTGCCGTTCACTACGCGCGGATGGAGCCCCTCGCGCCCGCACGGCGAGCCGCCGTTTCGAGATAAGTGCCTCACGCTTCGTGGGATGCAGGTTCTCCGTCCACAACGAGTCTGGCCAGCAGCGCACCCAAAACTGGACGGTGACATGCACTGTCTCCGATCAGGAGGATTCATGTCCACTTCGACGCCACCTTCGGTTCCATCTTTGCCCACACTGCCGTCGCAGCCGTTCCGTTTGGACGTGCCTCTCCATGATCTTCTTCAGAAAGACCCCTCCCCCCCACTGGCGGGGGCGGAGCGCGAGACCCGAACATCGCTTGCTCTGCCCTCGCCGGTCTTCCCGCAGCACCCCGCGCTGCTGCACGATATCGACGACGCCGACATCGCCGCACACCAGACCGTTCTCGAGACCGGCAAGCGGCACTGGCCCGTTTCCAAGATCATGAAGACCATGCGGGGCTGGATGCTTCCGTATTTCAAATCACGCATTCTGCCGGGAGAGTTTCAGCCGATCATTGCCTACCTTTTCACCGAGTGGAAATGCAATCTCGATTGCCACTACTGCTGGTCGTATGACAACCGCATCAAAGGAATGACCGAAGACACGGCGCGCCGTGCCATCGATTGGTTGCATTCCACGCCATGTCGCGTTCTCGCGCCCACTGGCGGCGAGCCGTTGCTCCGCCCGGACTTCGTTCACAAAGTGATCTACTACGCCGCGAAGAAAGACTTCTGGGTGTACCTGGCCACCAATGCCCGGCTCTTGCGGCCCGAGGTTACCGACCGGCTTGCCGACGCCGGCATCGCGACGATCAACTTCGCCGTGGATTCGATCAAGGAAAAGCCGGGACTTCCGAAAGCCTTTGAGCATGTGCGTTCGAACTTCGACTACCTCGTGCGCCGGCAATACCGTCACGGCTATACCGTTTTTTTCAACACCAACATCTGCCGCACCAACATTGAGGATGTGAAAGAGCTGGCCACCATCGCGCACGATAACGGTATCTCCATCACTTTTCATATCAACGAGGCTCCCATGATGGAGCAGGGGCACTTCAAACACCTTCACGAAAACGACACGTACATTCGGCCTGAAGACTTTCCCGTCGTGGATGAACTTCTGGACTGGCTGATCGATAAGCAACGCCAGGGCTGGAAGATGGTCGATTCGATCCCGCGCCTCAAGAACATGAAGGGCTTCATGCGCGGTGTCGGCGAGCACTGGGGCTGCCGCGCCGGACAGAACTGGCTGATCATCCGCACCAACGGAACTTTGGCTCCGTGCTTTCCCCTGTACAACGCCACGTACGACTGGGGCACCGTCGGCGATGAGAAGTTCGATGTCAAACAACTTTCAGAGATGAAACAAGGCTGCGAGCCAAATTGCTTTTCGACGCTGGGGTACAACGTCGCCTACTGCTACAGCGCGGCCCGCGTGATGAAGTGGCTGTGGAAACAGGCCATGAATGGCTTTCAGGGCGTCACCGGAAGCTTCGAATAATTTGGCCGAAGAGCGCAAGGAAGGAATAACAAGGTCAATGCTCGCGCCACGGGCAGCCTAAGGTCGTCGCCCCACGAGAAAGGACATCGAACGTCAATGCCAGGTCCCCCACAAAATCCGCCGCCGCAACGGGCTTTAGACAAACCGTTTGAGAACTACAAGCGGATTCAG
>Ga0210399_10002271_pt1 | contig 14989 bp, 13 predicted proteins | sample IncBWC14MmetaG_FD_150865 | JGI IMG/M metagenome (GOLD analysis project Ga0210399, IMG submission 150865) | Forest soil microbial communities from Barre Woods Harvard Forest LTER site, Petersham, Massachusetts, United States - Inc-BW-C-14-M | ecosystem: Environmental > Terrestrial > Soil >...
GGATCCTGGAGCGAAATTTCTGGTGGAAACTGGTGATCCTAATCGACCAATGAAAAACTCACTAAATTATGTGAGCACCTGTCTCAGAGTCGTTGACACGCGCCGGCTCAGGCATTCGGTCGGAAGCTTAATGAATGCCCAGACGGGAAACCTAAAGCTTGCGCAGAATCTCTTGGGACACTCCACGATCAACATGACAGCGGATGTCTACACCAATGTTTCCAGGGAATCAGAACGCGAGGCAACACAAGCCGTAGAACGGGCGATCTATGGTGATCTGTTCCCAAGTCGGGAAACGGGAACAAGTCAGCGGCTGCAAACTGAGGTTGGTAAGTGTTACGGCTCGACTCGTAACTAGAAATGAGAAGGGCGCTTAGAGGATTTTCCTCTTAAGCGCCCATGATTGCGGGGGTCAGATTTGAACTGACGACCTTCGGGTTACAGCGCACTTTGTCCTGCCTGCAGAATATCTGCGTCGCTCGCCCGGTTTCCACGTCGGCAATTCTCTTCTGTCTCGTCGCCACTTGCGTTTTGCGCTATGCTTTCGCCGGTCCTGTCGCCGCTTTTTTGGTTTCCCGATTTGCTCGTCGTTGGAGGTCCTATGCGTCGCTGCGCCATCTTCTTCTTACTTGTCGTTTCGTTTCACTCCGTCCTTCGCGCCCAATCCTCCACCGCATCCTCTGCGCAACCTCTGGTCATCACTCATGTCACGGTTATCAACGCCACTGGCACGCCACTCCTCATCGACCGCACTGTCGTCATTTCCGGCCATCGTATCTCCGCCATTTCCGGGGCCGCGAAGCCGTCTCTTCCACAAGCCGCCCGTGTCATCGACGCTTCAGGCAAATTCCTCATACCAGGCCTCTGGGACATGCACGCGCACTTCTCCGACGCAGATTATCTTCCCCTCTATCTCGTCAACGGTGTCACCGGCCTCCGCATCATGTTCGGCGATTCCACGAGCCGCGAGAGCCACAAGCAGATCGAAGCCGGGACACTAGTCGGGCCGCGCATGGTCATCGGCAGCAGAATTATCGATGGCCCGGCCCCATTTCTGCCCTACTTCATTTCCGTTCAAACGCCCGACGAAGCGCGTAAAGCGGTCGACGCGGAGAAGCAGGGGGGCGCTGATTTCATTAAGGTCTACTCCTTCCTCCCCCGTGATCTCTATTTCGCCATTGTCAGTGAATCCAAAAAACTTGGACTTCCATTCGCCGGCCACACCCCGATGTCTGTTTCAGTTGAAGAAGCTTCCGATGCCGGACAAAAAAGCATCGAACACCTGGCCGGCATCGATGGCTCCTGCTCATCACGTGCAGACGATTTTCATCTCAGATCCCAACAGGATCTCGCGGAGATGATTGCCGCGGGCAAATCCTCTCTCGCAGGAGGATCTCATCTCGCCACCATGGGCGTCTCGATCCTCGATAGCTACAGCCCACAGCGATGTGCCGCTGTCGGCGCCCGCCTCAAGTCCAACGGAACCTGGGTCTGCCCTACTCTTGTAATTTTTCGTACGATGGCACTTATCGGTGATCCGAGCGTCTCGAATGATCCAAACATCCGATATCTGCCACGAAGTATCCGTGTTTCCTGGGAACCCCAAAACAACTACTTGTTCAAAATTGCCGCCCTGAATCCAACGTATACGAAGCGCCAATTCGAGCATGACTTGGTCACGGTCTCTGTGCTGAAACGGGCCGGCGTAGGCATCATCGCGGGCACTGATACGCCGAGTCCCTTCGTTGCTCCTGGCTTCAGTCTCGCAGACGAACTGGAACTTTATGTTAAGGCCGGTCTTTCTCCCCAGGAGGCTATCCGTACCGCCACTTACAATCCCGCACTCTTCCTCGGCCGCGAAAAAGACCTCGGCACTATCGAGCCCGGCAAACTCGCCGACATGGTGCTTCTCAATGCCAATCCTCTGGACGACATCCGTAACATCCGTAAGATCTCCGCGCTCGTCTACGATGGAGCCTACTATGACCGCGGCGCGCTCGACGCGATGCTCCAGAAAGTGGAACGTCTCGCGAATCGCAAGTCCATCGTGGAGGTTCTTTCGCAGACCATATCTTCCGGTGGCATCGATGCTGCGATCAAGCAGTATCAGGAGCTTAAGTCCACGCAACCTGACGTGTACGACTTTGACGAAGCGGAACTCAACACACTTGGATATCAACTGCTCGGCAGCAAGAATTTCAAAGAGGCGATTCGCATCTTCCAGTTGAATGTGGAGGCCTATCCCCGGTCGGGCAACGCTTATGACAGCTTCGCGGAAGCTTACATGGACAACGGCGACACGCGACTCGCCATCGCCAACTACCAGAAGTCTCTTCAGCTCGACCCTTCCAACAGCAACGCTGTCCAAATGCTGAAAAAACTAAACTCCACCAACTAAGACCGCCAATCTTTCGGACAGTTTCTGTCATCCCTTGGACGCCACAAAGGGTTTCAGCTCCTGACCTCCTGTGTGACAGGCAGGGGGACTTGCGGGTTCTAAATTCCGCCGATTTCTCGGGACCCATAAGAAAGACGAAAAACCAGTTCTCATAACTTGCGCAAAAGAAAAGGCCGGAATCCTGGATTCCTGCCTTATGAGCTCGACAGTTCCGTTATTAGGCGCGTCTTAGGAGTAACGCCGGTTTTTCTTTCGCAATAGCTAATAGTCGGAGTGCCGAACTTTGTGGTTTGCGGGAGCCTTGTTCCCAACTTCGGAGAGTTCCGACGCGCGTACAAAGGAATTCCGCAAATTCCGGCTGGCTAAATCTCAGTCGAGTTCTGACGCGGCGAATTTCAGCAGGTTTCATTGAGACGGGCTCAAAAGCCAAACGCGATACGCGCATTTTCGCTTTTTTCCCTGCACGATACTTCTTAGCCTCAACAAACCCGGAGATCATTTCGTTGAATAGTTTATTGTTCATTGCCCTCCCTCAGTCCACGAATGAGAGTAGATAGTGTCTTTTTCTGTTTTTTGGTCAGATTGTCCTGCTCATTCTTGTTAAACACCATCAACAGAAAAATCTGCCCATCGCGCTCAATGTAGTAGTACATATACCGAAATCCGCCGCTCTTTCCTTTGCCCCTAGTAGGGTCGGCGGCCCGAGACTTCCGGACACCCGAAGTCCCCTCTATCACGGGACCGCGCTTGGGGTTTTCAAGCAGGTCGTTCTGAATTTCCAACAATACGTCATCAGCGTGTTCTTTCGCAAGAGCCAATAGGCGTGTCGTAAACGCCGGAAACTCTATGAACTCTAACACACTGTTATACTACGACAGAGTAGTACCTTTGTCAATGGGCTCCTTGCGTTGTATCGTCAGTGACGGGCACTGGCAAAGCCGAGCAGTTTGGAGACTTTCGGACGCTAATTGGACGGAAAAGCGAAACGGCCCAGAGGGAGCATCCTCTGAGCCGTTTCAAATCAACTAGAAATGGTTGCGGGGGTCAGATTTGAACTGACGACCTTCGGGTTATGAGCTCGACGATCAGACTCTAAGTCCCATTGATTCGGTTGCCCTTACACCAATGAGACACCCGAAAGACCCGCAAAATGGCCAAGTTTTGGACCCTTGTTGGACCCTGGAAAATTGGGGTGAACCGTTGGGTAGGGAATCGATGACAGGAGCTTGCCATGAGGATCAGGGTCCCATCTGCAAAGCTACCCGACGCCCGATTCTCACTTCTGCGTTCGTCGAAATTGGCAGTCAGGGACGGTAAATACTCGGTCCTCCCCAGTCGAAGACCACGAGCCCAAGGTCGTTGGCTGCTTTCACCAGAAACGGCAGAACTTCTTCCACCCGTGAATAGACCATTCCCAACACGGCAGCACGATGGCCGAAGTCATTCCACAAAGGTCCATCGCTCCATACTCCATTATCGACTTCATCGTCGCTCAAGGTGCAGATACACGGATACTTCGTTATCAGACGGTCGTGCAATTCTCTGAACACTTCTGGTGGTTCGCCCTTCGCATCAATGAGAGCATCGACGGCTTGCCAAGCTTCTTGGTCACCGACTGGAATCGGTTGAGTGCAGATTGCGACGTTGTAGCTCATAGCCCCGCGCTCCAAATTTGTTGATCGCGGTTCGCATGATGCCATCATCTATAAGATTTTGTCATCGGTTCAGGTCTCGGCAGACATCTTCGCCCTTGATGCTCAAATTCAGCACGATCTCCGTTATTGCTTCGGTTTGTTCAATCCGAACAGGTTGAGCGCAGGAATGTTCATACGAACTTGGATGAAGAACGTTGGTTTCTGCGTGGGCAGTGTAAGTGAATCCCACAAACGCTGGCAATGTGACCGAGCCATTGGCGTCCGTGTGCGTCACCAGTCCGTCTCCCGCTATCTTGTGCGCTATCCTAACCTCTCTCAGCCAGACTAAGACGTTCCCCGCAGGTCCGCCATCTGCCCACTGCACACGGATAGCTACATCCTTTCGAACTGCGAAAGTTGAAATCGACAAATCCGTCTTCATGGTCTGCCAATCCTGTACGGTGAGCACCGTGGCTGACGTGCGCTCGGTCGTGCCGGGGAAGTACGTTGGCGGGTACGGATACTTGGCGAGTACAGGAACATTGGTGTTGATTCCCACGATGTAGGTGCCCGGAGGCACATCGAGTTGAACCCCCCCCGTTCTCATCCGTCCGCTTCGTTACTTGACGCATGTACACCGGCACCTCATCCGTGCGAGTGGCCACCACTTCGATTCCTTTTACAGGTTCGCCGCTCGGCGATCGAACTATCCCGCTGAAATATCCGGTTGGGAATCTGACAGGTGTTGCGCTGAAGAGTTCGGAATCATAGTTGCCAGCCAAATCCTTTCCAACTGCGTCAGATACGGACTGAAGGTCAAATTGGAAGGCATACGCATTCAAGTGCCCGAACCCGGTTTCTTCAGGTGCGACATCCACCCGACCTGTCATCGTGGCGGTAACTGCATATCGCTTACAGGCCATGCAGAGCGTGCCCCGTTCTCGGGAGTGCATTTCTGCGTTCAGGAGATTGTCAAACTGTTCAAATTCGACGTCTCGCCGGAGTTCCAGTTTTGCCTTCTTGGCTTTCGGCGTTTGCTCTGGCAAAGAAACCATTGCGGTCGGGCTACCTCCGGCGTATTGGAGCCACATCCTGTCACACTTGCCGGAAGGGTCTTCGATTGCGAAGGTTTCCAATCCAACGATAACCTCTGCGCGGACAGTGACGATGCGCCCAGCAAACCTCTTAGGGTGCGCCACTATCTCGCACACAGACGTAGATGGAGATGGCACCTGTGCTGCAGCGAGGCTTGCGATCAGTAAGCACAACATCACAGTTCCCAGTGTTCTCATCATTTCTCTATAGACACCGCTACGCTAAGTTCGGCTCCCGGATCCTTCTCTTTCCGTATTTCACCGCAGAACGTCATTGGTGTCCATGGGTAATGACAAATGTCGCCTGGATCCCTCTACCAGAGCCCGAAAGGCACACGCTAAGTCATGATGATTCAATGCCCTTACGGTTCGTCGGCGCCCAAAAACCAGCCTTGAAAAGGAATTTTGGATGCCAGTTGGACGCGGATTCCCACTACGCGCTCCATTGAATGGTGCATCGATGCCGCGTCTCGACATCTTGGCAACACAAGGCTGCGAAAGACGCCGTGTCGATCGTCTCACTGCGCTTCAGTCTCTTGCCGTATCCGTGAAAGCACGATACTTTCTATAAATTCATCAAAGGGGTCCTAATGCTGCCATGTCGTGCCTTCGTCGTTCTGTGCGTCTGGCTTTTTGTTCTTCCTTCTGAATCAATCAGTTCGGACAACACGCGTGCCTGGGACATCCCGCGGTTTAGTGCGGAGGGCAGGACATTGTACAAGGCCGCCTCGAGTGTTACCCCCAAGGCGGGCACTGACGTGGTCGTTCTAGATGAGGAGGAGAACTACGTTTTCGACGCGGATGGAAAAGCCATTCGGACGCACTATCTCGTGTACAAAGTCCTGACTCAAAAAGGCTCCGAGGGTTGGGATGACATCTCACTCGGATGGGAACCGTGGCACGAAGAGCGCCCCACGGTGCGAGCGCGAGTTATCACGCCGGATAACGTGATCCACGCGCTCGATCCGAAGACCGTTACCGATTCGCCGGCGCGCGATGACAATAACAAGACTTATGGCGACGGGAGAACTTTGCGCGCGCCCCTGCCCGCAATCGCGCCGGAGTCGGTCGTTGAAGAAGAAGAGATTTCGAAAGAAAGAGCGCCGTTTTTTGGGGCCGGTGTCGTCGTTCGAAACTATTTTGGGCGCCTGGTTCCAGTCCAGAGCTCTAAGCTCGTCCTTGAAGCACCTGACTCCATGCCCCTGCGCTATGTGTTGCAAATGCTTCCCGACATGAAGCCGCAAAAAACGGAAGCAAGTGGCCGCGTGCGAATCGTTTTTGAGCAGGGCCCGATGGATGCGCTGGACGAAGTCGAGGACTATCTGCCAAAGGAGATACCCGGGCAACCGCAAGTGGCGTTTTCGACCGGAGCTTCCTGGCAAGGCGTTGCCGAGGGTTACGGGCAGATCATCGACGAGAAGGCATCGCAGAAGGATGTTCAATCGCTCGTGAACGGCCTGGTTGAAGGAAAAACAAACCGTGAGGAAAAGGCCGCCGCCATTCTGCAGTATTTGAGCCGGGAAGTGCGCTACACGGGAGTGGAATTTGGAGATGCTGCAATCATTCCACACGCGCCCGCAGAAACGCTGAAGCACAAATACGGCGACTGCAAAGACAAGGCCACGCTGGCGGTGGCAATGCTGCGGGCTGCTGGAATTCCTTCGTTTGTTGCCCTTCTGAATGCAGGGCAGAGGCACGACGCCGAGGCCGAGCTCCCGGGGATGGGTCTGTTCGATCATGCCATCGTGTATGTGCCGGGCAATCAGGATCTATGGATCGATCCGACCGATGAATATGCGCGGCTTGGGCAGCTGCCCCAATCCGATCAGGGACGACTCGCACTAATCGCGCGAGCTGAGAGCTCAGAGCTGGTAGCAATACCTGAAGCTTCCTCGCGAGACAATCGAGTGGTGGAAAAGAGGGAATTTTACTTGGCTGAGAACGGTCCGGCTCGGGTGGTCGAAACAACCGAGCCACACGGCGTGTTCGAATCCGGATTCCGATCCGCCTACGCGGATGCCGACGATAAGGATAGCAGGAAGGATCTCAAAGACTATATTGGCAATGAGTACCTCTCGGAGAAACTGGGGCGAATCAATCGGTCAGATCCGGCTGATTTGTCGAAACAATTGCAACTCGTCATCGAGGCCAGCGAGGCCAAGCGAGCGTACACGGGTTTAGACAGCGCCAGCGCGGCCATCCGTCTGGAAAGCCTTTTTTACAGGCTTCCCAATGAATTGCAGCAGCGCGAGAAGGAAGCTGAAAAGGGCGCGGATGCCACAACGGACAAGCCTAAAAAACCTCGCACTGCCGACTACCAATTGCCAGAGGCTTTTGTAAACGAATGGCGGTACAGATTCTTTCCGCCTCTGGGCTTCCAAGCAAAACCATTGCCCCCACGGGTAAAGATTTAAGGCAGTCCTGCAGTTTGATACAGTGAAGCGGCGGCTCACGGCCGAGGAAGCCAAAGAGCTACGAGAAAAGGTCGTTTCTTTGCGCGAGGGCCCGGCGATTCTGGTTTATTTCGAACCGACGACCCAGACGCTGATGAACCAGGGGAAAATGCGTGAGGCGTTTCAGGCCAGCCGTGATTTCATCGCGCGGCACCCCAAAGAGGCCGTCCATCACCTGCAAAGGGCGAAAATACTTCTTTCGGCTGGAATGGGGGAGGCGGCGCGGGAAGAGGCCCGTACGGCTGTTAAGCTGGAGCCCTTGTCCGCGCTAGCCCAAAAGACGCTGGCGGAGATTCTTGAATACGATCAGGTTGGACGACAGTACCGGCGCGGGAGCGACTTCGCCGGAGCGGAGGCGGCATTTCGTGCGGCAAAGAAACTCGATCCCGAGGATAAAGAGATCGTGGGGAATCTCGCAGTCTTATTGGAATACAACCATGAGGGCGAACGCTACGGCCCGGGAGCCAAGATGAAGGAGGCGGCTGCGGAATATCAAAGCCTGACGGAAGAGCAGTTGGCCAAAATCGGATTGAAGAACAATCTGGCGTTTGCTCTTTTTTACGCGGGGGATTTCGCAGCCGCGAAGAAAGATGCGGAAAGCCTGAACCCGCAGCTGAACGCGGTGATTGTGGCCTGCGATACTGCCCTGAACGGGACAGAAGCAGGCATGGCCGAAGCACGAAAACGAACCGGAGATGAAAATGATCTGAAGTCGGTATTGAAGAACGCAGGAGAAATGCTGATGCGGGCACGGAAGTACCCGGCAGCGGCCGAACTCATGGCCGCCGGGGCTTCCGGAAACAACGCTTCAAAGACGATGGCACTCGCCTCCATGTTGCGCAAAGCACTGCCACACGAGGAGATCAAAATTGAGGATAGCCCGGCAGGCGTGGTCACGAGGATGTTTTTGATCACACTCGATCCCCAAATTACGCTCGAGAAGATGAGTGCAATCTACAGCCGGAACGCGCAGAGAGTTATTCGGAATTCAAGCCCCGAGGACATCGAAAGGACGCTGAAGGCCGGGGGCGTGATCCGCAGGGCACTCTCGAAAACAGGATTTCCGGCGGACGTCATGCTGGATGTGGTCATGCCAGCGATGCAAGTGCAAACGGAAGGCGATGACACTACGGGGTACAGGGTCACGCTCCGCCCGGCAGGTGCAAACAAGATCACCATGTGGGTAATCAAGGAGGACGGCAAATATAAGATCCTTGATGGAGCAGAAAAACCGAATTCAATCGGACTGGAAATTCTGGATCGTTTGCAGCCTGGGAATACCGCAGGAGCACGGGTTCTGCTGGACTGGGTTCGCGATGAAGAGCACCTCGCCGGAGGGGACGATCCGCTTGCGGGGTTTGCGTTTCCGCGCATGTGGACGAAGGGAAAAGAGGCCGACGGGGAACAAATGAAATACGCGGCGGCGGCCATCCTCGCACAAACGAAAGAGACGGCGCGCGATGCGGTGAATATCCTGGAAAGCGGGAGGAGCGCGGCAAAAAACGATTCGGACCAACTGAGTCTGGGGATCGGGCTATTAAGCGCCTATAACAATCTCGAGGAATACGAAAAGCTGCATGCACTTGCGACGGAACTCGCAAAGCAATATCGAGAGTCGAAACGGTTGTTCTTTGACGATGAGATCGCGCTGCGTGGACTTGGGCGGTTTGCGGAAGCGGATGCACTGGCCCAGGAGATGACCAAACGGTTGCCCGATGACACCGATGTGAGGCGGGCTTTCATTTATACGGCGGCGGCGCGAGAGGACTATACCAAGGCGCATGAACTGGGTCGGCAATTTATCGATGCGGGGAAAGCAGAGAGTTCCGACATGAACAGCGTTGCTTGGAACTCCCTCTTCACGGGCAAGGTGAGTCAGGATGATCTAGAAGCCGCGACCAAGAGCGCCCAAGTCGCACAGAATAATAATGCTCCTGCTCTACACACGCTGGGATGCGTGTATGCCGAAATTGGCAAGACAAAAGAAGCGCGTGAAATTCTAATTCAGGCCATGGATCTATTGAACCTGGATGAGCCGGAATCCAACTATTGGTACGGGTTCGGGCGGATTGCCGAACAATATGGCGAAAGTGAAGTTGCCACCTCAGATTACAATCAAGTGAAGAAGCCCAAAAAACCGGCACAAGTGCCGGGCTCGTCCTACCGACTGGCGCAAAATCGCTTGGCAGCGATGAGAGCCTCGAAATAGAAGGTTTCGACGAATGCGGCGTGCTAGATCACGCATAGTAAGCGATTGAAAGCATGAAAGCATTTCGGTCGACGAGAGGAGATTCGAATCCTTGGCCTCCTCGTTGCGAACGATGTAAATCAAAACCTAAGACGTGGTATTGCAATCAGTTATGTTTCGCAGAGGGGTCTTAATTGGGCTACTCGGGCTACCAGATAATTCCGGTTATGATCCTTGCATTTCTTTAGTGCCGCACTGGGTGGTCGTGGCCTGCCTCCAAATGTCGAGGCAGTAGATAGAAATAAACTCGCGAGGGAGACTCTAGGTGACAGGGCAGCGTTCTAACCAACTGAACTACGTCCCCAACCATGTTTTCTACGACTTTGCCACAAAGCCTTAAGGGATAGGCGTTTGCAAATTTTGCATGCCGCGCACTTTTCGCTAGCGTTGCCTGCAGTAGCAGCTGTCCCTGCCAAAACCGCCAATAAATCGCTAATAAGTCTCCGTGCGCTCGTGCGGACCATATCTTAAAACAAAGGGAACAAAAACCCAGTTGCGATATCATCGAGCGGATGATGCCGACAAAAAGAGGAGTTCCGAGCGAAGTATTCCGTTCTGTTATGGAGAACGCGAAGAAGAGACTCCTGCTCGAAAGCGATGAAGCGGGCGCCTTCGAGCACAAGGGTCTGCTCGGTGACGAGCGCGCGGCTTCTCTGGCGAAATTCTTTCGCGAAAGGATTGGCGATCGATTTGACGTGCAGAAAGGGGAGGCGATCGATTATCAGGACACGAGGACTGGGCAATTGGACTTCGTAATTTATGACAGGTCCCGTTGCGCGCCCATTCACATGGGAAAGGAGAATTTATTGTTGCCGTGTGAAGCCCTTTATTGTGTCATCGAGGTCAAGACGCGAGTCACTCAGGATGAACTGGACACTGCCTATAGTGCTGCAGGTAAGGTTCGGGCCCTTAGGCCATTCAAAAAGCCCTTTGTAGCTTCGCGCCAGGATGGCGCCAGTGCAGTCGACAGCCGGGACCGATGCCTATTTGTAATTTTCGGGTACACGTCAAATCTTGGGAACGACTCCGATTGGGCGGCGAAGGAGTATCACCGATTACACAAAGCCGCGAAATCCGCCGGTGTCTCAATGGACTGCGTCGATCGGCTGTTTATCCTCGACCGGGGAATCATAAATCCGCAGAAACAGGCTGGGAGATGGGAAGAGGGCGATGCAGATTCCGTATTCTTGGAGAGCTACTTGCACGTAGTAAATTTCCTTGGCCGAGAATCGGCGCGCCGGAAACCCGTGGATTGGCAGATGTACGGCCCGCGCCGCGCCAAGGACTGGAAGAGTTTAGATGCCCCTACGTAGAGGTGGTCGGTAGAGACCGCAGTTCGTGACTTCTCCAAGCCATAAGCGTTGGATATTCAAAGAGATCGGCAAGCCCTTGACATAATATAGTGAAATCACTATATTAGGCTAGATGACCGAAGAGCCGCCTCTGAAGCCGGTTGTTTGGGTGGGATCAAGCCGCAAGGACTTGAAGAAATTTCCTGATCCTGTCCAGCATCAAGTGGGCTATGCGATTTATGTTGCGCAGCGTGGCGGCAAGCATCGCGATGTCAAAGTGCTGACCGGATTCGGTGGGGCAGGGGTGCTTGAAGTGGTTGAGGATTTTCGCGGGGATACATTCCGAGCGGTGTACACGCTGAAGTACGCGGATAGCGTTTATGTGTTGCATGCGTTTCAAAAGAAGTCGAAAAGCGGGCGTGAAACGCCGCGCCGAGACATGGAACTTATCGAGCAGCGCCTGCGCGAGGCGGAACGAATAGCCAAAGGGAGAAAGCCATGAGCAAGAAATCTCACGAGATTGGAAGCGGGAACGTATTCAAGGACCTCGGAATTCCGAATGCCGAGGAGCATTTGGTGAAGGCACAACTGGTCTTCAAAATCGACGGTATCATGAAGGATCGTGGTCTTAAGCAAGCCGAAGCGGCCGATCTGCTGCGTGTTAAACAGCCCGACGTTTCCAAGATGCTGCGGGGTGACTTCAGACAATTTTCTGTCGAACGGCTTTTGCGTTTCCTGGTGGCTCTTAATCAGGATGTGGAGATTGTTGTCAAGCCGCACCGCGGGAGGAATGACGGCGCGGCCCTGCATGTCTCCTGAGAGGGTGGCGCGCTCTCATATAGCGTTCTGGATTAGTGCCTTTAAATCATGGTAAAACCACATCCAAACAGGACAACGCGAGCGCGCGCTTTTTTGTTCCGCGGGGTTGTAACGATGAGCCCGCTTCGAGGAGTTCGAACCACAGAAACTGTCACATCTTCGTCGAAATGAAACTCGACTTGGAAAGAGCCAATTGCGACCTGGATGAGTTCACGCCCTGTTAAAAAACTCAGGTCAATTTCCTTTTTCAATCCGTACATATGACGGAACATATCATTCCTCCATGGATTATTGGGACCCGACGGTGACGGATGGCCTCGCTCGCGACCGCGAGGTGATCCTGTTCAACAACGCCGGGGCGTGCCGCCGCTGCCAACGCCTTCGAACTTCCCGTTCCAGTCTTCTCGCCGTGGCAACCACAGCTCGAATTGAATATCAGATTCGGGCGTTGGCTTGACCGTTCCAATCACGCGGCAAAACTGGACAGCTACGGTCACTTTATTCGGCGAGCCCACCCTGACGGATGTAGTGAACGGCGGGCGGACAAATTCGGCGGAGGTTACGGACCAGGGTGCCTTGTTTGCGCCAGCCAGGTCGGCGCACGCCTGTTCGTCGGGTCCGGTTGCGGTATCCCTGGCACGTGCAAATAGGACTCCACTTAGCATTAGAGAGAAAAACATGCATAGCCAAATCTTGTGTCTACTCAATAATGAGAATTGTCGGTTTCCGTCTGCTCCGTTGTTCTGTGGCTTCATTGAGTCACCTCGATAAGCAGAACAGGTTTAGCACAATTTTGGAGGTAGGGTCAGCCACGGTCAGAAGTTAGCCTGATCATCTTAGCTTCTCCACTTTGCGCCCGTGACTCCGGCGCAATCGCAAAAATAACGAATCTGTCGTCTCGGGGAAAAACAGCGCAGTTACAGTTTCCCAGCCCGGTTCCTGGTAGAGGCCAATCACATTTCTTCCGGCCGAGTAGTGGAGTTCTTGCGGTGCAACGAATCACGAAAAATGGCACGAATCCGTCAGTTACTACTTGTGTAACTGATCAAAACTGACTGGCATTGCCGGACAGATCAGTACCGAGTCGGCTTGTGATTACCGGAAATCTGGCTGGGTCCAATCCGCGATTGTGGTCGGATTACGGGCAAACAGGAAAATTGCTCCAGACTCTTCGACCTCCATCGTCAGTTCAACCAACTCTGAGGAATCCAAGACCTTGGATAGGTCAAAGTCTTCAGTCAGCTGCCCCGACGCAATCCTAGCCAAGAAGCGCCTTCGCATATCGCAGTACTCGGGTTCGACAAGGCGGCCGGACGAATCGCGCTTCAACATACTCGTCATTCCTTAAGAGAAATCTACACCTAACGGATACTCAGCCGCCAATGAGCCGCTGGCGAGGGCAGAGGGGCCATCGCTCATATGCGGCCTTTGAGGATCTGCTCCACATCGCGGCGTCCGTGAAGAATGGCCAGCGACTTGCAATGGTTTCGTCTGGGGCCGATAGACGATCAAATAAGAGTAGACATGGAAAAATTATACATCTTCGTCGGTCAAATCCTTCCGACTGTGACCGGCACCAGGGCTTCCCGCGAGAAATAGATAGACTGCCTCTGATTGGCACCCTTTGATACTGCAAAGAGGGTGCTGAAGGGGCTAAGGGGTAGGCAGAGGACTTCCCAGATCAGGACTTCACGGGACTTGGCGTTCAAAGCTGTTGCAACCCGTCGCGCTCTGGGCCGATGAGTTTATAGGAACCATTTAGACACATGTGTACATTTGAACAGGCAGAACTTCCTTGTCGCCTTACAGTACCGTTTGGGAAACCTAGAACATGATTGATGAACGCACTCAGCTTCTCATGGACAACAACCCGGCTCATGCCGGCCAAGCAATGAGATGGCTTCGAGGAGACTTGTATGTGGAAAGATAACAATTACTGCTGGGTGGTAATGTGCAAGAACAATTGGTTTCACGATCGAGTGAATCTTTTCTTTAAGCATAAAATTCCCCTCGGCGAGACAGATGTCTACGCGCTTCCGCCTGCTCTCCAAGGCAACTTCACGGTCAGGTGCGATGAATGCCACAAGGAGTATCTCTATAAACCCTCCGATCTGCTGAGGCACGACCAAGAGCTTCCCGTATCTTTCACTCCGCATCCGCTCTTTCAACTGAATTTCATGCCGTGCGCGGTCGAATGGGCTGGGCAAAACGTCATTGAGTTGGCGACGGGTGCAGACCGCCGGCGCAGTGAACGTTTGTTCTTGAACGTGAGTCTTATCGTCAGAGGAGAATCCGTGAAAAGGAAGGTCTTCCTGGAACCGACATTCGCAATTTCTGTGAGTGCTCACGGCGCACTGGTGGTCATGTCCACAAAAGTGGTGCTAGGACAAACGCTTTTCCTAAAGAATCAAGGATCCCAGAAGGAAATGGAAGGCCGAGTAACTCGTTTCGGCCTTCTTTACGGCAATCAGGCTCAGGTGGGTATCAACTTCACGCAACCTACTCTAATGTTCTGGCCGGCCGTGTTTGCACCGAAAAGTTGGAAGTCCGTCGCGACGCAACCGCAAGCCCCGTCGTAGAAATTCGCAGTCATACAGGACTGGGGAATCAGCAGATCAGGTGTCTTCCGCCTCTTTCACATTCGCAAGCTCAAGGGGGCCGAAACCACAGCCATGAGCTGTTTCATTGTGTGGAGTGTGCGAGGGTTGGTCGCGCCGTCTAGCGGGATCGGGGTCTTCAACGAATTAGACACAGCAGACTCGGATGCTGTAACAAAGACCCTTTCAACATCCAGCCCACATCCCGAGGGAAACGGCGTTCTGGGACATGGAGCGAGACCCACCTGACCGGTCCGCTACGACCGTCGATTTCTGCGGAAAATGAAAGGTCTAAGAATTAGGCAGATAGTGGGCCTCGCCGGGCCGCCCTTTGGCATACCCCAATACATCTCTGAACGGTGGCCAGAGAAGTACCAAATCTCTTGGCTAGAGCCCGAAGACTGGTTTTTTCCTTCGCATAGCAGCCAGCGATGGCAGGCCGCGTCTCTATCGA
>Ga0210399_10002273_pt1 | contig 14988 bp, 12 predicted proteins | sample IncBWC14MmetaG_FD_150865 | JGI IMG/M metagenome (GOLD analysis project Ga0210399, IMG submission 150865) | Forest soil microbial communities from Barre Woods Harvard Forest LTER site, Petersham, Massachusetts, United States - Inc-BW-C-14-M | ecosystem: Environmental > Terrestrial > Soil >...
ATGACTTCGAGCCGGTAGATCTTGTCAAATTCGGGCGCTTCGGTCTCCGCCGTACCCGTCATACCCGCCAGCTTTTTATACATCCGGAAATAATTCTGGAACGTGATGGTGGCGAGGGTTTGATTCTCGCGTTCGATCTTCACGTTCTCCTTGGCTTCGATCGCCTGGTGCAGCCCGTCGGACCAGCGGCGGCCGGGCATCAGGCGCCCGGTGAATTCGTCCACGATGATCACTTCGCCGTCTTTGACCACATACTCCACGTCTCTCTTGTAGAGCGCGTGTGCTTTGACGGCGGTTTCAACGTGATGCTTCAGCGCCCAGTTCTCCGGGTCAGCGATATTTCCGATCCCAAGCAACTTTTCGACTTTCTCCCAACCCCGATCCGTGACCGTGATGTTGCGGTGCTTTTCATCTACCACGTAGTCACCGGTAAGGATTTTCCTTTGCGGGTCGTCGCCGACTTCACGGAGGTCTCTGAGCATGTCGTCCCTTTGCTCCGGCGCGATCTTCGCTGTGTCCAGCAGCTGGCGCAATTCTTCTGGACTTAGCTCTTCGCCCTTTTCGAGCTTAGGGATAATGCGATTCACCTTGTAGTACTTGTCGGTGGACTCCTCGCTGGCGCCTGAAATGATGAGCGGAGTTCGCGCTTCGTCAATGAGGATGGAATCGACTTCGTCGACGATCGCGAAGTTGTGCATACGCTGCACGCAATCGCGCAGGTCGAACTTCATGTTGTCGCGCAGATAGTCGAAGCCGAATTCGTTGTTGGTGCCGTAGGTCACGTCAGCGGCATAGGCAGCACGGCGTTCCGCGTCGTCGAGATCGTGGACAATTACACCCACGGTCAAGCCGAGAAAACCGTAAAGCTTGCCCATCCATTCGGAATCGCGTTTGGCGAGGTAGTCATTAACGGTAACCACGTGCACGCCGCGTCCACTCAGCGCATTCAGATACACCGGGAGCGTGGCTACCAGCGTTTTGCCCTCACCAGTCTTCATTTCAGCAATCGTGCCTTGGTGCAAAACCATGCCGCCGATCAACTGCACGTCGAAGTGGCGCATATTGAGGACGCGCCGTCCAGCTTCGCGGACCACGGCAAACGCTTCCTCGAGCAGTTCGTCGAGAACGGCCTTGAGTACCTCGCTGCGCTGCGCCTCGATTTCCTTCTGGCGGTCAGTATCTGGGAGATCACCATCCGGGCGATCAGGATCGGCAGCCGGCTCGTCGGCGATCGAGCTGAGACGCTCCTGAATATGAGCGCGAAATTCGGCTGTCTTGGCGCGGAGTTCATCGTCGGAGAGCTTCTGCATCTCCGGCTCAAGCGCGTTGATAGCCGCCACTCGAGGCAGCAGGCGCTTGACCTCGCGCTCATTCTTCGTCCCGAAAACCTTGCCTAACAGAGTGTTGATCAAACGGAAGCCCTTCGAAGGACACGCGTCCTAAGTATGAGTAAAAGCCTAGCACATTAGATGCGGGAGGGAAGGCGAAGGACGGGCAACTCGAAACAGGCTGTGGAATGACTCGTGTTTCGTAACAGGGCATCGCTTTAGCGATGCCGCAAATCCTTCGAAATCAGACACCCCTTTAGGGGCTGGCAAGGAAGAATCGCCACTTCCGCAGTCGCTTCAGTCCTTCACAGCTTTGCGTGCCTTCCGTTTCCTCGGCTCCCGTGGCGGGAGCTTCCACCTGCCCTCCCCGAAGTCGTCCAGCCACTGCCGCACTTCTTCCTCCAGAGTAGTGCCTTTCGCTTTCGCAATCTGCTCTGCCCGGTCCAGCAGGTCAGTGTCCGCACTAAATGTAATCTTCTGCATCGCCATCGTACTCCCCCGAAGTTAGGATCGGCGCACTTCCTAGTTTTCCCTAGCCGTCTTTAGTATATTCACCTCCGACATGCCCGCCTTCTACCAGCGATTCCAGGAATCGGCCCGAAAGTTCCCCGGCAACGTCGCCCTTGAGATTCAGCGGCCGCAGACGGTTGAGCGTGTCACTTTCGCGGAACTTACCCGCATGTCGGAGAGCGTGGCGAACTGGCTCTCGACGCGCGTGCCGCGGGACGCGCGCGTGGCGATTCTGGCCGCGAATCATCCGCGCTGGGTGGCAGCATATTTGGGGATCATCGCCGCCGGAAGAACCGCGGTTCCGCTCGACACCGCCTTCCACGCCGACCAGGTGAAGAAATTGTTGATCGATAGCGGAGCCTCCCTATTGTTATGCGATGTGAAGCATCTTCCGGTGGCGGCGGAGGCGGTGGCGGGACTCAGTGTGGGTTTAGTGATGACTTCGGCGGCTACGGAATGGAATTCCGTTCCACCGAAGGTTAGCGAAACCAACTTGGCCGCCGATCTCGATTCCATCTTCGCCGCCGGCCCCGGCAACTTTCAGCCCGTCGTCCCCGCCGATAGCGACCTGGCGGCGCTGCTCTACACCTCGGGCACCACCGCCGATCCGAAGGGAGTCATGCTCACCCACGCCAACCTCGTCGGCGAAGCGAATTCGGTGCTCGCGGTAATGAAGGTTGGCCCTGAGGACGCGCTGCTCGGAATTCTCCCGATGTTTCATGTCCTCGCGCAGATGGCGAACCTTTTCCTGCCTCTATTCAATGGCTGTCGCGTCGTATATCTGGAGACGCTGAACACGACCGAATTGCTGCGCGCTTTGCAGGAACGCGCGATCACCGTGTTTTGCGTTGTGCCTCAATTTTTCTATCTGATTCACGAGCGCATTTTCAAAGAACTGAAGAAACGCGACAAGTTGACGATGCGGCTGGTGCGTACGCTGATGGCATTCAACCGTGGCCTGCGCCGAATCGGAGTCAACGCGGGCAAACTCTTCTTCGGAAAAATTCACGCGACTTTCGGCGCTCGCATGCGCTATCTGATAACCGGCGGCTCGCGATTCGATCCCGCCATCGCTCGCGATTTCTATTCGTTCGGCATCGACGTTCTGAACGCATACGGCCTGACCGAGACCACTGGCGGCGCTTTCATCAATCCTCCGGGGCACGTTGTATTTGGCTCTGTCGGACGGCCTTTTCCCGGGGTCGAAGCAAGAATAGTAGACCCGAAGCCGGTAGAAGAAGGCGCGCCGCCGGCGGGCGAGATTGCCATCCGCGGCGCGATTGTCATGAAGGGATATTGGAATCGCCCGGAAGCCACGGCGGAGGTGCTTCGCGACGGATGGCTCTACACCGGCGATCTGGGCTACTTCGACTCCGCAGGCAATCTATTCATCACCGGGCGAGGCAAGGAAGTCATCGTCCTCGCCAATGGAAAGAATGTTTATCCGGAGGAGATCGAGGCGCACTACCTCAAGGCTCCGTACGTGAAAGAGATTTGCGTGATGGCGCTAGAGGCGCGCCCGGGAGACCCGACATCAGAGCGGCTGCATGCCGTGGTCGTGCCCAACTTTGAACTGCTGCGCGAGCGCAAGATCGTCAACTCAAAAGAAGTGATCCGGATAGACATTGAAGCGCTTTCTCACAAGATCGCTTCCACCAAGCGTCTGGGAAGCTATGACATCTGGCAAGAGGATCTGCCTCGGACGACGACGCGCAAGTTAAAGCGTTTCCAGATTGAAAAGAAAGTTCGCGAGCTGAAGCAAAAGGGCGGCGGCGATTCGGACGTTGGCGCGGAGGACGTTGGCACCGCGATAGAGAAGCCGCTAACCGCCGATGACCAGCAATGGCTGGAGCGCGAGGATGTGAGGCGCGCCCTCACCATCGTTCAGGAGTCTTCGCGCAACCCGCTCGACGCGATTCATCCGACCCACAATCTGGAGCTCGATTTGGGACTCGACTCCATGCAGCGCGTTGAATTACTGACCGCACTCGAGCAGCATCTTGGCGGCGAAGTGCCCGAGTCGCAGCTGGCGGAACTTTATTCGGTGCGGGATCTGATCGACGCCATTCTTGCGAGCGCGGGGCGGGGCGAGGGCCAAGCCAGAGCCGCCGAACCAGCCTGGTCGACAATCCTGAGCGAGCCGGTGACCGATCCCGAGGTGCTGGCACTGGCCAGCCTCAACAACTTCGCTGACGTCCCTTTCTTCTTGCTGGGGCGGCTGATTTATCTTTTCGCGCTCGATCGCTTTCACCTCAAAATGCGCGGCCTCGAAAATCTGCCCGAAAAAGGCCCGTTCCTCCTTTGTTCGAATCACCAGAGCTACGTCGATCCACTGGTGATGGCGGGGGCGCTGCCCTGGCACCTGTTTCGCTACGCCTTTGCGCTCGGCACCAGCGACATTTTCGGCAAGGGATTCATGCGGCGGCTGGCGCGATGGATTCGCACGGTAGTCCTCGATCCGGACGCGAACCTGATTCCCGCCATGCGCGCTGGATTCTTTGGCCTCAGCCAGGGTCGTATTCTTGTTCTTTATCCCGAGGGCGAGCGCACCAATGACGGCAATCCGACCGTATTCCGCAAGGGCGCCGCAATTCTCTCGATTCACGCGCAAGCTCCGATTGTTCCGGTTGCGATCGAGGGTTTCTACGAAGCCTGGCCACGCCACAAGAAATGGCCGAAGGTCGCCGATCTGCAACTGGTATTCGGCAGGCCAATTCAACCCTCTCCGCTGAATGAGGCGAGCGAAGCTGCCTATGAACGGCTGACGTCCGAGTTGAAATCCACAGTGGTGGCGATGTGGCAAGAATTGCGGGAAAAAGAATTGCGAGAAAAAGACTCGCGAGGACCGGAGGAAAACTCCGAGTCCGAATCGAAGTCCGAATCGAAAAATTCAGCGCTGGCGGAAACCACGCTTCGTTAACGTTATATACGCGCTTATGCTCCCGCGCCCTTAGCTTTCGCGTCAAAGATCTTTGTGAAGGCGTCCACAACACCCTCGTGAAACCTCTGGCCCGCTCCGGCTACAATCTCCTGCTCGGCCTGGGAAGGCGACAGAACCTTGCCGTCAACGCCGCGCATCAATTTCTGATAAGCGTCCGCCACGGCCAGAATGTGAGCTTCGATAGGAACATTGACCGAACGCGCCCCCTGATCCTGCACAATCTGCTGCGCGACGATGATCGGAATCACCCGCCGCAGCGTGTTTCCTGTGGCTTGGGCGCGCGCATCGGTCTTACGAGGCTTGCGGAAGCTCGCCACCACTTCATCGCGGCTCATATCGGCGGCCTTGTACAGAATATCGTTCGTGATCCCGAGCTTGCTCAGATCCCGCAGCAACACTGCCGACCGCAGCAACTCGACGCGATCCGAACCCAGTCCCATGGTCTCTGCGATTCTGGTTGACGCCTCCGCCACCCGCTGGTTTTGACCCGTCCCGAACTTCTCGGTGGCCATGAAGTGTTGCAGGACCAGCAGCAGTCCGCTGAAGCTGTCCCGGATGTCGGTGGTCATCGCCTGCTTGCGCTCGTAGAGTGTACCCATCACGTAGCCGGTAACCGCTAAGACTCCTGCCCAAATTGCAAAGTTGAAGAGCCGTTCCCCAGGCAGCGACAGCACCCGGTGTCCGGGCATCATGTTGTTGAGGAAGTCCAGAAGGGCAACCAGGAAAACGCAGGCGAAGGCGGTGAGCGTCGCGTGCCTGCGTCCGAAGTGATACGCCGAGTACAGAGTCGGCAGAAAGTAAAAGCACAGCGCCATGGGCAGCGACTGCGCGAAGAATTGCACCGTCGCCGCAATCAGGAACAGCGACATCAGCAGGATACTTTCCTTGGCAATTTTACTCATGTTGATTTCCCGATCGTCCAGTTTGGTTGGCGCGAGCAAGGAACCGCCTGCTGCCATGTTGGAACACTTGAGTGTTCGAGGAAAGTTACCGGGGTAATGACGTTCTTTTCGAAGTGGGACGGCGGAATCGAGCCGTCAGCTGTCAGCGGTCAGTAAAACCTGGTCGTGGTGAGACGGGCGTCCCTTCGACAGGCTCAGGACAGGCTCTCGCCCGCCCGGCTAACCTATCCAGGTTGTCATCTTGAGCGGAGCGGGGACTTCACGAAGTGAAGTCTCTGCGGAATCGAAAGACCCCTGCACCATTTTCCGGGCGAGGACGCGTCAGGGAATACTGCCCGGTGCGGCCGACCTTTCTACCTGTTTACTGCAAAGGTACGGTACCCCCCTCCCCTCTGGTCTCCACTCTGTTGATGTCAAAGATCGTCCCCGCCTGCGCGGGCCCTCCTGAGAGGTATTTTCGAAGCAAGGAGCTTTCCGAAATGGATTTCGGGCGGCTTCGATGGCCGGCTTGGGAGATGGGCGCACCTCGTTATATGGGTCAAGCGGATGGTTTCTGAGTAGCCCTCTATCCGGATAAAGCCCTGTGTTTTTGCACGGGCCTCGAGCAGGGCCGCTTGACAAAAGCAACCCCTTAGCCCAATATGGCGTCATACGACATGTCGGTGAATGGACTATGGAGACAGTCGCGTTAAGTGAACCGGTATTACTGGTCCTGCTGAGCCTGGCGGAACAGCCGCGGCATGGCTATTCAATCCTGAAAGACGTTGAATCCATGAGTGGCGGCCGTGCGCTGCTCAGCACGGGCACTTTGTACGGCGCGCTGCAGCGCCTGCTCGAAAACGGCTGGATCGAACGCGTCGAAGAAGACAGCACCCCTCGCGACCGGCGTACCTACAAGCTCACCTCACGCGGGCGACGCAATCTGCAAATGGAAATTGAGCGCATGCGCCACCTGACCAAGGTGGCTGCCCTGCGCATGGCCCGCAAGGAGGCGTGATCGTGACGCTTACGGTTTACCGCTGGATGTTATGCCTGTATCCGGGGAGCTATCGTGGTGAATTCGCCGAGGAGATGACGTCCGTCTTCCTCGACGCACAAAGCACTCTTCCGCCAGCGCTGGCTGCGAAGATCAGTTTCTACCGACGCGAATTCTGTGGACTCTTGTCGGGTGCCCTCCGTGCGCACCTTGACCGTCTGTTCGGCCCTGCCATTCCGTTTCGGAGGTTCGATATGCGATCTCAATTTCGTTTTCCCCGCTCCACCGTGCTCCTGATGCTCGTGATTTTCGCCGGTACAGTGCTCACTATCGCGAAGGCCAGCAGCATTGCTGGCGCCAGGCCGGGATCGGTCTGGCCGTCATTTGTATCCGTTGTGGCCTTAATGCTGCTGACTATGTGCACTGCTGCCGCAGTTGTCGTCGGCATTCTGCACGCTCTGCGGCGTAGTGGCGTATATCGCCTGGAGAACGTGCAGGTTCGGATGGATTCAGTGGAGTCGAACGGCAAACCGTAGAAGAGGGTCGAGGGCTATTTTTTATGCTTGGGCGCGTCTTCAAATGGCTCATCATGTCAATGGCCTTGATTGTTCTTGTCGGCGCCGTATTTCAATTCTCGATGGCGCAATGGGAAAGCCATCGCTATCCTCCCCCCGGCAAACTAGTGGACATTGGTGGGTTGCGGCTTCACATCAACTGCACGGGTGCAGGAAGTCCCACCGTCATCATGGAGGCCGGCCCCAACGACTCTTCTGTTATTTGGCAACTGGTTCAACCAGAGATCAGTAGATTTACCCGGACTTGTTCTTACGATCGCGCCGGTTTTGGATGGAGCGACGCGCCCAATGAGGCACGGACCAGCGTAAATATTGCCAGCGAACTGGAGCGCCTGCTCTCCCGCGCTGCGGTTCCCGGACCTTACGTTCTCGTCGGGCACGACTTCGGCACCCTCGACCTCCGTGTGTTCGCCGCGCGCCATCGTCAGCAAGTCGCGGGCATGGTGTTCGTCGATTCCGTCCATCCCGACATACACAATCGAGCACCATTCAACGTCGCTGATCAGTCCACCATCACAAACGTTTATTACCGCGTTATGCCTTGGACGGTGCCGCTAGGAGTGCCCCGCATACTCGGCTGGTGCCGCGAGAATTTCACGTTCCCGAACCCGCCCAGGGAATGGGCTCGGTTGGTGCCCGAAGCAGCTGCTCAATACTGTCGCCTGCAATCCTGGCGCACGGAGCAGGCACAAGTAACAGATGAGGTTGGCTCGTCCCAGGCCGCTATGGCTGGCCCCTTCGGCGATATGCCGCTCGTAGTGCTCTCTCACGATCCGCAGGTTAACGATTTCGGGGGCTTTTTTTCTCCGGCCGATTTAGTCAAGGCAGAGCGTGCGTGGATGGAGATGCAGGACGAATTACGCGGGCTCTCATCAAGGACTCAAAGGATTGTTGCCAAAGGAAGCAACCACTGGGTGCAAATCTATCGCCCTGAGTTAGTCGTCGCTACAGTTCACGAAATCGTCAACGACGCCCGGGGCAACACGCCATTTCAAGCCGACCCGGAGACGGAATACAAGTAAGCCGACGCCATAAGGAGTGCCATGAAAAAGACGTTCCTTTTGCTAGTCGCATTTCTCGCGCTTGCCGCCGGCTTGGTGCTGCGTCATGCATACTCCGCGGCTGATCGCGCTCCCGCGTTAGGGCAGTCACAGCAAGCTGAGGATGAAAGGAGTGCGGCTCGCATCGCTCGCATCGAAAACGGCCTGCTTCCCGCAGTTGTCATCAAGGGACAAGCGGCTCACGCAATGAAACTCAGCGAGCGCATGCAGTTCTACAAAGTTCCGGGCGTAAGCGTCGCGTTCTTCGACCACGGAAGGATTATCTGGACGCGCGCCTACGGACTGGCTGACATAGCCACGAATAAGCCTGTGACGTCGGACACTCTCTTTCAAGCGGCATCGATCGGCAAACCGGCGAGCGCACTCGCGGCACTGCATCTTGTGCAGGAAGGCAAGCTAAGCCTGGACGAAAACGTGAACGACAAGCTGCGCACGTGGAAAGTTCCCGAAAACCAATTCACTGCGCAGCAAAAGGTCACCGTCCGCCGCATCCTGAGCCACAGCGCCGGAATAAACGCTCAGGGCTTGCCCGGTTACACCTCCGGCGAGCCTATCCCAACCATCGCGCAAATCTTGAATGGTGAAAAACCGGCAAACACTGACCCAATTCGGGTTGATGTTGTGCCCGGAACGGTTTGGCGGTATTCGAACGGCGCGTACGTCATCCTGCAAACACTTATAAGCGATGTTACCGGCAAAGCTTTCCCGGAAATTATGAATGAGCTTGTCTTGCGACCCGCAGGAATGACACACAGCACGTACGAACAACCGCTGCCGAAGAATCTTTGGCCTTCGGCCTCTACGCCCTATGGTGACGACGGCGAACCTGTAAAGGGCGGCTGGCACACCTATCCTGAGATGGCGCCTGCTGGACTTTGGACTACCCCGTCGGATCTTGCGCACATGGCCATTGAGATCCAGAACGAATACGCCGGGGAATCAAACAAGATCCTTTCGCGGGAGATGGTCCGCGAGATGCTCACCCGACAGAAAGATGATTGGGGACTCGGCGTTGCGCTACCGCCAGGGCACAAGGCGAGATTCGCACATGGCGGACAGAACGCAGGTTACCGTTGCGATCTAGAGGCTTACACCGAGGGGCCTGGTTTGGCGGTGATGACGAACTCAGATGGCGGCGAATTTCTCATCCAGGAACTGCTTCGAGGGGTGGCGAAGGAATACTCGTGGCCCGATTTTCAGCCTATCGAGCGCACGGTCGCGAAAATTAACCCCGCCATACTTCGCGCTTACGCCGGGACCTATGAGAACCCGAACGCCGGCAAGATAACGGTTTCGATGAAGAACAACACTCTGTACGTCCAGGCGGATCCGCTTGGTCCTGAGCCAGAGGAACTTTATCCCGAATCGAGCACGGACTTCTTCATTCTGTCGAACGACGTGACTGACAGTTTCCAAAAAGACGAGAGAGGTAACGTGTCAAAAGTCATTGTCCATGCCTTCGGACACAGTTTCGAAATGAAGAAAACTAAGTAATGTGATCCATTCCCAGATTTCGGCCTACGAGCTGCCGCAAGTACCAGCTTTCGCCGTACAAGGTCAGCAAAGGAATAATCCGCTTTCCCGTTTTCCGAGTCGGTTCCCGAACATCGCTTCGACTAGTCCCGGATGACGCCGAAACCGGGAAGTCACGCGGAGACGAGAAGTTGTGGATGTATGGTCGGCAGCGCGGAAACTGACCCGCTTCCTGTCACTTTGCCCGTGGGTGGGTCTGATCGTAGACGTTCATCACGTGCTTGACCGAGAGCTGCGTGTAGCGTTGCGTGGTCGCGAGGCGCTCGTGCCCGAGCAGTTCCTGGATGGCGCGCAAGTCCGCTCCTTCTTCCAGCATGTGGGTGCCGAAGGCATGACGCAGAGTGTGGGGATGAACGTCGGGCGATAGTCCCTTGGCAACAGCGATTCGTTTGATGATGCGGCCTACGCTGCGGGTGGTGAGGCGTCCGCCGCGCTGGTTGACTAGAAGCGCGGGCATGCCTTTCGCGGGCACGCTTTTCGCAGAAACTTTGTTTTTCGGCGGGCTCTTCAGCGTGTTGTTCAAGGTCGCGAGCAGTTGTTGGCGCCACGGCAGGTAGACGGATAACGCCGCGAGCACCGACCCTCCGAAGGGGACGTAGCGTTCCTTCTTCCCTTTTCCACGAATCAGAATGGCTTCGTTGCTGAGGCTGATATCATCGAGATTGATGCCTACCAGCTCCGAGTTGCGAATGCCGCAGCCGTAGAGCAGTTCGAACATCAGGCGATCGCGCTCGGGAAACGATGCCACCTCCGGCATTTTGCCGTCTAGCATGGAATTCATTTCCTCAATTGTCGGAACACGCGGCAGTTTCTTCGGCAGCCTCGGCGTCGAAACCAGCTTCGCCGGATTCTGCTCGACCACGCCTTCCTGCGCCAGCCAGCGATACAGCGACCGGACGGCGGCCAGCGCGCGGGCGACGGAAGTCTTGCTCAGTCCTTTGTCGTACAGATGCGAGAGGAAGCCACGGATCGCGATGTGGTCGATCGACTTCCAACCGCGCGAACCGATATAAGCGGCGAAGACGTCGAGATCTCCCGTGTAAGCCTTGATCGTGTGCGCGGACGCGTTACGCTCCCGCAGATGGCGAAGGAAATCGTCGGTGGCGCGTTCGACGATGGTGCGCGAGTTGTTGGCAGCTAGTGTCATGGAAAGAAATCTGTAATTGAGTAATTTGGTAATTTGAAACCGGCTCGTGCCGTCCGGAATTTCGGTTTTGATCTGGTTTTTAAATTAACAAACTACAAATTTGCAAATTACAAATTGTCCCTCGCCTTCGCCCGCGGATGATGTTTCGCGTATACGCTCTTCAGCCGATCTAACGCGACGTGCGTGTAAATCTGCGTCGTCGAAATGTCGGCGTGTCCCAAGATGGTCTGCACTGTCCTTAGATCGGCCCCGTTCTCCACCATGTGGGTCGCGCAGGAGTGGCGCAGCATGTGCGGACTGGCATGGCGTCCTGAACCGAGACTCGCTCTCCCGACCAGCTGCCAGAGCCGTTGACGGGTCAGGCCGCGGCCTCCTGTGGCCAAGAACAAAAGGGGCGAACTTCTTTTTTTAGCGATCACTTCCCTGCCGCTTTTCAAGTATCGCTGCAACGCTTGCTGGGCCGGCACTCCGAGCGGCACCATACGCTCTTTGTCGCCCTTGCCGCGGACCAGGATGTATCCCATGTCAAGCTTCAGGTCTTCGAGACGCGCGTCGGCGATTTCCGACACGCGCACTCCCCCAGCATAGAGAAGCTCCAGCATGGCGTGATCGCGGAGCGCCAGCGCCTGCCCCCGTACGGTTTCATTTCGCGGATGTGTTTCCCCCAGCATGGCCCCGACTTCGTCGCGGCTCAGCGCCTTGGGCAGCACCTTCCACTGCTTCGGCAAGTCGATGTTCAGGGTGGGATCCTTGTCGATCTTTCCATCCAGCAGCAAATGCCGGTAAAGATGGCGGATGGCCGACAGCTTCCTCCCCACCGAGCGCCCGTCGAGTGCATTGGAAAACAATTCCTGAATGTATTGGCGCACGTCTTCGCGGCGGGCTCCGCTCAGAGCTATGCGGCGCTTCTCCAGAAACTCCGCGAACTGAGCCAGATCGCTGCTGTAAGCGGCAATCGTCAACCTAGCGGAGCCACGCTCCACCCGAAGATAGTCGAGGAAGGCAGAGAGCGTCCGGGCGTTGGCGTTGGCATCAGAAGCCATGGAATCAGTATGGGACGGGAAGTCGAGTCCGAGAAGTACCGCGCGGGATGCGCAATCTTTTTCTCTTCTTTTCTTCCATATTGTCTTTACTATTCTCGTTGACTCTGACCGGGGAAGCCAATAAACTCTTCCGCGAGTTTGCCATCCCCCCAGCACTCGAAGGTAATGCTCGAGAAGTTGATGATCTAACAAGCGCGTGCCCGCGTCCAACGGCAGCGCCCTGTCAGTGATTGGAGTTTTCAAAGAGAACTATTTCGGAGGAATCCAGATGAAGCGAACCGTATTGTGCCTGCTACTTTTGCCGGTCTGCCTGGTGCTGGGTCCGGCCGCATGGGCCAGTTGGAGCAGTTTCACTTCGACCGGCACTGGTACTGGAATCGGCACTCCATCTTGCGCTGAGGTCTCGGCCAGCCAGGTGGTGTGCGCGGTCCGGAGCGGCAAGTCCGCTATCATGGTTAATCTTTTCAACGGAACGAAGTGGGGGACGTGGAAGAGCCTGGCCGGGGCCGTCAGTTCCAACCCCAGTTGTACGAGCGATGGCGGCGGCAAAGTGATTTGCGCGGCAACCGCAACCAATGGCAACCTGCAGTGGACGATCCTGAGCGGAGGGGTATGGAGCGCCCCCGCGAAAGTTGTCGCCTCGCTATTTTCGGCTCCTAGCTGCGCGGAGTACACCGCAGGGCAGGTGCTTTGCGTTGCGCGAAACGCCAGCGGTGGTCTGGCGTGGTCCCTCTACAACGGCACCTCCTGGAGCGCCTTTGCGAACGTCACGACCTCGGCGGTGTCCGGGCCGGGCTGCGCAACCGATAACGCGGGAGGCGTGATTTGTTCCATTTTCACCACAGGAAGCGGCACCCTGGTGAATCGTTTTTCGGGCGGCGCCTGGCAAGGGTTCCTGAGTATTGGCGGACTGGCCGGCGGCCAGCCACTTTGCTCGTCCATGAACTCGGGCGGGAAAGTGGTGTGCTTCGCGAAAGCCTATAACTCGGGAGTCTACGGGGCTCTTTTCAACGGAGGAAGCTGGGTTATAGGAGACTGGACCGGCTACGGCGGACTCGGCGCCGGCGTGAATGACAACGCTGGTTGCACCACGCAGGCTGCGGGCCAGCTGGTCTGCGGAGCAATTGTGATCGACAATGCGTTCTATGCCGACGTTTACAACGGATCGGCCTGGTCGGGCTTCGCCAAGATCGGCGGCACGGGGGTGGGATCGCCCTCCTGCGCGCCGCTCGGCACGGGCCAAGTCGTGTGCGTGGTACTGGGCATAGACAACAAGCTGACGAGCGTGGTCGGGCCCTAACCCCAAAGCGACTTATCGGTTCTAAACGGCAGCCTTCCCTCATCGGAAGGCTGTTTTCTTTTGGGATCAGTGCTGGCTCCCCACCCACGGCACCGGGTTGTCAACGCTACCACCCTGTGGCGAACAATCTGCGCGCACCCCGCAGGCCGCACTTCTGGTACTTATCGTAGGCGGCAGCCGCGCGTTCGTGGATCTGCTCATTCGCCTCTCCCGCAATCCAGCCATCAAGAGCGCTTTTCAGCGTATAGGCCTCGGGAGCCATCAGGTTGGTCGTCCACAACAGTGGATATGCTCCCGCAGTGCGCAGCGCCTCACCAAAATACTGTTTGCTGGCGCACGCCAGGATGACAGCGTCGCGATGATCCTCGTTCTTCTTGCGCGGAACGAGCGGCAACTGGAAATCCATCAGCCCATCGTGTCCGACGTAGGCCACCAGATTCGAGCCACCACGGACCGTGAGAGTCGTTGCGGACACACCAGGCAGAGTGATTTTTTCGGGGCTTGCCCCTGCCGCGGCATCGAAGAAGTCAAGAATCGCCTGGCGAATTTCGTCGCCCCGATAAGCGTCGGCAACAAGGTAAACGTCGGCTCTGCGATATTTGAATATGCAGCGCTCCAGGACTTCGGGCTTCGGCTTCTGGCTACAACTTAGCAACGCCCAGTCGGAACTACGGGCGAAGAAGGTCTTCACGCCGGCCGCTGCGCCCCAATACAGATTGTGGTCGGGATCTAATCCATTCCCTAGTCTCGCCGGAACGGGAACGATCCCCTGGTGTTCGTTGTCGGCCAAAGCAACGAAGACATGGACCGTACGCATCTGCTGATTCTGCGACGCCGCAAAGTTTGGGAAAAGGCAAAGGCAGAGAATCGTAAGCCAGGCGTGAGTAGTCTTTCTCACGGATTGCTCGCTTCACGGAAGATCTCCACCGCATACAGCACGCCTTCTGGCGTCTCCTCGTGCTTGAAGTAGGCAAAAACATCGCGGCCGGCGGATTGATGCTCCCGAATGCGGGCGACCATCGCTTGGCGCTCTTCGGCGGTATAGCTAGGTTTGCGGTAGCGATAGTACGCATAGTCCGCGGTGACTACATCGGGAGTGTTGCGCTCTTCGGTTTCGGCCACACAAAGGGCTATGTTGCGTTCGCGCAGCGTGTCCCATGTGGCGTCGGTAAACCAAGATTCGTGGCGGAACTCAAACGCCGCGCGCACACTTCGTGGCAAAGCCTTCAGGAACTCGGAAAGCGCGGCTTGGTCCGCTTTGAAATTCGGCGGGAGTTGGAAGAGCAGAGGGCCGAGGCGGCGGGCGCGCTCTAGAGCTTCCAGCGTGCCGAGAAAGCGTTGCAGGAATTCTTCCGCGCTCTTCAGACGCTTGATGTGCGTAAGCACCTGGTGCGCCTTGATGGTGAAGCGGAAATGCTCGGGCGTTTCGGCGATCCAGTTCTGGACCGTCGTCTCTTTTACCAACTGGCGGAAGGTGTAGTTGACTTCGACGGCATTCAGTTTCGATGCGTAGAAGTTCAGAAATTTCTTTTGCGCAAGTTTCTCGGGATAGAAAGCGGGCTTCCATGTCGGATATGCCCATCCGGAAGTGCCGACGTAGAGGTGCGCCATATGATTTGCGATCCGGGATTATACCCTGCGCCTCGCCGGCGCGGACTTCGCTTTCGTGTTC
>Ga0210399_10002274_pt1 | contig 14985 bp, 17 predicted proteins | sample IncBWC14MmetaG_FD_150865 | JGI IMG/M metagenome (GOLD analysis project Ga0210399, IMG submission 150865) | Forest soil microbial communities from Barre Woods Harvard Forest LTER site, Petersham, Massachusetts, United States - Inc-BW-C-14-M | ecosystem: Environmental > Terrestrial > Soil >...
CCGAGGTAATTTCGGGCCAGCCCTCGACAAACTGATGGTCTGTTGTCGGAAGCGACTGGTGGATGCGGTCGTGGTCTATCGCTATGACAGGTTTGCCAGAAGCCTTCGGCAATTGGTGAACGCGCTGGAAGAGTTTCGAGCGTTAGACATTGACTTCGTCTCTCTCCATGAGGGCGTTGATACGAGCACACCCAATGGACGACTTGTCTTCGGCATCTTTGCCAGCATCGCGGAGTTCGAGCGAGAGTTGATCAGAGATCGCGTGCGTAGTGGTTTGGCGGCGGCAAAGGCGAAGGGAAAAATTCTAGGCCGTCCTCGGGTTGCCGCAAATACTCAGCAAATTGCCTCTCTACGCGATTCCGGTGCCTCGCGGCGGACAATCTCTCATGAGGTGGGCGTGAGTGTCAGAACCGCGAGGCGGCTGGCAGCAGGGTGTGGCAATAACCCGTCCGAATCGCAGACCTTAAACCCTTAATTTTCAGTCTGCATTTCAGTCTTAATCGGGGCTGGCTTTAACAGATGATTCTGCCACGGCGCGGAGTCTCGTTAACCGACAACCTTTGGCTTGTGAGGCGACTCGTCCGAGTGTGGATACGTAATCAAGCCGCTAATGTCTTCTCTTTGGCCGGGGAGCACTTCCCGAAGCGCCCACTCGATTCGTTCCATGGCACCTTGAACCTCTTTTGCGAGTTCCTCCTGTAGTGGGACAGAGGCGGCAAAAGAGATTATTTGCAGAGAGTTGCGGACGTGGTGATTCATGATCCGTATCACTTCAAGTTTCCTGATAATGTCCCGTCTTTGGCGTCGCTCGTAAAGCAGGACCAGAAGACCAACCCCGACCCCGATGAGCGCGTCAGCAGTGATTGCGATCAAGAGTCGCTCGGCGTGCTGGTGCAACCACAGATCAAACAGGCTTCCAAGAGAGAAGATGCCAAACCCTGCAAGGACGCTGCGGATAGGAGCAACCCAACGCGAACCTGTACCGGGGACAGCCATGGTGGGTATTTTGCCACTGTCGGCTGCCGTTGGGCAGGTCAAATCACCGATGCCCGCCACGCCAGACCCCTCCCCCACCATCGCAAGCCTCTGATTCTCTGACACAGAATTCGGCGTGTTTCTCGCTCCAAAAGTTCATGTTTTGTGAACGAGGATGGCTCTCTCCGGTATCAAGCAATTGCTCGGATGACAGCTTCCGCAAAACGTCGAGCGAGATCGCTTGGCAATGAGACGAGCGCGGCTGGCTTGTTCGCCACTTGGAAATCCAGCAAGACCATTGAATCTTCTCGTTGGAACACGCTTACGCTCACTCCTGCGCCAGTGGCTTCATCAACGAAGCTAATGCAGTCAATCTGTTTCATGGCTGTCTCCGTCCGAAACCCGAGGCCGTAACAGCGCAAGGAGATTAACTCCGTAAGAGCGACTCAGTCAAACAAGCGGCTAGTGAGACGGCGGAAATGCGGGTGTGGCCCATTTCCTACTTCTCGTTCTTCCTTGCTGTAGGCATGGAAACCGCCTTCGCAAACCGGATCGAGGGGGAGACGGGGTCTTATTTGCCGATCCCTCCAGCGCATAAAATGACGAAATGAAAGACTTAGAGAATCGAGTTGCTCTCGTAACCGGAGGCAGTCGTGGAATCGGAGCGGGAATTGCTGTGGCACTCGCTAAGGCTGGCGCCAATGTTGCGGTCAACTACCGCGAAAGAGCCGATGCTGCTGAGGCAGTGTGCGGCGAGATCAGGGCAATTGGACGTAAAGCATCTCCGGTTCACGCCGACGTTTCAATTAGCGCCGACGTGAAGCGCATGATCGCAGAAGTGGAAACCTCCCTCGGCGGGATCGACATCCTCGTCAACAACGCGGCCATTGCTCATCCACGTAAGCTGGAGGAGATTACCGAGGCGGAATGGGATGAGATGCTCACCGTTAATCTGAAATCGGTCTTCTTGGTCACTCAGGCGGCGATTCGGCGGGATGCGAAAACGGAAGTGGGGCCGGATCATCAACCTGTCTTCCGTCGCGGCACAAACAGGCGGGGCTGTAGGAGCGCACTACGCCGCATCGAAGGCCGGAATCATCGGGCTGACACATTCGTGCGCCTCAGCATTTGTCCGAGATGGCATCACGGTCAATGCCATCGCTCCCGCCCTGATTGAGACGGAGATGGTGACCAGCAACCCGAATGCAAGTCCCAATCTAATCCCAATGGGGCATTTCGGTTCGGTGGAAGATGTTGCCTCGGTTGCGGTGATGCTGGCGACCAATGAATGCGTGACGGGGCAGACTCTGTCCGTTAATGGCGGCCGGTACATGAGCTAGCGTAGCTAGTGATTCCGCAAAGCAGTGGCGAGGGCGAAACGAATTGGATGCAAATCGGGAGTTCATCCTGATTTCGTCAACAACCCAAGCAAAAAAGTTCTTGCGCTAGGAAATGTCAGAGGGCCGTATGATTAACGGCCCCCACATTCACTGGACTTACTGCCTTCGGGCTTCCCCGCTGTTGACAGTGTCTCCATCCGCACTAGATGGGGTGCTGTTCAGTATGAAATAGCCCTTGCCTCCATCCACAATCACGGAGACGTGAGTGCTGTTGAGAGGAGGACCCCAACTGTCCGTCACTATGCAGTCCTGACTTACCGAATACGTTCCCGTAAATTGGACAGGTCCGAACGGGTTGCCGGGAGTTCTTCCAAAAAATGTCGCCGTGAATCCGCCTTTGCCATCGAATGTGAATCGGGCGACCGCAGCAAATAATTCTCCGGTAGCGCGAAAGCCATAGCTACCGTGCAGTGTTGCGTTTGAGCAATTCGCCCTGTCCTCAGCGTGCACTCCGATAGCGAAACTCAGCACCACTAGCGTCAGCCATAGAACTAGTTTTCTGTGGGACATTCGACTCTCCTTCTGATAGGTCTAGACAATTCTTGGGGCAAGCACCGCGCTCGGACAGAATTTATCCGTGAGGAGTGGTCAAACTAGATAGACGCGCTGAATACGGACTTTCTGGCTAAAGTCCGCGTTGGAAACCCCAAGCCGAGCAGGAGCATTCTTTCGCTGAGACCGACAGATGTCAAGACGGTGACCGCATGGACACCGCCCACGATGGAGCAAAACAATGTAAGTTCGCGCTCTCCGCTTGCTATTTGGCGCACCACAAATCTGATTGGAACCGCACCGTTTGAACGTTGACCTCTGCCTGAGTGTTGATGAACGCCGAGCACGACAGCAGAGGAGGCAATCAGGCGGGAGATAGACATCGGGCGGATCGCGTCGATCTGAAATCAAGCACTTGAAGACCCGAAGGGTCCGGGCATTTCTTCTCAGGAAAGACAGTCTGGAGCAGAAGTTAGCCGAGAAAACCTCAGAAATCGGGTGATTGACGGATAGTTGCCAGTAAGGGTTCCTCATCCCATCCAACCCAATTCATCTCAGAGTCTTGCGCCGGAACCCGTCCAACTTGGAAGAGAATGGCACGTTCTCTACACATCGAACGACATCAATGACATGCCTCGGCAAAGGACCACGAAAAGTGACTGTTTTGAACGGGGTGGGCGCGATGCACCTGCCATCTGACGGGGTTCTGTGGCCGATCCGCTAGCAGTCTAGCGCAAGGTTCTAGCCGTTGCATTTACGGTCTGCGAACCCGCGGTTTGTGTCTGCGCCTCGTTCTTCAGTCGGCTCTCATGAGGCACAAAAGCGTGCCTTCACCTTCGCTAGAGGCTCTAGCCGGACCGCTACAGCGTGTTACCAAAGAGTTTGCTACCAATCTATATCGATACTCATCAATATAGCGAGAGAGTGTTTCTATGCAGACTACAACCGACAATTCAACAATCACATCACCTAGCAAACAGTCAGAGGGATGCCCTCCAGACTCACCAAACAAAAACAAGGTCGCCTACTTCGCCGCCACTTGGGGCAATGGGAGAGCGGACACGAAACAGGGCGAGAGTCGTGAACGATTCGAGTACAACGCAGGGCTAGCAGCGATCAAGGACATTCAACAGTACGGAGAACTGTGCCGTACTCGGGAGGGTGACCTTTACTTCACGAGCACGGAACTTCCATGGAGGTTGGTTCCTTTGGTGCACGATGATCCGCGACTGATTGCATTGATCGACCGCATCTTTCAGGTTCGCACATCTTCAAAGAAAGCATTCGATGTGATTCTTTGCAGTTTGCAGCTTGAAGCCTTCAACAACGGCAAGATCGTTCAGGTGCGGCAGTTCTGTCACGCTGACCACCAACGAAAAATCGTGTACCTGTCCTTGTACGATGGGCAACAAATGCTGAAGCTAACGGGAACCGACGAGGATACATGGGACAGCCTTCCGATTGTTGATAACGGGACAGATGGTGTTTATTTCATTGACGACTCCGTGTGGGAACCGTGGTATCCGGTCAGGGCGCGTGATTACATCACCGATCCAGAAACGGGAGAGGAAGCCGAGATCGACGGATACGACCGGACGATTGCCAATCGCCTGTTAGTTGATACCATCAAGTTCAAGGCCGATGTGCTCACGGTTGATGAGCAACGCTGGCTCATGGATAAGGTTTTGACCACTTTGTTGATCGACCTCCCCGAGAAGCCGCTGCTGGCTCTCGTTGGAGACAACGGCTCAGGTAAGACCTTCGTTGGAGAGACAATCAAGACAGCACTACTCGGAAGTGGGGCGGGCAGGGCTGAGAACATCAACACGGCCGAAAGTCTGCGCGTGTCTCTGACCAGCAATCCTCTGGTGATTGTGGACAACCTCGATGACGTGGACAGAAAACAGGCTGCATGGCTCGTAAAGGATTTGTCAACAGCGTGTACAGGCACAACGATCCCGCTCCGACGCTACTACACCACGAACGACAAGGTGGTTTTGGAACCACGGAGTTGGATTTTAGCCACTTCTACGAACACTGCCTTTGTTAACAATTCTCCAGCCCTTGGTGATCGAGTCATAATCTTCACGCTGGACCGTATGGAGAGCGGTGGTTTTAAGGAGCGTGCCGAACTGATGCGCCCCATCTTAGAGAAGCGCGATGCGATCCTGACTGATCTGGCATTGAGATTGAACGACTATGTCGCTTCTTGGCGAACGAGCAAACTAATAAACACCGATTTCAGAATTGCTAGCTTCGGTTTGACCGTCTCAAAAATGGCTGAACAGGATGGCGAACTCCAAAAGGCCATGGACATCTTCGCAAAGATCGTCAGCAAGCAGAGAGCAGTGATTACAGACAATCACTGGCTGATCGAGGCGATAGACCGATTCATAGCAGGGGGTAATGGCTCGTACAGGCTTACTGGCGAAGAACTGATGGCGACGGCCAAGGAAGCCGGATACAACCACCTTACGGTCAATAAAATCCACGCCGAGATTGAGGCCATGAACCGCCTGTTGGCAGAAAGATACCAATTCAGCGTCACTTGGCCCGGGAACCGGAAGACGTATACGTTTCACAGGAATCTGGCGGAAAAGAAGGACATTGACCAGAACACGACCGTCGTTGCCCCGGAGCCAGTGCCAGTTCCAACTGCTCAGGACTCAGCCGTAACCAGTGTGAAGGAGGCTTAGGTGAGGATGTTAGGTTAGGTACTGCATCTTCTCTCTTTTTGAAAAAGGAAGAAAGAATATATGAGGGAAGGCGGGATCACCCTACCTAACCTAACAAGCTAGCGTCGGCTTTCTCCAGCATCGGCCATAAAATCCCGTTAGAAAGTAGACTTTCTGGTGTTCGGATCGCCAGCACTCCCCCTTCAGCCAGTAGTCGGGCTTCCCACTAGCCCCTCCCGGCTCCCCGCCGCGACCGAGCAGGTATTCAGACTGCCGGAATCATGAACGCTCCAGACCGGAGGGACTCAGGGCCAGCTTGCCCCTGCTCCCGCACAGCCGCGAAGCGTAGGACGCAAGCCCAAATGAGAAGAAGATGTCACGACAATCAACCGTGGGCCGTAGTGCGCCCACACAATCACTCGACGGCCCTGTTGAGAATGCCTATCAGGATTCGGGCAGCAGTCCGCCAACCGCACAAGGTCGTGGTAATGTTTCTGAGGCGAATCATCTGGCTCCGCTGAGAGAAAGGCTTTCAGCGATGGCCAGAAGAAGATTTCAGAACCCCAAGCCATTTCGCGAGGGGAATTGGTGGTGGATCAATGTATGGCAAGACGAGAACAAAGAAGGGAGGTTTACACGCAAACGGAAACGAATGAAGGTCTGTGCCGCCTCGACTCCAGAGCGGGAGGCGCGGAAGATCGCCAACGAAATACTGAGACCAATGAATCAGGGGCTTCAGACCATAGGGTCGGCTACCTGCTTCGAGGATTACGTCGAGAATACGTATCGGCCGATTGTGCTGCCGCTATTGGCAAGCACGACCAAAGCCAGCTACGAGGGAACGTTGCGTAAGTATTTGATTCCAGCTTTCGGAGCGGTGCCGTTGCGTGAAATGAGCACGCTTAGTTTGCAGCGGTATTTCTCCGAACTCGGTGACTCCACTTTAAGCGGAGACACTGTGCTGAAGATCAAAGAGGTTCTTTCGTCTGTTCTAGGCAGTGCTGTTGGCTACGAGCTAGTCACGAAGAATCCCATGATTGCCGTGCGCATTCCTCGCAACAAAGTTGTGAACAAGAAAAAGAAAAAACCTCACCTCACGCCGGAAGAGTTCGACCAACTCGTGAACCTCGTAGAGGAACCCTACGCGACGATGATCTACGTTGCAGTCCATACGGGTTTGCGAGTGAGCGAACTTGTCGGGCTGAAATGGGAGGATGTTCACGCTGAGGAAGGCGCGGAAGCCATAACAGTGGACGAGCGGTATTGTCGTGGCGATTGGAGCGTAACGAAGACGGTTGCGAGTTCCACGACGATTCCAGTTGAGGCAGACCTGCTCGGAGCGGACGTGCGGAACGCAGAACTCACACGGGCCATCCTCTGCGAGGCGAACCTCAGCAATGCAGACCTGAGCGGGGCTGATTTAACCCAGGCGGATTTGCGTGCGGCAAACCTGGCGGGGACAAATCTCAGTGGCGCTAAGTTCGCGGACTGCAATTTTCACGGCGCGTTCATGTCTGGAACTGTTTTTGGGAACACCGATCTTAGCGGGGCGAGAGGTTTGGAGACGGTTTACCACACTGGCCCTTCGATAATCGGGATTGACACGATCTATCGTTCAAAAGCGAATATCCCAGAGTCATTCCTGCGCGGGTGCGGTCTGCCGGATGGCTTCATCACCTACATCAGGTCGCTTGTCGCGAGTCCGATTGAGTTCTATTCCTGTTTCATCAGCTACTCAACCCAAGATGAGGAGTTCGCCGTGCGCATATATGCTGACCTGCAGAGCAAAGGCGTGCGCTGCTGGTTTGCTCCCGAGGATGTGCAAGGCGGGAAGAAACTTCACGAACAAATTGACGAGGCTATCCGCCTGCATGACAAGTTGCTGTTGATCCTTTCCACCCACAGCATGGCAAGCGAGTGGGTACGGACTGAAATTGCAAATGCCCGCAAACGCGAAGTACGCGACAGGCGGCGTGTCCTGTTCCCGATCCGGCTCGCACCATTCGAAACTCTTCGCGACTGGGAATGCTTCGACGCCGATACCGGGAAGGACTCGGCCCGCGAGATTCGTGAATACTTCATTCCAGACTTCAGCAAATGGAAGAACCACAACTCCTATCAGGAAGCTTTCAATCGGCTCGTCGCCGATCTGAAAGTGTCAGATCCGAGCTCTCTGGCTTGAAGATCAAGAAGTCGCATCCGGCAGGCTGCCGAGCCCTTTCTGCGTATCTTCCACTCCGCCGATAAAGATCATCTTCGAAGTCATCATTTCTTGCTGATGCTCTCACAAGTGGGCATAGTTGCAATCGCAGCGCAGTTGACTCCGTAAGACGAATTCTCAACCCATTCCTTCGTATAGTTGTTGTAGTATCCCGGTTTCGCGCAAGCCCATTCCCATGTCTTACACATTTGACCAGTCGCGGTGTCAACAGCGAGGTTCCCTTCGGACTTCGGAACTTGGTCGAAATGATGGACTACACACTCCTGATCCCGCTCGTTGACTTCCCATGTTTGCCCTGCCTGACGGGTTTGAACTTCAGAATCCGCAAATCCGTTAAAGAGTCGGTGTTGAGCCGACACGCCAAAGGACGCACAGGCGTAGGACCGTTCTTCTGCGATCTGCAAACAGCCCACTTGCCAGACGGAAAGTTGGTGGGGGAGCTAAAACTAAGTGGAATTGATACGTATCGCGCCTGTCAGTCTCGAAAGCATAGTTTTGAGGGGTTTGGCTCTGAATCCCAACGCGTCTGGCGTCCGCAGCAGGGGAGGAAGCTTATTGGAAGGAGCGGTTTGAAGCTCCCTCTGTAAGGTGGCCAAAAGATGTACAAGCTGTACGATTTGTCAGTCGCTGTTGCCACATCCCCATGATAAAAGTTATCCCGTTCAAATGCCCAAGCGCAGGTAGAGGTCCAAATCTTTGCCTGGCCTTGCTGTAGATGAAGGTTATGAGCAGTCTTGAAACCGCCAGCGCGAGCAAGTGGATTGAACGCCTCGGAAGGTTCGCGCCGGGCCTCCCCACTCTCCTCGCCTACAAGAAGAGGGATCTGTCGCACGATTTCATTGCAGGACTTTCTGTCGCCGCAGTCGCAGTTCCCGTGGGGGTTGCGTATGCCCAGCTTGCTGGATTCAATCCCGCGATTGGATTGTATTCGAGCATCCTGCCACTACTGGCTTACGCACTATTCGGGACTTCTCGACAGGTGATCATGGGGCCAGATGCCGCTGTGTGCGCTCTGGTGTCCTCCGCCGTTGCGCCGATGGCTGCAGGCGACGCCAAATTGTATCTGTCGCTCACCGCGACACTCACCTTCTCTGCCGGCGTGATGTGCATTGCCGCAAGGTTTCTCAGGCTAGGGGCTATTGCTGATTTTCTGTCCAAACCTATCCTGGTAGGTTTTCTTAACGGCGTTGCCCTGACCATAGTTCTCACACAACTGGGGAAGATTTTTGGATTTCCAACCTCAGCGCGCGGGATCATCCCGCGACTGGTTGAATTTGCTTCCAAGATTGAACAAACACACTGGCCGACGCTCGCAATCGGAATTGCAGTGCTCACCCTCCTCGTCATCTCAACGCGCCTTGGGCCCCGAATACCCGCCGCACTTTTGGCGTTGATCGCCAGCACGCTGGCTGTGAAGACTCTCGGTCTGGAATCTGCAGGTGTGAAGACGGTTGGAGCCGTACCCGCTGGTCTGCCTTCATTGCTCTTTCCGACTTTTCCTTCTAAGCTGCTGCCGAATGTGCTGGCAGAAGCGGTCGGGCTCGCACTGATCGCGTTTTCCAGCCTGATGCTTACTGCTCGCAGCTTTGCTTCCAGGAATCGTTACGACATTGATGCCGATCAGGAGTTCGCAGCGTTGGGCGTAGCCAACATCGCTTCAGCCGTGTCGCATGGCTTTGCCGTCACCGGCACTGATTCGCGAACTGCAGTGAACGACACCTCTGGTGGTCGTACCCAGTTGACTGGACTCGTTGCCGCAGCCGTGATTTCTGCTGTTCTGCTTTTCTTGACTGGGCCGCTAAGATATGCGCCGATGGCCGCGCTCGGAGCGGTGCTGGTAATGGCATCGATCTCATTAGTGGATGTTCGCACGCTTAAGTCGCTCTACCGAATTGACAAGCGGGAGTTCGCGTTATCCATTCTGGCCACACTGGGAGTTGTCGCCGTGGGAGCAATCAAGGCGATCCTGGTGGCGGTGCTCCTGGCAGTCGTGCGTTTTGTCCGCGTCGTATCCAAGCCGGGGGTCGAGATTCTCGGTTCGGTCAAGGGCTACCCTGGACTTCACTCGATTGAACGGCATCAGGATGCGAGGACAATCCCGGGATTGCTGTTGTTTCGGTTCAACGCACCGATCGTTTTTTTTAACGCAACCTTCTTTAAGCGTGAGGCTATGGCGGCGGTGGAGGCCGCCGGGCCTGACCTCAAGTGGTTCGTCATCGACATGATCCCAGTCACGATGATTGATGCCACGGGACTCTACGCCGCTGAGGAGGTCGTTAGCACTCTCGCGACCCGGGGCATAGTCTTCGCAACTGCCGGGCGCTTAACTGAGCGCACCCAGTGGGCAAATAAGCGTCAACCTGCTTTGGGCAATCTTGATTTTCGACGCTTTCCCACTCTTCGTGCGGCCGTAAAAGCCTATATTCGGGAGGTCCGCGGAACCATTGGCAATCGGATTGCGGGTTAAGAAACAGGTTTGGGTCGAGCAGTGGCGCAACTTGACGTTTAGGAAATACAAAAATCGATTTCGCTCATTGACGTGTCGATAGGTAGCATTGCGGCGAACACGCCGACTCTGGGGGCACACTCCGTCGAGGAGTACGGCAACAGGTTATACGAGGTCTTCGCTCCGGCTCGTTTTGTGAGCGACCTCGTCAGCAAGGATCTCGCCCTGGGCTTCCTTGTCGTCAACTTTGCTCTTGTCACCTTCGCTCTATGGTGCTGGGCCGTTCCCGTGCGCTCAGGTTGGCACGCCGCTCGCGGGTTAGTTTGGTTCTGGACGATTCTGGAACTAGGCAACGGCATCGGCCACTCGGCCCTTCCTCTGTCGCGAGGTGGCTACTTCCCTGGAGTAATTACCGCTCCGCTGCTGTTGCTGTTTGCAGCCTAGCTGGCGGTTCACCAGTATCGTCAAGGCGCCCTGCCGCCGATCTCCCCTTTCTAAGAAACAGTTTAACGCTCACGATCTCGGTCAGTCAGTGATATGGGGATATTTCGCCTATCACGATCTAGAGGAGTTCGGTTGGTGGATTGCTCCGCATCATAAGAAGAGAAGCCGTTCTTTGGTTTTGACTATTCCGGGGCTTCCTCCTCAGCCGGCTTCTCCCTTTTCCGCGGGCCGGTAATTTGAAACTGGATCAGCGTCGTCAAAAAGTGACTCCCCGGTTTGCCGATGTCTTGTCTGAACTCGTACCCAAAGCCAAACAAATGGCCTCGCTCCGTTGCATAATTCAGCCCGGCCGCGTATCGCCCAATGACATGACCCTTCAGTGCAAGCGCTTCCGCACTCGCGTAAGGTTGCCAACCCGATTTCGGTTGAAAATTAGTTATCGCACGCGTGCGGAATCGCGTAAAATCCCCGGGACCGATATATATGTGCCGCTCCAGGAGCGTCCGCCAATCGAGTCGCAATCTCTCACTCCGGTAGGTGTTAACTGATGCACCAAGCCAAGGCCGTTGAATGGTGACAAAGGTGTCGTTCGACCGCTGCTGTATCAGGTAGTAGCCGGACATCAACTGCACTTGCGGTTTCCAGTCATAGAAAACGATTGCGCCAGTTCGGTACTGAAGGAAGTCACTAATGTCGTTGTAGAATCGCACGCGGTTGTGAAGCATCACGCGAAGATGGCCACTGGTTGGCAAGAAAAAGTTGAACTGATGCAGCGACGCAACGTCCCTATCCTGCGCCTGCCCGGAAACCGCCAACGCTGTGAGCGCAGCGATAATTGTCAACGTCTTCTTAGTGATCATTCAACTTCATCTCATCACGCTGATTTTTGAGAAGTAGCGCCGCAGGCTTCGACGATTGGACCTTGAGTTCCACAACAACGACCCGCACGGTTGTCAACTTGACAGCTCTCGTGCGCTCCAGTTGCTGCAACATGTATTTCACTCCTGAAATACCGAGGATTTCCGGCAACCCAGGGGAAACGGGTCGATCTGCGGAGCGGGGAATGATCCAGCGAATCCGCGGGTTTTAGAGTTACGACCGACGACTTGTCATGTGCTGCCATCGACTTAAGCCTAGGAGGGCATCGGTCAGTGTCACACTGACAGCATTGACAGTCCACGCTGAGGTGATGGGTGCGGAGTCAACTGACTGACTTAACCAGGCCTTAACGCTCATCGTTTGAAAAGGACGTACAAAAGGTAGATCGCGAAACCAGCGAAGATTGCCCCCGCTATCCGAAAGCCAAGTCGGTTCCACTCCGTCAGCAATGCGCCGCCCCTGCGAACACCAGAGCGCTTGATGAAGTAGTCGGGCCTGAAAATGTGCGCGATGCCGATGCCCGCGAATGTTAGGAGCATGAGGACGACAATCGTAGTCAGAAGCGCCTGCTTCAGTTGTAAGCAGGCCATAACGCTCAAAACCCCTCGATGAGCGTTATCGAGATGTTTCGCCAATCGAGCCTTCCTAATCGACTGGGCTTGGGCGGGCGTCTAACGTGATTGAAACTGTTGCTGCTCGTTCATCAACGCTCTTCTTGACGTGCCACGGGTCGTTGGAGGAGAACGGGAACACCGAGGAGTGCTGTTTCACGAAAAGGTCAACGAGCCTAGAGTTGTAGATTTGACCCGCCGGGAAGTCCTCAATGCCGTTTCATCGTCGACCGTGTCGCGGATCTGATCGCGACGTTCAAGACGCACGTAAAAGTCTGCCACGCCGCAACCAATGAGCCTACTTCTCTTTCAGCATGACCTTTGCCAACCAAAGCGCGACGATCACTAGTCCGATGATAAAGAGTGCAGTCATATTCAGCACCTTAAATAGAAAAACGCCCCAACCGACGCGTACTTAGCCACTTTTTACAGACTTTTTATGCACAAGTGAGTAATGGCATTCAGCCGATACGGCTGCGTCTTCGCCTGGCGCATGGAGCCGTCAAGGGGGCGGTTAATTGCAGGAAGGATGGTTTTTGTGCAGACTAGTTTTCGATCTCGTCTGGTATCCGCTCTAGGTATATCGGGCAGAGCATGGTCAAAGCGTGTACGCAGGGCAGTTTCGCCATCGGGGTGGAAAGTAATACCCGGCTCATGGCGACCTGTGTTTGAAGGTCTGATTCGGCTCGCATATAGACCGCCGTCCGAGAGTCGCAACTTTTGCTGGCGCATTCGATGGTTATTTTCCAGAAAATATTGGGGTCTCGAATTTGGCTCCCATTCAGTAACATTTCGTGATGGACGTCAGATTCCAAATACTCGGACAGCCTGCCGCATCCGTGGCACAGAAGAACTAATCCTCCGATATCCGTGGTGCAATATTTCTGAAACGAAAATCTTTCGTGGAGGCTTTGATTTGGGAGAAGAGTACGCTCGGGGCAGCTTGTACATCGGAAGTACCACACCTTGGGACGAGGCATGCTTAGAGTCCCTTTCCGAGCGTGTAGTGAAGTTGATGAAGAGACGATCCATTAGACCAGAACATGGGCTCGATTCCTAGTTCGCACATTTCGTGAATGAAGTACCACAAGGTTATGACAGAGAATTTTACAGAGGGCCTCGTTGACCATCGCCGTGTCACGCTTGCTGCGTCTGCGGGGCCATCATTCATCAATCAACCCTCAGAAGTTCCCCCCTTCCCCGCGCCTGACGTTTGAGTTCGTGAAAACAGGGGGAAACGTCTCCAAGATCGTCGTCCGCGAACATGGCGCCGTTGTAGAAGAAGCAAGCCGGAGCAAATGAGTGAAATCGCGATGTTTCAACAGCTACGCCAGTCAATTGTTGCTGCAAGATCCTTGCTGCTTCCTCGTTCCTGTGCAGATGCATGGTTTGTAGCAGCATAGGAATGTTCTTGGAGGCGAAATAGCCAAATGGTTAGCGCAGAGAGTGGTCAGAAATGGCGTCGAGCCTACGCACGACGTTTATTAGGGCTAACCGTCTTGGGAACTGTCCTGACAGGCGGTGTGACGGCTGAACAACAACGCCTCACTCCTCCTCTTCTATGGGGCGATCTACAGCCGGGACGATACGCAGTGGGCTTTAGGGTTCTATACAAGCATGACAGGGCCCGGAAGTGGCTGCCCTCAAAAGGTCCGAACCGAGCTGCCGCTGACCACGGACGTCCTATTCGCATTAGCATGTGGTATCCGGCTGTTCTTGCAAAGGGAGTCGAGGCTATGCGCTACGGCGATTACTTCCATTACGAGGGCGACAAAGAATTTCGTGTGTTGAACGATGAATTGGAGAAGTACGACCGAGGGAGTTGGCTAGAAGACCTCAATGAGGTCTCTCCTAACGGTGCTGAAATTTTTGCGACCCTTTGCGCCACTCCCGTGGCCGCAATCCGCAACGCTAGGCCAGCGTCCGGCCGATTCCCCGTTGTGCTCTACGCGGGAGGTCTCGGCTCTCGGGCGGATGCAAATGTCGAACTCGGGGAATACTTGGCCAGTCACGGTTACATCGTTGCGACAGTGCCTCAGCTGGGTCCTTCGGCGGAAGAAACCAGTCTCGAGACTACGGCCGGAGAGGCTGGAGTGCATGTTGGCGACTTGGAGTTTGCTCTCGGGGTATTGCGGAACCTCTCTGATGTTGATACCAAGCACCTGGCGATTGCTGGCCACAGTGCAGGCGGGGTTGCTGCGCTTCAATTCGCTATACGCAATGCGGAAGTAGCAGCCATAGTCGGGCTGGACGGTTCATACGGAGCGGCACCAGAACCACATCGCACGGAAGAAGTCATGAAGGTCTTGAATCAGCTCCAGCCTGGCCACGTGAAGGCATCTCTGCTCGACATGCGCCGAGCCAATGGAGTTCAAGGGGCGCAGCTCGACCCCAGGGTGGTGGACCGGATGGCAAGGTCAGATCGCTACCTAGTCACATTTACCAAGATGTTCCACGGAGACTTCACAGAATTTGGAACGATTGGATTGAAATTGTCGGTCCCGCTACCACCCAACAACGACGGTCGGACGCGTGAGACTGGCTTCACGGGTAACCAACATGCGTATCGAGCAGCGCTGGATTTTCTTGATGCAAAGTTGAAAGGAGCGCCTGAAGCACTTGATCTGTTCCTAATCGAAATTTCGCGCAGCGATGGGGCAACGATTTTGCACAAACCTCCAACTCCCTAACGGCCTTATCTCGCAAGTAGATGAGGATAGTTGATGTAACCGCATTATAAAAGGGCGCCCCTCTTGGAGTAGGTTGTGATTGTTCGAATCAAGACCTACGAAAAGGAGCACCCTTATGAACAGCGAAAAGTATATTGGGCTCGACGTCCATC
>Ga0210399_10002275_pt1 | contig 14978 bp, 13 predicted proteins | sample IncBWC14MmetaG_FD_150865 | JGI IMG/M metagenome (GOLD analysis project Ga0210399, IMG submission 150865) | Forest soil microbial communities from Barre Woods Harvard Forest LTER site, Petersham, Massachusetts, United States - Inc-BW-C-14-M | ecosystem: Environmental > Terrestrial > Soil >...
TTGGGACGAGCCGACACGGAAAGGTCGCGCTCGCTGTTACGAGCAAAATCTCCAGTGAGGCTGTCTTGCTGCGTGGAGCCGTCTTCCGACTTCACCCGCACACGGATCTGATGCGTGCCCGCCGATACCGGGACGATTTCAGAGAGGCTTCCATACACGGACCCGGGTATCAGGCCAAACTTCTTCTTTGTGGAACCTCGGAGCTTGCCGGAGTAGGCGAGATCACCGTCAATCCACAAGGACAAATCTGCGCTGCGGAAGCCATGATGCAAGGCCAAGTGCATGCTCGCATCCTTGCCGGTCGAGGCGGTGTGCAGCGCCATCAGGACCGCAGCGACCAGAAAAAAGCCGAGAATGATCCGAGCCTGGGCGGGCAGCCGGGCAAGCCAGGCGCGGCTTTGGTCGTAACGACGCGACGCTTGGGCGCGAATCGGCGCTGTGCTTTCACCATCCATAGGCTTCTTGATTTTGGGGCACGCCAGCGTTTGTCTCCAGTTACCAAGGTGTAGGAGCGATGGCGCGCAATCCAATCGCCTAATCAAATATCGATGCGTCTCTCGGTGTGGCGGCCGGCATACCAGCAGGGGCTGCAACCGAAGTGAGGAAACAGCGAATGGACACAGGGTTCGGTCCCCGGTTCCCCGAGTTCGTACTCGGTCTTTCCGTTCTTTTGATGGATGGCGTAAAGAGTGTCGACCGTGATCTGCCCGAACTGCGGCCGACCGCGAGGAATCTGATAGCGGAGGGAGCAGTAGTCGCCCACATAAACCACCAGCAGCAAACCCAGCATGGCGAATAACCCACGAAGAATCGCGCGTTTCATGGCGTCCCTCTTATCCCACTACTCCGGCTCCGCCACAAACCGATACCCCACGCCCCGCACCGTCTGCAAATGCTTCGGCTGCGACGGGTCCTCTTCGATGTAGCGCCGCAGCCGCACCACAAAGTTATCGATGGCGCGGGTATCAGTGTCTTCGTGCAATCCCCACACATCTTCCAAAATCGCCTTGCGCGACACCACGCGACCTTCGCTCTTCACCAGATAACGCAGCAGCTCCGCCTCCATCACCGTGAGATGGATCGTATTTCCCAGCGTGCGCAATTCCAGTTCTCCGAAGTCAATCGTTTTGCCGCCAAAACTGAATGAGTCGCCGCCAGTTCCCCGCTCGCCCTCGGGTGCCTGCCGCGCCTTGCCGAGGTCATCGCCACCGTGATGGCCATCGCCATCGCCCGCGCCCGCCCGGTCGCGGTCTTTCATCCACACGCTGCGACGCAGCAAGCTCTCCAGTCGAGCAATCAGAATCGCCAACTCAAACGGCTTCGGCAAATAATCGTCTGCGCCGGATGCGAATCCCTGCAGCACATCTTCCGCACGCCCGCGCGCCGTCAGCATCAGAATCGGCACATAGTTCTTTTTCTCGCGCAGCAAGGCCGCGACATCAAAGCCGCTCTTGCCGGGCAGCATCACGTCGAGAACGACCACGTCGAAGCGTTCTCTTTTTTCGACGAGCCTCTCCAGGGCCGACTCGCCGTCGGCGGCAACTTCTACCGCGTGTCCTTCGGCTTGCAGGTTGAAGCGCAAGCCGTCCGCCAAGTGCGCCTCGTCCTCCACCACCAGCACCCGGCTCATGCCACCGTCGCTTTCCGGGGCAATTCGAGGGTCACGGTCGTTCCCTTCCCTGCCCCTTCGCTCTCGGCGAATACCCGGCCGCCGTGCTTGCGCGCGATCGACCGCACGATGAATAATCCCAGTCCCGTTCCCTTCACCTGCGAAAGCGAGCGCTGCGTCACCCGGTAAAACCGCTTGAAGACGCGTTTCAGTTCCTGCTCCGGAATGCCCACCCCGCGATCGCGCACCCGCAGCACCACTCGTTTCTGATCGGGAGCGTCCAACTCCACCGAGATGTGCACGCCATCCGGCGAATACTTCACCGCATTGTCGAGCAGATTCGAAACCGCGGTTCGCAACTCCTCCGGATCGCCCGTGACCCGCGCTCCATCACCGTTCTGCTCGCGGTATTCGAGATCGTCCGCCTGCAAATGATGACGCACCCGCGCCAGTTCCATGCATTCGCGTACCAGCGAGTTGAAATCCACCGGCAAGCGCTGCGACGGCGTTTTCTTTTGCGCCGCCTCGCCCGCCTTCAATACCTGTTCCACGGTATGCAGCAGGCGCTCGGTATCGAGCAGCATCAACTCGTAAAACTGCCGCCGCTGCGCTTCTCCCACCTCGAGTCGCTGCAAAGTTTGAAGGTAGAGCCGGATGGACGCGATCGGCGTCTTCAATTCATGGGTGACCGCGTTGATGAAACTGTCGTGCTTCTCGTTGCGGCGAATTTCACGGACAAGAAAAATCGTATTGAGGACGAGGCCGGCGACTATGGCACCAAAAAAAATGATGCCGAGAAAAACTTTGATGCCCTGGCGCCAGTTGAGGATGATCCAACCGCTGCCGACAGCGAACGCCACCGCCGCCAGACAAACGCCCAGCGTAAGGAAGAAATAAATCGCTTTCTGCCGGCTGATGATCCGCACAGGAGGATTGTAGCGGGACCGATGTCAGGTGTCAGGTCACAGGGTCGGATGGGGGCTTCCGAGGTTGTTAGACGTTGCGTAAAGTGCATACTTCCGACGGGCGTTTACACTAAGAAGGCTCCCGACGCCGACCACCTCGGCCAGTTCGAGAGCCTTTCCTGAGACCTGAGACCTAATCCCTGAGACCTTTAGTCCCCAGCCGCGACCAGCACCTCAGCCGCCTTCACATCCCGCGTCAGGGCCGGCTTCGGCGGGAGCCGATCGAGATCGACCTTGTATACGTGCCGCGCCAGTCCAAGTTTCTTCAGCGCCCAGATGCCATACCAGTTCATGTCGATTTCGTACCACTTCAAGCCATGCCGCGCGGAAACCGGATGCGCATGATGATTGTTGTGCCAGCCTTCACCAAACGTCAGAAGGGCCACCAGCAAGTTGTTGGTGGAAAGGTCTTTGGTCGCGAAGCGCCGCGTTCCCCACAGGTGTGTGATTGAGTTCACCATCCAGGTGGAGTGCAGTCCGACGACAACACGCGCAAACACTCCCCACAGCAGCCACGGTAATCCGCCAATCGCAAACAGGATGACGCCCAGAACAATGTTTGAAGTCCAGTGATACTTGGTGAGCCAGACGTGAACTTTGTCCTTGGTCAGGTCGGGGACGTAACGGCCCAGGGTCGTGGTGTCGTGATGCATCGACTTGCCCATCAGGATCCATCCCATGTGCGACCACCACTTGCCATCGATCGGCGAGTGCGGATCGCCTTCGTCGTCAGAAAATTGATGATGAATCCGGTGCGTTGCCACCCAGAAAATCGGCCCGCCTTCGAGCGCCAGCGTCGCGCACCAGGTCAGGAAGTACTCCACCCACTTCGGCGTCCTGTATCCGCGATGCGTCAGCAGCCGGTGATAACTCATCCCGATCCCGAGGCTGCCTGACACCCACCACAAGAAAATGGCGGCGAAAAATGCCGGCCAGGTAAAGAAAAATAATGCCGCAACTGCGCCCACGTGAAACAGGCCCATGGCGATCGCTGTGCCCCAATTGAAGCCATCGCGGTTCGCCCGCTCTCTGCGATTCGTGCCTTCTCCGGTTTCGCTCATTACCTGGCTGGTTGTTTCGTTCATGGTCTCGCGCATCGTTACGCTCATCGTTTCTTCTCCGGACTTTTCTCCACAACACCCGTCTTGCTGAGGGTCTATCTCGACAATACCAAGAGTCGAGGAACTGCTTTGTAATACTTCTGTAATCCTCGCTGGCTAAAGGGGTTACGAGCGTAACCTGGGTCACGCGAAAAGACTGGAAGCACGAGCCACCACCTCAATCCCAGTTTGCCGTTTAAGGCGGCACCGTTTCAGGTACGCCCGCCCGAGGCCGTCCAACGTTCGTTAAACAGCGGGAGTCTTAGCCTCGCAGGTTCTCGACGTGCAATTTTTTCGTGCACGTTTTTGGGTTGCGGAGTATCGTTGGACGTTTCAACCGTGCTCCCGAACAGGAGGGGTGTGTTGAAAAATAAAACTCCGCGGATCCTTCTTCTCTTGCTCTTTCTGGCGTTCGCGCTATGGGCGCAGAAGGATCAGCCCCCCGCAAAAACTCCCACCCCGGAATCCAAGATTCCCCCCGAAGAGGCGGCCAAGGTAAATCCGGTGAAGCCCACCGCGGAGTCGCTCGCCAAGGGTAAGAAGATGTATGGCATCGACTGCGCGATGTGTCACGGAAACAGCGGCAACGGCAAGGGCGACATCGGGGGGGACTTCAAAAACATTCCCGATTTCAGCAATCCGGATGCGTTGAAAAATCGTACCGACGGTGAGCTCTTCTACGTCACGAGGAATGGCAAGGGCTCCGACATGCCGCCCGAGGACAACCGTGCCAAGAATGATGACATCTGGAACATGGTGAACTACATCAGATCGTTCGCGAAGAAGTAGTCAAGTTTTCAGAACTCAAACGCCACGCCCGCCGTGGGCACGATGGGCAGGCCCTGCCCGGTCACGACGTTGAATGTCCCATCCGGATTTTGTGAAGTGTAGAAATACCGGGGATTGTTGTGGTTGGTCAGGTTGAGCACCTCACCGTACAGAGCAAGCTTCCAGCGAGTGAATGCCCAATCCTTCTCAGCGCGTACGTCGAGGCGCTGGTAGTCACCCTGCCGAATCGCATTGTTGTCGCTCGGAACCGGAAATCCGGACCCAAACAGCCACTTCCCACTAAGGTGCACGGTGGGGCTAAGCCGGTAACTGGCAAAAACGTTCACCGTGTGGCGCTGGTCGTCCAAGGCGGGGAAGTAGAACGGATTCTGAACGTGAAGATAACTCTGGCGGGCGTAGGTCAGGGTGTACCCGATCCAACCGGACAGTCGATTGGCGGTTCGGCTCTGGAGGACGATCTGCGCTCCGCGCGAGTAATCGCGCTCATAGCTGTGAAAGCCTGGCGACGGATAGCATGTCTTGGTTATTGGATTGTAACCTGAAGAATCGAGTGAATGATCGTCCTGCCGGTCAAACAACGTAATCTTTAGACGCGCGCTCTCTCCGACGCGTTGTTCCACGCCCGCAGTAAAATGGTTTGCAGTCTGCAACAATTCTGCACTCGCCGTGCAGCCCTGATACCGCAGCGGAGGGCTCGCCGGAAAACCGAACTGGTTGTAGCGCCCAATCCCAAACTGCAACTGAGTTGCGGACGCAACCTGCAGAGAAGCGGAAAGTTGCGGAGAGACGGGATGGATATCGAATTGTTCGGCCGCATCCAGGCGCAGTCCGCCCGCTAGGTGAAGCCGGTTGCCAAAAAACTTTGAAGCTTCCTGAACATAACCGTCGTTTTTCCAGCCTGCTCCACTGTCGTAGCCGTGTCCTTCGACGGTATCGTCGGGGGTGTAGAACGTTGATTCTCTGTTGTTGGTCACGCGGCGCGCCATCCATCCACCCTCCAGCACGTGGTCTTTTTGCCAACTCCACACCAGACTGCTTCCCACCACCCACTCCGCGTGGTGATCGTTCTCCAGAGACTGTCGATAGAGGTTCGACAGCGACTCTGGTGACTGCAGGTACGCCACCCGCGTGTCGACTAACAAGTGTGGATTCACCGTCCAGCGCCAGCCCACGCGACCCATCATGAAATCGTTGGTCCCGCGTTGGACGCTATTCGGAGTCAGGTTGAAGTGCGGATTGATCAACTCGTAAAGCGTGTGCCCGCCTACGCCATAGAAACTCAAAGTCTGGTTGGGCCGCAGGTCGTAGGTGAGCTTCAGGTTGCCATCGTAGAACGAGACGTCATCGGAGGTATCATCAAAGCGGCTGCGGGTGAGGTAGCCTAGGTAGCTCTTGCGCGCGGAAGCCAGCCACGACCCTTTTCTCGCCTTTCCCAGTTCCCCTTCCCCCAGCAGTTCCGTGTCAGCGAGTCCGATGGAAGCTCGGAAGATTGGCGCCGTACGGCTGCCATCGCGAGTCTGCAAGTCGAGTGCAGCTCCGACTGCGTCGCCATATTTTTCGGGATAGGCTGCCGGGAGCAACTTGATGTCCTCAAGGGTCTCGCTGGTTAGAATGCTGAGGGTCGCACCTTCGGCGATGTTGGTGCCGTGAAACGCTGAGGGCACCAGGATGCCGTCGATGTAGATGCTGGTGTTGTTGTACGACGCGCCCATCACCGAAAACTGCGCGAAGAAATCGTTGTTACCGGACGCGGAGACCCCCGGTAATGTCTGAATCGACCGGAACGGGTCGTCGGCCAAGACCGTAGACGTCTCGCGGATCTCCGAACTGGTCAGGTTCATCTCATTGATCGCTGGCGAATCCGGCCCCTGGAAGATGTCACCCTTCACTTCCACTCTCTCCGTGCGTCGAAAGTTGTCGGGAACCAGCGTTATGTCAAATTCCTTAGCCGCTTCGTCGGCCGCGAGCGCGAACTCAACCGTGATGAGGCGATACCCAACCGCGTTCAGGCGCAGAGTGTAGTGTCCGGGAGCAAGGCCTTGGATGATGAAGCTGCCATCCTTGGTGGTGATGGCCGAGGCCACGGCTGCGCGTTGTGCTTCGACGAGCACCGCGACCTGAACCCGTGCCAGAGGTTCTCCCCGATCCACGCTGACCACCTTGCCCCGGATTTCGGCAGCGTTAAGGAAGATCGATGAGAAAAAGATTGACGAGAAAAGAGGGATGAACGCGGCCAGACGATCATGCATTGCATCCTCGATGGAACAGATTGGAACGATCTCGCAACCCACTAGCAATCCGAAGAGCTGATGTCAGAAAATTGTATGATTCCGGCACCCGAGCTTCCACGGTCGCCTACTTTGATGCCGCCTTCACTTCCACCCCCGCCCATTTCTCCAGCAGCGTTAGCGTCGAGGCATAATCCAGATCCGCCTGCCCTTCCTCAGCCGCGACATCATAGACCTCTTCCACCGCTTCCAATCCAGGCAGGCGCACCCGCGCTTCCTTGGCAGCATCGAGCGCCAGGCGAATGTCTTTCAACATCAGCCGCAGCGGAAAATTGGGCGAGAAGTCGCGCTTCAGAATGAACGGGGCTTTGTAATCCACTACCCCCGAACGCACCATGGACGCCTGTATCAGCGGCAACAACTTTTCCACTTCCACTCCGAGTTTGGTGGCGAGCGCCAGCGCTTCGGCGAATCCTTCATAAATGAGCGCGATCTGCAGATTCATCACCAGCTTCGTGGCCTGTCCTTTGCTCGTCTCACCCATGTGGAATACCTGTTTGCCCATCGCCTGAAAAAGCGGCTGCAGACGTGCGAGCACAGCCTCGTCGCCACCCACCATGAAAATCAGTTGCCCCGCTTCGGCGGCAATTTTTGAGCCAGTCATCGGAGCGTCCACGTAGTCGACGCCACGCGCCTTCACGCGCTCGGCAAAGCGTCGCGTGGCGGAAGGCGAAATCGTGCTCGAGTCCGCGATAATCATGCCGGCGGCCAGAACCTGATCAACACCGCTCGGGCCAAACAACAGATCATCGACCGCCTTCGTGTCGGACACGCACATCCACACCACTTCGACGCCCTCGGCCGCATCCGCCGGAGAGGGTGCGCTGCGTGCGCCTTCCACATCCTTACCGGCGCTCCGATTCCAGACCGCGACCTCGTGTCCGGCTTTGACCAGGTTGGCGGCCATCGACCGACCCATAATTCCCATGCCTAGAAAAGCTACGCGCATCAGCGTCGATTCCTCCAAAGTTGATTCTTCCAAAAAAGATTCGTATCAAGGTATCGCTTCAGGCCTTTGGGGATTGAGTACCGAGAAGCACAATGATCGGGGAAGGCTGTCGTAGAACTCCTTCCTTTTTCTACGGAGTTCCTCGCCCGTTATTGGCAACTTCTTGTTTAGTTCGGCGAGTCGAACGAAGAATACCCAGTTCCAGACCAAGTAGCACCCCGCATAAGATGCCACGAAAATTATGAATAGCGCGACGCCGGAGGAATGCAGAATTGGATTGAATCCCGAAATCACGAAGGTTACTGCGACTGCTGGTGCCAGCGCACACACCCACATGCCAATGCGCTGAAGTGACGTTGGCGGTGAGTTCCCGTTTAGCCCTGTCATATGGCCGCCATTCCGAAGTCCCTCCGACTTCAGCGATCTAGAATCGCCCCTCTGATGAACTTCCAGACTGTCGATTAGATACGAGCGGCAAAGCGACGGTCAAGGAAAACAAACACTTTACACGGTAAGGCCAAGCAATCCTACCCGATTCAACACCATCTTCGCGTCAAAACGGTCGCCGAGAGCATCTAAATTGCACTAGAGACATAAGCCAACAAAGCCGATAATCTGTAGCAGTCCTCGTTCCGGCGGGTTGACCGAATCATAGTGGTCGAGTATGTGGTCGGACCAATGTTGAAGTCCTCATTGAAAAATCCGGCACTACGCAAGCGAGCCGGTGACTTCACGCGCCTGGTACGGCGTTCCGTAGTCACGCCTCGCACCGGCAAGACCCACAAACCGCAACTCGTTTCAAATGGCGAACTCGGCGTCACCTTTATCGGACACTCCAGCTTCTTTTTGCAAATTGGCCGACAAAACGTCGTCATCGATCCCAACTTTGCGCGCTGGCTGTTCGTCCTAAAACGCCTGCGCCAACCGGGATTGAATCTGCGCGACCTGCCTCCGATGGATGTTGTCCTGGTGACGCACGCTCACTTCGATCACCTGCATCGCCAGTCGCTGCGCACCATCGCACGGCAAACCCGCCGCCAGACCGGAACCGCGCCCACGCTCGTCGTCCCTCATCATTTATTCGACCTCGTCTCCGACCTCGGCTTCGAAGAAATCGTCGAACTCGAGTGGTGGAATACCTATCGCCACGGCACGCTCGACATCACTCACGTACCTTCTCGGCATTGGGGAGCGCGCATCCTCAAAGATTCGCACCGCGGCTATGGCGGCTATGTCCTGCGCAGCGGCAAACACTCCGTCTACCACGCCGGAGACACCGCCTACTTCGCCGGCTTCCGCGAAATTGGACGCCGCCTGTCGCCCGAACTAGCGCTGCTGCCCATCGGCGCCTACAATCCGCCCCAATTTCGCAATGTCCACACCAGTCCCGCCGACGCCACTCGCGCCTTTTTAGATCTGAATGCCCGCTGGATGGTGCCCATGCACTACGGAACATTTCGCCTGTCGCATGAGCCCATCGAAGAGCCTCTCCAGTTGCTGGAGCGCGAGGCGCTGAAGGCCGGCGTGAAAGACAAAGTGGTAGTACTCGAAGAAGGCGTCACGCGATTCTTCTAAGGCCCGGTCTCCCGAAGGCAACCCTTAACCACCCCGGCGATTCCCACTGCCTAGTACTTGCGTTGTGCATTCCCCGGTGCTGGGCCACAATAATTCAAGGTTGGAGCAATCCAGTTGAAGACCGGCGAGCATCATGTGTCTCTGCATGTTCTACTTTGCAAGGTTCTACCGCCCTCGTGTCAGCCACTATCGTCGCGGCGAAAATCTCAAGGCGCGCGCATTCTCTCGCTCTCCCTTGCCATCGCCTGCCTGAGCGCCGCCGCCGCGCAGTCCACATCCGACAAGACCGACACCGATACCATCCAGGGCATGGTGATTAACAGCGTGACGCATGAGCCGATCGCCCGCGCCCTGGTTTCTTCCCCCGACAATCGTTTCGCCACCCTGACCAATAGCGAGGGCCGGTTTGAATTTACTTTGTCGAAGGTCGACTCCACTCCTGAGGGCGGGTCGGGTTCCGCCACTCCAGTCAGCGGCCAGATTCAGTCTGCTATTCCCAATCGTCCTTATATGCTGACGGCCCGTAAGCCAGGCTTCCTGGACGCCGCCAACGGCCTGGCGCAAAACCTTCAGAACGAAGGGTTGAAGGACGTGACCCTCGCGCTCACACCCGAGAGCCTGATTGTCGGCGCGGTCACTCTTCCCACCTCGGAGCCGCCCGACAGTATCATGCTGCAAGTCTACCGCCGGCAGGTGCAGGACGGTCGCGCCCGCTGGCTCCCAGTTAGAGGCGCTCAGTCCACGTCGGATGGTCAATTCCGTTTTTCGGAGCTTCCCGCCGGCACTTATAAGCTCTTGACTCATGAGTTACTCGACCGCGACCCGATCACCATGGATCCACTTAACCTCCCTCGCTCCAATGACCCGCGCGGACAGCTGTTCGGATACCCGCCTGTCTATTACCAGAGCGCGCCCGATTTCGGATCTGCCGCCACAATTCAATTGGCTGCCGGCCAGACGCAGACGTTCAACCTTTCGCTGGTGAAGTTACCCTATTACCGCGTCAAGGTGCCGGTCATAAATGCGCCGGACAACGGAGTCGCCGTCAGCGTCTACGCGCACGGACGGAAGGGGCCGGGATTTTCGCTCGGCTACAACAACAGTGACCATGCGATAGAAGGCATGTTGCCCGACGGAACCTACACCATCGAAGCCTCGAGGTTCGGACCCGATGGCGTGACTGGGTTACAGACAATCACCATCAAAGGTTCCGCCATCGATGGGCCAAGTCTGACGCTCGTGTCCAACACCTCGATTCCAGTCAACGTTAAGGAAGAATTCACCTCTGCCGATAACCCGGGCTCGATGACATGGAACATCAACGGTCGCAACACGGTGATCAAGGGTCCGCGTCGCTATTTGAGCGTAACGCTCGAGCCCGCCGATGATTTTGGAGTCGGGCCACAGGTTTTTCTGCGGGACCCCAGACGGGCTGGAGACGACGCTTTGGTCATTGAGGGTGCTCCGGCGGGAAGCTACTGGGTGCGAGTCAATTCGTCACGCGGCTACCCCGCCTCGATCCGCTCCGGCAATCTTGACTTGCTGCATCAGCCGCTGGTCGTCCCCGCGGGAGGGACGGCGTCTCCCATCGAGATCACGATGCGCGATGATACGGCGGAGATCAGCGGCACAGTCGATGGAGTTACGCCGCCCGCGCAACGACCGGTCATTTCAAGCGGCGCCAACCTCGCAAGCGGCGACCGACGAAACTGGACTTCTTATGCACCGTTAGGTGGGCAGGCCGCGGCGCATATCTACTGCATTCCCCTTGCGGACAGCAGCGGGCAGCTCACCGAGATCTGGGTGAGTCCGGATGGAAGTTTCGTTTCGCAGGGACTGGCTCCAGGCGCCTATCGCCTGCTTGCGTTCGATCGGGAGCAACACGAGCTCGAATACCGGAATCCCGAAGCCCTGCGCACTTACGATTCGAAGGGACCGGTGGTTCGCGTGGTTGGTGGACAAAAGGAACACGTGCAGCTGCAGTTGATTTCGACGAGCATTTCGGCGGGCGTTTCGGAGAACGACCAATGATTTCTGCCTTTCGATCATGCCGACAGGCAATACTCACGGCGGCCTGCGCGCTTCTGTTCTGCTCCGCGCTGGCGCAGACCGAGAACCCTCAGCGAACCCTGATTCCTTCCGGCCCGTACCGCATCGCCGGAACGGTCGTCAACGCGAAGACCGGTGGCTCGCTGGCGCGCTCCCGCGTCACCATCGCCGACGCGAAGAATCGGCAGAGCATGCAATCCATCGTCACCAGCAACGACGGACGCTTCGAGTTCCATGTCCCCGCGGGCAAGTACTCGCTCGACGGAGCGAAGCGCGGATTCATCACCGCTTCCTACAACCAGCACGACCAGTTCTCGACCGCGATCGTAACCGGCGCCGATCTCGATACCGAAAACCTTGCTCTACGACTCTCGCCGAACGCCGTGCTCACCGGCAAGGTGCTCGATGAATTCCAGGACCCCGTTCGCCATGCGCAAATCATGGTGTATCGTGAGGACCATTTTCAGGGCGTGGGCCGCATCTTTAATTTTCGCAGCGCCATGGCGGACGATCAAGGCCGCTACGAAGTGACGCCCCTCAGCGAGGGAACGTACTTTGTCTCGGTAAAAGCTTCGCCCTGGTACGCGGTTCATCCAACTTCGACGGGCGAGGGCGCAACGAATCCGCCTCTCCAGGTAGATCCATCCCTCGACGTCGTCTACCCCATCACCTACTACGGCGATGCTACCGAGGCCGAGGATGCCGCTCCGATCCCAGTCCGCGGCGGGGATCGCCTGGAGGCTGACATCCACCTGAATCCCGTTCCCTCACTGCATCTCATCGTGCATGTTCCCGAAGACAGCACGCAAGGGATGAGTGTCCCGGTGCTGCAAAAACCCTCCTTCGACGGTGTGGAAGAGGTTGAGAACAGCAATATTCAGAATGTCGCTCCTGGCCTGGTTGAGCTGACCGGAGTTGCCGCGGGCCGGTATACAGTCCGGATGCGGGATTCGAGCGGCCAACTGCAAGAGCCCACCGAAGTCAATCTCAACAGCGGCGGCGAACTCGACGTTTCCTCGGGTCGATCGGCGGGCAAGATCAAGGCGACGGTTCAGATCGAGGGCGCAGCGAGTCTTCCATCGCAGCTCCAGATTGGCCTGCGCAACAGCAAGGGAAGAGTCGACGCCACCGAGGTGGACACCAAGGGCGAGGCCAATTTTGCGGACGTCATTCCGGGCAAGTATGACATCGTGGCGGGCTCCGCTACGAACCGATATTCGGTGGTTCGCATCGCGTCGGAGGCCGGAACCATTTCGGGACACGCCTTGGACGTGCCACCCGGCGCATCGCTCACCGTTGCACTCTCGCTGGTGGGAGGTTCGGTCACCGTCGAAGGCTTCGCAAAGCGAACGGGAAAGGGTACGTCCGGCGCGATGATCGTTCTGGTGCCCAAAGATCCGGAAGCAAATCACGATCGCTTTCGCCGCGACCAAAGCGATCTCGACGGAAGTTTCAGCCTGGCCAATGTGATTCCCGGCTCCTACACCATCGTCGCAATTGAAAACGGCTGGGATCTGGATTGGTCCGAGCCCGCCGTGCTCGCGCAATATCTCGCGCACGGCCAAACGCTCGAAGTCGGAGATCGCTCACCCACGCCGATGCACTTGGCCGATGCGGTGGTAGTGCAGTCGAAGTAGCGGACATCTCTTCATTAGTTTTTGGCGACTTTGGATGTATATGCGGGCGGAGGGGCGCTCCCGGGCTATCGCTGCCAGTCGCCGCTACGCTCACGACCCCAATCGGAGCTAGCGCGCCGCCGCCCTCGTCGTTCGACCACGGACGGCTACGTCCCCCTTTAGGATTTTCTTCGGTGTCATTTGGATGGCGCGAACTCCGGAAGGCCACCCTCCCGAGTCGAATTGATGGCCACAAGTCCCGCCAGTCGCCCGGTTTCGAGCTTGCATTTGCGCGATACAACCGTCATCATATCGCTGGCATCATTGCCGGCCGCATCTTAAGGAGTCAGCAAATGAGACGTTCCTTTGTAATCGCGATGATAATCGGGTTTTTTCTCGGTATCGTATCCTTTCCGGTTTTCGCTCAAACAAGCGTGGAGTCCGTTTTCAACAGACACAAGATTATCTATCCTTCATCCAGTATTCCGCAGCCTGGCCGTCATCACACAAATTACTTCTTTGTCGACTCGGATGTCCCCAACCCCAACGGCCCATCTCCTAACGATGAGACGCCGGGATCCCTGGCCTGTGTGTACCGGTTGGTAACTGGACCCACGGGTTGCCCAATCGCCACCAGCAAGAATGTACCCACAGGCGGCTGGGGCGCGATTGCCATCGTCGACGCCGGTGATTACCCGACCGCGGCCGCCGATCTGCATGCCTTCTCCGCTTACTTTGGCATTCCAGATGCCAACCTTACGGTGAGATGGCCCGGGACCACGAAACCTCCCGTCTACGGGGAGTGGTTGGTCGAGGAGGCATTAGACATCGAGTGGGCCCACGCCATGGCGCCAAATGCCAAGATCTTCCTGGTCGAATCCAAGCAGGTCAACACCGACCCTACCTGGGCAGCGGTCAAGCTCGCCGCAAATCTGGTGGCCAAAGCCGGAGGCGGCGTGGTCAGCATGAGCTGGGGCGATCCGGAAGTTGCCCAGGAGATTAACTGGGACGCGTATTTCACCAAGCCAGGAGTGGTCTACTTCGCCGCCAGCGGCGATTCCGGTATAGGCGTCAGCATCTATCCCGGGGCGTCTCCGAACGTAGTCTCGGTCGGAGGCACACGGTTCGCACGCGACCCAAGCGGCAATTTTCTGAACGAGGTTTACTACACGGGCGGGGGCGGAGGCGACCTCAGTCCCTATGAGCCCAGACCGAGCTACCAGGACGGCGTTGCAGCCATCGTTGGCACTCATCGTGGATATCCCGATGTGGCTGCCGATTACTGCTGCGCGGCCGTTTACTCGCAGGGAGGCTGGATTTCGGTCGGCGGTACGAGCTGGGCTTCGCCGACCTTTGCGGGCATTGTGAATGCTGCCGGAAACAAACAGACGTCGAGCCGGAATGAACTGACCTGGCTCTACAGCGAGTTAGCCAATCCGGCCGAATACCAAGCCGATTTCAAGGACATCACTCAGGGAGATTCGCGCTGCAAGGTTGGTTTCGACCAATGCACCGGTATCGGCGCACCGCGCACCTACGTCGGCAAGTAGAAAAGATCGTGTGGTGACGGGGCTCCGCCCCGTTGGACGCCGTCCATGTCCCTGGAAGGCTCGGGCCACCCGAACCACGACCCCAAAGGCCGTCGCTCCAATGTAACCCCCAGCGACCGTTTGCATCCAACTAAACAGGCGCTCCAAATGTTATACTGCGCTCAGATGGGGTGGCCGGGTCCCTCCACGTCCCTGCCCGAGGATTTCGATACATGGCTGGTAGTTCTCGTCGTTCTCTCTTCCTGATTGTTTTCGTTCTTGCTACGTTCGGTCTGCTGGGTATGCTGTTCGCTCAGAGAATCAGCCCGGCAACCGCGCCCAGCAGCGACTCCGACGTCCGCGACAGCTTGAAGCAGTTCACCGAAGTGTATGAAACGATCGAGCAGAACTATGCCGACCCGGTGAATGCCGACAAGGCAATTTATAACGGCGCCATCCCGAGCATGCTGCATCAGCTCGATCCGCACTCGAACTTTTTCGATCCGAAA
>Ga0210399_10002277_pt1 | contig 14973 bp, 9 predicted proteins | sample IncBWC14MmetaG_FD_150865 | JGI IMG/M metagenome (GOLD analysis project Ga0210399, IMG submission 150865) | Forest soil microbial communities from Barre Woods Harvard Forest LTER site, Petersham, Massachusetts, United States - Inc-BW-C-14-M | ecosystem: Environmental > Terrestrial > Soil >...
AACGGAGTACCGAGGACCTTAGTGGCCATAATGCCTCCGCGATTCCGATTCGGTGGCTGTGAAGTCTGGATTCCAACAGACCTAAACAGATCCAGTTTCATCAGTGGATTTGGCGCTCAACCTAACGAGTTGTTGACCATCGGACGCCTCAAACGGAATGTCAGCCTTCACGCTGCCTCCGCTGACCTTGGTGCGATTGCGAAGTTGTCGGAAAAAGATTATCCCGCTTGGTTTCGCGCCAACTACAAGATAGTGGTCAATTCCTTGAGGGATTACTCCGTCGGGCATTTCAAAGCAACTCTCTTGGCGATGGTGGCGGCAGTTTTCGTACTGCTTCTCATTGCCTGCAGCAATGTTGCAAATCTTCTGCTCGCGCGAGCGACAGTACGTGAAAAGGAGATAGCGATCCGTGCGTCGATAGGCGCGACACGTTCTCGCTTGATAAGGCAATTGTTGGTTGAGAGCGGCCTCTTGGCAGCTGGAAGTTGTATTGGTGGTTGCTTGTTCGCGTTTCTCGGATTGAAGGGGATGATAGCCGCGATTCCTCCTGATACGATCCCTCCCGAAGTGGCCATATCACTCCGATCAGAGACGCTGCTGCTTGCTGTGGGAGTGTCGGTTCTTGCCACTTTTGTCTGCGGTCTCGCACCTGCCCTCCATCTGGTAAGGTGCGACTTGTACGTCGGCCTTGCGGGAAGCGCTAAGGGGGCAAGTGGCGGCTTTCAGCACGGGAAATTGCGCTCCATTCTGGTCGTGGTCGAAGTTGCATTATCGATTGTGTTGTTGACGGGTACGGGGCTCATGGTGCGCACACTCCGCGCTCTTGAACGAGTGGACATTGGTTTCAATCCCGCGAGTGTTGCTTATGCGCGATTATCCCTGCCCGAGGGCCGCTACGATGCTGCCGACGCGAAAAGAGACTATTTCGAAAAAGTACTTGACCGAGTGGCGGCTATTCCAGGAGTCATCGCTTCTACTGAGGCTACCTCTTTCCCGCCTTATTCTTTCGGGTGGACCGAGATTGTAGTACCAGGGAAAACACATTCCGAGCCATGGGGCACAACGTTTGACATGTGTAGTGAGGGATATTTTCAAACCTTGGGCCGACGCTTGCTACGTGGCAGGCTGCTTACGCGAAGTGAAGTCGAGTTAGCTCGACATGTAACCGTTATCAACCAAACATTTGAACGCAATTACTTCGGGAACGAAGATCCCATCGGTCAGAGGATAAAGTTCACGACACTCGAACAATGGGCGACGGATTGGCCTCGAGATGCTTATTTCGAAATAATCGGCGTCATCGCGGATGCGAAGAACACAGGCTTGCAGGAAGCGCCGAGACCAGAAGTATATTTCCCTCATACGGTCAGTGGTACGGGGCCGCGCGGAATCTTGGTGAGGACGGCGGGAAGCGCAAACCTCGTTCTTCCAAGTCTGAGTCGCACGATAGCCGCCGTGGATTCAGAAGTCGCTATCTCTGAACTCGGACCAATGGAAAACATTCTTAAGAGTTCGTATTATGCCGGACCGCAATTCAGCCTGATCATTCTTGGAACGTTCAGTATCACAGGATTGTTGCTGGTTGTGATTGGCATTTTTAGCGTCATGGCATATACGGTTTCATTACAGACCCACGAGATTGGAATCCGATTGGCGATGGGAGCTCAACGGAGCGATGTTCTGCGGATGGTGCTTAAGAAGGGCTTGTCTTTAATTGTCGCAGGCACGGTTGCGGGATTGGCAGTAAGCAGTGCTGTAACGCGTTTGATGGCTAGCCAGATCTGGGGGGTTTCAACCATGGACCCCTGGACGTTCTCTGTCGTCGCAACTTTAGTCGTCATTGTTGGTCTGACAGCCTCCTTATTTCCAGCCCACCGAGCCACGAAAGTAGACCCACTCGTATCTCTTCATTATGAATAATTGAGTTTGAAGAGGGCGAACACTCGGTTTCCGCGTCACCCTTCTTGTCGCGAGCTCTCGTCAACGAACGCCCTCCTTCCACTCCGTTGAGTTCTTGTGGGTAGACGTGCTTTGTCTGTAGACTCAGGACCGCGTTGCCAACTTACTCCATGACTCTGCGTCGATTCTACTACCTTCCGATCTCGTGGTTTCTCTTAACTTCCGCGAGTGCGTTCGCCCAGTCGCTCGATACCGCATCGGTCGAGGCCTATGTGAAAACCGAGATGCAGCACCAGCACATTCCCGGCCTGTCGCTGCTCGTTGCGAAGGGTGGAAAGATTGTTCTCGCCGAAGGATTCGGATTGGCCAGCGTGGAATTGCAAGTGCCGGCCAAGCCCGAGACGATCTTTCAGTCCGGTTCTGTGGGCAAGCAATTCACTGCCACGGCCGTGATGATGCTGGTAGAAGAGGGAAAAGTCAGCCTCGAGGATCCGCTCAGCAGGTATTTTAAAGACGCGCCAAAGACTTGGAACAATGTCACCGTACGAGAACTGCTGAGCCACACCGCGGGCTTTGGGGACTATCCGGAGAAATTCGATTTTCGAAAGGACTGGAGTGAGGACGAACTCCTGAAACTCGTCGAGAGCCTTCCGCTTTCCTATGAGCCCGGAACGAAGTGGGCCTACAGCAATCTTGGCTTTCTCACCCTCGGAATTTTGATTCACCGCGTCACGGGCGAGTTCTACGGCGACTTCCTGCAGCAGCGGATCTTCCATCCGCTGGAGATGAACTCTACCCGCATCATCAGTGAAGCCGATATCGTTCCCAACCGCTCTGCCGGGTACCGGCTGGTGAAAGGTGAATTGAAAAATCAGGAATGGGTCGCGCCGATGGTAAATACTACGGCCGATGGCAGCCTCTACTTTTCCGTTCTCGACCTGGCGAAGTGGGACGCTGCGCTCTACACCGACAAATTGCTGAAGAAATCGACTCTGGATCAGATGTGGACCGTCGCGAAGCTCAAGGATGGTCAGCCCAACAAAGGCCACTACGGTTTCGGCTGGTTTATCGATGACCGGCACGGACATCTCTGCATTCACCACGACGGCGCCTGGCAGGGATTTCAAACCGCGATCGATCGTTACGTGGACGATCAACTAACGGTAGTTGCGCTTTCGAACCTCTCCGGCGCGGAACCAGGCAAGATCACTCAGCATGTCGCAGAGATGTACCTCGCCGCCAAATAATCAGGCGCGAGCTTCCAGCGACATCCGCATCCCGTACTTCGGGCGCAGCGTGATCAACGGCTCTGGTTCGACCGGGTGATCCGAAACAAGCCTCATTTTCCACTTCTGACCCAACGTCGCCAGCAGCAGTACTCCTTCCATCCAGGCGAAAGACTCGCCGATACACTGGCGGAATCCCGCTCCGAAGGGAAAGTAAGTGAACTTTGCGCGCCGGGCCTTCGCCTCGGGCGTAAAGCGCTCCGGATCGAAACGCAGCGGATCAGGAAAGAAGCGTGGATCCCGATGGGTAATGAACTGGCTCATCAGAACTGTGGTTTTGGCAGGCAGGAAGAATTCGCCGAGTTTAAAATTATTGAGCGCGTATCGCCCCATGGCCCACGCCGGCGGATAGAGCCGCATCGATTCCGCCATCACCATCTCCACGTAGCGCAGTCGGGGAACGTCTTCATAAGCCGGCAAGCGCCCTTGCAGTTCCCGGTCAATCTCTTCGTGGAAGCGGCGCTCACACTCAGGATTCTGCGAGAGCAGATACCACGTCCAGGACAGCGCATTGGCCACGGTCTCATATCCAGCGAGGAAGATGGTGATGACCTGATCACGAAGCGACTTCTCCGACGCGGGACTTCGGTCGGGCGAGGCGGCCAGCATCAGGTCCAGAAGACTGCTTCCGTCTGAGTGATGTTGGCGGTGCGCCTCAATCATGCGGTGAGCGACCGCGTCGATCCGTTTGCGGGCACGCACGAACGCAGCCAGCCCGGGAGGTCGCACGTGCACCAACCACTCCGCCGCCGGCAGCATTACAAGGAAGTTGTAAAGTCCCATGATGCGGTTGATGGCATCGGCAAGCTCGTGAACTTCGTTCCGCAGATCGGTTGCGAATAAGGTCTCTGACACAACGTTCAGCGTCAAATGCATCATGTCGATGGCAATATTCCGCTCTTCGCCGTCCCCCCACTGATCCCGCATCCGCGCCGCTTCCCGCACCATCGTGTCCGCGTATTCCGGTATGCGCTGGCGATGAAACGCCGGTTGCGCCACCTGCCGCTGCGCGCGATGCTGAGCACCTTCGCTGGTGATCATGCCCTCGCCCAGCAACATCTTGCTGCGGCGCACCGTCCGCTCCTTCACAAAGTTGTCATTCTGCACCACCAGCACTTCGCGGATGTAGTCGGGATGATTCAGGAAGACAATATGGTTCCACCCGATTTTGTAATGGGCGATGTCGCCGTATTCCTGAACGAGATGTTGGAACAGGAAAATCGGATTGGCAGGCCGAAACCGCCGCCACGCAAACCACAGCAAATTGCGCTCAAAGCCGGGCGGAAAGCGGTATTCCGCCTGCTTGGCAGCAGGATCGCGGACGTCATTCCGTGCGGCAGTCGCCATCTCGATAGGGTATCAGCTGGATCGGGTCCCGGAGGGACCGATGATAGTAGCCCGCCGTTTTACTGGCGGGTCGGGTGTAGTCCTCGCGTTCGTGCCGTAGGCACGACTGAAACAGAGGCTCGACCTTTCCAGGCGTCCCTACAGGACGCGGGGTAACAGCCCACCAGATCCCGGCGTTGGAAACGCCGGGCTATTGTCAGCTGTCCCTATGGGGACATCATGCCCTTGATTTATGTACATGAAATTACCCCAGACTAGGGTTTCACGGCTACCGATTTCTGCAGCGCATCCAGTTCTGCCAACACTTCGGCGCTATGGCTACTTGGATTGACGCCAGTGTATGTCTTCGCAATCTTCCCGGCGGGATCAATGAGGAACGTATTTCTCGCCGCAAACTTCACCACGCCAAAGTTGGTCAGCGATCCGTAGGCAGCCGTCACTTTGTGGTCCGGATCGGCCAGCAACTTGAAACTGAATCCTTCCTTTGTGCAGAACTTCTTGTGAGAGTCCACGCTGTCAAGGCTCACTCCCAGGACGACTGCGTTGCGCTCGGCGTACTTGGACTGGTCCACCTGGAACTGGTGGGCTTCGCGCGTTCAACCCGGAGTCTGATCTTTCGGATAGAAATATAGGACAACCCACTTTCCCCGGTAGTCCTTGAGACTGACGGAACCGCCGTCCTGCGAGGGCAAGGTGAAATCTGGAGCCATGCTTCCCTGAGAAGGTTTCGCCGAACTCGACAGCAACCGTGGAACCACAAGCACCGCAGCGATTACGACCAATACCAACAAGATGACCCGGAGCATAGAAGCCTCCCGTGTGGAACGATTACCGATTCTAAACCAGTGCCGCGGCATCCCAGCAAAGGCATACACCACGAAGGACACGAAGTTCCACGAAGAAAGTCGCCACTCTGGGTTTTCCTTAGTGAACCTTCGTCTTCTTCTTGGTGAAAGCCCTTCTCCAGCAAGAATCCACGCGATTGAATTATGATGGAGTATTCGCCAATCCTTGGGGGAGAAATCAGACGTGGCTCAGACCGAAACTGACGGCCTAGAAGTGTTGGAAACCCGAGAGTGGGTAGATTCTCTCGACTATGTTCTGTCGCACGGAGGCCCCAACCGGGCCGGCCGTTTGCTGCAACAACTGGCGTTGCACGCCCGGCGAGAGGCCGGCATCAACCTGCCGTTCACAGCCACAACGCCATACCAGAACACGATTCCCGTGCGGCAGCAGCCTCCATTTCCCGGCAGCCAGGAGATGGAACGCCGCATCAAGAGCCTGGTCCGCTGGAACGCGCTGGCAATGGTGGTGCGCGCCAACAAGATCCAGGAAGGCATCGGCGGACACATCTCAACTTTCGCTTCAGCGGCCACGCTTTATGAAGTCGCGTTCAATCACTTCTTCCAGGCGCAGACAGAAAGCGGCGATCGTGACATCGTCTATTTCCAAGGCCATGCTGCGCCAGGAATCTATTCCCGCGCGTATCTGGAAGGCCGTATTTCCAAAGAGAAGTTAGAGAACTTCCGCCGCGAGTTGAAGTCGGGTGGAGGACTCTCCTCCTACCCACACCCGTGGCTCATGCCTGATTTTTGGGAGTTCCCAACAGTCTCGATGGGCCTGGGTCCGATTCAGGCGATCTACCACGCTCGCTTTATCAAATACCTCGAGAACCGCGGCTTGAAGCAATCGACTGGTGGAAAGGTCTGGGCGTTTCTGGGCGACGGCGAAATGGACGAACCCGAGTCCCTGGGATCCATCACACTAGCCTCGCGCGAAAGACTCGACAACCTGATCTTCGTCGTGAACTGCAACCTGCAGAGACTCGACGGACCAGTACGCGGCAACGGCAAGATCATTCAGGAACTGGAAGCGATCTTCCGTGGCGCTGGCTGGAACGTGATCAAGTGCATCTGGGGCTCAGACTGGGACAGCCTCATCTCGAATGATCGCGACGGCTTGCTGGTGAAGCGCCTCGGCGAGGTCAGCGACGGACAATATCAGAAGTATTTCGTCGAGAGCGGCGCGTACTTCCGCCAGAATTTGTTCGGCACCGACCCGCGCCTGCTGAAAATGGTCGAGCACCTTTCCGACGACCAACTGGCCCGCATGCGTTTGGGCGGACACGATCCCATCAAAGTCCACGCGGCCTATCGCGCGGCAGTCGATCACACCGGGGCGCCGACCATCATTCTCGCCAAGACCATCAAGGGCTACGGCCTCGGTGAAGCTGGCGAAGGCAAGAACATCACGCACCAGCAAAAGAAGTTGAATGACGAAGAGTTGGAAATGTTCCGCTCGCGCTTCGGGATCCCCATTCCCGACGACGAACTGCACGGGGCGCCATTCTATCGGCCTTCCGACGACAGCGCCGAAATCAAATACATGCAGGCGCGCCGGCAGCAACTCGGTGGATACATGCCGCAGCGGAAAGTAAGGGCGACACCCCTGAAACCGTTTCCCGACTCCCACTTCGAAGAATTCCACAAAGGCACCGAGGGACGCGAAGTCTCGACCACCATGGTGTTTGTGCGGCTGCTCGCGAAGTTGCTGCGCGACCCGGAACAGGGGAAATACATCGTCCCCATCGTTCCTGACGAAGCCCGCACCTTCGGTATGGAGGCCCTCTTCCGCCAGGTTGGAATTTACTCCAGCGTCGGCCAGAACTATGAGCCCGTCGACATGGACACGCTCCTCTACTACAAAGAAGCGAAGAACGGACAGATTCTCGAAGAAGGCATCACTGAATCCGGTTCCATGTGCTCGCTCATCGCCGCAGGCTGCGCGTACGCGAACCACGGCATCAACACGATTCCGTTTTTCATTTATTACTCGATGTTCGGATTCCAGCGCATCGGCGACCTGATCTGGGCGGCCGCCGACATGCGTTGCCGCGGATTCCTGGTTGGCGGCACTGCCGGTCGCACCACGCTCGCCGGCGAAGGCCTGCAGCACCAGGACGGCCACAGCCATGTGCTGGCGCTCCCCGTACCGAATCTGCTGGCGTACGATCCAGCATTCGCATACGAGATCGCGGTCATCATTCAGGATGGCATCAAGCGAATGTATATTGATCAGGAATCCATCTTCTACTACCTGACCGTCACCAACGAACCGCTTCCCATGCCTGAGATGCCTGCGGGCGATCAAGTTCGCCAAGGTATCCTGAAAGGTCTGTACCGCTTCAAAACTTCCACAACGCCAGATGCCAAGCTGCGGGCGCAGCTTCTGGGCAGCGGCACGATCATGTTCGAAGTGCTCAAGGCACAGCAGATTTTGGAAGAAAAATTTGGAGTCGGCGCTGACGTCTGGAGCGTCACAAGCTATAAGGAGCTTTATCGCAACGCCAACGATTCTGAGCGCTGGAACATGCTGCATCCTGGAGAGCCTGCTAAAGTTCCTTATGTGACGCAGACCTTGAAGGATGCGCAGGGACCGTTCATTGCGGCATCGGACTATATGAAGGTGTTGCCGGAGAGCATCAGCAAGTGGGTGCCCGGGCAGCTCCTATCGCTGGGAACCGACGGGTTCGGACGCAGCGAGAGCCGCGCGGCATTGCGCGACTTCTTCGAGGTCGATGCAAAGCACATCGTGCTCGCGACCTTAGTAGCGTTGGCGCGCGAAAAGAAGGTCGGCACCGACGTAGTGAAGCGGGCAATCGGTGAGCTGGGGATTAATCCAGAGAAGGCAAATCCGGCAATGAGCTGAATGTATCCGTAGAGACGTAGCTTGCTACGTCTCTGCCGACAGCACCGGTGCACTCCGGGCTCGCGGCGCGGCAAGCACAGACGTTGCAAGCAACGTCTCTACGATGCGATTAACGTGTAATTAACATTGCGCTTACTGGCGCCGTAACAAGATTCTTACAAGAGGAACCATACGCAGTGATTGAATTCAAACTTCCGGAGTTGGGAGAAAACATCGAGCAAGGCGACCTGGTGCGCCTTATGGTCGCGCCCGGTGCGGCGGTAAGCGCCGGCCAGTCGGTCATGGAACTCGAAACCGACAAGGCCGTCGTGGAAGTGCCTTCGTCCGTGAGCGGCACTGTGCAGGAGATTCGCGTCAAAGAAGGCGACAAGATCAAAGTCGGCCAGGTGATCTTCACGGTCGACGGCGCAGAGGCCAAAGCGTCCACCGCACCCAGCCAGCCTGCCGCTCCGGCAATCGCTCCCCCTCCAAAGGAAAAGCCAACAGCTCCGGCCACTTCGAAAGAGGTTGCAGCAGCACCGTCGCAACCAGCCACATCCAGCGCGCCCTCAAGCACGCCAGGGGCAAGCGAATTCAAGCTGCCCGAGCTCGGCGAGAACATTTCGCAAGGCGATCTCGTGCGTCTGATGGTCGCACCTGGCACCAAAGTTTCCGAAGGCCAGCCCGTCATGGAGTTGGAGACGGACAAGGCCGTCGTTGAAGTTCCGTCTTCGGTCAGCGGTGTGGTGAAGGAAGTCAAAGTTAAGGAAGGCGAGAAGATCAAAGTTGGACAGGTGATCTTCACCCTGGAAGGCGGCGCAGCAGCGGCCCAGCCGGCGCGGCCTCGGAGTGCTCCGGTCGAGCACGTTTCCGGACAGCACGGAGCGCGTCTAGCATTTCAGGCAGCCATTCGCGCAGAGGGCAAGACCGAAGAACAAGCCCTGCCGCCGGACCAGCCCCACCAGACTGTCCCGTCGTTCAGTATGCCGGCGCAACTCGACAAAGTCGCTGGAACCGAGCATCGGCAAGCGGTTCCGGCTGCTCCCCATGTTCGCCGTCTCGCGCGCGAGGTCGGCGTTGACATCTATGAAGTCAAAGGCACTGGCCCCGGTGGGCGCATCAGCGAAGATGATGTGAAGGCGTACGCCAAAGCGATGCTCTCCGCCGCAGCTGCAGCCGTCGCTACACCACGCGCCGGTCACTTCGCCCAGCCGCACCTTCCTGATTTCGCGAAGTGGGGCAAGATCGAACGTGTATCGATGCGCGGCGTTCGGCGGAAGACCGCGGAGCATCTGGCCGAAGCCTGGAACACGATTCCGCATGTGACCCAGCACGACCGTGCTGACATCACCGAACTCGAGCAACTGCGCGCCCGTTTCGCTCCCAAGGCCGAGGAAGCCGGGGGCAAGATGACCGTCACGGCGATAGCTTTGAAAGTCTGCGCCGCAGCTCTCAAGGTCTTCCCGCAGTTCAATGCCAGCATCGACATCGAAAAGGAAGAGATCGTTTACAAGCAGTACATCAATATCGGTGTGGCGGCTGACACCGATCGCGGTTTGCTTGTTCCGGTGATTCGCGATGTCGAAAAGAAGAACATCGTGGAACTCGCAGTCGAGTTGTCAGGGCTTTCGAAGAAGGCGCGCGAGAAGAAATTGACGCCGGCGGATATGGAAGGTGGTACCTTCACCATCACCAATCTGGGTGGAATTGGCGGAGTCGGGTTCACACCGATTGTCAATTTTCCGGAGGTGGCGATCCTCGGCCTTTCCCGTTCGCGTATGGAGCCGGAATGGATCAACGGGAAATTCGAGCCGCGCCTGATTCTGCCGTTATCGCTTTCCTACGACCACCGATTGATCGATGGCGCGGATGCGGCGCGATTCCTGCGTTGGATTTCCGAAGCGTTTGAACAACCTTTCCTGCTGTCGGTTCAGGGATGAAAACCAAAATCTTGAACCACAAAGAACACGAAGTTACACGAAGGAAACCTCGAGCTAGAAGGTTTTCTTTCGTGTACCTTAGTGCCCTTCGTGGTTGAAAGCCTTCATGTCCGAAACATCAAACCTAAATGTCGCAGTGGTCGGCGCAGGTCCCGGCGGATATGCCGCCGCCTTCCTCGCCGCCGACCTCGGCATGACAGTCACGCTCATCGACCCCGAACTGAATCCCGGCGGAGTGTGCCTTTACCGCGGCTGTATCCCCTCGAAGGCCCTCCTGCATGTGGCCAAGCTGTTGGAGGAGGCCCATCAGGCGAAAGATTGGGGAATTGAATTCGGTGCCCCGAAGATCTATCTAAGCCGTCTGCGTTCATTCAAAGAAAATGTCGTCAAGAAACTGACTGGCGGCTTGGGAGTGCTCTCCAAACAGCGCAAAGTTCGCTACGTGCAGGCCCGCGCTGCCTTTGAGAACTCAACCACACTGAGCGTCACTAAGGCCGATGGCTCGCAGGAATCTCTGGCGTTCGATCGCATCATCATTGCCACGGGCTCGCGCCCGGCGATCGTTCCCACGTTGAAGCTCGATACTCCACGAATGATGGATTCTACTGGCGGGCTCAATCTTGAAGACATCCCCGGAACCTTGCTAGTGGTTGGCGGAGGTTACATCGGCTTGGAACTTGGATCCGTCTACGCCGCTCTCGGCACGCGGGTGACGGTAGTCGAAATGCTTCCCGGATTGCTGCCCGGCGCGGATCGTGACCTGGTGCTACCGTTGCACAAGCGCCTGGAAAAGCTGTTCGAGGCAATACTTCTGAACACAACCGTCGCTTCCGTGAAGGACGAGGGCAACGGCATTCGCGCCACCTTGAAAGCACAAGACGGCAACGCGCAAGAAAAAGTATTCGATCGTGTGCTGGTCTCGGTGGGACGCAAGCCGAATTCCGAGATTCCCGGTCTCGACAAGACGCGCATGCAAGTCGGGCCGCGTGGATTCATTCAGGTCAACAAGCAACTCCAGACCGATGATCCTTCCATCTACGCAATCGGCGACGTAGTCGGCGAGCCTATGCTTGCGCACAAGGCGTCGCACGAAGGCCGCGTCGCAGTCGAAGCGATCGCGGGGCACAAAGTCGCTTTCGAACCAAACGCAATCCCGGCAGTCGTATTTACCGATCCCGAGGTCGCCTGGTGCGGTTTGACCGAGACGCAGGCGCAAAAGGAAAATCGCGAAGTGAAAGTCGCGAAGTTCCCGTGGGCCGCGTCCGGCCGCGCGATCACCCTTGATCGTCCCGAGGGCATGACCAAACTGCTCATTGATCCGCAGACGGAGCGAGTTCTTGGAGTTGGAGTCGTAGGCGTTGGCGCGGGCGAAATGATTGCCGAGGGTGTGCTCGCCATCGAGATGGCTGCTCTGGCCAGTGATGTTGCGCTGAGCATCCATCCTCATCCGACTCTATCGGAAACGGTGATGGAATCTGCCGAAGTATTCTTCGGCACCAGCACGCACATCTATCGCCCGAAACGAGGATGAACTTCCCGCTCGTCTAATTCGCGCCGCCACTTCGATACAATGAGTGCCTACCGCGCTCATGCGTTGGGCAACCCGCAAAGAGATTGGCGGGAGAGGACCATGGTTTCTTTCCGCAGGATTTCAGTCGTATCCATCTTGTGCGTTGCCGCTTGCACGTTTTCAGCGGCACAGACGCTCGCTCAAGCGTTGCAACCTGCTCCCGCCAGCGGATCAATCGTGGTCATCGATCCACTCGGGCGCAACACCCCCTCCAATTCCGTCCTGGGATTTCTAAAAGCTGCGACCTCCGGGGACTACAACATCGCAGCCCAGTATCTCCAGATGAGCGCCGCACGCCGCCAGTCTGAAGGCGAGCAGACCGCGACCAAGCTCAAGTACGTACTCGACAACGCTTTTGTCGGCAACTACAGCCGGTTCAACCAGCCCGAGGGAACTCCTCAGGAAGGCGCCCCGCTTAACCATCAGAAGCTCGGGACCATGTCGGCGGGCGACGTGGAAGCGGATCTTGATCTGGTTCGCGTATCCGATCCCAGCGCCGGAAAGATCTGGCTGATCTCAGCCGACACGCTCGGCAAACTGCCGGAACTCTATGACCAGGCCAAAGCACGGCAGGTTGAGAGCAAACTTCCCGCCGTGCTCGTCAAGCACCAGCTTGGCGGCATGCCTCTCTGGCAATGGCTGGCTCTCCTTGTAGCGACGCCGGTCGCAGCGGGTCTGGGCTGGTTGATTCTTTTCGTGTTGGAGGTTCCGCTTCGCTGGTGGGCCCGGCGCCGCGGACGGATGGACGTTGCCAACTGGCGCTCGGTTTCAGGACCGGCATGGCTGCTGGCCGGCACGCTCCTTCATCAGGTCTTCGTCGTCTATCTGCGCATGCCGCTGTTGCTTCGGCATTACTACTTTGAGATCACATCCACTGCCCTGATTCTCAGTGCCGTCTGGATCGTTTGGCGAGTAGTGCGTTGGTCGCTGTACCGTGTTCGCATTCGGGCCCTGGCTCACGGCCTCGCCGGTACGGGATCGCTCATGCTTCTCGGCGAACGAATTTTGAAAGCGGTCATTTTCGTGCTTGGCGCTCTGGCGGTGCTGGGCAATTTGGGCTTTAACATGAGCACGGCCCTGGCCGGGTTGGGCATCGGCGGCCTCGCCATTGGCTTCGGAGCGCAGAAGACGATCGAGAATCTTTTTGGTGGCGTATCCGTTCTCGCTGACGAAGTGTTCCGCGTCGGCGATGTCTGCCGCTTCGGCGATCGCACCGGCGTGGTGGAAGACATCGGCTTGCGCTCAACCCGCATCCGTACCGACGAACGCACTCTGCTGGCGATTCCGAACGGTACTGTGGCCGCCATCAATCTAGAGAACCTGAGTCGCCGTGACAAGATTCTGTTCAAGACGAGTCTTAACTTGCGCTCAGAGACGAAGGCCGATCACTTGCGCTTCATCCTTTCCGAGGTGCGGCGCCTGCTTTACAGCCATCCGAAGGTCGAGAGCAACACGGTTCGCGTGCGCCTCACCGATGTAGCGGGGGCCGCGCCGACTGTTGAGATTTTCGCCTACGTCCTCACGCAGGATTTCAACGAGTTCGCTGCGGTTCGCGAAGATGTCCTGCTGCGTATCATGGACATTGTCGACAACTCCGGAAGCGGCCTGGCGCTTCCCGCCCAGACGCTGTATATCGGGCGCGATGCGGGCCTTGCGAAAGACAAGGCTGGGAGCGCGGTGCAGAAGATTGCGGAACTGCGGGATGACAAGAAGTTACCCTTCCCCGATTTTCACAAGGAAGAGATCTCGGCGTTTAAGGGATCGATCGACTATCCGCCGAAAGAGTCGACGCTCCGAAAAAATGAGGATGGGTCAGGCAAAGCGCACTAGCCTTCACCTCCGAGCGCGAGACTCGGTCGCCGCCGGGACGACGGCGCTACCCAACTTCCACCTGCCAGTGAGCCAACCAAGAAACAAGTGCGTCGGCAAATAGATACACAACGGCACAACAACTAAGTAACCGAGTAAGTACGACCATCCCGGCATGGCGTGTTGTTCGTGGAAAAATGGCCCTCGCGCCCAGTTCACATCCTGCTCGGGGCGCCAGTAGTAGTTGATCGGCACCACGATCCACGTCGTCAGCGTCTGGAGTTTCCATCCGCCACTGTCGTATCCCAGCTTCCAGATCGCCCACAACAGTAGCGGCGGAGTAACGACGTGAAACAAACTCAGCACGCGGACAAACAGAGATAAGTGCGGATCGAACATGTACTCGGTGCCGCCAATCAGGTGGTGTCCAATCAACAGCGCGCCTGCAAGATCGATCGTGTAGAGGGACTGAAACAATAACAACCCGCACGCAGCCCAGGAAAAGATCAGCGGGCTCTCCAGCCACAGCCCGATTCCGATCAGGATATTTCCGATGTCGCAGAAGAAGAGAAAATTCTGGATGCCGTATTGCCGCCAATAAACGGGAATCCAGACGATCAGCCACACTGTCCAGCCGATCTTTAACCAGAGCGGCAACTTGTTCATGGCCGCCATTTTAAGCGAATTACCAGCGTAACTTGATGACTCTTACGGCGTTACCTACGATTACTCCATGGGTTACCAAGCTCTTCTCTTCTGTCCCGATGACAAAACGGCTCGCACCGTGACGCAGGTTTTGAGCGAGCTCGAGTTCACCGTCGAGGCCTGCATCGAGCCTTTCGCTGCAGTCAAGAAGCTGATGGGCCAACACTTCGACGCTGTCGTGGTGGACTGCGATAACGAGCAGAATGCCACCCTGTTGTTCAAGAGCGCACGCAATTCGACGTCGAACCAGACCTCACTTGCGGTTGCCGTTGTGGAGGGTCAGGCAGGGGTCGCCAAAGCGTTTCGCATTGGCGCAAACCTTGTCCTGACCAAACCCATCAACATCGAACAAGCAAAAGGAACGCTGCGCGTAGCGCGCGGACTCTTGCGCAAAAGCGATCCGACCAAGCCGGGTTCAGCAACGGCGACCGGCAGTTTCGCGGTGCCGACACCGCCTCCGGCCGCGCCGACGTCTGCGCCTACGCCCACAAAGTCTGCCGTGCCCAGACCGCCACTAGGCGCGCCGGTCGCACCGAGACCAGTTGTCCCGACCACAACGACTGCATCCAGGCCTCAACCTCCAGTTCAGAAGCCGGTTGCACCGGCTCCGCCGGCTGCGTGGCCTGCTGCGGCAGCCACAGCCAAACCTGCCCCGGTAGCCGAGAACAATATCCCAGCTGCACCCGCGGTCGAGAAGCCTTCCGCCCCGGCTGCGCCTCCAGCCCTGTAT
>Ga0210399_10002278_pt1 | contig 14969 bp, 9 predicted proteins | sample IncBWC14MmetaG_FD_150865 | JGI IMG/M metagenome (GOLD analysis project Ga0210399, IMG submission 150865) | Forest soil microbial communities from Barre Woods Harvard Forest LTER site, Petersham, Massachusetts, United States - Inc-BW-C-14-M | ecosystem: Environmental > Terrestrial > Soil >...
CGACCATTCCGTCTGCGAAATTGGGTTGGCGCGATTTCACGGATTGCGATCCGTTTTGTAGCCCGCTTAGCCTGTGAACCTGTCTTTCCTGTCTTTGTCCCGCCTTGACCCGCGTTTGGCTACCGCCTAACATATTCTGCGAATCCTGATTCCCCGCGGCCACACTTGGCTAAAGCCTGATGACGTCTTCCATCGCAAAGCTTTTATCCCACTCCGACGGCGCTCGCACGTTTTTCTCAAGGCAGGGGGTCTTGTTCGTGGTTGCGGTAGCGTTGTTTGCGGTTCTTTGGGTCACCAATGTGCGCGGTACAGGCACGGGCTTTGTTCCTGTACTCCTCTACACTCTCATCATTGGGAATTTGACGACACCGATTATGAATCATCTCGCTCCATTGTCCTCGCGGCTCCGCTTTCCCTTTGACTGGGTCGCGTATCTGATATTGTTGCTCCTCACGGCAGTCGCCTGCGCATCTTTAACAGTGACGGTCGTGATGGTGCTGTATGGAGTTTCCTTTGACTCGTTTTTCGCCCAGCTATGGAGCATGGGTAAATTTGTAGTCATCGTTATTTTGATCGTAGGGAGCGTCCGCCATTTCCATGAGGAATCGCGAGTGCAGCTTCAGGGCCAGAATCTCGAACTTCAACGCGCCGTCGAGATCGGGAATACGCGATCGCTGCAGCAGGAACAAGAGTTGGGCAAAGCGCGCGAGATTCAGGAAGGACTCTTACCCAAAAAGATTCCCCAGGTTAGGGGGCTGGAAGTGGCAGGGACGTGGCAGCCTGCCCGCGTCGTTGGTGGAGATTATTTTGATGTACTGAAGTTCAGCGAGAGCAAGATTGGGGTCTGCATCGGAGATGTGGTCGGCAAGGGGATCAGCGCTGCGTTGCTGATGGCCAACCTGCAGGCCAGCTTTCGAGCCTTCGCTTCGGGGGCGGTTTCACCAGGCACTCTCGTGGGTAAGTTGAATGAGGTGATATCCAGTAACATTGCGGCCGATAAGTTCATTACGTTTTGCTACTGCACGATCGATACGACGGATAACAGGGTGACCTATGTCAGCGCCGGTCACTGTCCGCCCATTCTGTTCCGCAAATCGGGAGAGGCAGTCCCATTGAAGGAAGGAGGAACGCCGCTCGGAATATTTCCTGACCGGAAATACGAGGATGCAGGACTTCAGCTGGAACCCGGCGACCGCCTGGTGCTTTATACCGACGGTCTAACTGAAGCGATGAATTCGGATGAACAGGAATTTGGAGAGCTAAGATTGGTTGAGCTAGGCAGTCGCAACGTGGCATTAAGTGCCTCCGAATTGCTTGCCGCAATTAAGAAAGAAGTGGTCAGCTTCTGCAACGGGGGTTTTCAGGATGATTTTACACTGGTTGTCGTCGCGGTGAAATCAGTACGGTCCGGGTAACCGTTCGACGCTAACCCGAGCACATTAACTGCAATCTGCAAATGGTGCGGAACGGCCCGTTCGAGGGCGGTCCTTCATGCCGCCGAGCCTGAGCGCCACGGCATCTCCGAATGCATTGCGTTAGCCAAAGCACACGAAGAAGAAACCGGCAAGGCCCCAGGTCCTCGATCCAGAATTCGCGGAAGACGTTGAAGAAAACAGTTAGCTCCGCTTCTCCTAGGCTCACGGTGGATAGAGTCAGCGTCGCTTAAACCGATTTTCGGTCCATTCCGTCCCACTTACGGACCTTTCAAACGCAAGCTCGAGGCCCAAACCGTAAGCGACACTTAGCCGGGACGTGATTCTTCTCCCCTAATCACAATGATAGAATCTCCGGCAGTTTTCCTGAGGAGGAGCGAGATGACCGACAAGAATCGCGCTGCAGTGGTCTCTGCATTGCTTGGTGCCGTGCTGGTTTGCGGGCAATCTGCCAGCGCACAGCAGGAGCCGGACTGGTCCAAGGTGCAAATCAAAGTGACCAAGGTTTCCGGCAACATCTACATGCTGGAAGGCCAAGGCGGCAACATTGCCGCTTCCGTCGGCGAGGACGGCATCGTCATTGTGGACGATCAATTCGCTCCGCTGGCGGATAAAATCCAAGCCGCGCTGAAGGAATTGAAAATCAGCGACAAGCCCGTGCGTTTCGTGATCAACACGCACTATCATGGAGATCACACCGGCGGGAACGTCCCGTTCAGCAATGCGGGCTCCACACTCATTGCGCAGGATAACGTCCGCAAGCGCCTTGAAACTGGTGGCGCTGCGGGAAACGGTGGCTCGATCAAAATGGACGTGAAGCCTGCGGAGAAAGCAGCGCTGCCGATTATTACATTCGAGCACGACGTGACCGTGCACTTGAACGGAGAAGACATCCGCGCGCTGCATTTTCCCTCCGGCCACACGGACGGCGACTCCATCATCTTTTTCCCGAAGAACAATGTCGTGCACATGGGTGACGATTTCGTGCGCTACGGGTTCCCGTTCATCGACGTGGCCAGCGGCGGCAGCGTCCAAGGCATGATCGAGGCCATGGAAAAAGCCACCGCGCAGTTGCCGCCGGACGTGAAAGTCATCCCAGGCCACGGCGCGCTCTCCAATCTGGACGATGTGCGGTCGTTCACCAAGATGCTGAAGGAAACTTCCGCGGTGGTCCAGAAAGCCCTCAACGATCACAAAACGCTGGAGCAGATGAAGAAGGAGAAAATTCTCACGCCGTGGGCAAAGTGGACAGGCGATTTCGTCAATGAAGATGCCTTTATCGAGACGCTCTACAATTCCCTGACCGGCCACAAAGGAGAATTCGTAAAACACAACTGAAGAGGCGATCCTCCGACTCTCCCGAGCCTTGGTCTTTGAACAACCACAGTCTCCCCGGGTCGAGAGAGCCGACATTGTTAAGTATTACAGTCGAAGATTGGTTAGACAAGGCGCACAGGAGATTGCCGAGTGAAGGATCCTTCCCCAACTGAACAGGTACGGGCCTGGGAAGAGACCGTAACAATCCAAACGTATCCCGCGCCCGCTCCAGATCGCAATCCCATGTTTCTGGACAAGCGCGTTTACCAGGGCAGCAGCGGAAAAGTATACCCGAACCCTTTTACAGACCATATCTCAGACTCAAAGTTCGACAAACCGTATCGGGCGATTTTTCTAGAGAATGAATTCATCCGCATCATGATCTTGCCGGAGATCGGCGGACGGATTCACGTCGGGCAGGACAAAGTCAATAACTACGATTTCTTTTACCGACAAAACGTTATCAAACCAGCGCTCGTCGGCCTGCTGGGGCCTTGGATTTCCGGGGGTGTGGAGTTCAACTGGCCGCAGCATCACCGACCTTCTACATTTATGCCTGTAGGTCACAAGATTGAAGAGCACGAAGACGGGAGCCGCACGGTCTGGCTCAGCGAACACGAATCAATGAACCGGATGAAGGGTATGGTCGGTATTACGCTGCATCCGGGGAAAAGCATCATAGAAGCCAAAGCTCAGCTATATAACCGCACTCCATTCGTCCAGACATTTCTCTGGTGGGCCAATGTCGCCGTGCGAGCGCACGAACAATACCAGGCTTTTTTCCCTCCGGACGTCGCCTACGTCGCGGACCACGCGAAACAGGCCTTGTCTTCCTTTCCACTGGCGCGAAACTTTTATTACGGCGTGGATTACACACCAGGGGTAGACATAACCTGGTACAAAAATATTCCGGTGCCGACTTCGTACATGATACTCGACTCGAAGTATGACTTTTTCGGTGGATATGATCATGGACAACGCGCTGGTCTGGTGCACGTAGCGGATCGACATATATCACCCGGCAAGAAGTTGTGGACCTGGGGAAACGCGGAGTTCGGGTACATGTGGGACCGCGAGCTTACCGATTCCGATGGACCCTATGTGGAGTTGATGGCCGGCGTCTTCACGGATAACCAGCCGGATTTTTCGTGGCTTCAGCCGTACGAGACACGCATGTTCAGCCAATATTGGTACCCGATTCAAGAAATTGGACCCGCTAAAAACGCCAATCGGCTAGCCGCCGTAAACCTCGAAATGGCGGAACGTAAACTGAAGGTCGGCGTGTTGACTACGGAAACTTTCAGGCAGCTTCGCGTGACCGTGACCGCAGGGGGACACGTTGTCCTAAATAAAGCCCGGGATATTCGGCCGGGACAGCCCTGTGTAGAAACAATCGAGCTTTCCGCCGACTGCGCTGCACCAAGTGTACTCCTCCGTGTGCTTTCCTCCGATGGAAAGGAAATTATTCGCTACCAGCCTGAGGAAAAGCGCGAAGCGCCGTTGCCGCAACCAGCCACGGAACCCCCGCCTCCCGGGGAGATCTCTACAATCGAGGAGCTCTACTTGACCGGGCTACATCTGGAACAGTATCGCCATGCCACGCGTTTCCCTGAAGTGTACTGGAAGGAAGGACTCCGCCGCGATGTAGACGACGTGCGCTGCAACAATGCCATGGGAATGTTGTGTCTGCGCCGGGGCAAATTTCAGGACGCTGAACAGTACTTCCGGCGTGCCATCGCGCGGCTGACGCGGCTCAACCCGAATCCTTACGATGGCGAGCCATTCTATAATCTCGGGCTCGCTCTAAAATACCAGGAACGCACGGAGGAGGCTTATACCGCCTTTTACAAATCAGTCTGGAATCAGGGATGGCAATCCGCCGGCTACTATGCATTGGCCACAATCGATTGTCGGCGCGGTGATTTCGAGCAGGCACTTGAACACTTGAGTAGGTCGCTTTCCGGCAATGCATGGCATCTAAAGGCTCGCAATCTGAAGTCAGCAATCCTGCGCCAGATGGGCAGAAACAAAGAGGCACTCGATTTGGCTCGAGGCACAATTGCCTTCGATCCTCTCGACCTGTGGTCCGGGAACGAACTCGCTGCGTTCAGCACCGCACCGCACTCCTCTGGTTCGGACGACACGCTCTTCCGTTCCTTGCTTCTGGAAACCCACATCTGCCTGGACATCGCTTTCGACTATGCCGACGCAGGACTGTGGCGCGAGGCGATCGACCTTCTCCAGCGACACCTCGCCGCGCTTTCCAAACAACAAGAACCCTATCCAATGGTTCTCTATTCGCTCGGATATTTCTACGACAAGAGCGGAGACCGTGACAAAGCTAGCGAGTACTGCAACCAGGCTGCCCATGCCCCTGCTGATTACTGCTTTCCGGCTCGAATCGAGGAGATGCTGGTTCTCCAAAGCGCAATTCGGACGAATCCTTCTGACTCCAAAGCCCCCTATTATCTTGGCAATCTGCTGTATGACAAACGGCAAAGAGAAGAGGCCATTCGACTCTGGGAATGCTCTTGCCAGATTAATCCCCGGTTCTCCATTCCGTGGCGAAATCTAGGGATCGCTTGGTTCAACGTAAGAAAGAACCCGGGACAGGCCCTGGAATGTTATGAAAAAGCATTTCAATCGGAGCCATCCGATGCGCGTTTGTTATATGAGCTAGACCAGTTGTGCAAACGCATTGGAACCCCGCCCGAGCGGCGTCTTTCACAATTGGAAGAGCACCGCGATTTGGTCGACCGGCGCGACGACCTAGTGGTCGAACTCGTCACCCTCTGCAACCTAACACACAAAACTGCGCAAGCTCTGCAGATCCTTGGTTCGAGGAGATTCCACCCATGGGAGGGGGGCGAAGGTCTGGTGTCCGGCCAATACGTAGCAGCCCACTTTTTGATGGGCCGCGAATTGCTTGAGGCCAGGGAGCCAAGCGAGGCCCTGGCCCATTTTCAAGCGGCGCGCGTGTATCCCAAAAATCTTGGAGAAGGGAAGCGTCTGCTTACTCTGGAAACACATCTCGATTACTTCGCTGGTTTAGCTCTTGATAGCTTGGGGCATGTCCAAGAAGCGCAGCGATGGTGGAAAAAAGCCGTCGAGGCTCAGCCGGGATTCAAAGACATGACCTACTACAGGGCTCTTGCGCTCCGGAGCCTTGACCGAGAATCGGAAGCGGTCTCGCTGCTGAAGGAACTCTTGGACTTCGCATCGCGTCAACTCGATGCGGTCGTTAGAATAGATTATTTTGCAACGTCCCTGCCAAACTTTTTGCTCTTCGATGATGATCTGCAGAAGCGAAACCGGACCGAGTGTTTGTTCCTGAGAGGACTTGCGAAGCTAGGGCTCCGGCGAATCGAAGAATCGGCAGCCGACTTCCGCGAAGCATTGACCCTGGATGTGAATCACATGTGGGCTCGGGCGGAGTTGGAACGCATAGAACCTGTTCTGGGGCGACGAGGTTGAAGCCATGAGTAGCCCCAGGCATCGCCGAACTTCTGGAGAGGGGATCGTGGCGGCAGGCAGCGCCGAGACCCTGAAGATTCCAACAGACCAAAACCTCTATCTCTGGGCGATCTGCTTCGTCGCGGCTTTAGGGGGATTGCTTTTTGGATATGACTGGGTCGTGATTGGCGGGGCCAAGCCGTTTTACGAAAAATTCTTCCATCTAACCGATGCTGCGCAGCAAGGATGGGCGATGAGTTGTGCTCTGATCGGTTGCCTGCTTGGAGCGGTGATCTCCGGGAGTCTCAGCGACCGTTATGGCCGGAAACGTCTGCTAATGCTGGCCGCGGTACTCTTCGGTGTTTCCTCCGCTGGCACCGCGTTGGCCAATGTGTTTCACAGTTTCGTGATGTGGCGAATCGTTGGGGGAATAGCCATCGGTCTTGCTTCCAGTCTTTCTCCAATGTACATCGCGGAAATTTCCCCTGCCGCGGTGCGAGGCAAGTTAGTCTCGTTAAATCAGCTCACCATCGTTATTGGAATTCTGCTGGCCCAGTTCGTGAATTGGCTTATCGCCCAGCCTGTGCCTGCAGGTGCTTCCGCGATAGAGATTCTGAATTCATGGAATGGCCAGATGGGGTGGCGCTGGATGTTTGGCGTCACGGCGATACCGTCTCTGCTATTTTTTCTCGGAATGCTGGTGGTGCCGGAGAGCCCGCGCTGGCTAGCCCGGAATGGTCGGCGCGAGAAAGCGGGGCGCATCCTCGATCGCCTTAACGGCGAGGTACACGCCAAACAAGCCCTGGTGGAGATTGAATCGAGTCTAGCGGCCGGCGAAGAAGTCGGTTTGTTCGCCTTGCTGGATCCCAGACTCGTCGGTGTTCTGTTCCTCGGCGTTTCATTGGCAGTGTTTCAGCAATGGTGCGGGATAAACGTGATCTTCAGCTATGCGGAGGAGGTGTTTTCCGCAGCGGGCTATCATGTCTCTGACATCCTGCTCAATATCGTAATCACCGGTGCCGTCAATCTGGCGTTTACCCTCGTGGCCATCGCTTTGGTGGACAAAGTAGGGCGCCGCAAATTGATGCTTTTCGGCTCGGTGGCGTTGGCGCTGATCTACTGTTTGCTGGGATTTGGTTTTTACAGACACAGCCAGGGAATCCACATGCTCCTGCTGGTTGTTGTGGCCATCGCCTGTTATGCCATGTCGCTCGCCCCGGTTACATGGGTAGTCATTTCAGAAATTTTCCCCAATCACATTCGTGGCGCAGCGATGTCGGTGGCGGTCACCTCACTGTGGATTGCCAGCTTCATTCTTACCTACACGTTTCCTTTGCTGAACCGGGGGGTTGGGCCCGCGGGAACTTTCTGGATCTATGCCGGAATTTGCTTGGCCGGCTCTCTATTCATTCGCTGGCGCCTTCCGGAAACAAAGGGCCAGACGCTCGAGGAGATCGAGGTGGCCTTGACGAGCTGAGTGGGCTGGTTCCTGATTCAAGGGGATTGTTCGGACTAACCCGTCTTAGTGCCCGATAGGTCGAAACCGGACATTTACCTAGGAACAGCCGGAAGCGGAAATCATTACGTTGACCTGTGGCTGACGAATCGTTAGTTTGCCCAGGATTGCTCGGGATTCCCCGTCGGTCCTAACAAAGCGGCCAGGCTGCAACAATGTTACATTGTTGCATTGCATCGACAACTTGCCGCCGTATCAATTCGCCAGAGACAGCCGGCTCAACGAGCCAAAACGTATCTCAAAAGTGATAACAAAATTTAGATGACAACTTATATGGAGGAACCGTGATCCGTTCGCAAGAGCTCCGGAATGAACTATTGATTTGGCTTCTCATAATTCTAATTCTCTCGACGTCTTCAGGCGTTGGCAACGTGGCCGATGAGACAAATCTTCCGACCCAAATTCCAGGACACAACGCGATTCTGATGGGAACGGATTGGTATCCGGAACAGTGGCCGGAATCGCGCTGGGAAAGGGAACTACAAATGATGGAGGCCGCGCACCTCAACGTCGTGCGGCTCACCGAATTCGCATGGAGCGCGATGGAACCGAGCGAAGGGCGTTTTGAATTTGACTGGCTCGATCGGGCCATCCGGCTGCTTGAAAAGCATCAAATCGTGGCGGTGCTCGGCACACCGAGCGGAGGTCCACCTGCTTGGCTGACGCACAAGTATCCAGAGACTTTGCGCGTTGAACCGGACGGGCAACGCGTGGCACACGGCAACCGAGCGCACGGCTCGGTAACCTCTGCGAAGTATCTAGAGTATTGCCGGCGTATTGCCAGTGAAATGGCCAAGCGCTACGGGAAGGATCCCAACGTGGTGGGATGGCAGATCGACAACGAATATGGCTACGCTCTGATGTCCTATGACGAGGGGACGCAGAAGCAATTTCAAGATTGGCTTCGCGATAAATACAAGACCATCGACTCGCTCAACCAACACTGGGCGACAGCTTACTGGAGCCAGTCATACGACAGTTGGGACGAAATACCGATTCCGACAGTCTCGCACAATCCGGCGTTGATGCTGGAGTGGAAGCGCTTCGTGACGCACGCGTGGAATGCCTATCAACAAAACCAACTCGACGAGATTCGCAAGTACGCGGCCCCACGGCAATTCATAACCGGGAATTTCATGGGGCTGAAATGGGACGGATTGGACCAGTACAAAACCGCTGAGCCGCTGACATTTGCTTCCTGGGATGACTACGTCGGGACCGGACACCTGGACCCGGATGTAAACGGAATGAGCCACGACGGAATGCGGGGCCTGAAGGGCCAGAACTTTTGGGTGATTGAAACACAGCCAGGGGCCGTGAACTGGAGCGATGTCAACAATTACCTGAACAAAGGCGAAACACGCGCGATGGCGTGGCATGCCATCGGGCATGGTGCGGACGACGTCAGCTACTGGCAATGGCGAAGCGCACCAAACGGCCAGGAGGAGATGCATGGCACGCTGGTCGGCGCCGATGGGCTGCCCGTTCCGTTGCTAGACGAGGTTGCTCAAACGGCAAGCGAGTTCGCCCAAGTGCAAGGCTCGTTTCGCGGAACGAAGGTTGTATCGGAGGTGGCAATTCTCAACGACTACGAGAGCCGTTGGGCGATCGATTGGCAGAAGCACAACCGCCAATACAGCTCGCCCGACGTCTCGCTATCGTATTACAAGGCCTTGCGAAGAATCGCGCAATCGATTGATGTCGTGAGCCCCTACAGTTCGCTGGTCGGCTACAAACTTGTTGTTGCCCCGAACTTAAACCTGCTTCCGGAGCAACTGGCGAACCGCCTGATCGAGTATGTAAATAATGGCGGTCACCTTGTGCTTGGTCCCCGAGCCGGGCTCAAGGATGAATACAACGCACTACTGTCGCAGCGGCAACCCGGTTATCTCGCGAATGTTCTAGGAGCGCAGGTCGAACAGTTTTATGCGCTGGAGAAAAATGTCGTCGTGCACGGGGCGCTGGGCAGCGGCGAGGCAACGATCTGGGCGGAGCAACTGAGGGCGACGGACGCGAGCACCCAAGTCCTTCTTCGCTACGGAGTGAGCAACGGATGGCTCGACGGCCAGCCAGCGGTTGTCAGCCGAGCTCTAGGGAAAGGCAGCATCACGTATGTCGGCGCGGTATTCGATAGTCAATTGGTAGCGGCGATTGCGGAGCATATCACGAGGGACAGCGGCGTTAAACCTGTGTTCGGCACCGTTCCGGAGGGAGTGGAAGTCAACCGGCGTATCGGACCAGGCAAACAGATATTTGTGTTCGTCAATTTTTCCCACCAGCCGAGAATGATTACGCTGCCCCATCCAATGAAATCGCTGCTTGAAAACAAGCAGACTGAGACGTTCGAGCTTCAGCAGTACGCTGTGGGGCTCGCGCTGGACCAGCGATAAACTACGACAAATGCGAGATTTCTTCCCGAGGACCGGGCCACCGCGGAAGTGCTGCTGAAGAGGTATGAGCGTCGACGCCCATCTGGTCAGCTGCGATGATGGTTTTGCGGTACTGATCCCATAATCGGGCCGGCAAGCGGGTTGAGGTTCGATCAAACTACATTCGACAGCGATGCCTACTTCATTCAAAACGCGTCCTACGCAAACGAAGTACTTGCAGTGTGACACTCGGGTCGGGACAGAATGGTCTTTTCGCCTGAGGCCGGACCATTGAAGATCGCCACTTTCAACATCAACAACATCAACAAGCGTCTGCAAAATCTCACGGCGTGGCTCGCAAGGGCGCAGCCCGACGTCGTTTGCCTCCAGGAGCTCAAGGCCGAGCAGCGAGCATTTCCGGGAAGTGCCCTTCGAGACCTCGGCTATCGCGGAGTCTGGCTAGGCCAACGTTCCTGGAACGGCGTAGCGATCCTGGCCCGGGACTGCGATCCGGTGCTGACGCGATCCAGCTTGCCTGGGAATCCTCAGGATGGCCAGGCACGCTACATCGAGGCGGCGGTGAATGGTGTGCTGATCACTTCCATCTACCTGCCGAACGGAAATCCTCAACCCGGTCCGAAGTTCGCTTACAAATTGGCCTGGTTCGAACGTTTAATCGAGCACGGCGCGGAACTCATGAAGGCCGGCGTGCCTGTCGTCTTGGCCGGCGATTACAATGTCGTACCGACTGTGCAGGACATCTATCCAACGCGATCTCTCGACAACAACGCATTGATTCAATCTCAGAGTCGCCAGGCGTATGCTCGGCTGCTAGCACAGGGCTGGACGGACGCCCTGCGCAAACTGCAACCCGAGGGGCCGCTCTGGACGTTCTGGGACTACCAGCGTAATCGGTGGCCTTTAGACAAGGGGATGCGGCTGGATCATTTCCTTCTCTCTCCAACTGTGTGCGATCGACTCGTGCACGGGGGGGTAGACCGATGGGTTCGCGGTGAGGAAAACGCGAGCGACCACGCTCCCGCTTGGATAGTGCTCGATCGTTGACTTGCGACGCTATGTTGGACACGACTCCGTGAGAAAATCGGCACTTCCTCAACAGGCTGGAGCTAGTCGAGCGTGGGCACTCAGTTTTTAGCGGTTGCAATTCCCTAAGCAATCCCTTCGGCGCAGTAGCCGCGCCTTTTGGCATTCATCGGTCGTAAGCTGCGATGGGATCCTTATGTGACTGCCAAACGCGAGTTGCGTGCACATGTCAGCAGGACGGCGTTATGCGTCCGCGTGGATCACTTCCGCACGGCTCGTCATCCGAGACGATCGTCGGGCCAACTTCATTGCCGGTAATCCTTCATCTCGTCCAGAATCTTTTTTACTTCGTTCAGTTCGGCCAGTTTGCGGCGCCGGTACCATGTCAGCCAGAAAAGCACCGCCGGCACGATGAGCAACGTGATCTCAACAATGGGGCGACGCTTAGTTACTCTCCTCTGGGCGGGCGAGCCTCGCGGATTCTTGCCATAAGCGTCGAGCAGCGTCGTCGTCTTGCGCTTGCTCGCTACCAGCCACAGGACGGCATTTGTGGAAGTATTCGCCAGTCACGCTGGCAACATCGGCCGAAGACCCCAGGTGGACCCGCGTTTCCGCTCCTTCGTCGGGAGACAGCGCGAAATGTTTAGCGATGCCAATACTGAAAGAAATCAATCCGCGGGTCTGATCGCGGTCCCGGCGATTCGTCTCGACGGAGGGAATATTCGCCCGACCTTCGTTTCGTCGCACGCCGAAGGATCTCGGACGGCGTCGAAACATTTGAGATACTTGGCCCCGAGACGGAAACCTTCAAGCGGCAGAATAGCTACAATCCCGACATTCTGGACATAAGCATGGGAGTATCGAACCTGTTTGTCCCGGCGACCGGTTTCGTCTTGGCCGCCTGCTCAATGATCCTCCGCTATATCCACGCTCGAAGCTACGATCCGCCGTTACCCTTTTGGGGCGCGGTAATGGCTTCTTCTCTTTGTTTCGCCAACGGCGGCCTGGTCATTTCACCCACAATACCAAGCCGAAACGCTCCCCATAAACCTACGGAAAAAATCGGGGAATGGCATCTGAGCTAGGTTGCACGGAATCTTCGTTAGAGACAAGCTAGCTCTACAAGGGAGATAGCTGCCCGCGCACGCGGTACCCGCACTAGGCCCACGCTAGGGCTCAAGAAGACGTTGGCGGATCGTTGCCACTTCCGAATCGGAAAGCTTCAATCCGTCTCGCAGATAATTGGCGAAGGAGCCATAGGATCTGCTGATTTTGTCAAGAGTGACTTCGAGGGTCTCGGGTCTCGCGGTCATGATGGTTCTGACGGTGGAGATGTCCGGTGCCTCGGCGAGGCCGAAGGCGCGCTGAAGATCGGCAGTCGTGGTTGCGATTGTGTCCGGGGCGAGCAGGTATTCGTTGGACAGCAGGTAATCCTGGACAACGGTGTCGCGCGGGACACCTAGCGCGGTGAGAAGAATGGCGCTAAAGACGCCGGTGCGGTCCTTGCCCGCCGTGCAGTGCTCGACAGCAGGTAGATCGCCAGCCGCAATGCGGCGCAGGATTTTTGCATATTGTCCGGCGTACTCAACGGCGTAGTCATAGGCGCGAACGAAGTCTTTGGTCCCGGAGTTGATGGAAGCAGTCCTGCGTTTCAGATCGTCGGCAGTTGGCGTGGTAATCAAATTGGAGCCAATGGGGACAGAGAAGAATTCCGGCGCATTTCCCGTCCAATGATCGGGCGCCCGTGCGCGTTCGCCGTCCGAGCGGACATCGCAGACCAGACGAATTCCCAAGCGGTTGAGATAGTCGGAGTCTCTTGGGGTCAAATTCACCAGGTGATTTGAACGGTAGACCATACCCCACCGGACGTAACGGCCGTCGGACGTGCGGTAACCTCCGAGGTCTCGGAAGTTTTTAGCGCCTTCAAGAGGAAGCCTGCGGACGGAGACGACGCGCGCGGATCCGGCAGCAGGCTTGAGATGAAAGTAGACGCGGCCGGGGAGATCAGGGACGGAGACTTCCGCGGGGGTCTTGCGGATCGTAAGGAGCGCTTTGGGGGAATCGAGCTGATCGGGGCGCGAGCTGGCAAAAACCTCTACGGGAGCGGTTTCCGGCAAAACATCAAAATTGAGCCGGTATACGTTCGGTCGGATCAATTCGCAGGTGGGGTTCTCGATGCCGGCGACAACAACCAAGCCGAAATGCGCCAGAACCGGCGGAACGATCAAAGTGAATAGAAGTAGTACGCCACGTAAGCGGGACTTCATAAAAGGCTCTCCTGGAGCTTAGCCGAGGATCAGCCAATCGGCCAAATTTCGCTTTCTGTCATGATGATACTTAGAAAATCGACATATATGCCCGAATCTCGTGTGGTCAAAAAACTCGAACCGCTTGAAATGGGTGGCTTAGGATTTTGCACGGGCTCTCCGACCCAGAAATGGCGGCTACAATCTTGCTTTCGGCGCTGCGGCTCCTGGCGGACGGCGCCCAGCAGTGCGGCCTTCTTATTTCATCCCGTCCAGAATTGAGCCCACGATGCCTCCGACGACGCCTCCCTGCACTGCTTCCTTGTGCTGCGTGGGCATATACTCCATGAGCTTGTGCGCCAGTTTGGAAATGGGCAGCGTTTGCAGCCAGATTCTCCCCGGCCCGCTAAGAGATGCGAGGAAGAATCCATCACCGCCAAAAATCAAGTTCTTGATTCCCGGCACGGTGGTGATCTGAAAGGACACGCTCGCCTGGAACGCGCCGACGTGTCCCGGATGCACCCGCAAAGTTTCGCCCGGCTGCAGATCCTTCATGATCAGCTCACCCGAAAGCTCGATCCATGCGGTCCCCGTTCCGCTGACGTGCTGCAGCAGGAAGCCGTCGCCGCCGAAGATTCCTGCCCCCAGCGATTGCTGGAAGCCGACGCTGATCTGAATCTGCGGCGTCGCGCACAAAAATCCGTGCCGGTGAATCATGTATTCGTGTCCTGCGCCGACTTCGATCGGCACAATATGCCCCGGCAGTTTTGTGGCGAAGGAAACCCCTCCAGGGGCGCCGATGGCCCGGTACTCCGTCATGAACAGCGATCCGCCACCCGCCACGCGCTTCAGCACGCCGAAGATTCCTCCGCCCCCACCAAACTGGGTGTGCGTCGTCATCTGGATGGAACTCGTCATCCAAGAAAGTTCACCGGCTTCAGAAATGACGGACTCGTTGGGGTCAAGCGCGAATTCAAGTACCGGCATGGTGGTGCCGAGGATGCGATTCTGCATGGCGGACTCCTGGTCTGGATTTGCGCGCTGTCGACGAGCTTTGAACCCGCGCTCAGCGTTCGATTGAACTTATACCGAGAAATCGCTTGTTGACAAGAGACCAGAGCGAGTGATCAGCAGGCAAAGTGCCCTTCTCTCCGACCTGCTGCTCGACGCCAGGCAGTTTCCGGGTGTGTTGTCGGCAACCCTTACCTAATCGCGGTACTTCAGGGTTCCGCGTCAGAACGAAGCCGCCCGGCGGCGGACGCTGCGCGTGAGGCGAACGGAGCAGCCTATGGCTAACGGCTGAACTAAGTTGTCTGGGGAGGAGGCCCCCATGACCCGGCTTCGCAGAAACTGTGCCATCTTAGGGGTTCACCCCAGCAGTTTCAGTCCAACTTCGGTCCAACTCAAGAACCAGACAAATGGCGCGTTCCCTGTAAGCGACACCAGAAGCGGCACTTAGAATTTTGTACCGCATACCTACGAACCAGGGGGTCGGGAGTCCGAGTCTGTCCGGGCGCGCCACCTATTCTTTTTCTTTCACTTACGGACGACTGCTTGCAACGAAATCTCGGCAGTGGGAGGAGCGCCGTTA
>Ga0210399_10002284_pt1 | contig 14958 bp, 11 predicted proteins | sample IncBWC14MmetaG_FD_150865 | JGI IMG/M metagenome (GOLD analysis project Ga0210399, IMG submission 150865) | Forest soil microbial communities from Barre Woods Harvard Forest LTER site, Petersham, Massachusetts, United States - Inc-BW-C-14-M | ecosystem: Environmental > Terrestrial > Soil >...
CGGGTACCACGCGGCGAAAAAAGAATAGAAGCTCCCTTCCGGCGAAACCAATTCATCCAATAACTTGACGTAGCAGGCCTATTTTTCGCGCAGGATGACTTCACCCTGGCCGACGAGCTGATCGTTGAGCCATACGCGGTATTTGTATGTAGCCGCTTTGCTGCCGGGGCGCGGCGGGCCGCTGAGCAGCCGCATGCCTGCGGGCGCCTGAAAAACGTTCGATGAGAACGGGCAGCGGTTAGCGTCGAATTCCACTCGCAAATTGCCGGCGTCGGAGATCCAGGAAATCTGATCGCCTTCGTCAATCACAACAACTTGCGGTATGAGTCCAACGAGTACGGGGCGTTCAGCCATTTTTCTGTGCGACTCCGTCGCTTTTCTGGAGCGGCTGCTCCTGACGATTTAAGGGCAAAAGGGACAATAACATATTCAAAGGAAAGCGGTCTTGTGATGCCCGTCACCATCTCTTAAAGAACCTCACGGCGCAGTATTTCGCGAGAACTTCACAACCGACCCGTCCTTTCGGACATCTAAGGCTATGGAACCTGTACTTCGCTGCGCTTGACCGTTCCTCGACGCCTCCGTACACTGAAAATGTAGAATCGTGGCGCGAAGTTCCGGCTGGATCTCTTGCGCTCGCGGAAATCGTATGAATGAGCGTCTGTCCTAGGACGCGGAGGATTTTGCCGGATGGCTTCTGCTTCTCGCTATTTATCGATACCGCTCCCAAATGGTTCGCGAATTTCGCTGCTTCTCTCTTTACCCTTCGCCCTCATTCACATTGCTTCGCTGCTGATTTTCTTTACTCCGTTTCACTGGTATTACCTGGTCACCTGCCTGGCGTTGCTGGTGGTGCGCATGTTCTTCGTCACCGCGGGCTATCACCGGTATTTTTCACACCGCTCGTTCAAGACCAGCCGCGTGTTTCAGTTCGTGATCGCGTTCATGGCCATGACCTCCTCGCAAAAGGGAGTGCTCTGGTGGGCGGCCCATCATCGCCATCATCACCGTCATTCGGACCAGGAACTGGATTTGCACTCGCCGACCCTTTTCGGATTCTTTTGGTCGCATGTCGGCTGGATTATTTCCGACAAATACAACGACACGCGGCTCGAATACATCGGCGACTTCGCGAAGTTCCCGGAGTTGCGTTGGCTGAACAAGTACCACCTCGTGCCGCCGGTTACTCTCGGAGCTGCATTGTGGCTGATCGGCGGATGGCCGCTGTTCATCTGGGGGTTCTGCCTGAGCACCGTATTGCTGTGGCATGACACCTTTACCATCAATTCGCTCTCGCATCTCTTCGGTTCGCGCCGCTATGAAACTACCGACACCAGCCGCAACAACTGGCTTCTAGCGCTGCTTACCCTCGGCGAAGGCTGGCATAACAATCATCATCATTTTATGGCTTCCGCGCGCCAGGGCTTCTTCTGGTGGGAAATCGACATCACCTACTACACGCTGAAAGTCCTCTCCTGGTTTGGCATCGTTTGGGATTTGCGCAAAGTACCAGTTCACCTGCTCACCGAAGACCGCCTCGCTGCTTAACCAACATCTACTGCAATATCCGGGACAGACAAGCTTGTCTATCTCACTTTTTTTCCTCAAGCCACAAGCCTACTTATCCTTCTTTTGCGCTAGAGCATAGTTGCCATCTTGCAAGATCGCTTCGCAGCCGCTTTCCCCGCTCGACGAGACCATTCCTCGGTGTGCAAAAAGAGACAGTTTGCTGTTTCATAACGAACCTTAAACCTGTTTCATTTTGGACAGACAAAAATTCTCGGCCACTGTTAAATGCACTGCGTCGCCAATTGATTGTTTTCTTTTCTAGTTAGCCAGCGAGATTTTGGGTTTGTTCTCTCGGCTTCGGCTAGCGGTGTCGAACGTCCTGTTACTAGGTGAAGAGGAGAAGCTAATGCGCAAATTGAAGATTGCCAATATCTGGATCACGGCGTTCCTCTTGGCCGTTGGAATGACTGGGTGCGGCGACCCGGACACAAGTAAAGGGGGCCCGCCCCCTTCGCTAACCCCGCCTACCGTGATCTCTGTAGTCCCGGCAGGTGGCGTTACCGGCGTATGCCAAGGCGCTGTGGTCACCGCGACATTCAGCAAGGCGATGAACCCTGGGACGATCATCCAGTCTCCGGAAACTACCTTTACTTTGTCCGCTGGCGCAACTGCCGTGCCCGGAACAGTTTCCCTTGATTCAACGGACACCATTGCAACCTTTACGCCCACGAACCTTCTTCTAGTGAACACCCAATATACCGCCACGATCACCACCGCGGCGCAAGACCAGTTCGGCAATGGGCTGGCGGCGGATTTCACATGGATGTTCAAAACTGCTGTAAATGGTTGTCCGGCGCCCATAGCAATTGCACCAGAGTTGTGCGGTATTGGAATTTTGGCCGGCTCCGCGATCACCAACTCCTCCGGAGCGAGCGTCGTTAACGGGGATGTGGACATATCGCCAGGAAGCGCGATAGCTGGATTTCCACCGGGAATAATTAATGGCACGCGACACACGACCGATGCGACTGCCGCGGCGGCCCAGAATAGGTTGACCACGGCATTTACCACCGCCATGACCTTGCCGCCAGGGACCCTCCTCGTCGGGAACATAGGAGGGGAAACACTTCCTCCTGGCGTTTATACGCGCACTACCGCTTCCGGAGCCGGGGGGGACTCGCTGGGAATAACCGGAAATCTCACCCTCGATCCCGTCGGTGATCCTAACGCCACTTGGATCTTCCAGATCGGATCCACATTAACGACGGCAGGCGGTAACGTCACGGTGCTCTCCCCCGGCAAGCCTGGGAACGTGTTCTGGGAGATTGGCAGCGCAGCAACCCTTGGAGTAAACACGACCATGGCAGGAAACTTGATGGCTCAGGCGGCCATTACGATGAACGGCGGCAACACGCTAAATGGCAGAGCGCTGGCGCGGACAGCGGGCGCAGTCACAATTAGTACCACTACGATTAATGTACCTCCCTGTGGTCCATGAGGCATTCGGTAGTGAGACCAGCTCGAGGCTGGTCTTACTACCGGTCAGGAAGAGAGTACAAGATTTTACGTGATGAAAATTCGGAGGAATATTCGCATGTCATCTCAATCAAAGAGCCACCCTGGCCGGATCTTAGCAATGCTGACGGCGATGATTGCTGTCCTGTGCACGTTTGCCACCTTGGCCGCGGCTCAGAACCAGCCTGCTCCCAAGTGGGAGCTCTACGGCGGATACTCCTTCTTTCATCCGGGCGCGGATATCCACGGTCAGCTTCCCGGGGCACTGCTCCCCTTGAGCAGCCGCCTGGAAGCCAATCCCCGCGGTGCAGGCGCCAGCATTACCTATAATTTTAATCGCTGGTTCGGTTTGACTCTCGATACCAGCACGCACTGGGGAAGCGGCGAGGCGACACTCTTCAAGAGAATTGACGACGCCGCTTTCTCCAACCTTTCATTTGGTCCCAAGATCACCTTGCGCCACGAACACTTTTCGCCTTTCTTTGAAGTGTTGGTAGGCGACCATCGTCTGATGCCGGATGCCTTCCATGATGTCGACAAATTAGGGGTGATGTTCGGCGGCGGTCTCGATATCAACCTGTCCAGGCACGTTGCGCTGCGGCTGATCCGCGCCGATTATGTCGTTTCGAATTACCGGTATGGGCCTCCGTCAGTGCCTTCCACGGATATCCGAGGCTTGAGAGCACAGACCGGCCTCGTTTTCATGTTCGGCGGCGGAGAGTCGCCACTGCCGCCCACTGCGGCTTGCTCGATACAGCCCAGCGAAGTCTTCGCCGGCGAGCCTGTGAACGCAACCGCCAGTGGATCCAACTTCAATTCTAAGCGCACAGTGACCTACAACTGGAACGGCACTGGTGTAAAAGTCGCGGGGAGCAGTTCCTCCACGCAGATTGACACGACAGGTTTGCAGCCTGGCGCATATGTAGTCACTGCCAATTTGAGTGACGGCAGAAAAAATGGTTCCACATCCTGCAGCGCCAGGTTCACCGTGAAAGAGCCCCGTCCTCCGACGATTTCATGCTCGGCGGATCCAGAGAGAGTGCGAACGGGCGGTAACTCCACCATTCATGCGACCGCGAACAGCCCGGATGGCCGCAGGCTGATGTACAGCTATACCGCAAGTGCCGGAGACATCTCCGGCAACGGTGACACGGCCACGTTGAGCACCGGGAACGCACAGTCAGGCCGCATCACGGTTACTTGCAATGTAGGCGATGACCGTAATCCGCCGCTCACGGCCTCGTCCACCACCTCAGTGCTCGTAGAGCCTCCGCCGCCTCCGCCAGCCCCAGCCCCGGAGATCAAGCAACTGGAAGCCAAGCTTGCCCTCCACAGCATTTACTTTCCAACCGCCCGGCCCAGCGCCGAGAATCCCGAGGGTGGCCTGGTCGATAGTCAGGCAGGGATCCTGAAAGCTCTGGCCGAGGACTTCAAGAGTTATCTGAAATACAAGCCGGATGCCCACTTGATCCTCGGTGGTCACGCTGATGTGCGCGGTTCGGAAGAATACAATAAGGCGCTAACCGAGCGTCGTGTAAATCGCACCAGGAATTTCTTGGTCGAACATGGCGTTCTGGCAACGGCTATCGATACGCGCTCATTCGGCAAAGACGACAACCTGACTGAGGAACAGGTGAAGGAACAGATAGCCCACAATTCTGAGCTGACACCCGACAACCGGCGACAAATGCTGGCCAATTTGAGGGTGTTGGTCCTGGCAAATAATCGGCGCGTAGACGTCACGCTAAGCACCACGGGACAACAGTCCGTTCGTGGGTACCCGTTTAACGCTAAGGATTATTTGACGCTGATCAACACCAAGGGTGGAGAAAAGAAGCCGCCAGCCAGGAAAAAGCCCAAGAACTAGTGGGGGAACCGGGGCCGCGGTGGATGAGGCAGTCATCTGGACCATGCAGATTCGGGGGCATGCTTGTGCCCCCGATTCCTTTTTCCACACAGCCGTTCTAACCGCAGACGAATCAAAGTAGGAATGTGCTCTTTCACTTCTGGTTTGTCTGACCCAGATACCAAAACCACCTAATACGTTCTGACGCAGACTCTCCACCACCTCGCGGCGCCAGGCGATAGCTGCCATGCGATGACTTCTGGAGCGGCCGTCATGGGGTCCTTGCGGGACGATTGCTTCTGGACACGGAATCGGGGACGAACAGCTCCGGCATTGCGAAGCCCCAAAAGAAGTCGAACTGCCCCACGGATAAGGTACTGTGCTACCAGGAAGATTTTTTGCAGGACTGTCTAATAAAGGACTGCCATTCCTCTTCACACTGCATAGGATGCAGCTATAACGGCGAGAAGGAGAGGCATCAGCCTGGAAGCAAGGCTGGGACAGGCGGTGTCCCCTCCTCTCGCCGGTTTTCACTTCTTGGCCCTTTCAAGAGATATTCCACTGCATGTTCAGCCGGATAGAGCAATCCTTGAGTCTGTTGCGAGAATACCCTCGCGTGTCGCTTCTCTCCGGGGCGCTTCTCGGACTCAGTATCTATTCCTATCGCGTACGGGAACTTCTGATCTGCTGGCTCTTCTTTTGCCTGCTGTTTGTCTTGCTGGTTTTGTTGACTTTAGCGGGCGTAGTCGTTTCTCACGCCGGCAAATACGTTCTAGATTGGACGAATGGAGGAGCGCCTGTTGCTGCGCTCCGTTCTCGCGACATTCACCAAATACTGCCTCAGGAGCTGGAAGGTCCAACGGCGCTGCTCCACGCCGAAACTCCAGCGTCACATACGCTCTGATTCCAGCTTCTGAAGCGAGAGGCAGCCTGGAAAGAATGTCGCTCGGGGCAGGCGCTACGTAGTCTGGTCTCCGCACGGAAGTTGGAACACAATAGGGAGAACGAAAAGATTTTTTGCAACTTGACCCTGCGAACCAGGGGATGCATCAAGTGCATCCCCCCGCTCGACAGAAACCTGAGCTCCGGATGAGCAACTACTGGTTGGGTTTCTTCCTGGGCGGCTTTGCCTGGGCCTTTGAGTCTCCACCCTTGGTGCTGCTGAGCGCCAGGAAATCCCTGGCGTTGAACGGGTACCGGCGTGTTGACTTTTCTCCCGTGGTACTCAAGGTAACGTCCACGCGCCGATTGTTGGCCAGGACCATGACCGTCAAATTGTTCAGCATTTGTTGCCGGTCGTCAGGTGTCAAATCAGGATTGTCGGCGATCTGTTCCTTGATCTGATCGGCCGTCAGCTGGTGCTCCTCCCCAAAGGAGCGCGTCTCAATGTGGTCCGCAGGGACGCCGTGTCCCACCAGGTAGCTCTTGGTGCGTTCTACGCGGCGTTCAGTAAGACCCTTGTTGTACACCGCCCCGCCGCGGGGATCGGCATGGCCACCGAGAATCAAGTGCGCCTCGGGCCTGAACGTCAAGTAGCGCTGGAAGTCGGCTGCAAGCGTCGCTAGAATCTGTTCCTGGCTGCCCACCAATCCGCCGGTGGGATTCCCGGTAGTCGGCCGGGCGGTCGCAAAGTAGATGCTATGAAGGGAGAGTCTCGTCTCGAGCTCCACCATTTCCGGTGGCGGCGGTGGTTCGAGCGCTTCGATTCCCACCATGCAGTCTGCTGTGCCACCGCGGCCATCGTCGACGTGGCCGCTTACGGAATAGCGTCCCGGCTTCAAACCGGCGGTCTCAAACTTCACAGATGCGTCCCTGCCGCGGACTCGCCCGCCGCTGGACTTCCAGGAGTAGGTCAGTGGATCGTTGTCGGGGTCGCTGGCGGTGGCGCTGATCAGCACCACTTCGCCAATCTGCACCGAGCTGCGGTCCGCGGAGCAACTCATGGATGGCGGCCGATTGGGCTGCGGCTCGACGCGTACTTCCGCCGAACAATCGGCGGTGCCCCCGCGGCCGTCATCGACGCGCACTCTTATTGCATAGGTCCCTGGAGTCACGCCGGCAGAGTTCCATCTCGCATCGGGACCGTTGCCTTCGATGGATCCGCCATTCGCGGTCCAGGAATAACTCAGAGGATCGTTGTCCGGATCGCTTGCGTCTGCGCGTGCCGCGGCCGTGTCTCCCGATCCCGCATAGACCATTCTCTTGTCAACCGTGCAGGAAACGATCGGCGAACGGTTGGGAGGTGGTGGAGGTGGAGCATTCCCACCGAAGCGGAACACGATTCCTGCGGAGAGCCGCACGTTGCTCTGCCAACCCGTATCTCCAGTCAGCGATGTGGGATCGCGGAACCGCGTGAGTAGATACTCGGCTTGAAAAAGACGCAGCGCGATTCTGTGGTTCACGCGGTAATCCAGCCCGCCTCCGGCTGTCATGGTGAATACCGTTTGTCGGAGAATCGGCGTGCAGGCGTAAATGGGCGCAGTGCAGTTCAGCAGCGTAACGTCGTCGGCGCGCGCCACTCCACCCAGAATTTGGAGAAACGGAGTGAGCCGGTCGTGGTCGCGGAAGGAAACGCGCGGGCCAAACATGACGGTAAATACGTTGCTTTTCACATCCACGTTGCGCGAAGGGGTGAATGCGGGCCCGGTGTTGCTGAACTCCAGTGAATCTACTTTGAAGCCGCCAAAATCTGCAACCAGGCCGATGTGCCTGTTGAAATTGTAGGCCAGCGAAGTGCTGCCGCCATGCATCTTGTCGATCCGGTTTTTTGTGCTGTCAGGCACTGCCCTCCAAAAGGAATAGCCCATGAAAAGTTCCACCTTTGGAGTCGCCTCGCCCTGCCCTCTCTCTCGGCGCTCGTGCTTCCTCGAATGCTTTTCCATTCCGCCGCCTGCGGCTTCTTGCCGTGTGGACGCGGCTGCCGATGGCAACAGCGTTTTTCCAGCCGGCGCAGGCGTGCCGGCATCTCGGGGAACCTCGGTGGAATTCGCGGCCTCGTCTTTCTTCCGTGTGTCCCCGGGCTTTGCCGTGTCGTCGGCAAAAAGTGTAGGCACTAGAAAAATCCCCATTGCCATGGCGGGAATAATGCGCGCTCCCAATTTCATTGTTGCCTCCTGAACTGTGCCTACTGGCCGTGAAGCGGAGCAAAGAACCCCGCTTCGCGACCGTGCAAACTCCCTGCTGTTCCTGCGTCTCGAATCGCCGGACGTTACGGCGCCGGCACGGTGACCGTGCTGGCGTTTACCGTGGCCGAGGCTGATCCCCCGGCAGAACCGGCGAACATTCTTCCTTCCACCGCTGCTCCGGTATTGAGCGTGATGCTTACTGCGGCGAGCACATTCCCCTTGAATATGGTGGTGGTGTCGATCGTCGCGGAGGTGCCCACTTGCCAGAAAACATTTCCGGCTTTGGCGCCGCCGGCCAGGATGACTTGCGAACCGGGCGCGGTGGTGAGTGTGGACCCCATCTTGAAGATGAACACCGCATTGGGGTCACCCTGCGCGTCCAGGGTGACATTGTTGCCGGGCCCTGCTCCCGATATCAAAACCGATGTCGAGTTCACATACAGCCCGGGCGTGAACGTTAGTCCTCCCATATTTCCTGGCAACGTCAATGCATTGGTCGATCGGCTCACTGCGTCGTTATAGGCTGCCAGCAAATCGGCTTGTGCTTTCGTGACGACCGGATCGTTGACATGGATCGTCCCATTCACCTGCGCGGGTGGAATTCCTTGGGAGGTGCCCGGCGCCAACCCAACGTCTCCATTGATCACTACGGGTCCCGTGCTGCTGATCGAGGATGTAGCCATCACCGCGAAACTGGCCGCAGATCCTAGGTTGATTGTCGCGGGCCCCGCGGCGCCTGTTAGCGTGCCCGTCATGAAATTCCACGGATTCGGTGCCACGCCGGCTCCCAAAGCCTGACCTGTGAGGTCCTTGACGGCGCTGGAAACCGTCGCCGTATACTGCGTGTTGGGGGCGAGATTGGCCGAAGGCGTAAACGTTGCGATCTTGCTTGCAGCGTCGTATGCCACGGTGCCGCTTACGGGAGCTCCGCCAGCCGTCACAACCAGCGTAAACGTCGCGTTGCTGATCGTTGTCGGATCCATGGCGGTGCTGAACGTTGCGCTGACGCTTGTGTCGATGAATACACTCGAGGCTCCACTGGCTGGATTGGTGGAGGTGATCGTCGGGGCCACGAGGTTTGAGGCCACACCTGTCGTGAAGGTCCAGACGAAATTGGCGGCCATGGGGATGCCTGTGAGGTCCTTGGCGGCGGTCGTTATCGTGGCTGTGTAGTTCGTGCTCGCCGCCAGATTGGCAGCGGGCGTAAAGACCGCGGTTTTGCCCGCATAGCTTACGGACCCTGGTACTGCCGCTCCCCCGGCTGTAACAGCCAAAGTGAAAGTTCCGGCTGCGGAGATCGTGGCTGGATCCATCGCCGTGCTGAACGTCGCAGCGACTTTTTGATTCAACGGGACATTCGGCGCCGTATTGGCTGGATCGGTCGAAACCACGGTTGGGGCGCTGGCGTTTGCCGCTATGCCGGTTGTGAAACTCCAAACATAGTTGGCGGCCAGTGCGTTGCCTAACGCGCTCTGCGCCGCGGTGGTAACCGTAGCGGTAAATTGCGTGCTGGCCGCAAGGGCCGCAGTGGGAGCAAAAGTGGCGGTGTTGCTGGCCGCATCGTAGGTGACCGTGCCAGCCACGGCAGCTCCGCCGGTCGTTACTGCCAGTGTAAAGGTCCCCGCCGCCGTGATCGTGCCCGCGTTCATCGGGGTATTAAACGTTGCCGTGATTTTCTGATTTAGCGGTACGTTGCTGGCACCGTTGGCGGGAATCGTGGAAGTCACTGCGGGCGTCGGTGCGGTGGTGAAAGTCCACACAAAATTGGCTGCCAGCGGAGCCCCTGTGGGATCTTTTGCCCCAGTGGTGATCGTGGCGGTATACAGAGTCGAGGCTGCCAGCAGGGCTCCAGGTGTGAATGTTGCCGTGCTCCCGGCGAAGTTGACGGATCCAGCTACGGCGGTTGCGCCAGGTCCAGCCAGCTTAAAGGTAGTTGCATTAATTGTTGTGGCGTCCATCGGCACGTTGAAGGTGGCCGTGATGGGAGTGCTCTCAGCCACTCCCACGGCGCCGTTCAGCGGAACCGTAGAAACCACTGTGGGCGGCGGCGCGGTCGTAAAGGTCCACACAAAGTTGGCTGCCAGCGGTGCGCCCGTGGGGTCTTTTGCTCCGGTGGTAATCGTAGCCGTGAACAAAGTGCTGTTGGCGAGAATGGCCGCCGGGGTAAACGTCGCGGTGGTGCCCGAATACGTGACGGCGCCGGCCACCGGAGTGACTCCGGGCCCGGTCACCTTAAACGTTGCCCCCGTGATGGTCGCAGGGTCCATGGCCTCGCTGAACGTTGCCGAGATAATCGTGTTCACGGCCACCGCTGGCGCGGCATTTGCGGGAATGGTGGAAACTACTGTTGGCGGCGGAGCCGTCATGAAAGTCCACACAAAATTGGCCGCCAGGCCTACACCGGCATTGTCTTTCGCTCCCGTGGTAATCGTGGCCGTAAACAAAGTGCTGTTGGCAAGAACCGTCGTTGGCGTAAATGTCGCCGTGGAACCCGCGAAGGTAACGGCTCCGGCCACAGGCGTGGCGCCCGGTCCCTTCAAAGTAAACGTAGCATTCGTAAAAGTGAGCCCGTTCATTGGCTCCGAGAACGTAGCGCTGACCAAAGTATTCACGGCTACAGATGTGGCGCCGTTCGTTGGGACCGTGGAAAGTACGATTGGCAGCCCCGTCGTGAAACTCCACACAAAATTGGCCGCCAACGGGTTGCCGGCAGGGTCCGTGGCTCCCGTGGTGATCGTGGCGGTGTAGACGGTACTCGCGGCGAGGGAGGCTGTTGGCGTGAAGGTGGCCGTACTGCCCGAATACGTTACTGCCCCGGGAACTGGAGTCGCTCCGGGTCCTGTCAGCGTAAATGTGCTTGTGTTGATCGTCGCAGGATTCATCACCGAGCTGAAAGTCGCACTAACAGTCGTATTGAGAGGCACAGAGATAGCGAGATTCGCGGGAGACATGGCGATCACCGTGGGGAACGCCGGACTGGATGTCTGCTCACGGCCGCATCCAGCCACAAGAGCGACTAATACGAATGCCATCAAAAATGTTTTCCCAATTCTGAAATTGCGCATTAGCTTCTCCTGTTCAACCGGTGTTACGTCATTTCCTTTTTTCGATTCCATGGCCGCGCTACATTCAAATCTTTGAACTCTTAAGCCGCGTTCCCACACCAATCTCCACTGTGTGTTTAAAGACAGCAGTTAGTCGTCGTAGCAGGTTCAGGCTGCGGCTCGCTCCGAGTTGCTTAACGGCAGTTCTCGTCCACGATTCAAAAGAGTTGCAGTGTGCTTGAAGACCCGGTGCCAAGAGCGTTGGCTGGGAAAATTGGCTGAACATCGGGTGGAAGCTCTTTTTTGTCTCGCTGTTTTTCCGACAATGATTGCCGGCCTCTCGCTGGGAGCCCTCTTCTCCCGGTCAGTGACCATGCAAAACTTGGGCCAGTACAAATTCTTGATCGTTGCTGCTTACTTTCCAGTCCAACACGCCTCTAAAGCATTGATTCTTAGATGTGTTGGCAGTTTCCGCTTGTGTTCCATGCCAAAGGTGCGTTTGCTTTAGGAACTGCTTCCGCACCAAATCGGAACGGAAACTGTGACGCTTGCGGAAATGGGAACCGTTTTGGGTACGCCCCATACTCTTGCAACCAATTTGTCGGTTGCACCGCCTTGCCGATTGCGCGAAAATTGATGTTCTTTCCGTGGCAGAAACGTCCCCGATCTCGCGCCTGCGGATGGCTCGTGGCTTACGGTGCGAGTTAAGTGCAAGAATGAAGAAGGGCAAAACGTTATGACGCAACAGATTGGCGAACTGAATCCCCCGGTCCGGTTGATGCTCACCCCCGGACCTTCCTCCATCGATCCACGCGTGTACCGCGCCATGGCCACGCCCCTTGTGGGGCACATGGACCCGTGGTTCAAAGGGTGCATGGAAGAAACGCAAATCCTGATGCGCCAGATTTTTCAGACGGAGAACCGCATTACCATGCCCCTCTCCGCGTCGGGCTCCGGCGGTATCGAGGCGTCGGTCCTGAACTCACTGGAAGAGGGCGATGAAGCTATCGTCGCAGTGAATGGCGTGTTTTCCGAGCGCATGTACGAAATTGCCACGCGGGTCTCTTCAAAAATCATTAAAGTCGAAGCGCCCTACGGAAAGCCGGTCGATGCCGAAGATGTTCGCCGCGCGGGCAAAGGCAAAAGAATCAAGATCGTGGGATTTGCTCAGGGAGAAACGTCCACCGGCGTGATTACCGGCGTCGATGCCTATCGAAAAGTTGCCGACGAATTGGGCGCGCTACTGATTGTGGATACTGTGGCTTCGCTCGCGGCCGTCCCCCTGCATGTGGATCGCGAGCGCATCGACATTTGCTTCAGCGGTTCGCAGAAAGCCATCAGCGCACCTCCGGGAATGTCGCCGATTACTGTAAGCCCGGCCGCCGAAGAGGTCTTTCGCAAGCGCAAGACGAAAGTCCAGAGCTGGTATTTCGACTTGACCACGGCGATGAACTATTGGGGCAAGGACCGGCTGTACCATCACACGCCGCCCATTTCGCTGATCTTCGCTCTGCGCGAAGCCATGCGTCTGGTCGTTGAAGAAGGGCTGGAAGCGCGCTGGGAACGGCATCGTGTGAATCAACTCGCCCTGATCGCCGGCCTGGAGGCCATGGGGCTGGATCTTCTGGTAAAAAGTCCCGCGGACCGTTTGCCGACGGTCACAGCCGTGATGATTCCGGTCGGCATTGACGACGCCAAAGTGCGCAATCAATTGCTCGAGGAATTCAACATCGAAATTGCCGGCGGATTCGGCGCCGTAAAAGGCAAGATCTGGCGTGTTGGCTTGATGGGTTATTGCAGCCAAAAATCCAACGTTCTTCTGTTCCTCGCAGCCTTCGAAAAAGTGCTGCTGGATCAAGGCTTCCGCGTACCCAGCGGCGCCGGCGTTGGGGCTGCGGTGCGCAGTTACACCCAGGTGGAAACCGCCGCCGCGGTGAGCCGATAGTCAACTCGGCCCTCTACTTTGTTTGTTATACGGAACGGAACAGCTCAGCGCAAACCGTTAGATAAGTAGTCTGCGAAGGAGATTGCGTGACCACACGCCCATCACTGGCGAATGCCGGCGCCATGAGTCAATTCATCGGCGCCTTCGAAGTGATTTCCAAATTGACGGGGCAAACCTACCAGTGCCGCTTCTCGCACATGTGGAACGGCATCGCCACCCGCCACGCGGACACCATCGACACGAAATTCTTTGTCGATGGCCAGGCTCACGTCGTTGGACTGGCCCACACCGCCTTCGTAAAATTCCGCGAAAAAACCGGACGCGACTTGACCGACCGCGAAGCCAGCTTCGTAGCCGCGGAATATTTGCGCGAACGCCTCGAAGAAGAAGATATCCGCCCGCTCTACGACGTTGCGCACGACGATGTGCTCCGCCTAATCGCCCAAGTCGCCATCAAGTAGGGTTTCTTGGAGTGGGGGAGCCCAGCTCCCGCTTTTCTTCCTTGCGCGCATCCAGCAATCCCAAGAGCCGCATTCGATATCGAGCCTCCGGATCTTTGCTTCCACTCAAATCCTGTCGCCGCAAACTCAATCCCCTGGCTCCGCGTGAAACGCCTCCAGCGTCGGATGCCGCATCCCATCCCTTCGTATAAAGTGGATTACCAGCAACATCAGCAAAGCTCCGCATACCAGAACGGCGACGGCGATTTGCAATCCGACCTGCAGGTCGCGAAGATCTGAGATTTTGCCCACGACGGCTGGGCCAAGGCCGCCCACCAATTGCGTGGCGAACATGTATACGCCGACAGAAGTCGCGTGAGCGCGGCGCGGCATCATGTCATGAAGCACGGCTGTGACGGGGCCGTGATACCAGGGCATGAAAAAGAAAGCGACGGAGAAACCCACGAGCACAGTTGATTTCTCTTCCGACTGAATGGCGAGCAGCAGGAAAGGAGCGGCGAGCAAGAATGCGGCTACGACAGCGATTATTCGCCCGTAGGGATAGCTTCGATGCAGCCGATCCGCCACGAACCCACCGGTCAGGACGCCTAAGAGTGCCGATAGGAGACCGATGCCCGCAAGCGAGAGAGAGGCGTCGTGCAAACTGAAGTCCTTGTAGCTTACTGCGAAATCCGTGCTCCAGGTAAGAAGCGAGACGCTGGAAAACGTGATGCAAATCCCGGCGAAGATCATGGAGACAAACGCGGGAACACCGAGAAGCCGCACGATCGGCACGACTTCCGATCTCGGGCCGCGCGGTGGGTCCTCAATCCAGAAAAGAGCGATACCGGGGAGAATTCCCGCAAACGCAATAACAAAAAGGGGAACCTGCCAGCCGTACCGCTGCCCAAGCACGCCGCCCAGCACATGGCCGCAAGCGCCCCCGAGCAGCATGCCCGAAGCGAAAATTGCCTGGGCCATGGCCCGGCGCTCCTGCGGAAATGCGCCGGAAATCATCGATTGCGCAGCCGGAGCGTAAGCCGCTTCGCCGAGCCCGACCACGGCGCGGGCAATCAGGAAAAAGAAGAAACTGGAAGCAAGTCCGCCCACAAACGTGGCGACACTCCATAGCAGGACTCCGATCGCAATGATGGCCTTGCGGCTGAATCGATCGGCAAAGACGCCAAATGGTATGCTGCCCGCGGCAAGAACGAGGAGCAGAAAAAACTGCAACGTGCCGAGTTGCGCGTCTGTTGCATGAAGGTGCTCCCGCAACAACGGAATCAGCGGAGCAAAGACCTGCCTCGCCGCGAAGTTGACAAAATTGATTAAAGCAAGTACAGCAAGTAGGCGAATCTGGTAGCTCGATAGCGGTATGGACTTCGTTGACATGCACGTTTGCTCGGCGGCCTGTTCGCGACCTGGTGGAGATTAGACGGAAGTTATCAGCCTTTGCCCGGCCTATCAAGATTATACGATGACTAAGAATCCTGCCCCTCCCGCGCCCGCGACGACCAGTGACCGTTTGACCACG